>Ga0255336_100250_pt1 | contig 108677 bp, 101 predicted proteins | sample MeOH1_35cm_T3_17_FD_189102 | JGI IMG/M metagenome (GOLD analysis project Ga0255336, IMG submission 189102) | Sandy soil microbial communities from University of British Columbia, Vancouver, Canada - MeOH1_35cm_T3_179 | ecosystem: Engineered > Artificial ecosystem > Sand microcosm > Unclassified...
GCTCCATCACCCGCCGCTTCGGCGGCACCGGCCTCGGCCTCAATATCTGCGCCCAGATCGTCGAGCTCATGGGCGGCGAGATCGGCATGCGCGACCGACAGGGCGGCGGCAGCGTCTTCTGGATCGACCTATCGATCTCGCGGAGCGAGGCGCCCCCGGCACCGGTGCCCGCAGAGATCGCCGGCCGGCATGTGCTCATTCTCCACCGATCGGAGATTAGCCGTTCCTGCCTCGGCCGCGCGCTCGCGGATGTCGGCATGGTCGTGAGCGAGGCGGCGTCAGCCGAGGCGATGCTCGATATCCTGGCCGCCCACGATCGGCCGGCGGATCTGCTGCTGCTCGATCGGGCCACGTTGGACGCCGGCGGCGAAGGGCTCGAGACAGCGATCCGGCGGCATGCCGACCAGTATGGTATCAAGCGGATCCTGCTCTGCTCTTCCGATCAAAAGGGGCAGGGGTGGCCGGGCGAGGCGATGCTGCCGATGCCGGCCCGTCACCAGATGCTGCTGCAAGCCATTGCTCATCAGTTCGGCGCCGAGCTGCCCGCGTCCTTCGTCCCGACCGCCGCAGCCACGGCGGCGGCGGGGCATGGCGGCCATATCTTGGTGGCCGACGACAATGCGATCAATCGCGAGATCGCGCTCTCGATCCTCGGAGGTTTCGGCTATAGCTGCGAAATCGCCCGGGACGGGCTCGAAACGGTGGCGCTCGCACGCCGCGGCGGCTTCGATCTCATCCTCATGGATGTGCAGATGCCGAAACTCGACGGCCTCGAAGCGACGCGGCAAATCCGCGCCTTGGAGGGTGCGGTCGCCACGGTGCCGATCGTCGCCATGACGGCCAACGCGATGCAGGGCGATCACGATCTCTGCATTGCCGCCGGCATGAACGACTACGTATCGAAGCCGTTCGAGCCTGCGACCTTCCTCGACACCGTCGCGCGCTGGATCGGATTGGCGACCGCCTTTGCCGAACAGACCGTCGTCCTACCGCAGGACCAACTGCCGGTGCTCGATCAGGCGCATCTGGAAACGTTGGAACAGGTGTTGCCGCCCGACCGGATGGCGGATCTGCTCCCGACCTATCTGATCGGCGCCATGCAAGCCGCCGCCGATCTCGCCGCCGGCATCGCTGCCGACGATCTGGCCGGGCTGCAGCGCATCGCCCACAGTATCACCGGCACGAGCGGCAACTTCGGCGCGCGCCGGGTGCAGATGCTGGCCGAACGGCTCGATCAGGCCTGCCGCGATCGGGACATGGCCGAGGCGTCTCGATTGGTACCGGCGGTTCAGGCGGCCTCGGTCGAGGCGAATGACGCGCTGCTCACCTGGCTGTCGGCGCGGGTCAGCGCCAAAGCCGCCGTCGCCTGATTCACCGATCGAGCGATCATTAGAGACCGATCAGGCCGTTCGACCTGATCGATCCTCGCCCTGATCAGGCGTTGGTGGGTGCTTCCTGCTCGACCGATGGGTGCTGCTGCTCGGTCTGCGAGCCGCCTTCCGGCTGTTCCATTTCCTGGTCCGCCGGAGTCATCGGCCGGTTCATATTCTGGGTCGGATTATCGCCATTGGCATTCATGATGCGGAAGTAATGCTCCGCATGCTGATAGAAATTCTCGGCGGCGACGCGATCGCCCGACGAGACGGCTTCGCGCGCCAGGGCGACGTATCGCTCGAATACCTGATATGCGTTGCCGCGAATCTTGATGCCCGGACCGTTGCTGTCGAAGGTCTGGGAGCGATGCGGGATGCGCGGGCGGCCGTTATTGTGCTGAGGGTTGTTCATGTTGTTGTTGCGGCCGCGCGACCGCTTGGGGGGACCTGATCTCATGGCACCTGTGTGCGGCTAGTGGCAAGGATTGTCAGTCTTTAAGGACAGGTCCCGACCGATTGCGTTCCCAAGGAACCCTGTCTCGGTTCGGAAACCGCGAAGGCGGCAATAAATGCCGGCATCCATCGCCAATTGTCCCTGACCCAGACCCTAGACGGGACAGAGGCGGTTTCCAACAGTTATTTTCTGGTTTTCTCATCGGCGCGCCATGCCAGCACGACTCGTTCGATGCCTGAGAGATCCCGTCGCCGCTCAACCATGCCGAGATCGGCCTCGACGAACAGGCGCGCCACGCCGTCGGCTTGGCCCTGGCCGATCTCGACGGCGGCGATGCCGCCCGGAGAAAGCAACCGCGCGACCACCGGGGCGAGGCTGCGATAAGCGTCGAGTCCGTCGGCGCCGCCGTCGAGCGCCAGATGCGGATCGTGCTGGTTGACCTCGGGCGCGAGCCCGTCGATTTCCGCCGTGGCGATATAGGGCGGGTTGGAGACGATGATGTCGAACCGGCCATCGATCGCCTTGGCCCAATCGCCCACCAGAAAGGCCGCGCGGTCGCTGAAACCGAGGCGGCGTGTGTTGGCCGCGGCGATGCGCGCGGCTGCCGGCGATCGGTCGATACCCAGGCCTGAGGCTCCGGGAAGCTCGCTCAGCAGCGCCGCCAGGATGCAGCCGGTGCCGGTGCCGAGATCGAGCAGCCGATAGGGTGCGGTTCGGTCCGGCAGTTGCGCCAGCACGGCCTCGATCAGCGTCTCGGTGTCCGGGCGCGGATCGAGCGTCTCCGCGGTGACCTGGAAATCGAGGCTCCAGAATTCGCGGCGGCCGAGGAGGCGCGAGACCGGCTCGTGGGCCGTGCGACGTTTGAGGAAATCCTCGAACCGGCGGACAGCGGCGGCCGGAACGGAACGCTCGGGCCAGGCCATGATGGTCGCCGGCGGCAGATCGGCGGCGTGGCCGAGCAGCAGCCGGGCCTCGCGCAGCGGCGCCTCGATGCCGGCGGCCGCGAGCTGCCTGGCGGCCTCCTTGACCAGGTGCCCGATGGTCGGATCGCTCACTCGATCTCGGCGAGCTTCGCCGCCTGATCCTCGGCGATCAGCGCCTCGATGATCTCGTCGAGCGCTTCGCCGGTCATGACCTTCTCGATCTTATAGAGCGTCAGGTTGATGCGGTGGTCGGTGACGCGGCCCTGCGGGAAATTATAAGTGCGGATGCGCTCCGACCGATCGCCGCTGCCGACCTGGCTGCGCCGGTCCGCCGCCCGCGCCGCGTCGAGCGCCTGGCGCTCCATGTCGTAGAGGCGGGCACGCAGCACCTTGAGCGCCTTGGCCTTGTTCTTGTGCTGGGATTTCTCATCCTGCTGGATGACGACGAGCCCGCTCGGCAGATGGGTGATGCGGACCGCGCTGTCGGTCGTGTTGACCGACTGGCCGCCCGGGCCGCTCGATCGGTAGACATCGATCCGGAGATCCTTGTCCTCGATCTGGATATCGACTTCCTCGGCCTCGGGCAGCACGGCCACGGTCGCGGCCGAGGTATGGATGCGGCCCTGGGTCTCGGTAGCCGGCACGCGCTGTACCCGATGCACGCCCGATTCGAACTTGAGCCGGGCGAACACGCCGCGGCCGCTGATCGAGGCGGTGGCCTCCTTGTAGCCGCCGATGCCGGTCTCGGCGATGCTCATGGTTTCGAAGCGCCAGCCATGGACCGTGGCGTAACGCTGATACATCTGGAAGAGCTCGGCGGCGAACAGGGCGGCCTCGTCGCCGCCGGTGCCGGCGCGCACCTCGATGATGGCGTTCTTCTCATCCGCCGCATCCTTGGGCAGCAGCATGATCAGGACATCGCGGTCGAGCGCCGGAATGCGCTCCTTGAGCGCCAGGAACTCCTCTTCCGCCATCGCCTTCAGCTCGGGATCGCTGTTGTCGGCGATCATCTGGGCGAGGTTGCCCATCTCCTCCTGTGCCGCGCGCAGCCGCTCCAGGCTTTCCACGATCGGCGTGAGCTCGCTGAACTCCTTTGACAGCTTGGCGAAGCTGCCGGCATCGACATTGCCGGCGAGCTGGTCGCGCAGTTCGGCATGGCGCCGCGCCAGCCGGTCGAGCTTGTCATGCAGGGGAGAGCGTTCCATCGACACCAATCTTGCCCGTGCTCAGAGCGAGCCGAGGCGCTGGACGATCTCGGCCAACGGTACCTCGTGCTGCTCGCCCGCGTCGAGATCGCGGAGCATGACCACGCCGCGCGCCAGCTCGTCTTCACCCAACACCAGAGCCAGGCGGGCCTTGATCTTGTTGGCCTGCTTCATGCGCTTGCCGGCATTGCCGCCATAGCCCAGCTCGGTGGTGAATCCCGCGTGACGCAATTCCTGGGTCAGCTTCAGCGCCGGCAGCTCGGCCGCCTCGCCGATCGGGATGACCGCGATCGGGCGCGTCTCGGCCGGCGGTTCCGCCGCCAGCATGGCCAGCCGCTCGATGCCGCCGGCCCAGCCGACGCCGGGCAGGTCGGGGCCGCCCATCAGCGCCATCAGCCCGTCATAGCGGCCGCCGCCCAGCACGGTGCCCTGCGATCCGAGCTCTGTCGTGATGAACTCGAAGGCGGTATGGCAATAATAGTCGAGGCCGCGGACCAGCCGCGGGTTGACGGTGAAGGCGATGCCGAGCGCGTCGAGCCCGCGCCGGACCGTGTCGAAGAAGGCTTGGGAATCCGGGTTCAGGTAATCGGCGAAGGAGGGGACGCCGGCTACGATCTCCTTGTCGCTCGCATCCTTGGAATCGAGGATGCGCAGGGGATTGCGCTCGAGCCGGTTGCGGCTGTCCTCGCTCAGCGCATCGAGATGCTGGGTGAAATACTCGACCAGCACGGCGCGATAGGCCTGCCGGCTGGCGGTGTCGCCCAGCGTGTTCAGCTCCAGCACGCAGGATTTGAGCACGCCGATCTCGTCCAGGATCTGGGCGCCGAGGGCGATCACCTCGATATCGGCCTGTGGCTGCGAGGGGCCCAGCAGCTCGACGCCGATCTGGCTGAATTGCCGGTAGCGGCCCTTCTGCGGCCGCTCATAGCGGAACATCGGGCCGGCATAGAAGAATTTGAGTGGGGTCGATTGGGTGAGGCCGTTGGAGATGACGGCGCGCGCGACGCCGGCCGTGCCTTCCGGGCGCAGCGTCACTTCCTCGCCGCCGCGATCCTCGAAGGTGTACATCTCCTTCGAGACGATGTCGGTCGTCTCGCCGATCGGGCGGGTGAAGACCTCGGTGAACTCGAAGATCGGCGTCACGATCTCGCCGAAGCCGTAGCGCTCGGCGATGAGGCGCGCGGTATCGGCAACGAGTCTCTGACGGCGGGCTTCGGCGGGCAGCACATCCTGCGTCCCGCGCACCGCTTGCAACTGGGCCATGGAAATCTCTCAAACCAACCGCGGCCGGCGAGGGCCGCTGTTCCGGGACGGCGTCGAAGCGGTTATTCCGCCGCTTCGACCGCCTCTGCCGACTTGTCGGCCTCGATCTGGGCAGCCTTCTGCTCGACCAGATGGACCAGATGGTCGACGATGTCCTTGTCCTTCAGCCGGTGGTCCGGCTGGCCGGCAATGTAGATCTGGTGCGTGTTGTTTCCGCCGCCGGTGAGGCCGATATCGGTCTCGCGCGCCTCGCCCGGGCCGTTCACGACGCAGCCGATCACCGACACGGTCATGGGCGTGGTGATATGGGAAAGCCGCTCTTCCAGGACCTCGACCGTCTTGATCACCTGGAAATTCTGCCGCGCGCAGGACGGGCAGGAGATGACGGTGACGCCGCGCCGGCGCAGGCCCAGCGCCTTTAGGATGTCGTAGCCGACCTTGACCTCTTCGACCGGCTCGGCCGAGAGCGAGACGCGGACCGTGTCGCCGATGCCGGCCCAGAGCAATGAGCCCAGGCCGATCGAGGATTTGACCGTGCCCATGCGCAATGCGCCGGCCTCGGTCACGCCCAGATGCAGCGGGTAGTCGCACGCCTCGGACAGCGCCTGATAAGCGGCCACGGCGAGGAACACGTCGGACGCCTTGCACGAGATCTTGAACTCGAAGAAATCATTGTCCTCTAGGATCTTGGCGTGGTTCAGCGCGGATTCGACCATGGCTTCCGGGCAGGGCTCGCCATAGCGCTCCAGGAGTTCGCGCTCAAGCGAGCCGGCATTGACGCCGATGCGCATGGAACAGCCGTAATCCTTGGCCGCCTGTACCACTTCGCGCACGCGCGCGGCCGAGCCGATGTTGCCGGGGTTGATGCGCAGGCAGGCGGCGCCCGCCTTGGCCGCTTCGATGGCGCGCTTATAATGGAAATGGATGTCGGCGACGATCGGCACGGTCGAGGCGCGCACGATCTCGCCGAGGGCCGCGGTCGATTCCTCGTCGGGGCAGGAGACGCGGACGATGTCGGCACCGGCCGCGGCGGCGGCGGCGACCTGCTCGATCGTGGCCTTGGCGTCGCTCGTCAGGGTGTTGGTCATGGTCTGCACCGAGATCGGCGCATCTCCGCCGACCAGCACGTTGCCGACCCTGATCTGCCGACTTTTGCGCCGTTGAATATCGCGATACGGGCGCACGCTCATGGTCAGGACTTCCGTTTGTGACGCAATTCAGCCGCTTCATATAGCGCTTTTGCCCGATCGGCAAAAGCCTTGGGAGCGGCGAGGCTGCCCTGCTTCATTGCGCCGGCGGCGCGGTGGGTGATTGTGCCGGCGGCGCGCTGGGTGAGGGGGTAGGCGACGCGGCTGCCGGGGGCGAGGCGGGCGGCGGCGCCAGCAGGCGCTCCGGCCGCAGCGACAAGGTCTTCACCTGGCCGATCTCGCCCTGCGGTGGCAGCACCTTGCCGTCCACGGTGAATTGGAGCGCCCCGGAATTGCCGGCTCGCATGGTCAGCGTATCCTTCTCCGGATAATAGACATCGCCCTTCTTCAGCAGCCGGTTGAGCACCAGCTTTTCGCCATCCTTCACCGTCACCCAGGCATTGGCGAGCGCGCGGATCATGACCCTGCCATGGGCATCGGGATTGCCGAACACGTGCTGGTCGGGCTTGGGCGCGTTGGGGTCGGCGGCATCAGGTGCTGCCGAGGCGGGCGCTGGCGTCGTTGCGGGCGACGGCGGCACGATCGTCGCTCCTTGCGGCGCTGGCGTCGGTGCGGGCGTTGCGGCGGGAGCGGGCGTGCTGGACGCGACCTCGGCCGGCGGCGCCGCCGTGGGAGCGGTCGGCGCGGGGGTACGCAGGGTTGGCGGCTCGATCGTCGGCGGCGGCTCCTGCAGCCGGGCCGGCACCGGCTCGACCGCGGCCGGGGCCACATGCTTGCCCGAGGAGATATAGTACCAGGTGCCGTAGCCCAGGCCGCACAGCAGCACGGCGATCAGGAACAGCCCGCCGCCGGGAATGCCCCGGTCGGTCAGCGGCACGGGGAAAGCCAGCTCGGCCTTGGCGTGCAACCCGGTCTTCTCGGTCCGGAAGCGTCGCACCAGCTCGGCGCCGTCGAGTCCCAGATATTCGGCATAGGCGCGCAGGAAGCCGCTCGCATAGGTCGGTCCCGGAAGGCCCGTCACCGTGTTGCGCTCCAGCGCCTCCAGGTAGTCGGCGCGGATCCTGAGGGCTGCGCCGACATCGCGGATGTCCCAGCCGAGATCTTCGCGCGTCTGCCGCAGCAACCCGCCGGCGGAAGTGTCCCGCACCGGCTCGTCGGGATCGATGCCGGCCGCCTCGGCGGCGAGCTCGCCCCCCTGAGCGCGATTTCGCAGTCTCTGCTTGAACGTCGCCATGAACTGAACTCGTTATGCTTTGTCATGCGGGATGATAGGACTCTTCTTATCAGCTTTGCCGCGTCCCGCACAGGGCATGCCGGCGCCTGATCCTACAGCGTCACCGCATGGTCGCGGGCGAACTCCCGGAGCTTTTCGCGCAGGGTGTGATCGGGCGTATCGAGCCGGGCTGTGAGGTATTGCCGCAGCGGCCCGAGTTGGAGGCTCCGTACCATCGCCTTGACCGGGCCGATGGCCGAGGGCGACATGCTCAGGCTGCGGAATCCGAGGCCGATGAGGGTCATCGCCTCGAGCGGGCCGCCCGCCATTTCGCCGCAGAGCGACAGCGGCACGCCGGCCTCGCCCGTGGCGCGCACGATCTCCGCCAGGCAGCTCAGAGCGGCCGGCGACAGCGTGTCGTAGCGGTCGGCGAGGCGCGCATTGCCGCGATCCTTGGCGAACAGGAACTGCATCAGATCGTTGGTGCCGACCGAGATGAAATCGACATGGCGGCACAGGGCCGGGAGCTGCCAGACCAACGCCGGCACCTCGAGCATGATGCCGAGGGAGCAATGCTTCGGCAGCGCCAGGCCGCGGGCCTTGGCCCGTTCGACCTCCAGTGCCAGCATCTTGCGCGCGGCCTGGAATTCGGCGATTTCCGCCACCATCGGGAACATGACCGAGAGCGGCCGCCCGGCGGCGGCCATGATAAGCGCGCGCAATTGCTGGCGGAGCATCGACGGCCGGTCGAGCGCGATGCGGATCGCGCGCCAGCCCATCGCCGGATTTTCCTCTTCCCGCTCGGGCAGATAGGGCAGGAGCTTGTCGCCGCCGATATCGAGCGTGCGGAACACCACCGGCCGGCCGCCGGCCTGGTCCAGCACACGGGCATAGAGATCGGCCTGGTCGGCGACCGAGGGGAAGTCGCTCCGGACCATAAAGGGCAATTCGGTCCGATAGAGGCCGATCCCGTCGGCGCCGCTCGCCGCAAGCTCGGGCAGGTCGATCAGCAGCCCGGCATTCATGTGCAGCGCCACCGTCGTGCCGTCGAGCGTGGTCGCGGGCAGGCCGCGCAGCGCCACGTAATGCGCGCGCCGGTTCGACCGTTCAGCCAGCGACTGTTCGATCGTCTGCTGCACATCCTCGCCCGGGCGGATCAGGATCTGGGCATTGTCGCCATCGACGACGATCTGGTCGCCGGCCTCGATATTGAGAAGCGCGCCCTTGACCCGGCCGACGACGGGAATATCGAGCGCGCGGGCGACGATGGCCACATGCGAGGTGGGCGAGCCCTCCTCCAGCACCAGCGCCCGGATCTTGCCGCGCTCGTAATCGAGCAGCTCGGCCGGCCCCATGCTGCGCGCGACCAGAACCACGTCCTCGGGCAGATCGACAGAGACAGCCGTCACCGATTCGCCCGACAGATGATGCTGCAGCCGATTGGCCAGATCCTCGAGATCGGCCAGCCGCTCGCGGATATAGGGATCGGTGATCTGCATCATGCGGGCACGCGTGCCGTCGCGCACTCTTTGCACGGCGGCTTCGGCGGTGAGGCCGCTGCGAATCGCCTCGCGGATCCGGCCGAGCCAGCCGCGATCCTCGGCGAACATCCGGTAGGTATCGAGAATGTCGCTATGCTCGCCGCCATCGCCCAAATTCGAGGCCGCGAAGAGATCGTCGATGGCGCGATGCATATCCACCGTCGCCCGGTTGAGCCGCTCCAGCTCCAGCTCCGGATTGTCGGCGACGACCTGGCGGATGACGATGCTCGGCTGGTGCAGCACGGCCGTGCCGAGCGCCAGTCCCGGGTTGAGCCGGACGCCGTCCATCCGGTGCGGCAGCGTGCCGATGCCGTCAGTCCGGTGCAACTCGGCCGGGGAAACGATGCCGCCGCCCGCGACCAGCTCCGCCAGCACCATGGCGACGGTCTGGAGCGCCTCGATCTCCTCGTCGGTGTACTCGCGCGGCTCGCGATTCTGCACGACCAGCACGCCGGTCACCTTGCCTTGGCGCAGGATCGGCACGCCCATCAGCGAGTGATAGACCTCTTCGCCGGTTTCCGGTCGATAGGCGAAGTCGGGATGGCTTTGCGCATCGCTCAGCGCCAACGGCCGGGCAGTGGCGGCGATGACGCCGACCAGGCCTTCGCCCAGCCGCAGCCTGGTACGATGGACGGCCTCGGGGAAGAGGCCCTCGGTCGCGCACAATTCCAGGATGTCGCCGGCGCGCATGAGATAGGTCGAGCAGACCTCGGCCTCCATCTCGGCGGCGATGATCTGGACGACGCGGTCGAGCTGCGCCTGTGCCGTACCGGCGCCGGCCATGACATCGCGCAGGCTGCCGAGCAGGCGCCGTGCGCCGCTGAGCTTGATGCGCTGATCCATCAATGTCATGTCCGGTCCATGCAACAGGAAGCCAGGGCAGGGCCCGATGCGATCGCGGCGATCTCCACCTCGGCGGAAGTATGATCGATGTGCCTTGGAATCAAGGCACATCGATCAGACTATCCGATTGGCAACTATCGTGCCAGGTAAGCTTCCGAAGTGGCAGGATCGTCGTGGCCGTTCGTCGCTCCGCGTGCGCGCGCGATCAGGGCCGCAAGCGCCTGGTCCATGAGCTCGCGCAGGATTTCAGCGGTCGATTGCTCGCGCGTCACCAGCCCGACGCTCTGCCCGGCCATGATCGAGCCGGTCTCGACATCGCCCTCGATGACGGCGCGGCGCAACGCGCCAGCCCAGAAATGCTCGATCTCGAGCTGGGCGTCCTTCTGGTTGAGCTCGCCGCGATCGACCCGGTCGATCACCGCGCGCTGCACCTCCACGAACCGGCGGGTATTGGCGTTGGCGAGCGCCCGCACCGGAATCACCGGAAAACGCGGATCGAGCTGGACCGAGGGCACGGCATCGCGCGCGGCGGCGCGGATGAAGCTCTGCTTGAAATTGGGGTGCGCGATCGATTCGGTGGCGCAGACGAATCGGGTGCCGAGCTGCACGCCCGAGGCCCCCATCTCCAGATAGGAGAGGATCGCCTCGCCGCGGCCGATGCCGCCGGCGACGAAGACCGGGATCTCGGTGATGTGAGGCAGGATCTCCTGCGCCAGCACGCTGGTCGAGACCGGGCCGATATGGCCGCCCGCCTCCATGCCCTCGATGATCAGCGCATCGACGCCCATGCGCACCAGCTTGCGTGCCAGCACCAGGGCCGGCGCGAAGCACAGCACCTTGCTGCCGCCGCGCTTGATCTGCTGGATCGCCGCACCGGGCGGCAGGCCGCCGGCGAGCACGATATGGCTGACGCCGCGCCCGAGGCTGACCTCGATCAGCTCGGAAAGCTGCGGATGCATGGTGATGAGATTGACGCCGAAGGCGCGGCCGGTCAGCGCCTTGGTGCCGTCGATCTCGGCCGCGAGCTGGTCCGGATTCATCGAGCCCGAGGCGATGACGCCGAAGCCGCCGCTCTCCGAGATGGCCGCGACCAGATGACGATCGCTGACCCAGCTCATGGCACCGCCCAGGATGGCGTATTCGCTGCCGAGAAAGTCACGGCCGCGCTGCCACAGGCGGTCGAGCCGGACGTGCGCCGCGGCCCGGCCGGCATCGGTCGGCCGTTTCGTCTCGATCTCGTGTGCGTCCTCTCTGTCGAAATCGATCGATTGGCTCATCGGGGGCTCAGTTGGCGTCGAGACCGTAGGCAGTGTGCAGCGCTCGGAGCGCCAGCTCCAGATATTCCTCAGCGACCAGAACGCTCACCTTGATTTCGCTGGTCGAGATGACCTGGATGTTGATGCCTTTCTCGGCCAGCGTGCTGAACATCTTCTGGGCGACGCCGGCATGGCTGCGCATGCCGACGCCGATCACCGACAGCTTGGCGACGTTGGCGTCGGACGCCAGCTCCTCGAAGGCGAGCGTATCGCTGCGGGCGCCTTCGAGCACCTTGACCGCGCGATTGAGGTCGGCCTTGGAGACGGTGAAGGTAAGGTCGGTCGCGGCCCCGTCGGGCGACACGTTCTGCACGATCATGTCGACATTGATGTTCGATTCGGCGAGCGGACCGAAGATGGCGGCGGCGACGCCCGGGCGGTCGGCGGCGCCGCGCACCGTGATCTTGGCCTCATCCCTGCTATAGGCGATGCCGCTGACAACTTGCTTTTCCACGATCTCGTCCTCGTTCACGACCAGCGTGCCCGGCTCGTCGACGAAGCTCGACAATACCTGCACGCGGACACGGTGGTTCATGGCCATTTCGACCGACCGGGTCTGCAGCACCTTGGCGCCTTGCGACGCCATCTCCAACATTTCTTCGAACGTGATCTTCTCGAGCTTGCGGGCGCTTCTGACGATGCGCGGATCGGTCGTATAGACGCCGTCGACATCGGTGAAGATGTCGCAACGCTCGGCACCGAAGGCGGCGGCGAGTGCCACGGCCGATGTGTCGGAACCGCCGCGGCCCAGCGTCGTGATGCGACCGGCCTCGGTGCGGCCCTGGAAGCCCGCGACGACGGCGACCTCGCCTTTGGCGGCGCGTCGAGTGATCTCGCTCAGATCGATGTCGGCGATGCGGGCGGAGCCATGGGCGTCGCTCGTCAGAATCGGGATCTGCCAGCCCAGCCAAGAGCGCGCCGGAACGCCGATATCCTGCAGTGCTATGGCCAGCAATCCGGCGGTGACCTGCTCGCCCGAGGAGACGACGGTATCGTATTCGCGCGCGTCATGCAGCGGAGCGGCCTCGTTGCACCAGGCGACGAGCTGGTTGGTGGTGCCCGCCATCGCCGAGACGACGACGATCACCTCGTTGCCGGCATCCACTTCCCGCTTGACCCGCTGCGCCACGCTCTTGATGCGGTCCACATCCTTGACCGATGTGCCGCCGAATTTCTGCACTATGCGTGCCATTCTCTATTCTTACCTGCCGGGAGCTCAGGCGCGGCATCGGGCTGCGCGCCTTCCATTGCCCATCAAAGGGCGGGTATACATACTCTTCGGCACTGCAATGAGGCAAGCCCACCCCGGTTCTGGGGGCCATGCGGGCAAGGAGCGCATATGGCGTCGACCCAATCTTCCGGTGCTGCCGCGCCGAATTCCGCCGACCCCGCGGAGATCGGGCGGTTCGCGGCCCTGGCCGGCGCCTGGTGGGATCCGGAAGGCGAGTTCAAGCCGCTGCACCGGATCAATCCGGTCAGGCTCGAATTCATTCGTGACCATCTGGCCCGGCATTTCGGCCGCGACATCACCGCCAAGCGACCGTTCGAAGGGCTGCGCCTGCTCGATATCGGCTGCGGCGGCGGCCTCGTCAGCGAACCGCTGGCGCGGCTCGGCTTCACGGTCAGCGGCATCGACGCGGCAGCCGAAGGCATCGAGGCCGCGCGTCTTCATGCCGATGGTCAAGGGCTCGCCATCGACTACCGGCAAGGCACGGCCGAAGCACTGCTCGAAGCCGGAGAGCGCTTCGACGCGGTAACGGCGCTCGAGATCGTCGAGCATGTCGTCGATCCGGCGGCCTTCCTCGCCTCGCTCGGCGGCTTGGTGCGGCCGGGCGGCGCTGCGGTGCTGTCGACGCTCAACCGAACGGCCCGGTCCTTCGCGCTCGGCGTCGTCGGGGCCGAATATGTGCTGCGCTGGGTTCCGCGCGGCACGCATCGCTGGTCGAAATTCCTGCGTCCGTCCGAGCTCGCCGCCGCCGCCCGTCATGCCGGTCTCGTTCCGGCCGAGCTTGCCGGCATGAGCTTCGATCCGTTCGGCGGCGACTGGTCGCTGTCCCGGGATCTGGGTGTCAATTATATGATGCTGGCCCTCAAACCCGAATAAAAGCCGATCGTCACATCCCTGACATGGGAGAGGACTAGCGTCTTCTCGTCATCTCATCCGGTGTCGGGGAGTATTCATGCATATTCATGTCGGAAGCGGCCTGCGGCTCGCCTCCCTGGCTGCGCTGTATCTCGCCGGTCCCGCGCTGGCGGCTGCAGCGGACTGCCCCGATGGCGGCACCGTCCGGTTCGGCGTCGAGCCGTTCGATACCTCGGCGCGGCTCCTGCCGATCTACGATCAGATCGGCAAGCAGCTTTCCGAGAAGGTCGGGTGCGAGGTGAAGATCTTCGTCGCGACCAACTACAATGCCGAGATCGAGGCGATGCGCGCCGGCAAGCTGGAGGTCGGCCAGTTCGGGCCGCTGGGCTATGTGCTGGCGCATCAGGTCGCCAAGGCCGAGGCCGTCGCCGCCTTCTCCAACGCCCAGGGCCAGCCCGACAGCTACTGGGCCAGCCTCGTGACGTATCCCGATTCCGGCATCAAGACCGTGGCCGACATCAAGGGCCATTCCTTCGCCTTCTCCGATCCGGCCTCGACCTCGGGCCATCTCTTTCCGGCCTACGGGCTGCGCAAGGCGGGCGTCGATCCCGACAAGGACATCAAGCTCGCCTATGCCGGCAGCCACACCGCCTCGTTCGAGGCGCTCTACAATCACAAGGTCGATGCCGGCGAGCTCAATAGCGAGCAGCTCGAATCGGCGACCCAGCGCGGCCATTACAAGGACGGCGATCTGGTCTTCCTGTGGAAGTCCGATCCGATCCCGACCGATCCGATCTCGGTGCGCGGCGACCTGCCCGCGGAGCTGAAGCAGAAGCTGACCGTGGCGTTGCAGAATATCGACCTGTCCGGCCTGCCCGAGGCGGACCGCAAGGTCGTGGGCGCGCACGGCGTCCGTTCCGTTCCCCAGACCGACAAGGCCTATGACGGCATTCGCGATCTGGTGAAGACGCTCAATATCGATCTCGAGAAGATGTGAGCATGGGGCCCGACGCCTCCATCGCTGGCCGGCTCGCGGTTCAAGGCCTGGCCTATCGCTATCCGAGCGGCCGGGTGGCGCTGAAAAGCGTCGATCTGGCCGTGCGTGCGGGCGAGCTGGTCGTCGTCCTCGGCAGCAACGGCAGCGGCAAATCCACACTGATGCGCTGCATCGTCCGGCTGCTCCAGCCGACGGAAGGCCGCGTCCTGATCGACGGCACCGATGTGGCGCCGCTCGCCGGCGAGGCCTTGCGGCAGGCGCGGATGTGCTGCGGCATGATCTTCCAGCACGCCAATCTGGTGAAACGGCGCAGCGTGCTCGCCAATGTCGCGACCGGCGCGCTCGGCCGGCACCGCACCTTGGCGACGGCGTGCGGCATGCTGCCGCGATGCGAGCTGGAGGCGGCGGAGGCCTATCTCGACGAGGTGGGTTTGCGCGACCGGGCCGGTCAGCGGGCCGGCACGCTGTCCGGCGGTCAGCAACAACGGGTGGCGATCGCCCGCGCCTTGGCGCAGCGGCCGCGCATGCTGCTCGCCGACGAGCCGGTCGCCAGCCTCGATCCCGAGGCGGCGCGCGAGATCATGGCGCTGCTGCGTCGGCTCGCCAGCGACGACGATCTCGCCGTGCTGGCGGTGCTGCATCAGCCCGACCTCGCGCTCGGCTATGCCGACCGGATCGTCGGGCTCAAGGACGGCCAGATCGAGTTCGATCTGCCGCCGGAGCGCGTGCGACAGCCGATGGTCGACGCGCTCTATGCGAGGTATGCCGCTTGAAGCGGCGCGGTTGGGCGTGGACAGTTCTGTCGATCGGGCTGGTGCTGTTCGTTCAGTCTCTGTGGGGCGTCGATGCGCGCTTCACCGATCTCGTCACCGGCACGCGCGGCATGGCCGATTTTCTGCGCCGGTCCTTCCCGCCCGATATCTCGCAGCTCCAGACGGTGTTTTGGCCGGCGCTGGAGACGATCGACATCGCGATCTTCGGCACGGTCGTCGGCGTGTTCCTGGCGATTCCCTTCGCCGTGCTCGCCGCCCGCAACGTTACCGGCTCGCCCTATCTCTATGCTTTCGCCCGCTCGGTGATCGCCCTCACCCGCGCCGTGCCCGATCTGGTGTGGGCGCTGCTGTTCGTGACGGCGGTCGGGCTCGGGCCGTTTCCGGGCGCGCTGGCGCTCTCGGTCCATTCGATCGGCATGCTGGGACGGCTCTTCGCCGAGATCATCGAGGATATGGATATGGGGCCGGTCGAGGCGCTGACGCTGACCGGCGCCGGGCGAATTCAGATCCTGACCCAGGCGGTGGTGCCGGGGGTGCTGCCCTCGCTCCTCGGCATCGCGCTCTATCGTTTCGACGAGAATTTGCGCTCGTCGCTGGTGTTGGGCTTCGTCGGCGCCGGCGGGCTCGGATTCCAACTGCTGACGGCGATGAACCTGTTCCAGTATCAGTCGGTTTCGACCCTGCTGATCGTGATCTTCCTGCTGGTCGTCAGTGCGGAGCGCATTTCGGCCGCGATCAGGCAGGCGATGGCCTGAGCCGGGCGTCTGTCCGAGCAGCGAGATCGCCGCTCGGACAGACGCCCGGCTCGATAGGTTTGGTCGATTACTGCAGCTGTGAAGAACCGGCGCGGCACTGAACGCCGCAAGCGGTGTCGTGGGACCAGGAGGACTGGCTCGTCTGGACCGGCGGAACGGTGGAACAAGCAGCTACGCTGCCAAGGACAAGCACGGAAGACAGGAGAAGCGCGGCCGTTCTGAAGGAAGGAAGAGAGAAGGACATTTTTCGGTACCCCATGTTGCAACGCACAACAAATGAGGTAGGACGGCCTGGCGATGCCTTCAATCGGGATTCGGCCCCTGAGCATTGCAAGGCGAGCGTGGCAGCCAACGAGTAACTTTTGGTCGGCCAACAGAATGCGATCGTAGGTACCGGGTCCTCAAGGGATACTCGCCAAATCCGATCCGATTCTACGTATCGGCGAGGGGCAACCAAGGAATGCGGCCGAACTCGATGCCTTCGTCGGCGAGTTCATCGGCTTGTTCGGCGGTGGCGTCGCCATAGATGGCGCGGCTTTCCGTCTCCCCGTAATGGATCTTGCGGGCTTCCTCGGCGAAATTCTCGCCGACATTCTCGCAATTCTCCTCGACCGTCCGGCGCAGCTTACGGAGCATCTGCATCGTCTCCGCCGGAGAGTGAACATTCTTGCCCCTCATGACGCGCGGCGCCATCGGCGCCTTGCCGATCGACGTGTCGCCGCAGACGGGGCAGGAGATCTTGCCGGCGGAGACCTGTTCCTCATAGCCGGCGCTATCGCGGAACCAGCCTTCGAAAGAATGCTCCGCCGGACATTTGAGCTGGTACAGAATCATGATGTGCTGCCGCTATCACTCTTACCGTGCGGTGTCGAGGTCGCGCAAGGTCGGCACGATAAATGGGGCCGGCCGCTCATTTCCTCAAGCTGGCTAAACCCTAACGCTATCGACGGCTCCTTTTCGCTCTGGCATGGTCCTGCCCACGAAATCTCGGGGGAGCGATCGTCTTATGCGTTTGACCATGGCCGCGGCGGCGGTCGCCGCTGCTTTGTCGATGGCGGCTCTGCCGTCGCATGCGGCGGAGACAAGTCTCAAGGTGTTGGATCCGTCGCTGCTCGATCGGTCCGCCTCGCCCTGTCAGGATCTCTATCAATTCGCCTGCGGCGGCTGGCTCAAGGCCAATCCAGTGCCTCCCGATCAGCCCTATTTCGGCCGGGCGAACGAACTGGCGCTGCGCAATCGCGAGATGCTGCGCGGCCTGCTCGACGATGCGGCGGCGCATCCCACGCCCGATAATCAGAAGGTCGCCGACTTCTACGGCGCCTGCACCGACGAGGCGGCGATCGAGGCCAAGGGCCTGGCCCCACTCCAGCAGGAGCTCGATCGGATTGCCGCCCTCTCCGACAAGAAGGATCTGCCGGCGCTCGCGGCCCATCTCCAGGAGATCGGCGTCAATGTGCTGTTCAATTTCGGCGAGGAGCCGGACTTCAAGGATGCCCGCCGTTCGATCGCCGTGATCGAGCAGGGCGGCCTCGGCCTGCCGGACCGGGATTATTACTTCAAGACCGACGCGAAATCGGTCTCGCAGCGCGAAGCCTATGAAGCGCATGTCGCCCGGATGCTGGCGCTGCTCGGCGACGCGCCCGAGCGGTCGGCGGCCGAGGCGAAGGCGATCCTGGCGCTGGAGACCGTGCTTGCCAAGAGGGCGCTCGACCATGTGCAGCGCCGCGATCCGAAGGCGGTCTATCACAAGCAGCCGGTGGCCGAGCTGGCGCGGGCGGCGCCCGACTTCGGCTGGTCCGGTTTCTTCACGGGCAGCGGGGCGCCGGGCTTCGACAGCCTCAACGTCTCCGAGCCCGCCTTCTTCAAGGGGATGAGCGACGCCGTGCGATCGGCGCCGCTCGACACGCTCAAGGCTTATCTGCGCTGGCAGCTCGTCCATGCCGCGGCGCCGATGCTGCCGAAAGCCTTCGTCGATGAGAATTTCGCCTTCTATGGCCAGACGCTGCGCGGTGCCAAGGAGCTGGAGCCGCGCTGGCGGCGTTGCGTCATCGTCACCGACGCGGCATTGGGCGAGGCGCTCGGCAAGCTCTATGTCGCCAAAGCATTCAGTCCCGACGCCAAGGCGCGCATGAAGGAAATGGTGCAGGCTCTGCGCGCCGCCTATGCCGCGGATCTCGAAAGCTTGCCCTGGATGGGCAAGGAGACCAAGGCGAAGGCGCTCGCGAAGCTCGACGCCATGGTCGACAAGATCGGCTATCCCGATAAATGGCGCGATTATTCCGCACTGACCGTCGCGCGCGACGATGCGCTCGGCAACGGCTTCCGCGCCACTGCCTTCGAGAATCGCCGCGAATACGCCAAGATCGGCAAGCCGGTCGATCGGAACGAGTGGCACATGACGCCGCCGACGGTGAACGCCTATTACGACGATCAGACGAACGACATCAATTTCCCCGCCGGCTTCCTGCAGCCGCCTTTCTTCGATCTGGCCGAGGACGATGCCGCCAATTACGGCTCGGTCGGGGCCACTATCGGCCATGAGATGACTCATGGCTTCGACGATCAGGGCCGGCAGTTCGACAAGGATGGCAATCTCGCCGATTGGTGGACCAAGGCCGACGCCAAGAAATTCGAGGCGCGGGCGGCTTGCCTTGCCGATCAGGCCTCGCACTACACCGTGGTCGACGACGTGAAGATGAACGGCAAGCTGACGCTCGGCGAGAATACGGCCGACAATGGCGGCCTCTATATCGCCTATGCCGCCTACAAGAATGCGACCAAGGGGGCGGCCCCGACCGAGATCGACGGCTTCACGCCGGATCAGCGCTTCTTCATCGCCTATGCGCAGGGTTGGTGCACCGGCGAGACGCCGGAGATCGCGCGCCTCCACGCGCTCAATGATCCGCATCCGGACGACAAGTTCCGCGCCAACGGCGTCGTATCCAACATGGAAGAGTTCGGCCAGGCGTTCAAATGCCCGATCGGCTCGCCCATGATTCGCAAGAGTGCCTGCCGGGTTTGGTGACGGCACCTTAAAATCACAGGAGACAGGATCGATGCGTTTCAGCCCGGCTTTTCTCGGGAGCCTGACCGTTGCTTTGTTCGTCGCCCTTCATCCGGCGCCGGCCCGTGCCGGCTTCGACGCCTTGTCGATGGATCCGAGCGTCAGCCCGTGCGAGGATTTCTACCGCTTCGCCTGCGGCGGCTGGCTCAAAGCCAATCCGTCGCCGCCGGATCAGCCGCGCTACGGCCGCTTCAACGAGCTGGCACTGCATAATCGCGACGCGCTGCGCCAGTTGCTCGAAGCGGCGGTGGCGAGCCCGACCGGCGAGACGCGCAAGGTCGCCGATTTCTATGGCGCGTGCATCGACGAAGCCGGTATCGAGCGCAAAGGGCTGACGCCGCTGCAGCCGCTCCTCGACCGGATCGCCGCCCTTTCCGACAAGAAGGATCTGGCGGCGCTGATCGCTCAGCTCCAGGAATCCGGCATCGACGCGCTGTTCGATTTCGGTGTTCGGCCCGATTTCAAGGATACGACCCACAATCTCGCCCTGCTTTCCCAAGGCGGCCTCGGCCTGCCGGACCGGGATTATTATTTCAAGACCGATGAGAAATCGGTCTCGCAGCGCGCCGCTTACCAGGCTCATGTTGCCAAGATGCTGAGCCTGCTGGGCGATTCGTCCGAGCGGAGCGAAGCGGGGGCGAAGACGGTAATGACGCTGGAGACGGCGCTGGCCCAGAGTTCGCTCAACCGCGTCGCCCGGCGCGATCCGAGTGCCGTCTATCACAAGATGGCGGTCAGCGCAGTCGACACGTTGGCGCCGGATTTCGGCTGGGCCGGCTTCTTCAGGGCGAATGACGCCCCCGCCTTCACCGAGATCAATGTCGCCGAACCCGATTTCTTCAAGTCGCTCGACACGATCGTCAAGGATACGCCGCTCGACGATTTGAAGATCTATCTGCGCTGGCAACTTGTCCATACGGCGGCACCTATGCTGCCGAAAGCCTTTGTCGACGAGAGTTTCGCCTTTTACGGCAAGAACCTCACCGGTGCCGCCGAGCTCGAGCCGCGCTGGCGGCGCTGCGTCATCCAGACCGATCGCTCGCTCGGCGAAGCGCTGGGCAAGCTCTATGTCGAGAAGCATTTCCCGCCGGCGGCCAAGGCGCGCATGCAGCAGATGGTGGCCGATCTGCGTGCCGCCTATGCCGAGGACCTCAAGACCGTGCCCTGGATGGGGGCGGAGACGCGCGAGCGCGCGCTCGGCAAGCTCGACGCCATGATCGACAAGATCGGCTATCCGGAGAAATGGCGCGACTATTCCAAGCTGGCGGTGACGCCCGACGACGCGCTCGGCAATTTTCTGCGCGCCAACGCGTTCGAGACTCATCGCGAGCTCGACAAGATCGGCCAGCCGGTCGACCGCAAGGAATGGGGCATGACGCCGCCGACGGTGAACGCCTATTACAGCCAGGTCGAGAACGACATCAATTTCCCCGCCGGCATCCTGCAGCTGCCTTTCTTCGATCCGGGGCTCGACGATGCCGCCAATTACGGCGCCATCGGCTCCGTCATCGGCCATGAGATGACTCACGGCTTCGACGACCAGGGCCGGAAGTTCGACAAGGACGGCAATCTCGGCGACTGGTGGACCAAGAGCGATGCCGAGAAGTTCGAGACGCGCGCGAGCTGTCTCGCCGACGAGGCCTCCGGCTTCACCGCGGTCGACGATGTGCATCTCAACGGCAAGCTGACGCTGGGAGAGAATACGGCGGACAATGGCGGTCTTCATATCGCCTTCGCCGCGCTCAAGCGCCGGTTGGCGGACAAGCCGCAGGGCGAGATCGACGGCTTCACTGCCGATCAGCGCTTCTTCATCGCCTATGCCCAGGATTGGTGCTCCAACCAGACGCCGGAGATCTCTCGTTTCCTGGCCCTGAACGATCCGCATCCGGCGGCGGAGTTCCGCGCCAACGGCGTGCTCGCCAACATGGGTGAGTTCGCCAAGGCCTTCAAATGCCCGGTCGGCTCGCCGATGGTGCACAAGGACGCCTGCCGGGTCTGGTAGTGGAAGGCGCGGCTCCGGGTCGATCACCCGGAGCCGTTTCCTATTACTTGAAGTCGGCGATCTTCATGGCCCTGACCTGCGGGTCCTGGGCGATCTGCGTCGAGGTATGTGTCGGCGACGGGCAGGACAGGGTGACCAGGCTGATCGGCGCGCCCTCGTCGGTGACCGCGTCTTGATAGACCGTGGTGCAGCCGTTCGGCTGGCCGACCACGTCGATCGTCTCGACGGTTTGGGCCTGGGCGCCGGCGACGGTGATGCAGGCGAAGATGGCGGCGGCGGTGATGGTCAGCTGCTTCATCGACATGATCCAACTCCGTTGGTTCGTCTTCATCGGCCCGAGGCCGAGGCGAGACTGGGGCTGCGCCGCGACGACACGGCGTCGAGCGGGAATGCAGCGAGGTAATTCGCGAGAAGTGACGAGCCCGAATACTGGTTTCCGGCCGATCCGAGGCCCGTCACTTCATGCCGGTACTGCCATCCGCTTCGGCGATCGGTTCCGGTTGCTTGAGGGGATCAAGAAGCCCGGAACTTGAAGCGGCGGTCGGTGCCGGCATGTACTCTCCATTTCACGTCGCGTGCCAACTGCGAGCGTCTCCATAAGCTATTGATTTTGTTACAAATCGAAAATCGCCCTCCATGTCGACCCGGGAGGGGGTGGCGATTTTCCCCAATCCGATCGCGGTTTCCGCTAGCGGGTGGCGAAATCCACCACCCATCGCGGCGATTGTTCAGGGAGCCTCTTGTTCGGCGTTTCAATTCCCGGCTGTCGGCCCGTTCGATGTCGCGGTGGCGGCAACTTGCCGAGAATTTGGGCGTTTTCGGACGTAGGATCCTCGACCGGCGCTACGGAAGCGGTGGCACGCTTGTTGCCTTGATAAGGGCAACCGCCAAGGACATGGAGCCTGCCGTGATCAACAGACATCTGCGCGTGCTCGCCTGCGCCGCCTTCGGGTTGGCATTCGGATTCGCGGCCGGGGCGGCTCGGGCCGACGGCACGCTCCGCATCGCCATGACCGCGTCAGACGTGCCGCTCACTACCGGCCAGACCGACAATGGTGGCGAGGGCATGCGTTTCATGGGCTATACGGTCTATGACGGGCTGGTGAATTGGGATCTGAGCTCGGCCGACAAGCCGTCGGGGCTGGTGCCGGGCTTGGCCACATCCTGGGCGGTCGATCCGACCGACAAGACGCGCTGGACCTTCAAGCTGCGCCAAGGCGTCAAATTCCATGACGGCTCGGCCTTCACCGCCGATTCCGTCGTCTGGAACTTCGCCAAGCTGCTCGACGACAAGTCGCCGCAATTCGATCCGAAGCAGGCGGCGCAGGGCCGCACGCGCATTCCGACGGTGGTTGGCTGGAAGAAGATCGACGATGCCACGATCGAGGTCGATACCAACGCGCCCGACGCTTTCCTGCCGTTCGAGATCTCCTGGATCATGATGTCGAGCCCGGCGCAGTGGGAGAAGCTGGACAAGAGCTGGGACAAGTTCGCCCAGACCCCGTCCGGCACCGGCCCGTGGAAGCTGCAGAGCTGGACCCCGCGCGAGCGGGCCGAGCTGGTGCGCAACCCGGATTATTGGGACGCCAAGCGCGTGCCCAAGCTCGACAAGCTCGTGCTCATCCCGATGCCGGAGGCGGCGACGCGCACGGCGGCGCTCCGCGCCGGCCAGGTCGATTGGGTCGAAGCACCGGCGCCCGATGCCGTGCCGAGCATGAAGCAGGCGGGCTTCCAGATCGTCACCAACGCCTATCCGCATAATTGGACCTGGCATCTGAGCCGGGTCGAAGGCTCGCCCTGGAACGATATCCGGGTGCGCAAGGCGGCCAATCTGGCGATCGACCGCGACGGACTGAAGCAGCTTCTAGGCGGCCTCATGATCCCGGCCAAGGGCTTCGTGCCGCCGGGCAGCCCCTGGTTCGGCCATCCGAGCTTCGATCTCAAATACGATCCCGAGCAGGCGAAGAAGCTGCTGGCCGAGGCGGGCTACAGCAAGGACAAGCCGGTGAAGGTCAAGATCATGATCTCGGCCTCGGGCTCCGGCCAGATGCAGCCGCTGCCGATGAACGAGTTCCTGCAGCAGAATCTGGCCGATGTCGGCATTCAGGTCGATTTCCAGGTTGTGGATTGGAACACGCTCATCAATATCTGGCGGTCCGGCGCCAAGTCCGACCAGTCGCAGGGCGCCGACGGCATCAACTATACTTATTTCATCCAGGACCCGTTCACCGCCTTCGTCCGCCACGCCAAATCGAGCCTGCAGCCGCCCAAGGGCACCAATTGGGGCTTCTATGCCGATCCGGAAATGGACAAGCTGCTCGATCAGGCGCTGAACGCCTTCGATCCCGACGAGCAGAACCGCATCCTGCAGAAGGTGCACGAGAAATACGTCGATGACGCTCTGTTCCTGATGGTGGCGCACGATGTCAATCCGCGCGCCATGTCGCCCAAGGTGAAGGGCTTCGTGCAGGCGCAGAACTGGTTTCAGGACTTCTCCGGGATCACCATGCAGTGAGGCAGCGATGCTGACCTACCTCCTGCGACGGATCCTCTATGCCGTGCCGATCGGCATCGGCGTGTCGCTGGTGGTGTTCAGCCTCGTCCATCTGGCGCCCGGCGATCCGCTGAGCGCCGTGGTGCCGGCCGACGCGCCGGCCTCGGTGGTCGAGCAGCTCAGGCATACCTACGGCTATGACCGCCCGCTGCCGGTCCAGTTCTATTTATGGGTCAAGCGGGCGGCCTCGGGCGATCTCGGCCGCTCGGTCGCGACCGGCCAGGATGTGGCGCAGCAGGTCATGGTCGCGGTCGGCAACACCATCACGCTGGCCGTGCCCGCGGCTCTCCTGGGATTCACCGCCGGCATCCTGCTCGGCGGTGTTGCCGGCTACAATCAGGGACGATGGGCCGACAAGATCGCGACCGGGATCGCCACCATCGGCATCTCGGTGCCGCATTACTGGCTCGGCATGGTGCTGGTGATCGTCTTCTCGGTCGAGCTCAACGCGCTCCCGGCGATGGGTATGGGCGAGGGCGGGTCCGGCGCCTGGAGCTGGGATTGGGCGCATGTCCAGCATCTGATCCTGCCGATGGTGACGCTGTCGGCGATTCCGATGGGCATCGTCACCCGCACGGTGCGGGCGACCGTGGCCGAGACGCTCGGCCAGGATTTCGTCGAGGCATTGCGCGCCAAGGGCATGGGCCATGGCCGCATTCTGCTGCATGTCGCCAAGAACGTGGCGCCGACCGTGCTCGCCGTGCTCGGGCTGCAGCTCGGCTATCTGCTCGGCGGCTCGATCCTGATCGAGACCGTGTTCGACTGGCCGGGCAGCGGCTATCTGCTCAACACCGCCATCTTCACCCGCGATATTCCGGTGCTCCAGGGCACGATCCTGGTCCTCGGCATGTTCTTCGTCGCCCTCAACGTGATCGTCGACCTGCTGCAGACGCTGGTCGATCCGCGCATCCGGCGGGGCTGAGCATGTCCGTCCTCGCCACGCCGGACCAAGCGGCCGTCACCGTCGCAGCCAGCCCCAGCCATTGGGGCAATGTCGCGCGGCGTCTCGGGCGCGATCCGGTGACGCTCGGCTGCCTGCTGCTGCTGACGCTCATCGTGCTGGCCGCGATCCTGGCGCCGGTCATCGCACCGGACGATCCCTACAAGACCTCGATGCTGCGGCGATTGCAGGCGATCGGCTCGCCCAGCCATCTGCTCGGCACCGACGAGCTCGGGCGCGACATGCTGACGAGGCTCATCTATGGCGGCCGCCTGTCGCTCTTCATGGGGCTGGGGCCGGTCGCGGCGGCCCTCCTGATCGGCGCCAGCCTCGGCATCGCGGCGGGCTTCATCGGCGGCTGGGTCAATACCGCGATCATGCGCACGATGGACGTATTCTACGCCTTCCCCTCGGTGCTGCTCGCGATCGCGATCTCGGGCGCGCTCGGCGCCGGCCTGCTCAACAGCATCGTCTCGCTCACCGTCGTCTTCATCCCGCCGATCACGCGCGTCGCCGAGAGTGTCACGACCGGCGTGCGCTCGCTCGATTTCGTCGATGCCGCACGCGCCACCGGCGCCGGCACGCTCGCCATCATCCGCGTCCATGTGCTGGGCAATGTACTGGGGCCGATCTTCGTCTATGCCTCGAGCCTGATCAGCGTCAGCATCATCCTGTCCTCGGGCCTCTCCTTCCTCGGCCTCGGCGTCAAGCCGCCGGAGCCTGAATGGGGGCTGATGCTGAACACGCTTCGGCAGTCGATCTGGATCAATCCGCTGGTCTCGGTGCTGCCGGGAGCGGCGATCTTCGCCACCTCGATCTGCTGCAACCTCATCAGCGACGGGCTGCGCGCCGCCATGGACATCAAGCGATGAGCGCGCTTTCCCTCGATCCCGTGCCCGATCGCGGCGGCCCGAGCCAGCCGCTGCTGATTGTGACCAACCTGCGCAAGCATTTCCCGATCCGCGGCGGGCTGCTCAACCGCGTCGTGGCGACGGTGCAGGCGGTCGATACCCTTTCCTTCAGCGTCGAGAAGGGCGAGACGCTCGGCATCGTCGGCGAATCCGGCTGCGGCAAATCGACGACGGCGCGGCTGCTCATGCGGCTGATCGAGCCTGATGACGGTGCGGTCGTGTTCGACGGCGACGCGGTCGGCGCCCAGGACGGGATCAGCGTGCGCCAGCTGCGCCGCGCGATGCAGATGGTGTTCCAGGACAGCTACGCCTCGCTCAATCCGCGCCTGCCGATCGAGGAATCGATCTCCTTCGGCCAGCGCGTCCATGGTATCGCCAAGGAGGCGGCGTCCGTGCGCAGCCGCGATCTCCTGGCGCGGGTCGGGCTCGATCCCGACCGTTTCGCCCGGCGCTATCCGCACGAGCTGTCGGGCGGGCAGCGGCAGCGGGTCAATATCGCCCGCGCGCTGGCGCTGGAGCCGCGCCTCCTGATCCTCGATGAAGCCGTGTCGGCCCTCGACAAATCGGTTGAGGCGCAGGTGCTGAACCTGCTGGCCGATCTGCGCGAGGCGTTCGGCCTCACCTATATCTTCATCAGCCACGACCTCAATGTCGTCCGCCATATCAGCGACCGGGTCATGGTCATGTATCTGGGCAAGGTGGTCGAGATCGGGCCGGTCGATGCGGTCTATGCGACGCCGCGGCATCCCTATACCCAGGCGCTGCTCTCGGCCATGCCGTCGATGGATCCGGACCGGCGGACCGAGGTGCCGCCGCTTTCGGGCGATCCGCCCAACCCGATCAACCCGCCGAGCGGCTGCCGCTTCCGCACCCGCTGCGCCTGGGCCGAGGCGGCGTGCGAGCGCGCGCCGGCGCTCACTGGCCTCGACGCGGCCGACGAGCACGCCGTCGCCTGCCATCGCGAGATCGCCGGTTCCGGCCATTCCGGAGCGCCGGCATGAGCGGCCAGCGGGTCCTTTCGGTCGAGCGGCTCTCGGTCGCCTTTCGCGGCCGGGGCTCGCCCGTGCGGGTCGTGCGCGAGGTCGATTTCACGCTCGATGCCGGCGAGGTGCTGGTCATCCTCGGCGAATCCGGCTCGGGCAAGAGCGTCACGCTCAAGGCGCTGATGCGGCTGCTGCCGGCGGCGCGGAGCGAGATCTCGGGCCGGGTCGAGATCATGGGCGAGGACGTGCTGGCGCTCGACGAGCGGGCGCTCTCGGCCAAGCGCGGCCGCGATGTCGCGATGATCTTCCAGGAGCCCGCGCTCGCCTTCGATCCGGTCTTCACCGTCGGCCGGCAGATCGCCGAGACGGTGCGGCGGCACCAGGGCTGTTCGAACGCCGACGCGATGAAGCGGGCAAAGGAGCTTCTGGACCTCGTCCAGATCCCCTCGGCCGAGCGGCGGCTCAAGGCCTATCCGCACGAGCTGTCGGGCGGCATGCGCCAACGCGCGATGATCGCGCTCGCCCTCTCCTGCAAGCCGCGCCTGCTGCTCGCCGACGAGCCGACTACGGCGCTCGACGCCACGGTCCAGATCCAGATCCAGCTGCTGCTGCGCCGGCTGCAGCGCGAACTCGGCATGGCGGTCATCCTGGTCACCCACGATGTCGGCGTCGCCGCCGAAATCGCCGACCGGATCGCGGTCATGTATGCCGGGCGCTTCGTCGAGACCGGTCCGGTCCGCCAGATCATCCGGGCGCCGATGCATCCCTATACCAAGGGCCTGCTCGCCTCGACCGTCCATGGCGCCACGCGTGGCCAGCGGCTCGAAGCCATTCCCGGCAACCCGCCCAACCCGGCCGAGCTTGCCGATGGCTGCGGCTTCGCGCCCCGCTGCGGCTCGGCGATGGCGGCTTGCCGTTTGGGCGAGATCGCGGCCTATCAGCCGGCGCCGGATCGGCTGGTGCGTTGCCGGTTGCTGGAGTCGGAGGTTGGAAGCGTTTCATCGTAGGATGATAGCGCTGGCCTGCATCTATTATCAGGTAAACTTGCAAGGTTACCTGATAATATGGTACGCAGACGGGAATGAGCCCTCCCCCCGATACCCCGCTATCTCCCGAAATTGTCGTTCCCGCGCTTACGCTGGCGGTCGGGCAACTTCTGCGCCGCCTGCGCGCGGATGCAAATCCGGACGGTCTGAACATCTCGCAGAGTGCGGCCCTCGCCCGATTGGAAGAGAGCGGCGGGATGACCACTGCCGATCTCGCGCGCGCCGAAGCGATGAAACCCCAGTCGATGGGCACCATCTTGGCCGGCCTTGAGCAGGACGGCCTGGTCGAGCGCAAACCTCACCCCACGGATGGGCGGCAAGTTCTGTTTTCCCTGACGGCATCGGGTGCCGAGGCGAGACGAAAGCGCAGCGTGGCGAAGCAGAAATGGCTGCTCGCGGCCGTGGCAAAGCTCGACCCGGCAGACCAGCGAACGCTCCTTTCCGCCGCTGCGCTGATCAAGCGCTTGGGGGATTCCTGATGCTTCCTCACCGTTCGAATCGAAAGAATACCCATGCCCGTGACCGCCCTCGATCCCAAGCCCGCCTTGATCGTTATCGATCTCCAGAAGGGCATTGTCGCGCTGCCGGCGGTGCATCCCATCGAGGGCGTGATCAAGCGTGTCAGGGCCCTGGCCGACGCCTTTCGGGAACGGGGTTTGCCGGTGGTGCTTGTCAACGTTTCCGGCGCACCTTCGGTCCGGACCGAACAGCTGCGCGGCAATCGCGCCTTTCCGGAAGGTTGGACCGATCTCATTCCAGAGCTGAACCGGCAGCCACAAGACCATGCGGTGACGAAGGTCACGCCGGGAGCCTTCACCAAGACCGACCTCGAGGCTTACCTCCAGGCGCTCGGTGTCACCCAGATCGTGATAGCCGGCGTCGCCACCAGCAATGGCGTCGAGGTTACCGCGCGCCAGGCTTACGAGTTGGGCCTCAACATTGCTTTCCCGATCGACGCCATGACCGACCTCAACGCCGACGCGCACACCTACAGCATCACGCGGGTTTTCCCCAGGATCGGCGAAACCGGCACGACCGATGAGATTATCGCGCTCCTGAAACGGAGCACCTGATCATGATGTGGCTGCACGACCTCGCCTATTTCCTTGGCGGCGCCTTCCTCGCCAATGCCGTGCCGCATTATGTCAGCGGCATGATGGGGCGCCCGTTTCAGAGTCCATTCGCCAAACCGTCCGGTAAAGGCCTGTCGTCGTCGACGGTCAACGTGCTGTGGGGGTTCGCGAACCTCATCGTTTCGTATTGTCTTATTCTGCGCGTGGGAGAGTTCGACCTCCGCGCCACGGATCAGGTCGCCAGCCTCGGGCTGGGCCTCTTGCTCATGGGCGTGATGGCCGCGCGGCTGTTCGGGCGGTTTCACGGCGGAAATTCTCCGGTTGCTCGTAGTTATGAGATCGGCCGCTAGTCCCAATGCTCGACGATCGACGATGGCAGGTTGACCCAGGGATGGCGCCGTATGGCGTAGACCGAGATGGTCGGCGGCGGAAAGCCGGGGTCGGCGAAGGCGCCGACCGCGACCGCGACCAACTCTTCGCCGCCGACGTGGTCCCAATAGACGGTCGAGCCGCAATCCGGACAGAAGCGGAACCGCGCCTGGCTGCCTTCGTCGCCGGTCCGGACATATTCGGTCGCCCGCCCGGCGATCGCCAGTTGCTCCCGCCGGAACCGCGCCTGGACGCCGAACGCGCTGCCGGTCCGTTGCTGGCAAGCGAGGCAATGGCACATCGAAACCCGAATGGGCTCGCCCGTGCAGTCGACGGTAAGCTGGCCGCAGCAGCAGGATGCGCGTCGGGTGGTCATCGGCAGGCTCCTCCGGACGATTGTGCAACTTCGATCGGAAATTCGTCGAGTCGAAAGATCCGGCAATTCTCGCCCGGCCCGCCACGATCGATGACGATGAACTCCGCCGGCACCAGGCTGGCGAGCGGCAGATGCCAGGTGCCGGGACGGTAATTCACGCCCTGATGCCCGTCGGTCAGGAAGGCGGCCAGGCGGTCGAGAGCCGGCGCCGGGCCGGGTTCGGCCACGACGATCAGGAACGGCGCGTTCGTGCGGGGGATAAACGCTTGGCTGCCGAGCGGATGGCATTCGAGCAGCGGCAGTCGGTAGGGCAGGGTGATCGCCGCCGGGTTGCGGAACAGGCTGACGCGCGGCCGGCCCGATTCGATCTCGATCCGCGCCAGATCATCGAAGCGCAAGGTCGCGCCGTCATTGATGGCGAGCGGTTCGACCGCGCGCTCGTCGATCATCTGGCCGAAAGGGGCAAAGCGCGCTGGAGTCAGGGCTTGGGAAACGAGGGTAAGAATGATCGGCGGGCTCCGTCGGATACCGCCGATCATGCCACAGCTCTCAGCTTGCGAAGACCTTCTTCAGCTCGTTCTTCAGGATCTTGCCGTTGGCGTTGCGGGGCAGCGTCTCGGGCCAGAACACCACCTTGACCGGCACCTTGAACGCGGCCAGCCGCTCGGCGACGAAGCTGCGCAGCTCTTCCTCGGTCGCCTTGCCCTCGGGCTTCAGCGTCACCACGGCGCCGGGCTCCTCGCCGAGCGTCCGGTGCGCGATGCCGACGATCGCGGCGTCCATCACGGCGGGGTGCTCATAGAGGGCATTCTCGACCTCGACGCAATAGATGTTCTCGCCGCCGCGGATCAGCATGTCCTTGGCGCGGTCGATGATGAAGCAGAAGCCTTCCTCGTCGAGCTTCGCCAGATCGCCGGTCCTGACCCAGCCATCGACGAAGGTCTGCGCCGTCGCCTCCGGCTTGTTCCAGTAGCCCTTGACCACGTTCGGCCCGCGCGCCCACAGCTCGCCGACCTCGCCGGGCGGCAGGGTCTCGCCATTGGCGCCGACGATCTTCAAATCCGAGACCGGCGCCGGCGGTCCGCAGCTGTCGGGGCGGTTCAAATAATCCTCGGCGCCATGGTTGGTCACGGCGGCCGAGGTCTCGGTCATGCCCCAGCCATTGCCGGGCGCCGATTTCGGGAAGATCTCCTTGATCTTGCGGACCAGCTCCGGTGCCGAGGGCGCGCCGCCATAGGCGACGCTTTCGAGCGAGGAGAGATCGTATTTCGGCCGGGACGGGTGCTCGATCAACTGCCAGGCGATGGTCGGCACGCCGCCGGCACTGGTCAGCTTCTCGCGCTCGATCAGCGCCATCGCCGCTTCCGGGTCCCATTTGCGGATGAGCGCGATCTTGGCGCCGCCCGCGAGCGACGGCCCCATGATGGCGATGGAGCCGGTCGCATGGAAGAACGGCACCGACAGCAACACGCCGCGCTGCGGCGCCGACGGGTCGGGGGCGGGCAGCGGCTCGCCGCGGCGCAGGAAGCTGCGGGCGGCGGCAATGCCCGCGGCGCCGACATTGCTGACGAAGTTGCGATGGGTGCCGAGCGCGCCCTTGGGTTTGCCGGTGGTGCCGGAAGTATAGAAGATGGTCGCGTCGTCCTCGGGCGCCAGCACCACGTCCGGCATCGGCAAGTCGGGCAGGGTCTGCCAATCATTCACCCGGCCGATCACCGTCTCGAGCTTGGTGACATGCGGGTGCGCCACCTCCTCGGCTTCGCGCGCGACGTAGATGCGCTTCAGGTCGGGGCAATTGTGCAGATGCTCTGCCAGCCGTTCCAGCCGCTCGGCATCGACGATCGCCACCTTGCAGCCGGAATCGGTCAGGCCGTATTCGAGCTCGGCGCCGGTCCACCAGGCGTTGAGCGGCGTCACGATGGCACCGATCAAGGCGGCGGCGAAGAAGCCCACCGGCCATTCCGGCAGGTTGCGCATGATCACCGCGACGCGGTCGCCTTTCTTCACCCCTTCGGCCATGAGCGCGTGGGCGAGGGTGAGGGTGGCGCGGGCGAAGCCCTCGAAGCTGGCGCGATCATCCTCATGGACGAGGAAGATCTTGTCGCCATGGGCGCGGCCGGCCAGGAACATTTCCCTGAGCGTCGGCGGCACGTTCTTCCAGGCGCGGATCTTCGTGCCGCGGACGGTGACCTCCTCCATCTCGAAGGGGGAGCCCGGCTGGGTCAGCAGGGCGTGGGCCTGGGCGATCGACATCGCCGGCCAGGAAGGAGCGAGCGGTTCAGACGGCATCGTCGATATGCTCCAGCAGATCGCCATATTTCTCGTACGCCGCTTCCCGCCGCTTGGGCAGGTGATAGGCGGGGAAGAGATCGTTCGAAGGCTGATAGTTGCGCAGCACCTGCTTCGCGACTGTCACTTTGTGGACCTCGGTCGGCCCGTCGGCGATGCCCATCACGAAGGAGCCGACGACCTGGCCGACGAAAGGCATCTCGTCCGAGACGCCGAGCGCGCCATGGATGTGCAGCGCCCGGGCGGCGATGTCGTGATAAATCTTGGGCATGGCCGCCTTGACCGCCGCGATCTCCTTGCGGACCTTACGGTAATCCTTGTGCTTGTCGATCAGCCAGGCGGTGCGCAGCACCAGCAGCCGGAACATCTCGAGCTCGATCCAGGAGTCTGCGATCTTCTCCTGGACCATCTGCTTCTCGGACAGCGGCCCGTCCTTGGTCTGGCGCGACACGGCGCGCTGGCACATGAGGTCGAACGCCTTGCGCGCCTGGCCGACCGTGCGCATCGCATGATGGATACGGCCGCCGCCGAGCCGTACCTGGGCCACGACGAAGGCGCCGCCGCGCTCGCCCAGCATATGGTCGAGCGGCACGCGGACGTTCGTGTAGCGGATATAACCCTCGGTGCCCTGCCGGCCATGGCCGACGCCGACATTGCGCACGATCTCGACGCCGTCGGTCGCGGTCGGCACGATGAACATCGACATGCGCTGATAGGGTTTCGCCTCCGGATCGGTCACCGCCATGACGATCAGGAATTCCGAGAAGCGGGCATTGGTCGAGAACCATTTCTCGCCATTGATCACCCAATGCTCGCCGTCGCGCACCGCCGAGGTGCGGAAGGTCAGGGGGTCGGAGCCGCCCTGCGGCTCGGTCATCGAGAAGGCCGAGACGATCTCATTGTCGAGCAGTGGCCGAAGATATTGCCGCTTCTGCTCCTCGGTGCCGTAATGGGCCAGGATCTCGGCATTGCCGGTATCGGGCGCCTGGCAGCCGAACACGGTCGGCGCGAAGCTCGAGCGGCCCAGGATCTCGTTCATCAGCGCCAGCTTGATCTGGCCATAGCCTTCGCCGCCGAGCTCGGGGCCGAGATGGCAGGCCCACAGGCGACGCGCTTTCACCTGCGCCTGGAGCGGCCGGATGAGCTTGATGTTGTTCGGGTTCTTCACGTCGGCCGGGTGCGCCAGCACGAGATCGAGCGGCTCCACCTCGGTCCGCACGAAATTGTCGATCCAGTCGAGCTGTTCCTGAAACGCCGGATCGGTTTCGAAATCCCACGTCATCGTCGGTGCTTCCTCCCTCGGCCCGTTTCCGGGCCCGGACGAGCCGGGCCCGGCGGGCTGTTGTTATCGAGCGGCGCCGATTTGGCCGATTACAGGTCCTGGAAGCGCTTGCCCTCCGCGACCATCGTCTCCAGCAGCTTGGCGGGCTTGAAGTCGGCGCCCATCTGGGCCTCGAATTCCTTCATCCGGGCCAGCACCTTGTCGAGCCCGATCGTGTCGCCATAGAACATCGGGCCGCCGCGATAGACCGGCCAGCCATAGCCGTTGATCCAGACGATATCGATGTCGGAGGCGCGGATGGCCTTGCCCTCCTCGAGTATCTTGGCGCCCTCGTTGATCATCGGATAGAGGCAGCGTTCCAGGATCTCCTCGTCCGAGATGGCGAGGCGGTTGATGCCTTTGGCAGCCGCGAAATCGAGGATGATCTTCTCGACCACGGGCGAGGGCGTCGCCTTGCGATTCTCGTCGTAATCGTAGAAGCCCTTGCCGTTCTTCTGGCCGCGGCGATCCATCTCGCACAGGATCTCGCGGATGGTCGAGCTCTTGGAGGTCTCCTTCGACCAGCCGATATCGAGGCCGGCCAAGTCCGACATGGCGAACGGGCCCATCGGCATGCCGAAATCATAAAGCACCCGGTCGACATCCCAGGGCATGGCGCCTTCGAGGATGAGTTTTTGCGCCTCGCGCTGGCGCTGAGCCAGCATGCGGTTGCCGACGAAGCCGTGGCAGACGCCGACCAGAGCCGCGATCTTGCCGGTCTTCTTGGCGATCTTCATGGCGGTGGAAATGACCGGCTTCGAGGTCTTCTCGCCGCGCACCACTTCGAGCAGGCGCATGACGTTGGCCGGCGAGAAATAATGCATGCCGATGACGAATTCCGGCCGCTTGGTCGAGGCCGCGATCTCGTCGACATTGAGGTAGGAGGTGTTGCTGGCCAGGATCGCACCCTGCTTGACGATGCCGTCGAGCTTGCCGAACACTTCCTTCTTGATCGCCATATTCTCGAACACGGCCTCGATCACGAGGTCGCAATCGGCGAGCGCGTTCATGTCGAGCGAGCCGGTGACGAGCCCCATGCGCTTCTCGACATCCGCCATGGTGAGCCGGCCCTTCTTGGCCGTGTTCTCGTAATTGCGGCGGATGGTGGCGAGGCCGCGGTCGAGCGCATCCTGCTTGGTCTCGACGATGGTGACCGGAATGCCGGCATTGAGGAAGTTCATCGAGATGCCGCCGCCCATGGTGCCGGCGCCGATGACGCCGACCTTGGCGACCGGGATCTCGGGCGTATCTTCCGGAACGTCCGGCAGCTTCCAGACCTGGCGCTCGGCGAAGAAGACGTAGCGCTGGGCCGCCGACTGCGTGCCGGTGACCAGCTCCATGAACAGCTTGCGCTCGGTCTTCATGCCCTCGTCGAAGGGCTGGTTCACCGCCGCCTCGATACATTGGATATTGTATTCGGGGGCGAGGAAACCGCGGAAGCGGCGGGCATTGGCCTTGCGAAACTCGGCGAAGATCTCGGGCTTGCCGCGCGCCGCCTCGACCTTGCCGTTGAGATCGCGCACCTTCTTCAGCGGCCGCTTCTCGGCCAGCACCTTCTTGGCGAAGGCGACGGCGCCCGACCTGAGCTCGCCTTCCGGCACCAGCTCGTCGAACACGCCCATCTCGGCCGCGTCGCGCGCCGACACATGCTGGCCGGAGGTCACCAGCTCCAGCGCCTTCTCCGGCCCGACGAGGCGCGGCAGGCGCTGCGTGCCGCCGGCGCCCGGCAAGAGGCCGATATTGACCTCGGGCAGGCCGCATTTGGCCGAGGGCACGGCGACGCGGTAATGGCAGACGAGCGCCACCTCGAAGCCGCCGCCGAGCGCCGTGCCGTGCAAAGCGGCGATGACCGGCTTCGGCGAATTCTCGATCTTGGCCTGGACCTCGGCCAGCGGCGCGCCCTTGGGCGGCTTGCCGAACTCGCTGATATCGGCGCCGGCGATGAAGGTCCGCCCGTCGCAGATCAGCACGATCGCCTTGATCGCGGGATTGTCGATCGCCTGGCCGAAGGCCGCGACCAGCCCGTCGCGGACATTGGCCGAGAGCGCATTGACCGGCGGCGAATTGAGCGTGATAACGCCGATGTCACCCTCGACTGCAAGATCGGTGACATCGTTGACGGTAGTCATGACAACCCCTCCCTTTTTATAGTCCATTCGGACTCTGCTTCAGACAAGCATGAAGCACGACTCCGCCGGGAGGGGAATAGCGAATTTGCATGGAAGGGCTACGGCGGATCGACGGCGGCGTTCGGGGTCGCTATCAGCGGGGATGCTCGTCGTGAAAGAACATCTGTCCGGGAGTGAATGGTCGAACATGGCCCCGGGAGGTAGGCGGCTTCGACCGTATCAGTGCTAGACCTACTATTTCGGTGTTCCGCCACTTGGAGCCTGTCTCGAAACTCACTCTATGGGGGTTTTGCCGGGTTCCAGGGTGATCTGCATCTGTTTGGCGGCAACAGAGCCGGTCACTCCATAGCTGGCGCTCCACTCAATGCGGAAGAGCCCACTCGTTTTGGTGATCTCCAAGTCGAAGATGATACCCGGCACCATGTCGAAGTCGGTGCAGTTGATCGCGCTCACGCCCTCCAAGGCGAGAGTAACCACCGCATGCTTGTCGAGGACGAAATAGCCCTGGGTGTCCACCTCGTCGGTCATGTTCCAACCGTGGATGCGTAGCAGCCCCGCTCCTTTACCGAAGAAGCTGACCTCAAGCAGCTCGGCATCGTGGAAGCGCGGCACACGTCCGAACCAGCTAAGGAGTGCTTCGCCCCCGGGGATGTCCTGCATGATGGAGGTCGGTGTCTTCATCGGCTCGCGAAGCGGTTGAGTTGCCGGGACGACGCTGGTTCGAAGGGTTGCCGAAGCCTGCTTGGATCCTGCGATGTGGGCCCCCGACCACTTGTCAGCATCATAGCCGAACGGACCTGCGTTACGCGGGCGGCCTGACCCACGCCCGCTGGGCGCTCCTCAGGCCTCCACTGGTTGCTCTCGCTGGACAGGCGACCTACGCCGCCGCCTGCGCCTCGTCCACCTGCAGTAGCCGGGCATAGAGTCCGCCCGGGCGGTTCGCGAGCTCCGCATGGTTGCCGTCCTCGACGATCCGGCCGCGGTCGAACACCAGGATGCGGTCGGCATGGCGGATGGTCGAGAGCCGGTGGGCGACGATGATGGTCGTGCGCCCGGCCATCGCTTGCTGCAGCGCCTGCTGGATCGCCTGCTCGTTGCCGGTGTCGAGGCTCGATGTCGCCTCGTCGAAGATCAGCACCGGGCGCGACGCCACGAGGGCGCGGGCGATGGCGACGCGCTGGCGTTCGCCGCCCGAGAGCTTGACGCCGCGCTCGCCGACCAGCGTCTGGTAACCTTGCGGCAGGTTCCCGATCATCAGCTCCAGCCGTGCGCGGCCGGCCGCCTCGATTACCGCATCGCGGTCGGAGCCAGGGGCGCCGTAGGCGATGTTGTCGGCGATCGTGCGGTGGAACAGCGCCGGGTCCTGCGGCACGAGTGCGATCGATTGCCGGACGCTGGCGCGCGTGCAGTCCGCGAGGCTCTGGCCATCGATCAGGATGCGGCCCGATTGCGGCTGATAGAGGCCGAGCAGCAGCTTGACGAAGCTGCTCTTGCCGCCGCCCGAGGGGCCGACCAGCGCCACCGTCTGGCCCGGCGCGATATCGAGGTCGAGCGCGTCGAACACGGGGGCGCCGGCATCGGCATAGCGGAAACCGACCTGCTCGAACCGGATGGAGCCCCGGCCCGGCCGGAACAGCGCCAGCTCGGCATCGAGATCGGCCTCGCTCGCCCGGTCGAGCAGCGTCACCAGCTCGGTCATCTCCGAGACGGCGTTCTGCGCCTCGCGCACGCCGCGGCCGATATTGCCGAGCCAGCCGCGCAGCACGAAGCCCGCGCCGATCACGGTCGCCACGGTCGCGGCATGGACTTGGCCCAGGCGCGATTGCAGGATGACGATGGCGATCGGCCCGACCAGGATCAAGGCGGAGATGGCGGTCTGCAGCTGGTCGCTGTTGACGGCGGCGTTCCAAGCCTCGATCAGCTTGCGGCTCCAGGTCGTGACGGTGCGGACGAGGCGCGCTTGTTCCAGCGGCTCGGTCGCCCAGGCCTTGACCGCGGCGTTGTTGCCCAGCACATCGACCAGCTCGCCGGTGATCCGGCTGTCCTGGGCGAAGGCCTGGGTCATCAGCGGCATGACATAGCGCCGGTTGTACCAGGTGATGACGACGAAATAGACGAGGCTGCCCAGCACCATCGCGCCGGCCGCGGCCGGGCTCTCGGGCGCGATCGTGCCCGCCGTCACCAGCACCAGCAGGATCGAGGGCAGGAAGAAGAAGTAGCAGCAGCTCACCAGGATGTCGTAACCCTGCGAGGCGCGAGTGATCTTGCGCGCGGTGGCGCCGGCGAAATTATCGGCGTGCCAGCTCGTGTCGAAAGCCTGGATCTTGGTGAAGCCTATCTCGATGATCCGGGCCATCGCCTCGGCCGTGTGCAGGTTGATGGCGCGGTCGCTCAGCCAGCGGACGCCGACCGAGGCGAACAGCACGCCCAGGATCGCCAGCAAGTCGAGGCCGAGCCGGTCGAGCGGGGCATTCCCGTCGGCACTCTCGACCGCCTGACCGATCAGGCGGGTGGAGGCCACGGTCAGCACGACGCTCACCAGCATGCCGAACACGAAGCCCAGCACGCGCAGCAGGTCGGCGCGCAAATAGCGCAGCGTAAAGCGGAGCACCGCCGACACGTTCGCCGGCGGGCGCTTCTCTTCCAATTCGGCGGACATTCCACTCTCGTCGGCAGGTCTCGGATCTAATGCATCCGATACCGGAACTATTGCTCAGACGCAAGGGGTGTTCGCGAATTATTCCGAAAAAACACGCTTCCGTTGTGTCAGCCCGGATTGTTTGAGATCAGGGTCGAGCCGTTGAACGAGCAATTATATTGGACTTGCGCGCCACCCCCGGTCCGCGCCGCCAGCTTGACCAGGGTCATGTCGCCGGTCGAGGTCACGGTCGGATAGGAGTAGCTGACGCCCTGGCCGTTCAGCGATTGCTGGAACAGCGATTGGCATTGCTGGGCGAGCTGGCTCTGCGACACTTGGGGCGGGGCTGCCACCACCACCGGAGCCGGCGGCGGATCGCTGGCGCACGCCGCCGCGATCAGGGGTGTCGCGAGCAAGATGTAAGATAAGCGCATGGCGAACCTCCAATCTTGTTGTTGTCATGGGTAGAGCCGAGGCGCCGGCGACGGCGCCTCGGATTTATTCATTCGAAGACGGGCGTTAGCGCCAATGACCCTCGACCCACAGCCAGCCATTGTCCTGCTGGACCCAATGGCCGGGTTCCCAGGCGGCCTGCGCCGGGGCGGTGGCCGGACGGACGACGTACTGGCCGTGCTCCCAAGCCCAGTCACTGCCGTTCCACGCCCAATGGCCGGTCTCCCAGACTTCGCTCGTCTGTTGGGTCGGCGGCGGCGGGGGCGTTTCCTCGCGCGGCGGCGGGGGGGCCTTGGGGGCTAGAATGATGGTGGTGGACCCCGGAATGGGCGGGGGCGAAACCTGTGCTATCGCCAGATCGGCTGTGGCGAGAAGCGCTGTAATTCCAATTCCTGCGACGTAGAGAGAACGCATAGTCGATCTCCTCAAGCAATGAGCAATGCGATGACAGCCAACGGCGGCTTTCGCAAAAGGTTCCGGTGGACCAAGTATCGTCTTGGCCAGAGTGCGGAAATTTTGTGAAGTATCGGGCGCTTGGCCGTCGTAAATTGCGTTAACAGTCTTCATGGGGTGCCCGCGTTTTCAGCGCAGAAATTTTTAATGCTGCATTGTTCGAGATTCAGTCGCGCTTTTTCGATCAACATTAAGACCATACCAGGGCATGTTCGATGTTTCGGTAAACGCCTGTAGATAATGCCAGGTCGCAAATTTGCCCGAACTCGCGCTGACTTTTTAAACCTATGATCGAAATCGACGGGCTGTTTCCCGCGCTGCCCGTCGCGGCGGCCGACAGGCGTGCCGAGTTTCGAAAACTCCATGCAAATGCCGGTCCTGCCGGAAAAGAAAAACGATATAATCGTGGAGGAAACACATGAAGATCCGAAGAGATCGTCAAACCCCGATTCGTGCAACCGGAACAGGGCGCCGATTTTTCCTGGCGATGATCGCGACAGCGATGCTGGCTGGGCTCGGCATGGCGCCGGCGGCGAGCCGTGCCGATCGTGACGAGGCCGGCACTATCTCGCGCACGCATGAACATGAACAGAAGGGCAGCCGCGCGTTCGAGATCACGACGGTCTCGGCGCGCAACGACCTCGTTGCCGGCGGCCAGGTGCTGGTGCGGATCGGCGTTTCCGGGCGCATCCCGCTCGGTCAAACGGCGGTGACGCTGAACCATCGCGACGTGACTGCCTCCTTCCATCCGGAAGCGCCCGGCAGCCACAGCCTGCTCGGCCTCGTCACGGGGTTGCGGGTGGGCGACAACGAGCTGGCGGTGGCGCAAAGCGGGCGGCACGGTGATGCCGAGGCTTCGCTCGAGCTTACCGACTTCCCGCTCACCGGCCCGGTCACGTCCGGTCCGCATATGGTACCTTACGAGTGCCGGACGGTGGAATCCGGCATGGGGGCGCCGCTCGACGCCGATTGCTCGGCCTCGACGCGCGTCGATTATTTCTACCGCACCACCGCGAAGACCTTCGCGCCCCTGCCCGGCACGACGGGGCCGGCACCGGCGGATCTCGCCTTCACCACGACCAATGACGGCCACAAGGTGCCCTACATCGTCAGGGTCGAATCCGGCACGATCAACCGCACCATCTATCGCATCGCCATGCTCGACAACCCGACGGGCGGGAAATTCGTGCCGGGGCCCGGCTGGAACCGCAAGCTCGTCGTCAGCTTCGGCGGCGGCTGCGATGCGGAATATGACCAGGGCGTCAACCAGGCGGCCAGCGCGCTCAGCGACAACGAGCTGTCGCGCGGCTTCGCCTTCGCCATCTCGACCGAGCTGGTCAACAATCTGCATTGCAACGCGGCACTCCAGGGCGAGGCACTGATGATGCTGAAGCAGCATTTCGTCGAGGCTTACGGCCAGCCGAAATGGACCGCCGGCGTGGGCGGATCGGGCGGCGCCATCCAGCAATATCTCATCACCGAGATGTTTCCGGGTCTGCTCGACGGTTTGCAGCCGGACATCAGCTTTCCCGATTCGCAGCTGATGAGCGTTCTCGAATGCCGGCTGCTGATCAATGTCTACAAGAACGATCCCGCCACTTGGACCGAAGCCAAGCAGGATGCGGTCAACGGCTATTCGCCCACGACCTGTGCCAGCTGGGCGGGCAGTTTCGGCAATACCGATCTGTCGACGACGGGTGTCTCGGCGCCGCCCTGCGGCCTCGACGATCAGAGCCTCGTCTTCAATCCCGTGACCAATCCCGGCGGCGCGCGCTGCGACGTGCAGGATATGCAGGTGAATGTTCTGGGTCGCTCGCCCAAGACCGGCTTCGCGCGCATCGACGAGGACAATGTCGGCGTCCAATACGGATTGGGGGCGTTAAACAAGGGTGCGATCAGCTTCGACGAGTTCATAAAGCTCAACCAGCAGGTCGGCGGCTTCGATGTGAACGGCAACATCGTCTCCCAACGTTCCGTGGGCGATCCGGTGGCGCTCCAGCGCATCTATCAATCGGGCCTGCTCAATGGCGGCGCCGGCGGTCTCGCCCGCGTCGCGATCCTGACGCAGCGGACCTATTTCGACCTGCTCGCCAACGCCAACAACATCCACGACCGGTTCGAGGATTTCGTCATCCGCGCCCGGCTCCAGCGCGCCAACGGCCGCTCGGACAATCAGGTGATCTGGACCACGGGACCGGCCGGCGTGGCCCTCGGCCATGGCGATACGACGCTTGGGGGCCTGTCGCTCGATACCATGAATGAGTGGCTGGACAATATCGCGGCCGATCCGCGTCCGCTCACGACCGAGAAGATCGTCCATGACAAGCCCGCCGCGGCCGTGGACGCCTGCTTCGACGCGGCCGGCAACAAGATCGTCGAGCCGGCGAGCCTCGGCTCGACCGGACAATGCAACACGCTCTATCCCACCCACAGCCAGCCGCGGATCGTTGCCGGCATGCCGGTGACCAACGACATCAAGAAATGCCAGCTGAAGCCGATCGATTTCCGGGATTACCCTGTCGGCCTGTCATCGGCTCAGAAGAGCCAGCTTCGCGCCGTCTTCCCCGAGGGCGTGTGCGACTACTCGAAGCCGGGAGTCGGGCAGGTTCCCCTCATCGACACCTATCTCCGTTTTTCCATGAGGCTCGATGGTGACGGCCGCTTTCGCGACGATGATTGATCGAGCCTAAGCCGGCGGGCGTGGCTCGAAAGAGGCGCGCCCGTCATTTCCCGGCCGTTACGGGCGTCTTGGCGACGGCGCAATCATGGTCCTGCAGCTCCTCGCCGCTCGCGCGGTCGCCGAGCGACGAGCCGACATGATCGTTCAGGATGATGAAGCCCGGCCCGTCGGCAAAGCTGGCGCCGACCACCACCAGTGTCTGGCTCGCCATGTCCTTGGTCGTGGCGGCGACCAGATCGAACGGATTGGTCTTTCCCAGCTCCGTCCCGCTGACCCTGAGGGCCGAATAGCTGTGCCCGGCCAGGGGGACCGGCAACGGCGCCCAGGACGGGCCGATCTGAGACTTGTTCGCCACCAGACTGTCATGCACGTCCGTGCGCAGGCAATCGAGATGGATATGGAGCTGATTCTGGCTGCGCCCGGATTCGGAGTTGATGGCCAGGCTCAGATAGTCGCGCGGCACGGCATCGTGCGCGGCCGCCTCGACCTTGCTCGTGAAGCCCCAGGCCAGGGCGAAATAGTTCGGCGCATCGGGCGCCAGGATCAGCGGGCTCTCGATGCCGGTGACCTTGTCGGTCGGGATGAGCAGATACTGGGTCGCGCCGACATTGTCCTTGAGCAGCGCATAGCCCTTGGCCGGATCGATCGCATCGCAGGGCTTGGTGGCCACCGCGCATCGATCATGGACGATCTTCCAAAGCGCATCCGGGTCGGCCTGGGCGGCCGTTGCCGCTAGGCACGCCGCCGCGGCCAGCCCGGCTAGAAACAAACGCTGCATATATCGATCTCCCCGATGCGCCGCGATCATCGCCCGGCATGAGACGGGTAGCCGGTACGCGGTGCAAGAGGCAAGCGTCAGCGCCGATTGCGGGTCAGGGGCGCTCCAGAATGGCCTCGATCAGGCCGGCCCGGCCTTCCCGCAGGTTCCGGCCGAGATTGGCGCTCATCGTCGCGAAGTCCGGTCCCATCGCGAGCTGCAGCCCGAGCGCAGGGCCGGTGCCAACCGCTTGGGCCGACGCCTTTTGTCTTTCGGCGAACCAGGCGATGCCGGCCTCCGTCCGATCGGTCCAGGCGACGACACGGAACCCCTGGCGTTCGAGCGTCTCCCGCATCGCTGCCGGTGTGACGAGGAAGCTCGTCTCCGGTCCCGGCGACCAGGGGACCGGGAAATGCAGTGGCCCGCCGGTGCCGGCGACCACGTCATAGATCGCCAATCGCCCGCGCGGCCGCAGCACGCGGAAGATCTCGGCATAGAGCCGGTCGCGATCGGCGATGTTCATCGCGACATGCTGGGTCCAGGCGAGGTCGAAGCTTTCCGCCGCATAGGGCAGCGCCAACGCGTCGGCGCATTCATACGCGACCCTGTCGGCAAGGCCGGCGCGCTCGGCGAGGAAAGTCGCGGCCTCGACGAAAGACGGGCTGAGATCGATGCCGCGCACATGGCAATCGAACGTCGCCGCGAGATAGCGCGACGGGCCGCCCAAGCCCGAGCCGATATCGAGCACTTCTGCCCCGCGCTCGATCGCCAGGGCCGCGGCGAGGTCGATGGTCGCGGCCAAGCCGCGCGAATGAAACTGATCGAGCGGGGCCAGCTCCTTGGGCGAAGGGCGCTTTCCATCCAGCCCGGCCTCCGCCAGAGCCGCCTTCAAGCGCGCTGTCAGATCATGCTGTCGGCCATAATGCTGAAGGACTTCCATGGATACCTCGCCGAGAGCTGGTTCGACCCGTCCGTTACGGGGCCAAGACGCGGTCGATCGCCGACAAAAGCACCAGCCGCTCCTGGCTGGTATTTACCGGATAGCGATCGAAATCGGCGCCGATGCTGAGATCGGCGAAGAGTCCCTTGGGATCCTCGTGAAAATGGAGAAACGACTTGGATTTTCTGTAAAAGATGCCGAGCGTCTTTTCCTTGATGCCGTCCTTCGCTCTGATCTGATCGAGAAGATCAGACAGGCTCTCCAGTGCCGCGCTTGTCGCGTGCTTCATGAGCAATCCTTCCTTCGCGTCTTGTGCCAAGGGTGGAGAACGATAGCCTCAAGGCGCCATAGTGGCGCCACCGAAGAAGGCCTGCAATCTGGCTAATTCTGGCGCAGCGGCTTGAACGCCGCCCTGAGCTCCTGGGCGAACAGCTCAGGCTCCTCCCACGCCGCGAAGTGGCCGCCCTTGTCGGCCTCGTGGAAGTAGATCAGGTTGCGGTAGGCGCGCCGGGCCCAGGTCTCGGGCGCTTGATAATATTCATCCGGAAATACCGTGATGGCCACCGGAAGCGTGATTTCGTCGGTCTTCTGGGCAGCCGCGAAAATGATGGCGCGCCCGCCATTCTCCCAATATAGCCGCGCTGCCGAGGCAGCGCTGTTGGTCAGCCAGTATAGCGAGATATCGTCGAGCACATCGTCCCTGCGGAGCAGTCGCTCAGGCTCGCCGTCATTATAGTCATAGATGAAGGCCGCGAGCCCTGCCGGGGAGTCGGTCAAGGCATAGCCGATCGTCTGCGGCCGCGTTCCCATCATCGCGGCGTAGGCTCGCTTCATCTTGAACAGATTGTCGAGCGCGCCGAATGCCGCGCGTTCCTTGTCGGAAAGGCCCGCCGGCGCCGGTCCACCGCTGGCAAGGGGACTGGCTATGTCGGGTGGGACCGCCGCCGGCAAATTGATGTGGATGCCGAGCAATCCTGGCGGTGCCTGCAGCGCCATCGCTTCGCTGACGGGCGACCCCCAGTCGCCGCCCTGTGCCACGTATCGGGTATAGCCGAGACGTTTCATCAGCTCCGTCCAGGCTCGGGCGATATGGTCGGGGCCCCAGCCGGTGCTCGTCGGCTTGCCGGAGAAGCCGAAGCCGGGCATCGAGGGGATGACCACGTCGAACGAATCCTCGGCGCTCCCGCCATACGCGGTCGGATCGGTGAGCGGACCAATGGTCTTGATCTGCTCGATTACCGAGCCCGGCCAGCCATGGGTGATGATCACCGGCAGCGCATTGGGCTGCTTCGAGCGCACGTGAATGAAGTGGATATCGAGTCCGTCGATCGTCGTCATGAATTGCGGCAGGGCATTCAGCTTCGCTTCCGCCTTGCTCCAGTCATAGCCGCTGCCCCAGTACCTGACGATCTCCTGCATCTTGGCCAATTGACCGCCCTGCGAGCGGTCATTGACGGTTTCCTTGTCGGGCCAGCGGGTTTCGTGAATCCGGCGCCGCAGGTCGGTTATCACCTTCTCGGGCACATGGACGTGGAAAGGCCGGATCGAGCTGTCCGCATCTGGCTGGGCGCTCGCCGCCTCGGAAATCCTCGCATCGCTCGGCGTCGGCGCTTCCGCGTGAGCGGCGATGGCCATGACCGATAGTGAGAGCGACAATGAAAGGATATATTTTCCGATCACGGCAATTCTCCTTCAGACGGGGTTACCACGCGGCGAAACAGCCAACTTCTCGGCCCGATCACTATAGATGAAATGGGGTAGCGCCGCTCGATCTCGTTCTGCGGGGCTTGATACTGCTCATCGAGGAATATGCTCGCGGCAACGGGGATCTATATGTCTTCGGTGTTGAAAAACTCGCCTTTATATTCTGGATAGAGACGAGGCATTGGCCGTCTTTATTCGCCGGCTCCCGCGAGCAAGCGTGTCTATCTGTGCTTCACCATGGGCCGGAACGGCAAGGTACACTCGGTCAGCATCGACAAGAGCGCGCGGTTCCAATTGCTCGACGGGGAGACGCCAGCGCTTGCCGGCTAGAGCGCGATCGGATTGGCTGGAAACAGCCAATTCGTGAATCGCGCTCTAACTGTTTGAATAGAGACGGATTCACGGAATGGGTGGGTTCCACCCATTCCGACCCGGCTCTAGAACTCGCCGGTCTTTTGCATGGACCGCTCGTGCGCCCGGTCGAACATGGCCCACACACCATCGGCGCCGTCCCAGCTGCCGCTGGTAGCCCCCTTGGAATATTCGGTCGCGCGCTGCTCGAAGAAATTGGCATGCTCGACCCCGTTCAGGATCTCGACCAGCCAGGGCAGCGGATGCGGCCGGATCTGGCGGAAGCCGCTTTCGATCCGCTCGAAATAGCCGAACACCGGATCGAGCCTGAGCTGCGTCAGGCGCCAATCGGCGATGTAGCGCACGTAGTTCTTGATGCCGCCCGCATCCATGCCCTCGATCCGGCCGAGGCCGAAGGCGAGATCGACGAAGCCTTCTTCCAAGCCCACCATGGTCTTCGCCACATCGACGATGTCGTCGCGCACCGACGCCGTCACGGCGCCGGTCTCACGGTGCCATTCATGAAACAGCCGGATGATGCCTTCGCAATGCAGGCTCTCGTCGCGCACCGACCAGCTGACGATCTGGCCCATGCCGTTCATCTTGTTGTGGCGCGGGAAGTTCAGCAGCATGGCGAAGCTGGCGAAGAGCGACATGCCTTCGGTGAAGGCGCCGAACATCGCGAGCGTGCGCGCCACGTCGCCGACCGTGCCGACGCCGAAAGTGTGCATATAATCGGCCTTCGCCTTCATCTCGTCATAGTCGCGGAAGGCCTCGAACTCCGCCTGCGGCATGCCGAGCGTCTTCAACAGCAGCGCATAGGCGTCGATATGCACCGTCTCCATGTTGGAGAAGGCGGCCATCATCATCTGCACTTCCAAGGGCTGGAAGATCGGGATGTAGCGCTTCAGGTAATTGTCGCCGACCTCGACATCCGACTGGGTGAAGAAGCGAAAGATCTGGGTCAATAGATTGCGCTCGGCATCGCTCACCCGGTCCGACGCCCAGTCGCGGATATCGGCGCCGAGCGGGACTTCCTCGCCCATCCAATGGGTTTGCTGCTGGCGCTTCCAGAAATCATAGGCCCAGGGATAGCGGGTCACGTCGTAGGTACCGGTTGCGGTCAAGAGCCCGACCTGGCCGGTGCCGATGAGCACGCGCGGATCGACCGCCGACAGATCGGTCACTGACATGCGAGGCACTCCTCATAGTCGCGCCGTTCGGCCGGCGCCTCGATGCGCTCGGCCTTGCCCGTGCCGCCGGCGAAGCCGGCGCGGCTCAGGGATTTGGAGCGGCAGTAATAGAGGCTCTTGATGCCGCGCTTCCAGGCCGACCAGTGCAGCATGTGCAGATCCCACTTATCGATGTCGGCCGGCAGATAGAGGTTGAGCGACTGGCTCTGGCAGATGAAGGGCGCGCGGTCGGCGGCGAACTCGATGATCCAGCGCGGATCGATCTCGAAGGCGGTGCGGTAGATCTCCTTCTCGTCGTCGGAGAGGATGTCGAGATGCTGGACCGAGCCTTCCTGCTCGACGATCGACTGCCAGACTTCCGGCGTGTCGGCGCCCTTCTCGGCGAGCAGCTTGGTCAGATACGGGTTGCGCACGACGAAGGCGCCGGACAGGGTCTTGTGGTTATAGACATTGGCCGGGATCGGCTCGATGCAGGCGCTCGCGCCGCCGCAAATGATGCTGATCGACGCGGTCGGCGCGATCGCGAGCTTATGGCTGAACCGCGCCTGCATGCCGCGTTCGGCCGCGTCCGGACAGGCGCCGCGCTCCATCGCGAGCTCGACCGAGGCGGCATCGGCCTCGCGCCGGAGCTTCTTGAAGATGCGCAAATTCCAGGATTTCGCCATGGCGCTTTCGAAGGGAATGCCGCGCTGCTGCAGCATCGAATGGAAGCCCATGACACCCAAGCCGACCGAACGCTCGCGCATCGCCGAATAGCGCGCATGGGCCATGCTGTCGGGCGCCACCGTGATGAAATGGGTCAGCACATTGTCGAGGAAGCGCATGACATCCTCGATCAGGCCGGGCTCGTCCGCCCATTCGTCCCAGGTCTCGACATTCATCGAGGCGAGGCAGCAGACGGCGGTGCGCTCTTCCTCGCGATGATCCATACCGGTGGCGAGCGTGATCTCGCTGCACAGATTCGAGGTCGTGACCTTGAGGCCGAGCTCGCGCTGATGCTTGGGCAGCGCGCGGTTCACCGTGTCGATATAGAGCAGGTACGGCTCGCCGGTCTGGAGCCGCGTCTCGAGGATGCGCTGCCAGAGCTGGCGGGCATCGACCTCGCGCATCACCTCGTTCGATTTCGGGCTGCGGAGGGCGAACATGGCGCCGTCGCGCACGGCCTCCATGAATTCGTCGGTGACGTTGATGCCGTGATGGAGATTGAGGCCCTTGCGGTTGAAATCGCCGGACGCCTTGCGGATCTCCAGGAACTCCTCGATCTCCGGATGATGGATGTCGAGATAGACCGCGGCCGAGCCGCGCCGCAGCGAGCCCTGGCTGATGGCGAGCGTCAGCCCGTCCATGACATGGATGAAGGGGATGATGCCGGAGGTCTCGCCGGCACCCTTGACCGGCTCGCCGATCGAGCGGACCCGGCCCCAATAGGTGCCGATGCCGCCGCCGTTGGAGGCGAGCGCTACATTCTCGTTCCAGACATCGACGATGCCGTCGAGCGAATCGGGCACGGAATTGAGGAAGCACGAAATCGGCAGGCCCCGCGTGGTGCCGCCGTTCGACAGGATCGGCGTCGCCGGCATGAACCAGAGGCGCGAGACCGCGTCGTAGAGCCGCTGGGCGTGCGGCACGTCGTCGGCGAAGGCGCAGGCGACGCGGGCGAACATGTCCTGATAGCTCTCGCCCGGCAGCAGGTAGCGATCGTCGAGCGTCGCCTTGCCGAAGGCGGTCAGCAGCGCGTCGCGCGACCGGTCGAGCGTGAGATCGGCCGGCTTCGGCGCCTGGAACAGCGGCCCGCCGAGCGGCGCGCGGCGAACGGCCGCTTTCGGCGGCTCGGCAGCCGGGGCCATCGGCGGCGAAGGCGAGAACGGGACGAGGTTTCCATCGCGGTCGAAATCGTAGGCAAGTGCTGACATAGGCCGTCCCATGAAAGGGCCGGGATGAATCGACGGAACGCTTTGCAGGAGGCCGGCACCCGGCCGTCAATCGCAAGCGCCGTCGGGGCACCCCGCCCGAGGATTTTCGCGGTCACGGCAGGTCTCCTGGCTCGCGGGTCGCTGCGGCTGCCTGGCCTTCCCGATGCGAGCGCATCAGTGGCCCGGGCGACAGCCGCTCACCGCTTACAGTTGCGGGGGCAGCCCCGGCCTAACCGCTTCTCAGCGACACACCGGGTTCCCTCTTAGCCCCAGATCTTGCGACCCGAGGAACCATGACCCCTAGAGATTGTGATGAAAACAGGACGTCGTCAAGCGTCCGATAAGCCAGACCGGCCCGTGGGGCAGGACGAAACGCTTGCGATTGGATCGGGCCGACGGCGGAGGCGGATTTTAATGCCCGCGGTCGGGGTCCTGTGCCGTCGGCCGCGCTGACCGTGCCGCGCGTCACACCACGCTGGAGGGCACGGCCGGATCGACATGGACGCCGCCGTTGGCACCATGCCGCGCACTGGAAGGTCTGGCGAGCGCCGCCGATCATGACATTCACACGGCCGAAATCCTGTAAGCCGCGGATACTGCAGCCGGTCCCGAGGGTAGAGACGATGAGATCCGCCAACACCATCCCCGAGCCCATAAGGTTTCGCCGTGATGTTGCCAAATCGCAAATGAGAGTTACTCGCAATATGTTATTGCAAATGGATCTCAACCGCATATGCTCCCGCTATTTCCCGGGAGCCACGCTATGACAAGCCCCTTCGCTTCGCCGTCCGTGGCCATCCTCTCTCGACGAAATCTGCTGGCGGCCTGCCTTGCCCTGGCGTTGCCGTCATGGCCTGCTCGCGCGGCCGAGCTGGTCGACGCGCGCGGGCGGCATATGGCGGTGGGCGATCTTTCCCGCATCGTCTGCGTCGGCGGCACGATCACCGAGATTCTCTACGCGCTCGGCGCCGCCGGCGGGATCGTCGCGGTCGACAGCACGAGCGAGTTCCCCGCCGAGGCGCTACGCGACAAGCGCAACATCGGCTATATGCGGATGCTGTCGGCGGAGGGGGTGTTGTCGGCCGGGCCGAGCCTGCTGCTGGTGATGGAAGGCTCGGGACCGCCGGAAGCGATCGACGCCTTGCTCGCCTCGCCCGTCCCGCTGCTCTTCGTCGACGCCACGCCGACGCCGGAGGCGGTGCTGGGCCGTGTGCGCTTCCTGGCGTCCGTCACCGACACGGTGGCAGCCGGCGACCGCCTCTGCCGGACGATCCAATCAGGCTTTGCCGATCTCGATGCCTGGCGGGCGAGCCATCCCGGCGGTCAGCGCGTGCTGTTCGTGCTGTCCATGCGCAACGGCCAGCCGGTGGTGGCCGGCGCCGGCACCTCGGCCGATGCCATCATCGGCCTCGCCGGGGGTGTCAACGCCGCGACCGCGCTCAAGAATTACAGCCCGGTCAGCGACGAGGCGGTGACGACGCTCAGGCCGGATGTCGTGCTGACGATGGATCATGCCGGCATGAGCTTCGACGATGCGGCGCTCGACGGCCCCGCCTTCCGCCTGACCAAGGCCGGGCAACGCCATGCGCTCATCCGCATGGATGGCGGGTTGCTGCTGGGTTTCGGCCCGCGGACCCCGGTCGCGGCGCTGGAGATGGCGAAACGCCTGGACGCGCTCGGCAGCCCGACCTGATGGCGATCTGGACGCAACGGTCCGGCCGGGCGAGTCGTGTCGGCGCGCAGGATCGTCCCCGCCCGCCGGCCGCACTGGTGCTGGGGATGCTCGGCCTGGCGCTCCTGCTCGCCTTCGCCGCCTCGGTGCAGTTCGGCGCCACCGGCATCGGGCTCGAAGCCCTGCCGCGCCTATTGGCGTCGCTTTGGTTTCAAAGCGACGGCGGCACCTCGCTTCAGGTCGATCGGCTGGTGCTCTTCGATATCAGGCTGCCGCGCGCCGTCCTGGGCGCGCTCGTCGGCGCCGCGCTCGGCGCTTCGGGCGCGGTCATGCAGGGGCTCTTCCGCAATCCGCTGGCCGATCCCGGCATGATCGGCGTCTCCGCAGGCGCCGCGCTTGCGGCGGTGGCGACGATCGTGCTCGGCGACGGCGTGCTCGCCTTCGTCGTGGCGCCGCTCGGCCGCTGGGCCGTGCCGCTCGCCGGGCTCGCCGGCGGGTTCGGCATGACGGCGCTGCTCTATGCCTTCGCCACCCGCGCCGGCATGACCTCCGTCACCACCATCCTGCTGGGCGGCGTGGCGCTGGGGGCGCTCGCCGGCGCCTTCACCGGCATGCTGGTGTTCATCGCCAACGACCGGCAGCTCCGCGATCTCACCTTCTGGAGCCTGGGCAGCCTGTCCGGCGCCTCCTGGCCCAAGATCGGCGTGCTGCTGCCGTTCCTGGCGCTCGGCGCCGCCTGCCTGCCGGCGCTGACGCCGGTGCTGAACGCTTTCCTGCTGGGCGAGACCGAGGCCTTCCTGATGGGCGGCAGGGTCGAGCGGACGAAGCGCCTCGCCATGCTCGCGGTCGGCAGCGCCGTCGGCGCCTCCGTGTCGCTCACCGGCGCCATCGGCTTCATCGGCCTCCTGGTGCCGCATCTGGTCAGGCTCGTCTGCGGACCCGACCATCGCATCGTCCTGCCGGGCAGCGCGCTGCTCGGCGGCACCTTGCTGCTGCTGTCCGATACGGCCGCCCGCACGCTCGCCGCCCCGGCCGAGCTGCCGGTCGGCATCGTCACGGCCGCGGTCGGCGCCCCCTGCTTCCTGTGGCTGCTGCTGCGCCGCCGGCACGAGGCCCCATGATCGCGCTCGACGCGGTCGGCGTGACCCGCGCGGGGCACAAGCTGCTCGACGGTGTCAGCCTCGCCTTCGAGCCCGGACGGGTGACGGTCATCGTCGGCCCCAACGGCGCCGGCAAATCCACCATCGTCAAGCTGGCGAGCGGCGAGCTCATGCCCTCGGCCGGGATGGTGACATTGGACGGACTTCCGCTGCCGCGCGTCAACGCCCGCGCGCTGGCACTGCGCCGGGCCGTGCTGGCGCAGTCGAGCGATGCCGTGTTCGGCTTCACCGTGCGCGAGCTCGCCACTCTCGGCGCGCGGCTGCTGGGGTTCGGCGCACCGCCCGGCGACCATGTCGAGCGCGCCCTGCATCTGGTCGGATTGGTCGCCCTCGCCGATCGCCCCATCGACCGCCTGTCGGGCGGCGAGCGCCAGCGGGCGCATCTGGCGCGCGTGCTGGTCCAGCTCTGGGTCAGCGCCAAGCTGCACGGGCCGGGCGCGCTCCTGCTGGACGAGCCGATCGCGGCCCAGGATCTATCTCAACAGCTCCGGGTTCTGGAGATCGCGCGGCAGCATGCCGCGACGGGCGGTGCCGTCGGCATCGTGCTGCACGACCTCAATTGGGCCGCCCATATCGCCGACCATCTGGTGGCGCTGCACCGAGGCCGGATCTATGCGCAGGGCGCGCCGGCGACGGTCTTGACGCAGCGCATGCTGGCGGAGGTCTATGGCGTCGATCTGGAGCCGGGCGCCGTGCCCGATCGCATCTTCCTCCTGCCGCAGCTGGCGGCGTTTCGGCCGGACGGTTCCGGTCTCTGACAAATGAAAGGATATAACCCATGTTCATCGCCATGAATCGCTTCAAGGTCCGCAAAGGCGAGGAAGCGGCGTTCGAGGCCCGCTGGCTCGAGCGCGAGGTTCATATCAATGCCGTGCCGGGGTTCATCGAGTTCCATCTGCTCAAGGGGCCGGAGCGTGAGGATCACGTCCTCTACGCCTCGCACACGCTGTGGCAGTCCCTACAGGCATTCGAGGATTGGACCCGCTCGGAATCGTTCCGTGCCGCCCACAAGGATGCCGGTCAGGGCAAGCCGCTGACGATCAGCCATCCCGAGTTCGAGGGCTTCGATGTGCTGCAGGTGGTGAAGCCGGCGGAAGATGTCCTCGGCGGCGAGCGCCAGATCGCCTGACCGTTCATTGCATACGCATCAGGCCACGATTTCCGCGGCCCGCCGGCGCCGCCAGGGCGCGATCAACTGGGTTGGGATAAGAAAACGGGGTTGGCTGTTTCCAGCTGCATCCCTGTTTTCTTGATCATGTTCACTACATGCGTTGGTCGGAGTGAGAGGATTCGAACCTCCGGCCCCTAGCTCCCGAAGCTAGTGCTCTACCAGGCTGAGCTACACTCCGCAGCCGCAGGAGCGCCCTTATAGTGGGGTGGCGCCGGGGCTGCAACAGCGATCTTCGCAGGGCTCAATAGCCGCGTTGCAGGCAGAACTCGGCGACATCCACAAGCGCCTGTCGAATCGGCTGATCCGGGAAGATCGAGAGCGCGTCGATGGCCGTTTCGGCATAGGTGCGGGCGCGGCCGAGCGTCGCGTCGAGCGTGCCGTATTTGCGCATGAGCTGGATCGCCCGGTCGAGATCGGCATCGGTCTGATCCTGCTCCTCCAGCGTGCGCCGCCAGAAATCGCGCTCCTCGTCGTCGGCATGGATGAGCGCCAGCACGATCGGCAGGGTCATCTTGCCGTCGCGGAAATCATCGCCGACATTCTTGCCGAGCTCGGCCTCGTGGGCCGAATAATCGAGCATGTCGTCAATGAGCTGGAACGCCATACCCAGATTGCGGCCATAGCGCGACAGCGCTTCGATCTCGGCGGCGGGGCGCTCGGCGATGACGCCGCCGATCTCGCTCGCGGCGGCGAAGAGCGCTGCCGTCTTGGCGTCGATCACCTCGAGATAGGCCGCCTCGCTCGTCTCGATATCGTTGGCGGTGACGAGCTGCAGCACCTCGCCCTCGGCGATGACGGCGGACGCGGTCGAGAGAATGCGCAGCACGTCGAGCGAGCCGTCGCTGACCATGAGCTGGAAGGCCCGGCTGAACAGAAAATCGCCGACCAGGACCGAGGGCTTGTTGCCCCAAACCGCATTAGCGGTGGCGAGGCCGCGCCGAAGGTCCGACGCGTCGACGACGTCGTCATGCAGTAGGGTCGCCGTATGAATGAACTCGACCGCGGCGGCGAGCGCCAGCTGCCGGTTGCCCTGATAGCCGCACAGCTTCGCGGTCGCGAGCGTCAGCATCGGCCTGAGCCGCTTGCCGCCGGCCGAGATGATATGGCCGGCGAGCTGCGGAATCAGCGCCACCGGGCTGTGCATCTTGTCGAGGATGAGCTGATTCACCCGGTGCAGATCGGCCTCGACCAGATGCTGAAGCGCGCTCATATCCGCAACCCGGCGCATCGCCGGATCGGTTGCGGCTTCCGCATTCTTCAGGCCGCGCGTCGCTGCCAACTCAGTCCACTCCTTCGTTCTCGCCGTGCCGGCGATCCTGCGGTCGGTCTCGCATGACAGGCCGGTGGCCGCAGCATAGAGTGCGGTCCCGATGGGTCAAGCCTGCTGCGACCAAACGCCAGGGCGAGGCCGCCCCGCCGCCGGAACCCTGCCTTGTCCCGCTCCAACGGATCCAGCTTTAGCAGATATCCCTTCGCGGATCAGCCCCGTGAGGCGTCGTGACCGAGCCTGTGCTGAGCGAGGATCGCGTGCTCGGCGGCCGCGTGCTGCTGCGCCAGCCGGTCGCCGGCTTCCGGGCGGCGATCGATCCGGTGCTGCTCGCCGCCGCGGTGCCGGCCGAAGGAGAGGCGCGCGTGCTGGAGTTGGGAGCCGGCACCGGCGCGGCATCGCTCTGCCTCGCCCGGCGGGTCGAGGGCTGCCGAATCACGGGATTGGAGCTGCAGCCCGACCTCGCCGCGATCGCCGCCGGCAACGCCGTCTTGAACGGTCTCGAAGCGCGGGTCTCGTTCCTGGCCGGCGATATTCTCGACCCGCCGGCCGCGCTGGCGCCGGGCAGCTTCGATCACGTCATGGCGAATCCGCCCTATCTGGCGTCCGGCACGGCGACCTTGCCGCCGGGCGCCGCCCGGGCGCTGGCGGTCGGCGAGGGCGAAGCCGACCTCGCCCGCTGGGTGGAATTCGCCCTGTCGCGCGTGCGGCCGCGCGGCTCGGTCACCTTCATCCATCGCGCCGACCGCCTGGCCGATCTGCTGGCGGCGCTCGCCGGTCGCGCCGGCGAGATCGCGATCTTGCCGCTCTGGCCCGGTCCGGGCAAATCCGCCAAGCGCATCATCCTGCGCGCCCGGCGCGGCATCGAGTCGCCGCTGCGGCTGCTGCCCGGGCTGACGCTGCACGGGCCGGGCGGCGGCTATAGCCCGGATGCCGACGCGATCCTGCGCGACGCGGCGGCCCTGTCATTCTGACCATCGCCAAGGAAGAGCCTTCCGGGCCGCCCCGGATTACAGCCGTAGCTTCTTTACCGAAGGCCGAAACCCCGGGGTAACGCGCGCCCCGCAGTCTTCGATAATGACTGACGCACTACGTCGCTTACATGCCGATATCGGCGCATTGGCGCCCGACATCACCTCACGCGCCGGCGAAATCGAAGCTCTGCGGCAGATCCCGTCCGATTTGGTCGAGACGCTGCGGTCGATCGGCGTCTTTCGCCTGTTCGTGCCCCGAAGCCTCGGCGGCCTGGAACTCGATCTGCCGGCGGCGCTCGGGGTCATCGAAGCGCTCGCCAAAATCGATGGTTCGATCGGCTGGACCGTGATGATCAGCAATGGCGGCTCGCTCTTCCGCCCGTCATTGCCGCCGGAAACCTATGCTCGGATTTACCGGGACGGCCCAGACGTCATCACCGCCGGCTCGACCCAGCCGGCGGGAACGGCCGAGGCGGAGGGCGACGGCTGGCGGGTGACCGGGCGGTGGCCCTTCGCCAGCGGTTGCCGGCACGCCGATTGGATCGTCGGCTTCTGCGTCGTAACCGAAGGTGGGAAGCCGCTGCCCGGACCGAACGGAGACGGCGGCCCGCCTCTAATCCGGGGCTTTCTGCTGCCGGCGTCCGACTGGGAAATCGAGGACACCTGGCGCGTCGCCGGGCTCAAGGGGACCGGGAGCCATCACATCGCGGTGAAGGACAAGCTGGTTTCGGAAGCGAATTTCTTCGATCCGGGGGGCAGCTTCCGCTGCCATCCGGGGCCGCTGTATCAAGCCGTCCTGCAATTCCTCCCGCTGCTGCTCGGCGCCGTCACCGTCGGTATCGCCGAAGGCGCGCTCGACGATCTCGTGGCGCTGGCGGGCAGCGGCCGGCAGCAGTTTCGGGCCGCCGTGCCGATGCGGGAATCCGAGATATTCCAGTACGAGCTCGGCCGCATCGCGGCCGACGTCAAGGCTGCCAAGGCGATGCTCGAGACCCAGGCCGCGAGCCATTGGCGCCACGCGCTGGCCGGCACCCTGAAAGACGAGGCTCTCATCACAGAGGCCTCCCACGCGGCAGTATGGGTCGCCGCCACCTGTACGCGCGCCGCCGATGCTTGCTTTGCGGTGGCCGGCAGCAGCTCGGTCTACGAGACCTCGCCGCTCCAGCGGCGGCTGCGCGACTGCCATGTCGCGTCGCAGCACGGCCTCGCGCAGCAACGACTGTATGTCGGAGCCGGAAAGCAGATGCTGAACAGTGCCGACTCGATGAAAGCCCGTTCAGAGTCGAGGTGAGGGCGTTCTGCCGCCTCCGCGCTGGCTCTCCGGCCCCCAGGCCTGCGTCTGGCGTACGGTGCCAAAGATCGCTATAGCGAGGACGATGCCAAGCCGTCGACCTTCGACAAGGATGAACCCGTATGGACCGCCTCGACCCGCGCAGCACCGCCCTGGTGCTGATCGATCTGCAGAAAGGCATCCTCGCGCGCCCGACGGCGCCCTATACCGCTGATCAGGTGGTGGCGGCCGGGGTCTCGCTCGCCCGTGCCTGGCGCGCGGCGGAGGCGCCGGTCGTGCTCGTCCGGGTCGGCTGGTCGGACGGCATGGTCGATGCCCTGCGCCAACCGACCGAGCAGCAGATGCCGGCGCCGCCGGGCGGGTTGCCGCCCGGCTGGATGGATTACGTGCCGGAACTGGAAATGGCCGCGACCGACATCCTCGTCACCAAGCGGCAATGGGGTGCCTTCTACGGCACCGAGCTCGATCTGCAACTGCGCCGACGCGGCGTCACGCGCCTGGTGCTGGGCGGCGTCTCGACCAATTTCGGCGTCGAATCGACCGCACGCTTCGCTTGGGAGCAAAATTACGCGCTGATCTTCGCCGAGGATGCGATGAGCGCCTATGACGGCGCCATGCACCAATTCGCCGTTACCAACATTTTTCCCCGGCTGGGGCTGATCCGGAAGACCGAGGAGGTGCTGGCCGCGTTCGGCTAGAGTACGATTCACGCATTGGCTGGAAACAGCCAATGCGTGAATCGTACTCTAACTATTTGAATAGAGACGGATTCACGGAATGGGTGGATTCCACCCGTTCCGATCCGGCTCTAGCGCCGGCGGGGCCGCTCAGCCGAAGCGCCCGGTCACATAAGCGTCGGTTTGGCGCTCTTGCGGGTGGGTGAAGATCGCTTCGGTCGTATCGATCTCGATGACTTGGCCCAGATACATGAAGGCCGTGCGGTCGGAAATCCGTGCGGCCTGCTGCATGTTGTGGGTGACGATGATGACGCAATATTCGTCCCGCAGCTCTTCGATCAATTGTTCGATATGGTAAGTCGACGACGGGTCGAGCGCCGAGCACGGCTCGTCCAACAGCACCACTTCGGGGTTGACGGCGACGGTCCGTGCGATGCAGAGCCGTTGCTGCTGTCCGCCGGAGAGCGAGAAGCCGCTCTGATTCAAGATATCCTTGACCTCGTCCCATAAGCTCGCGCGGCGCAGCGCCTGCTCGACGCGCGCCTCGAGCGCGCGGCGCTCCAACTTCTCGTAAAGCCTTATGCCGAAGGCGACATTCTCGTAGATCGACATCGGGAACGGCGTCGGCTTTTGGAACACCATGCCCACGCGTGCCCGCAATGCATTGAGGTCGATGGCGGGATCGAGAATATTCTTGCCGTCGAGCAGCACCTCGCCGGCGGCGCGGTGATCGGGATAGATCGAGTAGATCCGGTTCAGCACGCGCAGCAGCGTGGATTTTCCGCACCCCGACGGGCCGATCAGCGCCGTGACGCTCTTGTCGTAGAAGCTCAGGCCGACCTTGGTGAGGGCCTGAGTGGTGCCGTAGAAGAAGTCCAGGTCGCGGACGACGATCTTCTCCTTCGCCGATGCGATGTCGAGCGGCCGCCGGCCGGCCGGCGGCGACAGGGCGGAAGCCACGGAAACCGCGTTCTCCTGAGCAGTGTGTATGGGTCGAGGCTTCATCCTGCGGCCGCCGGGCTTGAGTGCGCGTGAAGATGAAATATAGGCCGGCCGCAACGGGGCGAATGATCCAGATCAATATTGGCGGAAGGAAATTCAGCGTGCCGAAATTAGCTCGTCAAGAAATAGAAATAAAAGCGTAATACTCTATTTGATCTGGATCATCTGTTGGGCCGGCCCGTAGTCCTTAATGGACCTCCACCGTGGTTCCATGGAGAAAACAATGCCCTGCATCCTGCTCGCGACGGACGGGTCGCAGGCGTCGAACCGAGCAGCCGATGTCGCCGCTCGATTGGCGAAATCCATAGGCCTGGTGCTCTGGATCGTGAACGTGACCGACCATTTCGGGCCGCCGCCCGCGGAACTCGAGCAGTTCTCGGCCGTGGAGCATCTTTCGCGCTCGGAAATGATCGAGGCGCTCTCGACGCAGCTGCTCGCCGAGGCGAAGGAACAGGCGGAAAAGGCCGGCGTACGGGAGGTTCGCATCGAATCGCGCAAGGGCGATGTCACCCGCACGCTCATCGAACTTGCCGAGGAAATCGGGGCGGAGGCGATCGTCGTCGGCAGGCGCGGCTGCGGCACGCTGGCCGGTCTCCTCGTCGGCAGCGTGACGCAGAAGCTCGTGAGCCTCGCGTCGCGCACCGTCATCGTGGTCCCGTAAGGTCTTTCAGCGCTCGCCGCGCTCGATCAAAAGCTGGTCGAAATAGGCGATCGTCTTCTCCAGGCCCACTTCCAGCCGCACTTTCGGTTCCCAGCCGAGCACCTTCTGCGCCTGGGTGATGTCGGGGCAGCGCTGCATCGGATCGTCGACGGGAAGCGGCTTGAAGATCAGCTTCGATTTCGAACCCACCTGTTTGATGATCCGCTCCGCCAGCTCGCGGACGGGAATCTCCATCGGATTGCCGATATTGATCGGGCCGGTGATCGAATCGTCGGTGGCCATCAGCCGGAGCCAGCCCTCGATCAAATCGTCGACATAGCAGAAGGCACGCGTCTGCGAGCCGTCGCCATAGACGGAGATATCCTCGCCCCTCAAGGCCTGGACGATGAAGTTCGAGACGACGCGTCCGTCGTTCGGATGCATGCGCGGGCCGTAGGTGTTGAAGATCCGGACGACCTTGATCCGCGTCTTGTGCTGGCGGTGATAGTCGAAGAACAGCGTCTCGGCGCAGCGCTTGCCCTCGTCGTAGCAGGCGCGCGGCCCGATCGGGTTGACGTTGCCGCGATAATCCTCGGTCTGCGGATGCACGCTCGGATCACCATAGACCTCGCTGGTCGAGGCCTGGAACACCTTGGCCTTCACCCGCTTGGCCAGGCCCAGCATGTTGATGGCGCCGATCACGCTGGTCTTGGTCGTCTGCACCGGATCGAACTGGTAATGGATCGGCGAGGCCGGGCAGGCGAGGTTGTAGATCTCGTCGACCTCGACATAGAGCGGGAAGCAGACATCGTGGCGCATCGCCTCGAAGTTCGGATTGCCCAGCAGATGCGCGATATTGTCCTTGCGGCCGGTGAAGTAATTATCCACGCACAGCACGTCGTTGCCGGCCTCCACCAGCCGCTCGCACAGATGCGAGCCGAGGAAGCCGGCACCACCGGTGACCAGCACGCGCTTCTTGGTCATGCTCATGGCGAGTTCTTTCTCGGGTCCTGTCAGTCCCCGTTGCCGGCCGTGGGCGCCACGGTCTTGCGGCCGATCGAATGATAGGCGAAGCCAGCGGCGGCGACCTGGTCCGGATCGTAGATGTTGCGCAGATCGACGACGATACGGCCTTCCATCTGCTGCGCCACGCGCTCCCAATCCAGCGAGCGGAACTCGTTCCATTCGGTCAGGATGACCAGCACATCGGCGCCCTTGAGCGCATCGTAGGTGTCGGTCGCGTAATCAAGCGTCTCGATCACCTTGGTCGCCTCATGCATGCCTTCGGGATCGAAGGCGCGCACAGTGGCGCCCTTGGCCTGAAGGGCGGGGACCACGGCGATGCTGGCGCTGTCGCGCATGTCGTCGGTATTGGGCTTGAAGGTCAGGCCGAGCAGGCCGATCTTCTTGCCCCTGACCGAACCGCCGCAGGCCGCCTCGACCCGCTCGGCCATCTGCAGCTTGCGCTCGTCATTCACTTCGACCACGGTCTCGATGATCTTGATCGGCGCGTTGGCGTCGCGCGCGGTCTTGACCAGCGCCAGGCAATCCTTGGGGAAGCAGGAGCCGCCATAGCCGGGGCCGGCATGCAGGAACTTTTTGCCGATGCGGCCGTCGAGGCCGATGCCCTTGGCCACGTCCTGCACGTCGGCGCCCACGGCCTCGCACAGATTGGCGATCTCGTTGATGAAGGTGATCTTGGTCGCGAGGAAGCTGTTGGCGGCGTATTTGGTCAGCTCCGCCGTCTCCAGCCCGGTGAACAGCACCGGCGTTTCCAGCAGATAGAGCGGACGATAGAGGCCGCGCAGAATCTCGCGGGCCTTGTCGGCATTCGGCATGGTGCCGATGACGACGCGATCCGGGCGCATGAAATCGCCGATGGCCGAGCCTTCGCGCAGGAATTCCGGGTTGGACACGACATCGTAGTCGCGGCCGAGCTGAAGATCGGGCCGGGCCTTGCCGATCACTTCGGCGACCTTGCGGCCGGTGCCGACCGGCACGGTCGATTTCGTCACCACCACGGTATAGCCGGTCATGGCCTTGGCGATTTCCTCGGCCGCGGCGAAGACGTAGCTCAAGTCGGCATGGCCGTCGCCGCGCCGCGAGGGCGTGCCGACGGCGATGAAGACGGCGTTGGCGCCGTCCACCGCGGGTGCGAGCTCGGTCGAAAAGGACAGGCGGCCGGCCTTGACGTTGTTCGCGACGAGTTGATCGAGGCCCGGCTCGAAGATCGGCATTTCACCGCGATTGAGCCGCTCGATCTTGTCGACCGCTTTATCGACGCAGATTACCGACGTGCCGAATTCCGAGAAACAGGCGCCCGACACAAGACCGACGTACCCCGTCCCGATAACCGCTATCCGCATCGAAGATCCTCTGATTTGAACTTTGCCGGCTTCGGCCCGCTAGCACTGCCGCAACCTGACCGCGTTTGCCAGCGAAAATATGTCCGGAACGCCTTGCCAAAGGGTTGCCGGTCGCTGCACAGAAGTCACAACGGAGAGGGCGGATGGGAAATTCCCCGGATACGGTCGAGTTCAAGGATATCCTTGCCGTGGATAAATTCTCTTTTTATGACGGTACTGCGGAAGAAACTATCGCGGTGCCCCGTTATGGGTCCGGTCGGAGCTTCCGCCGATCGCAGTCTGAGAGCGGATCCCCATGAAGAACATCCTGGTCACAGGTGGCGCCGGTTATATCGGCAGTCACGCGGCGCAAGCCCTGGCCCGTGCCGGTTATCGTCCGGTGACGTATGACAGCATGGTCTACGGCAATTACTGGGCCGTGCAGTTGGGGCCCCTCGTCGTTGGCGATATCGGCGACCGCCAGAAGCTGCTCGACACGATCGAGCAATATGAGATCGAAGCGGTGATCCATTTCGCCGCCTTCGCCTATGTCGGCGAATCGATGGCGAAGCCGGAGCTCTATTTCGACAACAACGTGACGAAATCGCTGGTGCTGCTCGACGCGGTCAGGACCGCCGGCATCCGCCATTTCGTCTTCTCCTCGAGCTGCGCCACCTACGGCACACCCGACCAGATGCCGATCACCGAGGCGACGCCGCAGCGCCCGGTCAATCCCTATGGCGAGACCAAGCTCATTATCGAGCGCGCGCTCCATTGGATGGGGCAGGCGCACGGCTTCTCCTCGGTGGCGCTGCGCTATTTCAATGCCAGCGGCGCCGATCCCGAAGGGAGGATCGGCGAGAGCCACGATCCCGAGACCCATCTCATCCCGCTGATCCTCGATGCCGCCCTCGGCCATCGCGCCGCGATCGACATCTACGGCACCGACTACCCGACGCCGGACGGCAGCTGCGTGCGCGACTATATCCATGTCGCTGACTTAGCCGATGCGCATGTCAAGGCGCTCGATTACCTGCTGGCCGGCGGTGCCTCGACCGCGGTCAATCTCGGTACGGGTGAAGGCCATTCCGTGCGGGAGGTGATCGCCGCGGTCGAGCGGGCGACGGGCCGGCGCGTGCCGCGCCGCGAAATGCCGCGCCGGGCGGGCGATCCGGCCGTGCTGATCGCCGATCCGTCGCGGGCGGCGGCACTGCTCGGCTGGCGGCCGGGCCTGTCGGATCTCGACACCATCATCCGCACCGCCTGGGCCTGGCATACGCGTGAACCCGAGCTGGCGATGGCGGTCGGCGATTGAGCTGCGGCACCGATTGCGCCTTGCGGCGATCGGTGGCGGCGCTGTAAGTCCTTCGAGAGCGATGCCGCGCCGGCCCTTCCGCGGCCGGTCGGACGAGACGCCCGCATGCGGCCAGGCGCCGCCCGCCGGCGTCTCAGCATGAGGAAGATTCTGATGAGCCCATCCTTCCCCCTCCACGCGGCGAGGGGCCATTCGGATTCTCTTACCGGCCTCCCGTGCTCGGCAGGCGTGCGCGGATGACGGTCATCGAGCGGCCGGAGCCCGCGCCCGAGACGATGCTGCCGGCCCCCGTACGGCTCGAGCCGGTGCGGGTCGAGGGCAAGTTCTTCTTCGCCGGCGACACCAAGCTCTTCCTCAAGGGCGTTACCTACGGGCCGTTCCCGGTCGGCGCCGACGGCACGCAATTTCCGGATTCCGACCGCCTGCACCAGGATTTCCGGCTGATGCGCGAGTCCGGCGTCAATACGGTGCGCGTCTTCACCGTGCCGCCGATCCGGCTGCTCGACATCGCCGCCGAGCACGGCTTGCGGGTGCTCGCCGGCATTCCCTGGTCGCAGCATATCACCTTCCTCGAGACCGACGAGGTCAGGGCCGAGGTCCGGCGCATGATCATGGCGGGCGTCCACAGCCTGCAGCGCCATCCGGCGATCCTCGCCTACATGATCGGCAACGAGATTCCGCCCGACATGATCCGCTGGCACGGGCCGGAGAATGTCCGGAAGTTCCTGGCGGGCCTGGTCGAGGAGGTGAAGGCCTTCGATCCCAAGGGGCTGGTCAGCTACGCCAACTTCCCCTCGACCGAATATCTCACCGTCGATTTTACCGATTTCCTCTGCTTCAACGTCTATCTGCACGATGAGGGCGCATTCCGGCGCTATATCGCCCGGCTGCACAATCTCGCGGTCGACCGGCCGCTGGTGCTGACCGAATTCGGCATGGATTCGTTCCGCCACAGCTTCGAGCACCAGGCCGAGACGCTGTCCTGGCAGGTCAAGGCCGCGTTCGAGCTGGGCTGCGCCGGCACCTGCGTCTTCGCCTGGACCGATGAATGGTTCACCGGCGGTCATCTGATCGAGGACTGGGCCTTCGGCCTGGTCGATCGCGATCGCGCGCCGAAGCCGGCGCTGGCCGCTGTGGCCGAGCGCTATCGGGGGCCGTTGCCGCCCGCGCTCGCCCGCTATCCGCGTGTCTCAGTCGTGGTTTGCGCCTACAATGCCGACCGGACCATGGATCAGTGCCTAGCCTCGCTCGAGCATCTGAACTACCCGGATTACGAGGTCATCGTCGTCAATGACGGCTCGACCGACCGGACGCTGGAGATCAGCGAGCGCTACCCCTATTGCCGAATCATCAGCCAGGCCAACAAGGGGCTGAGCGTCGCGCGCAATGTCGGGGCCGAGGCCGCGACCGGCGAGATCGTGGCCTATACCGACAGCGACTGCGTCGCCGACAAGGATTGGCTCACCTACCTCGTCGCCAAGATGGAGCATGGCGGCCTCGTCGCCGTCGGCGGCCCGAATTTCCCACCGCCCGAGGACGATATGGTGCCGGCCGCCGTCGCCGTCTCGCCCGGCGGCCCGACCCATGTGCTGGTCTCGGACGAGGTGGCCGAGCATATCGCCGGCTGCAACATGGCGTTCAAGCGCGAGACGCTGCTGGCCCTGGGCGGCTTCGACCCGGTCTACCGGGCCGCGGGCGACGATGTCGATATCTGCTGGCGCTTCCAGAATGCCGGCTACACGATCGGCTTCGCGCCGGCCGCCGTGGTCTGGCATTTCCGGCGCAACACCATCGAGGCCTATCTCAATCAGCAGAAGGGTTATGGCAAGGCCGAGGCGCTGGTTTATTCCAAGCACCCGCTGCGCTTCAACCTGTTCGGCCAGGCGAAGTGGCTGGGCCGGATCTATGGCGACCTCTCGGCCTCGCTGCTGCTGTCGCGCCGGCCGGTGATCTATTCCGGCGTGTTCGGGCGCGGCCTGTTCCAGACCATGTACGAGCCGCCCTCGTCGCTCGCCGCCTTCCTGCCGCTGACCTTCGAATGGAACGTGGTCGCGATCCTGCTGGCGCTCGTCGGCGTCGGCATCGGCGGCTGGGGGCTGTTGCTGCTGGTGCCGCTGCTGACGACCTGGACCATGTGCGTCTCGGGCGCGCTCAAGGCGCCGATCGAGGAACGGTTCCGTGGACCGAAGGCGCGGGCGCTCATCGCCCTTCTGATCTATCTGGGTCCGATCCTGCGCGGCTGGACCCGGCTCAAATGGCGCATCAAGGAATCGAACGCGGCCGAGAAGACGCCGCCGGTCTTGATCGACCAGCCGGCTCGGATCGATTGGCGCGCCCGCACGCTCTATTTGTCCTATTGGGGCGAGCGCAGCGAGGAGAAGGAGGCGCTGCTCGCCGGGCTCATGCAGTTCCTGGCGCCGCGCAAATATTTTCTGATGATGGACGAGGGCTGGAGCGACTGGGACCTCAAGGTCTCCCGCGGCCTGTGGAGCCGCGCCTATGTACTCGTCTGCACGGAGAATCACGGCGGCGAGAAGCGGGTGCAGCGCGTCCGCTGCGCCATGCGCCTGTCGCGCCTGTCGGGCTTCGTCCTGCGCTGTTACGCCGTCGCCATCGCGGCCGGGCTCATCGCCGGCCAGCCTCTGGCCGCGGCACTCGTGGCGCTGGTCGCGGCCGGCCATTTCGGTGTGATCGCGGCGGAGACGATCCGGTTCGGCCGCATCATGCATCACGTCATCGAGGCCGTGGCGCGCGATGTCGGGCTGCTGCCGATGGCGCGGCGCGGCAAGGGATGAGGCGAGGCCCCGCATGAAAGGGCTCGCGGGCAGGATATTGGGCTCGGTGCGGCCCTATGGCTGGCGTTTCGGCGCCGCCCTTGCCCAGCTCTTCCTCATGGGCGCGTTCGAGTTGCTGAAACCCTGGCCGCTGAAGCTGGTGGTCGACAATGCGCTCGGCGGCAAGCCGCTCGACCGCGGCGGCTGGATGGAAATCCTGCCGGATATCTCGTCCTGGCCGCCGCTCGCGATCGTCGGTGCCGCCTGTGCGGCGCTGGCCGTCATCCATCTGCTGTCGGGCGCCTTTTCGACCTTCTACAATTGGATGGCGATCGGGCTCGGCCAGCGCATGGTCAACGATCTGCGCGCCCGGCTCTATGCCCATCTGCAGAGGCTGTCGCTCGCCTTTCACGGCCGGCAGAAGGTCGGCGACCTGATGATGCGGATCACGGCCGACAGCTACGCCGTCCAGACCATGATCATGAACGGGCTGCTGCCGATCATGCAGGCGCTCATCCTGCTGTGCGGCATGATCCTGGTGCTGTGGCCGATCGACCGGCTGCTGACGCTGACGGCGCTCGCCATCGTGCCCGTGCTGGCGTTGCTGATCATGCTCTTCAACCGCAAGATCGGCGACGTCGCGACCGTCGCGCGCGATACGGACAGCCTGGTCTATTCGGTGGTCCATTGGGGCATGGCGTCGATCAAGCATGTCCAGGCCTTCACCAAGGAGGAGGAAGAGCATCGCCGCTTCATGGCGGCGAGCGGGGCGGCGCTCCGCGCCCATCGGCTGCTCTATTCCTGGCAGTCGGTCTATTCCGCCGTGATCAACACGCTGGTCGCGATCGGCACCGGCCTCGTGCTGTTCGTCGGCGCGCGCGAGGTGCTGAACAAGAGCCTCACGATCGGCGAGCTGCTCGTCTTCATCGCCTATCTCGACAGGCTCTATGCGCCGGTCAACCAGATTACCCAGAGCTGGGGGCTGATCGCCGGTGCCCGGATCGGCGCCAAGCGCTGCTTCGAGATTCTCGATACCGAGCCGGATCTGCCGGACGGCACGCTCGAATTCCCGGCCACTGGCGCCAAGGGGCGGATCGAGTGGCGCCATGTCGCCTTCCGCTACCAGGCCGACCAGCCGGTCCTGCGCGGCATCGATCTCGTGGTCGAGCCCGGCCAGACCGTCGCCTTGGTCGGCGCCACCGGCGCCGGCAAATCGACCCTGCTCGGGCTGCTCGCCCGCTTCTTCGACGCAAGCGAAGGGCAGGTGCTGATCGACGGCACCGATGTCCGCGACTATCGGCTGGCCTCGCTGCGGCGGCAGAGCGCCATGGTGTTGCAGCCGCCGCTCGTCTTTCCACTGAGCGTCAGCGAGAATATCGCCTATGGTCGTCCCGAGGCGACCATGGACGAGATCAAGGAGGCGGCGCGTCTGGCCCGGATCGACCGGCGGATCGAGGCGCTGCCGCAAGGCTGGGACACGGTGGTGGGCGAGGCGGGATCTAATTTTTCCGAGGGCGAGAAGCAGCGCCTGACCATCGCGCGGGCGATCCTGCGCGATGCGCCGATCCTGATCCTGGACGAGCCGACCTCGGCGCTCGACGCCGAGACCGAGTCGCTGGTCATGCAGGGCCTCGAGCGGCTGACCCGGGGGCGCACCACCTTCATCATCGCGCACCGCTTGTCGACGGTGCGCAGAGCCGACAAGATCCTGGTCCTGAAGGACGGGGTCATTGCGGAGGCCGGCGGATTTGATGAATTAATGCGGCTGAAAGGCCTGTTCGCGACGCTTTACGATACTCAATTCGCCCCAGTGGAGGAGACGCGCATTGGCGTCTGAGAAGAAGACAGTCCTCGTCCTGCATCTGGCCGGACAAATTCCGCTCGCCGGCATCGCCTGGCAGGCGCTGCATTACGTGCTGGGGCTGCGCCGGCTTGGCTACGATGTCTGGTACATCGAGGATTCGGGCGCCAACCCGTACGATCCGCGAAAGCAGAGCATCGTCGAGGATTGCAGCTACAATGTCGAGTTCGTCAAGGCGATGATGGAGCGCTTCGATCTGGGCGACCGCTGGGCTTATTGGGATGCCGCCAAGGATGTCGTGCACGGCATCTCCAAGGAGCGGCTGCTGGCGCTCTATGGCGAGGCTTCGGCTCTGTTCAATCTGTGCGGCGCCACCCGGCTCAGGGAAGAGCATCTCGCCTGTCCGATCCGCGTCTTCGTCGATACCGATCCGGTGTTCGAGCAGGCCAAGGTCGCCGCCGGCGACCCGGATTCGCTCGATTATCTCGGCATGCACACGCATCTCTTCACCTACGGCGAAAATCTGGGCGCCGAGGATTGCCCGGTGCCGATGGTCAAGTTCGACTGGAAGAAGACGCGGCCGCCCGTGCTGGTCGATCTCTGGGACGCCGGTTCCGTCGCGGCCGGCCCGTTCTTCACCTCGGTCGCGACCTGGGAGAACAAGGGCAAGGATATCCGCGTCGGCGACGAGACCTACCGCTGGTCCAAGCACGTCAATTTCCTGCGCTTCCTCGACCTGCCGCGCCAGGCGATGCAGCCCTTCCGCCTGGCCATGACGCCGCCCACGCCCGATGTCGAGGCCCGGGTGCGCGAAGGTGGCTGGGACATCGTCGATCCGGTGCCGATCTCGGCCGACATGCAGAGCTACCGCGATTTCATCGTGACCTCGCGCGGCGAGTTCACCGTCGCCAAGGATATCTATGTCCGACCGAAAAGCGGCTGGTTCTCCGATCGCTCGGTCTGCTATCTCGCCGCCGGCCGGCCAGTGATCACGCAGGAGACCGGCTTCTCGAAATTCGTCGAGACCGGGCGCGGCCTGTTCCCGTTCAGCTCGCTCGAAGAGATTCGCGAGGCGGTGTCCCGCATCAATACCGACTATGCCCAGCAATCGGTGGGTGCCATCGAGGTCGCCTATGAATTCTTCGATGCCGATGCGGTGCTGCGCAAGATGGTCAAGGAGTGCGATCTTTAGAATCGTGGACCTGGCGCGCGGGTTACGGCGGTAGCCAGCTTTCGCCTGGACGAAATTTTCTTGCAACATGGGCGTCCGATCCTCGCTCCGGCACATCTGGAGTGAGTTGCGATGTCCCAATCACCGACGCTGAACGCCGCGCGCGCCGAGATCCCTAGCTTGACGGTCAAGGAGCTGGACGCCGATCCGCACGGCGTTTTCCGGCGCTATCGTCCGCAGACCCCGTTCGTGGCGCACGAGGCCGGTGGCTATATGATACTCCGCGCGCCCGACGTGGAGATGCTGTCGCGGGACTCCCGCGCGCAGGCGACGGAAACGGAATTTCCGAAGCTGTTCGGCATCAACGACGGGGCCCTCTTCGAGTTCTTCGACGAGGGAATGCTGATGGCCAACGATGCGGTTCATCGGCGGCGGCGATCACCCTTCACCAGGTCCTTCGCGGCGAAATTGATGAGTGAGCTGCGTCCGCGCATCAGGAAGATCGCCGAAGATCTGATCGATGACTGGTATGCGGCCGGCGAAGCCGATCTGGTCGAGCAATATGCAGCCCTGATTCCGGCGCGGACGATCTGCGAGCTGCTCGGCCTGCCGCAGGAGGACATCCCTCGGTTCACGGCACTGGTCTATGAGGTGACCCGTGCGCTGAGCTTCAGCTTCCAGCCCGAAGACATTCCAGGCATGCAGTCCGCTGCCGCCGAGCTGCGGGATTACGTGGAGCAACTCCTGCACGCGCGGCGCCGCATGCCTTCCGACGATTTTCTCTCTGCCTTTGTGATCGAATCCGACCAGAAGGGCGAGCTTTCGGCTATCGAGGGCATCATCCAGATCGTGTCGCTGATCATTGGCGGCACGGACACGACGCGCGTCGCCATGGTGGCGCAGGTCTTCCTGCTGCTCGAGCACCGGGAGCAATGGGATGCGGTCTGCCGCGACCCGGCATTGATTCCGGGCGCCGTCATCGAAGCGATGCGCTACGAGCCGAGCGTCGCCTCGATGGCGAGAAAGATGACGGAGGATGTCGAGGTCGACGGCCGAATCCTTCCGGCCGGGCAATTCGTCACGCTCTCGACCATGTCGGCGATGCGCGACGAACGGATTTACGATCGACCGGATGTCTTCGACATCTGCCGGACGGATCAGGTGCGCTTGCATCCGATTTTCGGCGGCGGCCCGCATCGCTGCATCGGCGAGGCGCTGGCGCGGATCGAGCTGGAGGAGGGGCTGGCGGCGCTCACCACTCGCCTGCCGCAGCTCCGGCAGCTCGGCGATCCGCCGAGATTCCAGGGGCACGCGGGCATTCGGCGGGTGGATGAGATGCGGGTGGGTTGGTCGATCTGACAGGCTGGTTTCCCGCCCCGGATCCGGGGCGGGACTAGATCAGATCGCCTTCAGCTGCCACTCGATATCGTTGGCGAGGCCCCAGAGATAGCCCTTGTCGGCCTGGCCGATGATCACATAGCCATGGCCGCCATGATACCAGTGCAGGATGTTGACGCCTTCGCGCTGCTCCAGCACCGGCGTGGAGTCAGGCTTCACCGTGTTGGTGACGGTGATCGAGATCGGCCCGAGCTGCTTATTGTCGGTGAAATAGATGAACTGATAGGCCGGCTTGCCCTCGACGGCGATCTTGCGGCCACCTTCGAAATGCAGGCTCCAGGGCTTCAGGTCCGGGATGGTGATGTCGGCCGGCGCGGCCTTGGTCTCGGTCGGCGGCACGTCGAAGATCGTGTTCTCCGCCCCGTTGGCGCTCGAGATCAGCAGATTGTGGTAGGTGGCGATGTTGTCGAGCCAGCTCGTCTGCGTCGCCGCCGCCTTGGTCGCCGTACCGTCCGAGCCGGCGGCGAGATAGCCCAGCGACGCGCCGAACATCAGGCAGGCGACCGAGGCGGCCGCGGCCATGCCGACCCAGCGCCGGGTCAGGGCGGCCATGCCGCGCTTGGGGCGGAAACTCAGAATCTTGGCCTGCGGGTGGGCGACCTCGAACAGGCGCGTCGGCACCGGCTCGCGCAGTACCTCCTCGAACGCCTCGCGCACCAGGGCCGTGGTCTCGCCGAGCTTGCTCAGGCGCACACGCACCGTCGGATCGCGATCGAGCCAGGCCTCGACCTCGGCGAATTCGGCTTCGCCGAGCTCGCCGTCCAGAAAAGCCACCAGCAGCTCATCGCTTGGCTGTTGCATCATGCGTACTCCCTCGGAGACCGCTCCCTTGCTCGAGCAGCACGGTCAGTGCCGATCGGGCCCGGGCGAGGCGGCTCATGATGGTACCCACAGGAACCTGAGCGATCTCCGCCGCCTCCTTATAGCTAAAACCGTCGACCGTGACGAGCATCAGTGCCGCCCGTTGCTCCGGCGGCAGGCGGGCGGCCGCTCGCCGCACCTCCTCCAACGCCATCCGGGCTTCAGCGCGCCGCACCGGCTCGTCGCTGCCAATTCTGTCGTCCTCGATCTCCGCTTCCTCCTTGCGGACATCGCGGCTGCGCAGATGGTCGATCCAGAGCGTCTGCACGATCCGGAACATCCAACTGTCGAACCGCGTGCCCTCCTGGAACTGATGCCGTCTCGACAGCGCCCGTTCGCAGGCGGATTGCACAAGGTCGTCGGCCTGGGAGACGGTTCCCGTCAATCCACGGGCGAAGCGCCGCAATCTCGGCAACGAGGCAACTAGCTGCTCGCTGAAGGTATCGCTCACGCCTTGGGCACCCGCGGTGTCTCCCATGCGCGATGATAACGAGCGTCGCGCAACTTTATTCCCGTTTCGCCATATTCCTGCCGCACCCCACCGCCTCCCGGAATCCCTGGCCCCCGCAAGCGGTCTAGCATGCCCTGCCATGGCGGCGAAACAATCGGAAACAATGCGATGGAATTACAAGGGTGCGACGGATTCCGGCCTGTTTCCACGGCCAAGATCTGATATTAACGCGAACCACCCGCGTGCCGATGCGTCTTCGGCGCGTTGCGCGTGGAGCCGCATCGCGCATGCCCGCCATGCATCATCCTACCGGCGATGCGGGCAGCCAAGGAATTCGGAGGCAAGCGACGACCCATGAAAGTGGCCATCACGAAAGAAACGCGTGCCCATGAAAAGCGCGTGGCGGCCTCGCCGGAGACCGTGAAACGCCTGATCGGCATGGGCCTCGATGTCATCGTCGAGAGCGATGCCGGCCTTGCCGCGTCCTTCACCGACGCTGCCTACGAGGCGGCCGGCGCCAAGATCGCCAAGGATGCGGCGTCCGCCTGCGACGGCGCCGAGCTGGTCCTCAAGGTCCAGCGGCCGCAGCGCGACGCCAAGCTCGACGAGCTCGCCTATCTCAAGCCCGGCACGGTGCTGGTCGGCATCCTCTCGTCGTTGCAGAATGCGGAGGATGTTGCGGCCTATGCCCAGGCCGGGATCACCAGCTTCAGCATGGATCTCTTGCCGCGCATCACCCGCGCGCAGAGCATGGACGTGCTGTCCTCGCAGGCGAACCTCGCCGGCTACAAGGCGGTGGTCGAGGCGGCGGTCGAGTACGGCCATGCCTTCCCGATGATGATGACGGCGGCCGGGACCATTGCGCCCGCCCGCGTGACCGTGATGGGCGCCGGCGTGGCCGGGCTCCAGGCGATCGCCACGGCCCGGCGCCTGGGCGGCATCGTCTCGGCCTTCGATGTCCGTGCCGCTGCCAAGGAGCAGGTCGCCTCGCTCGGCGCCAGCTTCATCGAGGTCGACGAGGAAGCGTCGAAGAGTGCCGAGACCGCCGGCGGCTATGCCAAGGAAATGAGCGAGGATTATCAGCGCCGCCAGCGCGAGAAGATCCACGAGGTTCTGAAGAAGCAGGACATCGTGATCTGCACCGCGCAGATTCCGGGCAAGAAGGCGCCGGTGCTCGTCACCAAGGAGATGATCGCCGACATGAAGCCGGGCTCGGTCATCGTCGATCTCGCCATCGAGAGCGGCGGCAACGCCGAAGGCGGCACGGTCGGCAAGGTGGTGACGACCAAGAACGGCGTGAAGCTCGTCGGCTACGCCAACATGCCCTCGCGCATCGCCGCCGACGCCTCGGCGCTCTACGCCAAGAACCTCCTGGCCTTCCTCGGCCTGATCGTCGACAAGGAGACCAAGTCTCTCAAGATCGACCTCGCGGACGAGATCATCAAGGGCACGCTCGTCACCCGCGACGGTGCCATCGTCCATCCCGCCTTGAGCCCGTCTGCCACGACCGGCCCGGCCGCCGCGGCGCCTTCGGCCTGACCCGCGCGTCTTGAGGAGATACTGACCATGGATTCGACCACGCTCCCCGATCGCGCGGCGCAGCTCGGGCAGGACGCCCAGACGCTCGCCTTCAAGCTCCGCGACCTCGCCGACCAGCTGACACACCAAGCGCAGGCCGTGGCGACGCAAGGCGGCGGCGAGAATTTCACCTTCTTCCTGACCGTCTTCGTGCTCGCCTGCTTCGTGGGATACTACGTCGTCTGGCGGGTGACCCCGGCGCTGCATTCGCCGCTGATGAGCGTCACCAACGCCGTCTCGTCGGTCATCATCGTCGGCGCGCTCATCGCGGCCGGACCCAAGGATTTCAGCTTCTCGAAGGTCATGGGCTTCTTCGCGGTGACGCTGGCGGCGGTGAACATCTTCGGCGGCTTCATCGTCACCCAGCGCATGCTCAGCATGTTCAAGAAGAAGCAGAAGTGAGGGGGCTAAAGTGACCGAGAACCTTTCTTCACTTCTCTATCTCGTCGCCGGCATCTGCTTCATCATGGCGCTCCGGGGCCTGTCGAGCCCCGAGACCTCGCGGTCCGGCAACGCGTTCGGCATTGCCGGTATGGTCATCGCCATCGGCACGACGCTGGCTTCGCCGCATGTGCAGAGCTGGTGGCTGATCGTCGTCGGCCTCGTGATCGGCGGCTCGATCGGCGCCTATATCGCGCGCAAGATCCAGATGACGGCACTCCCGCAGCTCGTCGCCGCCTTCCATTCGCTGGTCGGCCTCGCCGCGGTCTGCGTCGCGGCCGCCGCCTTCTACGCGCCCGAGGCCTATGGCATCGGCACGCCCGGCAATATCTATGCGGGCTCGCTCCTGGAGATGGGGCTCGGCACCGCGATCGGCGCCATCACCTTCACCGGCTCGATCATCGCCTTCGCCAAGCTGCAGGCACTGATCTCCGGCAAGCCGCTGACCTTCCCGTTCCAGCATTTCATCAATCTCGGCCTCGGCATCCTGATCCTGGTGCTGATCGCGGCCCTCATGGCCAGCGCCGGTGCCGCCTGGGAGTTCTGGGCGATCGTGCTGGCCTCGCTGGCGCTGGGCTTCCTGCTGATCCTGCCGATCGGCGGCGCCGACATGCCGGTCGTGATCTCGATGCTGAACAGCTATTCGGGCTGGGCCGCCTGCGGCATCGGCTTCACGCTCGCCAACAGCCTGCTGATCATCACCGGCGCGCTCGTCGGCTCCTCGGGCGCCATCCTCAGCTACATCATGTGCAAGGGCATGAACCGCTCGATCTTCAACGTGATCCTGGGCGGGTTCGGCACCGATGGCGGCACGATCTCGGCCGCTCACGGCTCGGGCGACCAGACGGTCAAGGCGGGTTCCGCCGACGACGCCGCCTTCATCATGAAGAACGCGTCCAGCGTCATCGTCGTGCCCGGCTACGGCATGGCCGTCGCCCAGGCGCAGCATGCGCTCAAGGAAATGGGCGACATGCTGAAGAAGGAGGGCGTCACCGTCCGCTACGCCATCCATCCGGTGGCGGGCCGCATGCCCGGCCATATGAACGTGCTGCTGGCCGAGGCGAACGTGCCCTATGAGGATGTGGTCGAGCTCGACGAGATCAACCGCGATTTCGCCTCGACCGACGTGGCCTTCGTCATCGGCGCCAACGACGTGACCAACCCGGCCGCCAAGACCGACCCGAGCTCGCCGATCTACGGCATGCCGATCCTCGATGTCGAGAAGGCGAAGACCGTGCTGTTCATCAAGCGCTCGATGGCGTCGGGCTATGCCGGCGTCGATAACGAGCTGTTCTTCCGCCCGAACACGATGATGCTGTTCGGCGACGCCAAGAAGATGTGTGAAGAGATCGTCAAGGCGATGGACGCCTGACGAAAGCACGCCGCGTTTGCCCCTCCGGAGACCGGTCGCCGCTTGCATCGTTTCGATGCAAGCGGCTCGGCATGGCTCGCGCTTACTCGCGCAGCAACAGCCGGCGAAATGCCTGATCAGCTTCGTCTTTCGCCTTTCGATAGGCGAGCTCCGCCGTGCTGAACGTTTCCTGATATTGCAGGCCGATTTTGTCGAGCCGGTCGAGGTACTCGTCCACGGCCCGCTTCACCACGGCGGGTTCGGCGAACAGGGCTGCTTCGGAGATGAGCTGCAAAGCCCATTCCGGCAGCGGAGGTGGCGGCAATGGATGCGGCCGGACGGCAAGGGCGTGGCCGCCGCCGCCGACGGGGCCGTTCAGGGGAACAATCGGAGTGGTGGGCTTGTGAAAGATCGACATCATTCTTCTCCTCGAGGCGTGAGCTCACGAAACAAGCGGATGAACGTCTTCAATCTTCGACAGGGTGACGATCTCGGCGCTTGATCCCTGTTCTCAATAGTTGCTGCGCCGGTCTTCGGTCGCCATTTGCGCGGCTGCGAGCGCCTCCTCGCCGCCGCGATACCAGTAGAGCTTCCGATACCCCAGTGCTTCGAGACGCAGCACGGTGTTGTAAGGTCCCCAGCCATGGATGCCGGCGCCCATGACGACGATCGGCTTCTGCCGGTCGCCGCCTGCGGCCATGTCGATCTCCTTGGCCAGCCGCGGCTGGATTTCGTCATCCAGCCGGTCGCCATCCTCGGCCCAAGGCAGGAAAAGGGCGCCCGGCGGCACCGCGCCGCCGCAGCCGACATCGAGGATCAGCGTTGCCGTGATCAGCCCCGGCATATCCGTCGTGCGCACGGTTTCGGCGCCGGGCACGGCCAGGGGCGTCGCGGCGTAGAGATCGGCCGGCTGCAGCGTCGAGGGCGGCGCGATCCCGTCATCGGCCGATTCGTCCGCGAATTCAGGCATGCCGGCCGCCAGCAGGCCGGTCAGCGCGTGCCGCAGACCGGGCAGCGCCGATGTCGCCTTGGAGCCCGCATAGCAGGATTCCCGCCAGACCGAGCGGCGCGGCCAGCGAAGCTGATAGGCGGCGAACTTCTCGCGCGCCTTGGGCAATTGGCCGATTTGCGCGTAGGCCTCGATCAGGCCGCGCTGATATTTCTCCGCGGGCTGGGCCTGGGCCGCTTCGGCCTTGAGCAGCCATTCGAGCGCCTCTCCGGGGCGGTCCGCCAGCAGTAAGGCCATGCCGAGATGCCCATATCGGTCCTTGGTCTGCGGATCCTCTGGGCTCAGGGCGATGGCTTCGTGCAGCGCGTCGATCATGCCGTCCGGCCGGCCCAGCATGCCGTTGCAAAGCGAAATTCCGTCGCGCGCGGCGAGATTGCTCGGATCGAGCGACATGGCCAGCTGAAAACCGGAGATCGCCTCCTGGCAATGCCCGTTGATCAGCAGGAGCATCCCCTCGTTGGCGGCCGACATGCCGTTCTGCGGATCGAGCGCGCGCGCTTGATCGGTGAGCGCCTCCGCCCTCGCGAGATCCTCGGCATTCATCGAATCAAGCTCGAACTCCCGCCGCAGCAACAGCCATGAAAGCTGGTTCAGCGCATCGACAAAGCTGGGCTGTAGGGTGATCGCCTGCTCGAGCAGCTTCTGGGCCACATCCATGCTTTGCGGCGACCGATCGCGATCCAGCATGGAGCGTGCTCGAAAAAACAAATCCATCGCATCCGGATCTTGTGGGCGCTGGGCGAGGGAGCGGTCGCTTTCGATCCGCACCAGGCGGAAATTGAGTGCGCCGGCGATCCGGCGGACGATCTCCTCCTGTGCACGCCCCATCGCCGTCCGCGTCGTATCGAACCGCTCTGCCCAAAGATGGGCGCCGGTCCCGGCATCGATGAGCTGCGCATTGACCAGCAGCCGGTCGTCGGCGCCCCGGACGCTGCCCTCCAGCATGTAGCGGACATTGAATTTCCGCCCCACATCCTGCGCCGTCGTGGTTTTGTCGCGGTAGGTATTGGCCGATTCGCGGGAGATGACGAAGCTGCCCGGCAGTCGGGCGAGGTCGGTCGTGAGGTCGTCGCTGACCGCATCCGCCAGATAGGCTTGATCCGGATCGATGCTGAGGTTGCGAAAGGGCATGACCACGATCGAGAGCCGCTGCGGCTGATCGGCCCCCATCCAATATTGCCCGAGGATCAGCGCTGCGGCGCCCCCGATCGCGGCGGCGAGGGCGGTAGCGGGAAGCCAGTGGCGCTTCCCGGTTCCCTTCGGCGTTCCGGAGACGACGGGATCGGCGATCTCCGGCTTCTCATCTTCGGAATCGCCCACAGGACCGACGAAGCGATAGCCTTGACCGGGCACATTCACGATGAAGGGTTGGCCATGAGGGCCATTGCCCAAGGCCTTGCGCAGCGTGGAGATCTGGACGGCGAGGTTGTTTTCCTCGACGAACACGCCGCCCCAGACATGGTCCATGATCTCGTCCTTGGTGACGAGTCGATCGTGGTTTTTGACCAGCAGCTCGAGCAGCCTGAAGGCACGTGGATTGAGCGGCGTCTGGCGGGCATCGCGCAGCAGGATGCCGCCGACCGGGTCGAGTTCAAAACGGCTGAATCGATAGGATGAAACCGAATCCATCGCCGGGGACCCTGACGTGAATATAGTTCGTTGCTTGTTGGTTAATCTATCGATTCGTGTCCGGTGCATCACGACAATTCGACCGAGATTGCCCGGTCTATAGAAGAATTCAGAATCTTAAGACGCGTATTTAAAGACCTAAATGCTCCTCCAGCGACAGTCTTTCGGGGTCAAGGCCAATCAGATCCACCGTTCTTCATCGGCGGTTCTAGCGGTGATGACATGAAGATCAACCCAGTCGAGAGGATGTTAAGATGTATAATCGGCTTATTCTTTCCGCCGTTCCCGCAGCCATGATGGCGTATGCATCCTTCATGATGCCGATCGCCCTGGCGAACGCGCCGTCGGCATCCGTCGACAGCGGCTCGCCGATCTGGACGGCGCTGCAGGAGACCAAGGCGTTTCCGGACCCCTATCCGGGGCCCCGTGCCACGGAGCCGATGGAAGGAAACGTGCTCGCGCGCTTCCATGTCGGCGACGATGGTCATCCGCAGAACATCGATATACTTCAGAGCGCGCATCACGCGGCGCTCGACGATCAAACCAGGAAATCGATCGAGAAGGTCACCTGCCCGGATTGCGCGGGGCAGGATTACCTTGTGACCTTCCGTTACCGGCAGGAATGAAATCATCTGCGAATGGAACGAGCCTCGTCATCGACGGGGCTCTTTCTATCGGCGCTTACGCCGGCAGCCCCGCCCGTTCCCGAAACTTCGGATCGCCGATCGAGATCTCCTGGCCGCTGAGATCGTCCGTGCCGGGGCCGCACAGATAGGCGATGGCGCGGGCGGGATAATCGACCGGCGCCAGCTCGCTCTGCGGCACCTTGGCGACCGGGCCGATGCCGGAGGCGCGGACCTGGGCCTGCATACCGGTATCGACCATGCCGGGGCCGAAGCCGAACACCCGGATGCCGCGCCCGCCATATTCATGCGCGATCGATTTGGTCAGCATGGCGAGCCCGGCCTTGCCGACGCAATAGGCGCTCCAGCCTTCGAGCGCCCGGTGAGCCGCTCCCGAGCTGACATTCACGATCGTGCCGCCGCCGGCCGCCACCAGATGGGGCAGGGCGGCGCGCGCCGCATAGAAGGCGCCGGTGAGATTGACCTCAATCGACTCCGCCCACGCCGTGGGATCGAGGCTTTCGATCGCGCCGACGGGGCCGATCACGGCGGCGTTGTTGACGAGGGCGTCGATGCGGCCATACCGCTCCAGCGTCTCCGCCACGAGCCGGGAGACGGCGTCCAGATCGGCGACATCGCAGCCGATGCCGGCGGCCTCGTGCCCGGCGGCGCGGATTTCCGCCGCGACGCGCTCCGACGCGGCGGCATCGCGCGACGAGACCACGACCTTGGCGCGCTGGGCGGCGAGCGCCAGCGCCGCGGCGGCGCCGATGCCGCGGCCGGCGCCGGTGACGATGGCGACGCGGCCGTCGAGGGTAGGCGTATTCATGACGAGACGTGACTTTCAGCGGTTGGCGGCGTGCGCCGGGCGACGAGCGCGCGGATCGTGACGTAGAAGACCGGCGTGAACAAGAGTCCGAAACCGGTCACGCCGAGCATGCCGAAGAAGACGGCCGTGCCCAGCGCCTGCCGCATCTCGGCGCCGGCGCCGACGGCGATCGCCAGCGGCAGCACGCCGAAGATGAAGGCGAAGGAGGTCATCAGGATCGGCCTGAGCCGGGTGCGCGCGGCCTGGACCGCGGCCTCGACCCGGTTGGCGCCCTGATCTTCCGCCTGCCGGGCGAATTCGACGATGAGGATCGCGTTCTTGGCGGCGAGGCCGACCAGCACGACGAAGCCCACCTGGGCCAGGATGTTCACATCCATGCCGCGCAGCAAGAGGCCGCTCACGGCGGCGAGGAGGCACATCGGCACGATCAGGATGACCGAGAGCGGCAGCGACCAGCTCTCATATTGCGCCGCCAGCACGAGGAAGACGAAGACGATCGAGGCGCCGAACACCAGGAGGCCGTTGTTGCCGGCCAGCTTCTGCTGGAAGGCGAGCTCGGTCCATTCATAGTCGAACCCGCTCGGCAGCCGCTCCGACGCCAGCTTCTCCATCGCCGCCAGCGCGAAGCCGGTCGAATAGCCGGGGAGCGAATTGCCCTGCAGCTCGGCGGCCGGGAACAGATTGTAGCGCGGCACGCGATAGGCGGCGGTGATGTCGCGGAACGTCGTGACCGAGCCCAACGGCATCATGTCGCCGGCGAGGTTGCGGGTCTTGAGGTCGGCGATGTCGTTGGCGGTGATGCGGTAGGGCGCATCGGCCTGCGCCACCACGCGGTAGGTGCGGCCCAGATAGTTGAACTCATTGATGAAGGCGGAGCCGAGATAGACTTCCAGCGTCTGCGAGACCTGATCGACCGTGACGCCCAGCATCTCGGCCTTGGCCCGGTCGATATCGGCATAAACCGTGGGCGTTCGCGTATTATAGAGCGAGAAGATGCCGGTGAGGCCGGGGATGCGGTTGGCTGCGGCGGCGAGGTCCTGGGTTGCCGCATCGAGCGCCTCGAGCCCGCGCCCCTCGCGGTCCTGGACCATCATCTTGAAGCCGCCGGAGCTGCCGATGCCGCGCACCGACGGCGGCGGGATCACGATGATGAAAGCGGACTGGATGGCGCCCAGCCTTTTCCTGAGCTCGGCCGTCATGACGTCGGCGTTGAGGCCGGCATTGGCGCGCTCGACGAAGGGCTTCAGCGGCACGAAGATCGCCGCCGCGTTCGGCGCGTTGGTGAGGGTGGCGCCGTCGAGGCCGGCGAAGGAGACGGTGTGCTCGACGCCGGGCGTGTCCAGGATGATCTTGGTCGCGCGCCGAACGACCTCGTCGGTGCGGGCGAGCGAGGAGCCGGGCGGCAGCTGGACGACGGTGATGAGATAACCCTGATCGGTCGGCGGGATGAAGCCCGACGGCGCGCGCGAGAATTGCCAACCGGTCAGGCCGATGAGCCCGACATAGATGATCAGCACGATCGCCGTTCCCCGCAGCAGCCTGCGGGTGAGGCCGCCATAGCCGTCCGAGAGCCGGTCGAAGAGCCGGTTGAAGCCACGGAAGAAAGCGGCGATCGGCCGGCCGATGCCCCGGCTCTGGACATGCTCCTCGTGCGGCTGGAACAGCACCGCGCAGAGCGCCGGGCTGAGCGTCAGCGACACGAAGCAGGAGATCACTGTGGCGGTGGCGATGGTGACCGCGAACTGGCGGAAGAACTGGCCGGAAATGCCGGGGATGAAGACGGCCGGGATGAACACGGCGGACAGCACCAGCGCGATGGCGATCAGCGCGCCGCCGACCTCGTCCATGGTCTCGTGCGCCGCCTGGCGCGGCGTTCGGCCTTCACGGATATTGCGCTCGACATTCTCGACCACGACGATGGCGTCGTCGACGACGATGCCGATCGCCAGCACCAGCCCGAACAGCGACAGGTTGTTGAGCGAGAAGCCGAGCGCGCCCAGCACGGCGAAGGTGCCGACAAGCGAGATGGGGATCGCCAGGATCGGCACGATCGAGGCGCGCCAGCTCTGCAGGAACAGGATCACGACGATGACGACGAGAACGACCGCCTCGAAAATCGTCTTCACCACCTCATGCACCGACTCGGAAATGAACTCGGTCGGGTCGTAGACGATGTCGTATTTCAGGCCGGGCGGAAAGGCAGCCGCCATCTTGATCATGGCGGCGCGGACATTCTGGGCGGTCGCCAGCGCATTGGTGCCGGGCAATTGGAAGATCAGCAGCGGCACCGCGGTCTCGGTGTCGAGATAGGAGTTGGCGCTGTAGTCGAGCGCCGCCAGCTCGGCGCGCCCGACATCGCGGATGCGGGTCACATGCCCGTCGGGGTCGGTCTTGACCAGGACGTTCTCGAACTGGCTCACGTCGGTCAGGCGCCCGAGCGTCTGGACGTTGAATTCGAACGCCCCTTGTTTCGGCATCGGCGGCTGGTTGAGCACGCCGGACGCGACCTGGAGATTCTGCGACTGGAGTGCCGCCACGACCTCGCTCGCCGTGAGATTGCGCGCCGCGACCTTGGTCGGATCGAGCCAGATGCGCATCGAATAATCGCGTGCGCCGACGATACGGACATCGCCGACGCCGGTGAGGCGCGCCAGCGGGTCCTTCACCTGCAGCGTCGCGTAATTCGACATGTAGAGCTGATCGCGCGAATGGTCGGGCGAGCTCAGATGCACGACCATCAGGATGTCGGGCGAGTTCTTCTTGACCGTGACGCCGATCTGCTGGACCTCGGCCGGCAGGCGCGGCTGGGCGATCGCGACGCGGTTCTGCACCAGCACCTGTGCGGTGTCGAGATTGGTGCCGAGCGCGAAGGTGACGGTGATCGACAGATTGCCGTCGCCGGTCGCCTGCGACGACAAATAGATCATGTTCTCGACGCCGTTGATCTCCTGCTCGATCGGGGTCGAGACCGTCTCGCTGACCACCTGCGCCGAGGCGCCGGGATAGGAGGTGCTGACGACGATGGTCGGCGGCGCGATATCGGGATATTGCGCGACCGGCAGCGAGAAGTAGGCGATGCCGCCGATGAGGGTGATGAAGATCGACAGCACGGCCGCGAAGATCGGCCGGTCGATGAAGAAGTGGGAGAAGTTCATGCCGCCCTACCGAGCCTCGGGATCGAGCGCTACGGTGCCGGTCTGCGGCGTCACCTTGCTGCCCGGCCGAGCGCGCATCACGCCGTCGATGATGATGGTGTCGGTCGCCGACAGGCCGCCGCGCACGACGCGCAGGCCTTGATAGGTCGGGCCGATCTGGATCGGGCGGGGCTCGACCGTGCCGTCCTCCTTCACGGTCAGCACGATCTTGCGCGATTGGTCGGCGACGATGGCGGTGTCCGGCACCAGGATCGCCGGATGCGGATCGGAGGCGGGCACGCGCACGCGGCCGAACTGCCCCGGACTCATCACCAGATCCGGGTTGGGGAAGATGCCCCGCACGCGCAGCGTGCCGGCGCCGCGATTGAACTGATTGTCGACGAAATCGAGGTTGCCGTCATGCGGCCAGCTATGCTCGTCGGCGAGCTGGGCCTGGACCGGCACAGGGCCTTGGCGCGGGGATTTGAGCTGGCCGGCGAGGATGGCGCGCCGGTAGCGCAGATACTCGGTCTCGCTCGTGTCGAAATTGAGATAGATCGGGTCGAGCGACACGATGGTGACGAGCAGCGTCGTCTGGCCCGAATCGCCACCGATGACCAGATTGCCCAGGCTGACCTCGTGGCTGCTGGCCCGCCCGGCCACGGGGGCGGTGATATGGGTGAATTCAAGATTGAGCTTGGCCGTGGCGAGCTGCGCCTCGTCGGCCTTGACCGTGGCGGCGGCACCGGCCGCGGTCGCGCGCGTGGTCTCGAATTGCTGCTGCGAGGCGAATTGCTTCTGCGACAGGTCGGCATAGCGCTTGAGGTCGAGATCGGCGCGCACCGTCTGGGCCTTGTCGCGCTCCAGATTGGCCTCGGCCAGGTCGACCGCGGCCTGGAACGGGCGAGGATCGATGACGAAGAGCAGGTCGCCCTTCTTGACGGTCTGGCCGTCCTGGAAGTGGATCTCGGTGAGGTAACCGCTGACGCGCGCCCGGATCTCCACCGATTCGACCGCGGCGAACTGGCCGGTATATTCGTCGAACTCGGTGATCTCCTTTTGCAGCGGATGGCTCACGCTCACCGGCGGCGGCGCTGCCGAGGCCTGGGCGACCGGCTTGGTCGTGCCGCCCCAGCGCCACCAGGCACCGGCCGCTACAACCAGGACGACCAGAATCGCCAGGATAAGGTAATGGCGGCGCCGAGACGATGCCGGAACCTGCGCGGTGTTAGCCATTGTCCGCCTCGAAATTACGGTTGGGCGCTTCCGATCATGGAAATCCGCCGGCGATCTTATTTTAAGATTATGTCAGCCCTTACTTCGATGCCAGCGCTGATCTCGTTCGCGGATTTCAAAGGGATAGCACCGGCGATCCGGCCGGGACGGATGGATAAGGCCACGTCCGGCCGATGCGGCTCAACCTGGCCATGTGGCTGGCGAAACGCCCCCGACCGGCCTTGCGTCGGCCCGGTTGCTCTCCTACTCTTCAGGCCATGAGCATTCTCAAGATCGCCCGGATGGGGCATCCCGTGCTGCGCCGAATCGCCGAGCCGGTCGCCGATCCGACTGCGCCCGAAATCCGCCGGCTGGTCGACGATATGACCGAAACGCTGCTCGACATCCAGGGCGCCGGGCTGGCGGCGCCTCAGGTGCATGTCTCGCTCAGGGTCGTCATCTTCAAGGTGGCGGCGGAGCGGACGACCGGCGTCCCTGGCGATGATCCGATCGGGCTCAACACGATCGTCAATCCGGTGCTGGAGCCGATCGACGACGAGTTGGAACTCGGCTGGGAAGGCTGCCTCAGCGTGCCCGGCCTGCGAGGCGCGGTCCCTCGCTACCGACGACTGCGCTACACGGGTGTCGATCTCGACGGAAGGGCGATCGACCGCACCGTCGCCGGCTTCCACGCCCGCGTGCTGCAGCATGAGTGCGATCATCTCGACGGTATTCTCTATCCGCAGCGCATGGACGATCTCGGCCTCCTGACCTTCGTCGAAGAGGGCGCGCGCTATCCGATCGTGCTCGCAGATTATGTCGCCGGGCGCGCGGAATGAACGAGGATGATCTCGTCGCCCGCAAGGATGCGCTGCTCGAGTCCGTGCTGCCCAATGTCACCTTCGACGGCTGGTCGCTGACGGCGATGCGGGCCGGCGCCAAGGCGCTCAAGCTCGACGAGACGGAAAGCTTCCAGCTCTTCCCCGGCGGCGCCGGGGAAGCAGCGCTGTGGCTCGATGATTGGGCCGACCGCCGGATGCTCGACGCGCTCGAAAGCCGTGATCTCGCGGCCATGAAGGTGCGGGAGCGGGTGGGGGCCGCGGTCATGGCCAGGCTCGCGGTGCTGGCACCCTATCGCGAGGCGGTGCGGCGCGCGATCGCACTCAAGCTGTCGCCGTTCGGTGCGGCACGGGCAGCCCAGATCGTCTATCGGACTGTCGATGCAATCTGGTATGCGGCTGGCGATCAGGCGACCGACTTCAATTTCTATACGAAGCGGTCGCTGCTGGCCGCCGTCTATGCGCCGACCATGCTCTATTGGCTGAATGACGGATCAGAAGGGGCGACAGAGACGGAGGCATTCCTACAACGCCGGCTCGCCCAGGTGATGAAGCTGCCCGGTCTGACGGGCAAGCTCAGGAAGACGGCAGAACGGGTCGCCGCTCCTTTCGCCTTCCTGCGTCCGCGCGCTTAGAGAACCGCGCTGCGGATCAGGCTGGCGTAATGGCCCAGATGCAGCACCTTGGCGCAATCCGGCGCGACATCGGCCGAAGCCGTCGCTGCGAGCAGAACCCCCAATATAAAGGCAAAACACCGTTGCATGCCCAACCCCCCTCTTACATGGCCGGACCCTGAGCATCTGCCTCGGCCCGTCCAGGAGCAAGTTACATCGATGTAATGCTGCCTTGCGCACGGCGATGGCAATCCGCCTCAAATTTGTCCAAGTCGGGGTGGTTTTCTCCTATCAGCGGCGCGGCAGCAATCTCGTGACATGACCCATCTTGCGGCCCGGCGGGGCCTCGCGCTTGCCGTAGAGATGGAGCTTCATCAGGGGTTCGCTCAAAGGATCACGCCAGCGCTCGATATCCGGGCCGATCAGATTCTTCATGATCGCGTCCGAATGGCTGTCGGTCGAGCCCAGCGGCAGCCCGCAGATTGCCCGCACCAGCTGCTCGAACTGGCTCGTGTAGCAGGCGTCGATGGTCCAATGGCCGGAATTGTGCGGCCGCGGCGCCAGCTCGTTGACCAGGATGTCGTTGTCCTGGGTCACGAACATCTCGACCGCGAGCACGCCGATGACGCCCAGCCGCTCCGCGATGTGACGGGCGATCGCCTCGGCGCGCATGGCGACCTCCGGCAGCACCCGCGCCGGTGCTATGGTGGTGTCGAGCACATGGTTCACATGCTGGTTCTCGACCGCCGGATATGTCGCGAGCGCTCCCGATTCCGAGCGCACGACGATGACCGAGATCTCGCAGCGGTAATCGACGAAGGCCTCGAGGATGCCGAGCTCGCCGCCCATCGCGGCCCAGGCCTTCTTCACATCGGTCTCGGGCGTGATCATCACCTGGCCCTTGCCGTCATAGCCCATGCGCACGGTCTTCAGCACCGCGCGGCCGCCGATGTCGCGCAGCGCCCGGCCTAAGGCCGAGGCGCTGGTGATCTCCCGATATTGCGCGGTCGCGACCTCGATCTCGCGCAGATAATCCTTCTCGCGCAACCGGTCCTGCGCCACGCGCAGCACCTCCGGCCCCGGATGGACGGGGGCTTGCGGCTGGATATGGTCGAGCGCTTCGAGCGGGATGTTCTCGGTCTCGTAGGTCACGACATCGACCGTGGCGGCGAAACGCCCGAGGGCATCGGCATCGTCGAGCTCGGCGACGGTGATGAGCGGCGTCACCTGGGCGCCGGGGCTGTCCGCCTCGGTCGTGAAGATGTGGCTGCGATAGCCGAGCCGGGCGGCGGCGAGCGCCGTCATCCGGCCGAGCTGGCCGCCCCCCAGGATGCCGATGGTGGAGCCGGGCGGGAGCATCAGGCAGGAACCTCGGAAGGAGCTTCGGCGACTGCATCGGTTTGCTCGGCGCGCCAGCGGTCGAGCGAAGCGGCCGCGGCCGGATCGCCGAGCGCCAGCAGCGCGGTGGCGAAGAGCGCGGCATTGATGGCGCCGGCCTTGCCGATAGCGAATGTCGCGACCGGCACGCCGCCCGGCATCTGGACGATCGACAGCAGGCTGTCGAGCCCCTTCAAGGCATGGCTTTCGACCGGCACGCCCAGCACGGGCACCGGCGTCATCGCCGCCAGCATGCCGGGGAGGTGGGCCGCACCGCCGGCGCCGGCGATGATCGCCTTCAGGCCGCGCTCGCGCGCCGTCTTGGCATACGAGACAAGGCGGTCGGGCGTCCGATGCGCCGACACGATCCGCGTCTCGAACCCGATACCGAGCTTTTCCAGCGTCGCGGTCGCGTGCTTCATGGTCTCCCAGTCCGACTGGCTGCCCATGACGATCCCGACCTGCGCCAATTCTTTTGTCACCGGCGCCGTCTTCCTTTTGTCTGAGTGAGGATGTTGTTTGAGCGTTAAGGGTGAGCAGGCATTATAGGGACCGGTCGGCATTGGGCAAGCAAGCCGGGCTCCCTCGATCGAAGGTTATGGGTAGGGAAGATCATTTGACGAGCGACGAGGATATGCCGTCGATTCCACCGGGCAAGATGTTCGGGCGACGGCGAAGCGATGCGGCCCTCGCGGCGGCCTTGCGAACCTTCACTGCCAAGGCGGGCCTGGATGAGGCGTCGTTGACGCCGAAGGCGCGCGAGGCCGTTCTCGATCTGCTGAGCGAGCTCGTCAGGCTTCGGGGCGAGCTCGACAAGGCGAGGACGCGCAGCACCACGCTGGAGCGGCTGGCGCATGAAGATGCGCTGATGCCGGTCGCCAACCGCCGCGCCTTCATGCGTGAGCTGTCGCGGCTGGTGGCGCTGTCGAAGCGTTATGGCAGCGAATCGAGCATCGTCTATATCGACCTCGACGATATGAAGGCGATCAACGACCGTCACGGCCACAATGCCGGCGACGCGGCGCTGCAGCATATCGCGCGCATCCTGGTCGAGAATGTGCGGCACGCCGATATCGTCGCCCGGCTCGGCGGTGACGAATTCGGCATCCTGCTGGTCAAGACCGGACGGTTCCACGCCGAGGAGAAGGCGGCGGCCCTCGCCGACCTGATCCGGTCGAGGCCGCTCGTCTGGGACGGCCACCCGATCTGGCTCTCCGCCTCCTTCGGCGCGCACAGCTTCAACGGCCAGGAAAGCGTGGAACAGGCGATCGAAGCGGCGGACCGGGCGATGTATCGATCGAAGCAGGCTGGCAAAGCGGCCGAGGCAAGTTAATATCGGGCGGCGCGGGCCGGAACCGCGCGAACCGATATCGGCGGAGCCAAGCGATGAGCGAGATCCAATCAGGCCCGGTCGAGATGGTCATCGTCGGCCGCGCGCGCGATCTGGGCGGTTTCGAGGTTCGGCGCGTCCTGCCTTTCGTCAAGCGCCGGATGGTCGGGCCTTTCATTTTTCTCGATCAGATGGGGCCGGCGCTGTTCACCGACGGGCGCGGCATCGATGTCCGGCCGCATCCGCATATCGGCCTCGCGACCGTGACCTATCTGTTCGATGGCGAGCTCATGCATCGCGACAGCCTCGGCACGGTGCAGGAGATCCTGCCCGGCGACGTGAATTGGATGACGTCCGGCGCGGGCATCACCCATTCCGAGCGCAGCAGCCTCACGGCGCGCAACGACGGAGTCCGGATGTTCGGGCTGCAATCCTGGGTGGCCCTGCCGAAGCGGCACGAGGAAACGGCGCCGAGCTTCGTCCATATCCCCAAGTCCGAGCTGCCCGTGGTCGAGGGCGAGGGCAAGCGCGTGCGCGTCGTCGCCGGCTCGCTCTATGGCGCGCGCTCGCCGGCGGCGAGCTTTTCCGATCTCTTCTATGGCGATGCCGTGCTCGAGGCCGGCGCCGTTCTCAACATGCCGATGGAGCATGTCGAGCGCGCGCTCTATGTCGTCGAAGGCGAGGTCGCGATCGGCGAGGAGAGTTTCGGCGAGGGGCAATTGCTGGTGCTGCGCCCCGGCGCCGAGATCCTGGTCCGGGCCTTGACGGAAGGCCGTGTGATGCTGTTGGGCGGCGAGCCGATGGACGGCCCGCGCACTATCTGGTGGAACTTCGTCTCGAGCTCGCCTGAGCGGATCGAGCAGGCAAAGGCCGACTGGCAGGCCGGCCGTTTCGCGCCTGTGCCGGACGATCCTGAGCGGATACCGTTGCCGGAGCAGGGCGTCTAGCCGCCTGTGCCGGCGGCGGCGGTGCCGTCTGGCCGGCGAAGGGGTGATCGGTCACCACCGGCACCTTGAGGCGGATCGTCTTCTCGATGTCGCGCAGGAAGGCCACTTCCTCGCGGTCGCAGAAGCTGATCGCGATGCCCTCGGCCCCGGCGCGCGCGGTGCGGCCGATGCGATGGACGTAGCTTTCGGGGATGTTGGGCAGCTCGTAATTGATGACGTGGCTGACGCCCTCGACATCGATGCCGCGCGCCGCGATATCGGTCGCGATCAGCACCGGGGTGGTGCCGGCGCGGAAGTTGGCGAGCGCCCGCTCGCGGGCCGATTGCGACTTGTTGCCATGGATCGCCTCGGCGCGCACGCCGTCGGTGGCGAGTTGCTCGGTCAGGCGATTGGCCAGATGCTTGGTGCGGGTGAAGACGAGCGCGCGCTCGATCGACTTGTCCTTGAGCACATGGGCGAGCAGCTGGCGCTTGAAGCCGCGATCGACGAAATAGACCGACTGCGCGATCCGCTCGGCCGTGGTCGCGGGCGGCGTCGCCTCGACGCGCACGGGATCGGTCAGGATGCTGCCGGCGAGCTTTTGGATGTCGGCCGGCACGGTCGCGGAGAAGAACAGCGATTGCCGCTTGGCCGGCAGCATCTTCAGTACGCGGCGGACATCGTGGATGAAGCCCATGTCGAGCATGCGGTCGGCTTCGTCGAGCACGAAGATCTCGATGTGCTTCAGATCGACATGGCCTTGGCCGGCGAGGTCGAGCAGGCGGCCCGGCGTCGCCACCAGGATGTCGATGCCGCGGCGCAGCCGCTCGATCTGCGGCACCGGACCGACGCCGCCGAAAAGGACATCGACCGAGAAGTTGAGATGCCTTCCATAGGCGCGCAGACTCTCGCCGATCTGGCTCGCGAGCTCGCGCGTGGGCGACAGGATAAGGGCGCGGATCGGCTTCTTGCCCTGCTGCGCCAGCGGGGCCGAGGCCAGGCGATGCAGCAGCGGCAGCGAGAAGGCGGCGGTCTTGCCGGTGCCCGTCTGGGCACAGCCGAGCAAGTCACGTCCGGCAAGAATTGGCGGAATGGCTTTCAGCTGAATGGGGGTAGGGATCGTATAGCCTTCTTCCTGAATCGCCCGTTGAATCGGCGCAAGAAGATTAAGCGTAAGGAAGTCGGAAATCAGAAGAACCTTTCAAAGTACGGCAAATGCCTCAGCGTCTTATATATTGTGCGCCGCAGCGGAGCGAGCGGGAAATGGTGTTAATTATGTCTGTCTGAGGTGTTTCGGGGGCAGAGGTGGGACATGGGCATGTTGGTCAGCTTCGGAGGATTGCCTGGGACAGGCAAAACCACGCTCGCGCGTCTGTATGCAAAGACACGCGGCGCCGCCTATCTCAGGGTGGACACGGTCGAGCAGGCGCTGCGCGATTCCGGCATGCTCGCGGGCGAGGTCGGGCCGGCCGGCTATCTGGTGATCTACGCGCTCGCCGAGGAAAATCTGCGGCTGGGCCGGCCGGTCGTCGCCGATACGGTCAACCCGCTGCGCATAACGCGCGACGCCTGGCGCGATGTCGCGTTCCGGGCGGGCGTCCCTCACGTCGAGGTGGAGATCATCTGCTCCGATCCCGAAGAACACCGGCGCCGGATCGAGATGCGCGGCAACGACATTCCCGGCTTGCCGCCGCCGACCTGGCGGCAGGTGATCGAGCGCGACTACGAGCCCTGGGACCGGCCGCATCTCGTGCTCGACACCGCCGGCCGGCTGCCGGAAGTGGTGCTGGCGGAATTGCGAGCCTGGATCGATAGTCGCGCCGGCTGACTTCTACCGCGCCAGGATCGCGTTTAATTCCTTGCGGAATTTCTCCGCGTCCTCGGGCTTCCGGATATTCGCGACGAGCCGGTCTGCGAGATCGGGAAGCGAGCGGGCCTGGGCGACCGTCTGCCTGACCAGGATGCGGGCGATCGGACCGACATGGAAGGCGAGCGCCGACTGGATGGCATCGAGCGTGGCGGGGGCGAGCGCCAGGCCGGGGGCGGTCGGCGAGGTCCGGCCGCTGGGGCCCGTTCCCGTGGCCGAGCGCGTGCCGCTGTTTCCCGGATCGCCGCGGCCGACCCGGCGGCGGAAGGCGTCGCGGTCGGCATCCTTCGTGATCGCCCGGGCCAGCAGGTCGATCAGCTCGTCATTGCCGCTCGCCCGCTTGGCGGCGTTGCCGACCAGCACGCGCGCGACCGGTCCCAGGAACTGGCCCAGATGCTGCTCGGCCAGCTTCAGGAAGTCGGGCGCGAACGGATAGGGCGCTGCCGCCGGCGTCGGCGAGCCGGGGCGGATGATCACCGTCCGGTCGCTGTCCTCGGGCAGCGCCAGGGTGGCGCGCAGGGCAGCTGCGAATTCCGGCGCCGCCTGATAGCGCTGCGCCGGGTCCTTGGCCAGCGCCTTGGCCAGGATAGGGGCGAGCTGCGGCAGGCGCGACTGCTCGATCGGCTCGATCGGGGCGGGGTCGGGGCCGCCCAGCCGATAGATCGTGTCGTTGAGGCTGCCGCCGCTGAAGGGCGGCTTGCCGGCCAGCATCTCGTAGAGGATGGCGCCGGCGGCGAAGAGATCGGCGCGATGATCGACGGCGTGCCCCGTCACCTGCTCCGGCGCCATGTAGCTGGGCGTGCCGATCATGCCGCCTTCGAGCGCGTCCGACCCGTGCCGCGCGCGCGCAATGCCGAAATCGGCGATCTTGGCCTGGCCGGCCGGGGTCACCATGATGTTGGCCGGCTTGATGTCGCGATGGATGATGCCGAGCCCGTGCGCGCAGGCGAGCGCGTCCAGGATCTGGAGCGCCAGCGCGATCGGGTCGAGCGTCGCCCGGCTTTCCGGCTCGCGCAGCAGCCGCTGGAGCGTCTTGCCCTCGACCAGCTCCATGACGATGAAGGGGTTGCCGTCATTCTCGGCATAGTCGTAGACGCCGACGATGCCGACATGGGCGCAGCGCCCGGCCGCCTGCACCTCCAGCCGGAACCGTTCAAGATAATCGGCCTTGGTCTCGGCATCGAGCGTTTCGGCCCGCACGACCTTGATCGCGACGGTGCGGCCGATCACCGGGTCCTCAGCCTTGTAGACGATGCCCATGGCGCCTGCGCCGAGCTCCGCGATCGGACGATAGCGTCCAAGGCTTGGCGGCAACGGCGGCAGGGTCATCGAATCTTGCTATCCGCGTCGTTCGAGGTCGTGCATCAGCCGGGCGGTCCCTCCAGGAGCTTGAAGGCGCTTTCCAGGCTGCGGCGCATGCGATTGAAGGATTGAGACAGCGAGGCGATCTCGTCCTTGCCCGGCCGTTCATACTCCTCGGCTTCGAGATTGCCCAGGCTCACCTCGTTCGCCACGGCCGAAACCTTGACCACCGGCTTGATGATGACATAGCGCAGCAGCACGTTGAGGATGATCATGATGGCGACGAACACGCCCAAAAGGATGGCCATGAAGGTGATGAATAGGCTCTGGGCTTTGGCCAGCGGCAGCGCCATCGGCACCGACACCACCTGCGCGCCGACCGTCTCGTGGAGCTGCCAGCCGAAGCCGTTGGCGGTGCCGTAGACCTGGGTCATCACCGCCGGCGCCTTGTCGGGCGTGCTGTGGCAGGTCAGGCAGTCGGCGTCCTCGATCGTGATCGGGCGGGTGAGGTTGAGCGAGCGGCCCGTGGGCGTATCGCGTTCGCCGATGAGCTCCGTCTGGCCCGGATGCTGGCGGAAATTATTGATGAAATCCGCTTCCCAATCGGTCGACCGGTCGACCGGATTGGTCGGATTGAGCGTCGCTTCCTTGTAGGTGAAGGCGGGGAAATGCGTCTGCACCTCATGGAAATTGGTCTGGGCCGCGAAGGACGGGACGGATGCGGCCAGGAACTTGCCCTTGGATTCGATGCCGATGATCGGATCGATCTCGTGGGTGGTGTAGTTCCGGATGGCGTTGGCCGCCGTCATCATGATGCGGGCGTTCTGCAGCACCTGCTCGCGCGCATTGTCGACGAACAGCGAGTGCAGGAAGAGGCCGGTTCCGACAAAGCCGATGATGAAGGCGACCAGGATCGCCAGATTGAATTTCGCCGACAGCCCCATCAACGTGCTCCTAGCAACGCCATTCCGGCGCCATCATATCCGACCGACCGGAAAGGCAAGAGTTTCAGCGCGCCCGGCGCTGTGATCTCTGCGGGGCCACGGCGTCCTTTTTCAGTGCGGGAAGGTGATGACATTTCGGACGGCGCCGCCGTCATGGAGCTGCTTGAAGCCGTCATTGATGTCCTTGAGCGCGATATGGCCGCTGATCAGATGGTCGAGCTGGAGCTGGCCCCGCAGATAGAAATCGATGAGGCGGGGCATGTCGACCCGGAAGCGGTTCGAGCCCATGAGCGAGCCCTGGATCTTGCGCTCGGCCAGGAAATCGCTGCCGCGCAGCTCGATCTTGACCCCGACCGGGATCATACCGACGACGGTGGCCGCCCCGCCGCGCCCGAGCATGGCGAAGGATTGCTCGGCCGTGAGTTTGGCGCCCAGGCATTCGAAGGAATAGCGCACGCCGCCGCCGGTGAGCTCGCGCACCTGCTTCACGGGATCGACTTCCTTGGCGTTGATCACGTCGGTGGCGCCGAGCTTCTTGGCCAGCTCCAGCTTCGCCGGCAGCGTGTCGATGGCGATGATGCGGTTGGCGCCCGCGATCGCGGCCCCGTTGATCGCGGCGAGGCCGACGCCGCCGCAGCCGATGACGGCGACATCGGTGCCCGGCTCGACCTGGGCGGTATGGAACACGGCGCCGACGCCGGTCAGCACGCCGCAGCCCATGAGGGCCGCGCGGTCGAGCGGCATGTCCGGGCGGATCTTCACCAGCGCATGCTCATGCACGACCATCTGCTCGGCGAAGGAGGAGAGGTTGAGGAACTGGTGCATGACATCGCCCTTCCAGCTGAGCCGGCGGGCGACGCCCGGCGGCAGCTTCACGTCGGGCGTATTGCAGAGCGAGGGATGGCCGGTGACGCATTGCTCGCAATGGCCGCAGAACACCGACAGGCAGGTCACGACATGGTCGCCCGGCTTGACGTAGGTGACGTCGCTGCCGACCGCTTCGACCACGCCCGCCGATTCGTGGCCGAGCACGCAGGGCATGGGGTGGGGATAGGAGCCTTCGGCGAAATGCAGGTCGCTGTGGCAGATGCCGGCGACGGCGGTCCGGATCAGTACTTCGCGCGGTCCGGGCTTGGCGATCTCGACATCCTCGATCGTCATCGGCTCGTTCACCGCGTGCAACACCGCTGCCTTCATTGTCGCTCTCCCCACCGGCCAGATGCCTGTTTTACGTTGAAGGCGGGCGAGCGTGCCGCTCCGCCGCCGTTCTGCGCGGCGGCCGATATTGCTCGACAAATCTCTGCGCTGTCCAGCCTCGCCGGGGATGCCTCCCCGGCCGTCGGAATAAATCGTATTCCGCCGATCCGGCTACCTCGACTCAACCGGCCGGCCCACTTTCTCCACCAGCGGCACCGAGCGAATGCCGGGGCCTAAATGGAGAAGATCATGAGCGGAAAATTGGAAGGCAAGGTCGCCGTCATCACCGGGGCCACCTCCGGAATGGGCCTCGCGGCGGCCAAGCGGTTCGTGGCGGAAGGCGCCTATGTCTATATCACCGGCCGCCGACAGGACCGGCTGGACGCGGCCGTGCGCGAAGTCGGCAAGAACATCGCCGGCGTGGTGGCCGATTCCGCCAAGCTCGAAGATCTCGACCGGCTGTTCGCCCAGGTGAAGGCGGAGAAGGGGCGGGTCGACGTGCTCTATGCCAATGCCGGGACGGGCGAGTTCGCCGCGATCGGCCAGGTGACCGAGGAGCATTTCGACACGACCTTCGACCTCAACGTCCGTGGCACGCTGTTCACCGTGCAGAAGGCGCTGCCGATCTTCAGCGACGGCGGCTCGATCATCCTCACCGGCTCGATCGCCAGCATCAAGGGCTACCCGGCCTTCGGCGTCTATAACGCGACCAAGGCGGCGCTGCGTTCCTTCGCCCGCACCTGGCTGGTCGATCTCAAGGACCGCAAGATCCGCGTGAACGTGCTGAGCCCGGGTCCGATCGAGACCGGGATCTTCGATCTGCTGCCCAAGGGTGCCAAGGAGCAGTTCGTGGCGCTCATTCCCCGCGGCACCATCGGCCAGCCTGAGGAAACCGCCAGCGCGGCGCTCTTCCTCGCGTCCGAGGAGTCGAGCTTCGTCAATGGTGTCGAACTGTTTGTCGATGGCGGCACGGCGCAGATCTGAGCCGTGCTTATCGGGCCGGTCGCGGGACCGGCCCGATAGCCACTCAGTCCAGAAGCGTCAGTCTCGATAGGCCGGAGCGCCCCACGGCGCACTCGTCGCCCCGCCATCGACGACGATCTCGGTGCCGGTCACGTTGGCGGAATCGTCCGAGGCCAGGTAAAGGGCTGCCTTGGCGATCTCATCGGCCTCGCTGAACCGGCCGAGCGGTGTCGTCCGGCCAACCCGCTGCTCCAGCGCTTCCGTATCGGCGGCGGTCTTCGTGCGGTTTGCCCAGATCGGCGTCCTGGTGGCGCCCGGCGTCACCTGGTTGACCCGGATGCCGCGCGGTGCCAATTCGGCGGCGAGGTTGCGCGTCATGCCGCGCACGCCCGCCTTGGTCGCCGCATAGGCGGAATAGAAAGGTGCTCCCAGCACGGCATGGACCGACCCGTTGAGGATGATCGAGCCGCCGTCCTTGAGATGGGGGGCCGCCGCCTGGACGGTGAAGAAGACGGCAGTCAGATTGGTACGGACGATCTGCTCGAAGGCCTCGAGCGTGGTCTTGCCGACCGGCGTCAGGCCGCTGACGCCGGCATTAGCGAAGACGATGTCGAGCTTGCCCAGTTTCGCCGCCGCCTCGGCGACGGCGCGCTCCGTCGCCTCGACATCGGTGGCGTCGGCCTGGAGCGCCACCACCTTGTCGCCGAACTCGGCGACCGCGGCGTCGAGGCTCTCCCGCTTCCGACCGGTGATGGCGACGCGCGCGCCCTCCGCGATGAAAAGGCGAGCGGTGGCCAGACCGATGCCGCTATTGCCGCCGGTAATCAGGGCGGTCTTGCCTGCCAATCTCATGACACTCTCCTTGTCGGCGATGAAAATAGGATTATGATCATCATCTAATCAGGATTGTGATCATTATCCAGAATGTCAAGGTGCTGTAGAGGAGCGGGTGGGCATGGGCCACTCACAAGCGGAGAAGGCGCAAACTCACGAGCGGATCGTCAATATCGCAGCGCGGCGCCTGCGTGAGAAGGGGCTCGACGGGATCGGCGTGGCCGAGCTGATGCAGGAGGCGGGCCTGACGGTCGGCGGCTTTTACAGGCATTTCGGCTCGCGCGACGATCTGGTTCAGGAGGCGATCGCCGCCGCCTTCGCCAAATGGCGGGAGCGGACGGAACGCCGACCCGCCGGCGGCGAGCCGATGAGTCTGAGCGGGTTGGTCGATATCTATCTGAGCCTCGCCCATCGCGACAATGTCGGCGGCGGCTGCACGCTCGCCGCCCTCATGGGCGACATTGCGCGTAGCGGCGAGCGCACGCGCGCACTCGCGACCGACCAGGTCCGGCACGATATCGACCAGGCTGCGGCCCTCATCGGCCCGGACGCGCAAAGTCGGGCGCAGGCGATTCTGGTGTTCAGCGCGCTCCTGGGCGCGATCGGTCTGGCGCGCGCCGTTTCGGACGAGGAACTGTCGGCCGAGATCCTGAGCAGCGTGAGGACGCTATTGAAAAGCGGCGATCAGCCGTGACTCTGGCGGCTGTCGGCCGGCGCCTCGTCGCGCCGGTCCAGCCCGTAATCCCGCAGCACCGCGGCAACGCGCAGGCGGTAATCGGCGAAGACACCGCGCCGCCCCTTCGCCTGGGTCGCCCGATGGCCGGGCAGGTTGCGCCAGCGTTGCACGGCCTCCTCGTCGCGGAAGAAGGAGAGCGAGAGCAGCTTGCCCGGCTCGGTCAGGCTCTGGAACCGCTCGACCGAGATGAAGCCGTCGATCTTCGCCAGATCGGCGCGCAAGACGGCGGCGAGGGCGAGATAGGTCGCCTTCTCGCCCGCCGCCGGCCAAACCTCGAAAATCACCGCGATCACGGCCGCACCACGCGGCGGAGGAAGATCCGCTCCTCGCGGCGGATGAACTGCTCGCGCTTGGAGAAGGCGTAATTCTCCCGGCCGAGCGGGTCGGCGAGGAGCCGTGCCCGATATTGCTCGTAGGCGGCGAGGTTTTCGATGTTGTAGGCGGCATAGGCCGTCGTCGCCGAGCCCTCATGCGGGGCGAAATAGCCGATGAGATCGGCGCCGCAGCGCGGAATGGCCTCGTTCCAACGTTGCGCATATTCCTCGAAGGCGCCGATCTTGTACGGGTCGAGCTCGTAGCGAATGAAGCAGGTGATCATGGCGATGTCCTCCCTTTCGACGAGATCAGAATAGCCGATTGGCGTACGACAATAGTTCGGCTATGATCGAAGTATGAAAGACGGCCCCGTCATCGCATCCGTCGCCGCCCTCCTCGGCGATCCCGCTCGCGCCAACATCCTGACCGCGCTCATGGACGGGCGGGCGCTGACCGTGAGCGAGCTCGCGGAGGCGGCCGGCGTCACCATCCAGACCACCAGCGGTCATCTCGCCAAGCTGACCGCGGCGCATCTGCTGGTACCGGAAAAGCAGGGGCGGCATCGCTATTTCCGCCTGTCCGGCCCGGATGTGGCGCAGGTGCTCGAAGCGCTAATGGGCTTGGCGCAGCGAACCGGAGCGGTGCGCGTGCGGACCGGTCCCAAAGATGCGGCCTTGCGCGAAGCCCGTATCTGCTACGACCATCTCGCCGGCGAGCGCGGGGTCGAGTTGCTCGACCGGCTGAAGGGGCAGGGTCTCATCGCCGGCGAGACGGAACCGCGCCTGACCGAGGCGGGGCGGCGCTTCTTCGCGTCGTTCCAGATCGATGTCGCCGGTCTCGAAAGCGGGCGGCGCCCGGTCTGCCGCCATTGCCTCGATTGGAGCGAGCGGCGCAACCATCTGGGCGGCGCGCTCGGTGCCGCGATCCTCGACCAGATGATCGCGCGCGGCTGGATCCGGCGCGAAGACGGCAGGGTGCTGCACTTCACCCCGGAGGGCCGCTCGCGGTTCCAGGCGGAGCTTCCCGCCTGACCGGCCTCTTCCATTGCGGACGCTCACGTCCGCTGTGTTCGGATTTGCGGCCCGTTTTTCCAATGTAGCCCGTCATCCATCTTCAGGCTCAACGCTCCGTTTCGTGGGCCTGGAGATTGATTATGACGACCGCCGCCATCCCGGTTTCTCGAAACGCGCCGCTCCATTGGCTGGCGCTCGGGGCCTTCGCCGTCGGCACCGAAGGCTTCATGATCGCGGCCATCCTGCCCAGGATCGCCTCGGATCTGTCGATCAGCATCGCCGCGGCGGGTCAGATCGTCACGGTCTTCGCCCTCTCCTACGCCTTCAGCTCGCCGATCCTGACCACGCTCACCGGCAATATCGACCGCCGCAACCTGCTGATCTTCTCGATGGCGCTCTTCGCCGTCTCGAACCTGGTCGCGGCCTCCGTGCCGAACTATTGGACGCTGATCGCGGCGCGCGTGCTGCTCGCCTTCTCGGCCGGACTCTACGTGCCCAACGCCAATGCGCTCGCGGGCCTGCTCGTTCCGCCCGAGCGGCGCGGCCGGGCCATCGCCATCATCAATGGCGGCCTGACCAGTGCGATCGCGCTCGGCGTCCCGCTCGGCGCCGTCATCGGCAACAATGTCGGCTGGCGCATGACCTTCGTTGGCGTGGCCGTGCTCGCGAGCGTGGCGCTCGTCGGGCTGATGACCGGGCTGCCGCGCGATATCGGCGCCGGAATGACGGCGACCAGCCTCAGCCGACGCGTCAAGGTGCTGCGCCAGCCGGGCGTGCTCGGCGCGCTCATCGTCACCATGCTGTGGGCGATCGGCGGCTACACGGTCTACACCTATATCGCTCCCTTGCTCGCCGCCACCGTCGGCCTTGCGGGCGAGGGCGTCGGCTATGCCGTGTTCCTGTGGGGGCTGGCCGCCGGCATCGGGCTGGCGATCGGCGGCAGTCTGGTCGACCGAAGGGGCGCCGACTTCGTGGTCGCGCTCTGCCTGCCGCTGACGACGCTGGCGCTCGTGAGCCTGTCCGCCTCGGGCCTCTTCCTCTCCCAGACGGCGGCGCTCGTCCCGGTCATGGCCGCCATCGGCCTGTGGGGCGCCAGCCATTGGGCGTTCTGGCCGGGCCAGCAATCGCGCCTGATCGCCACCGCCGGTCTCTCGGTCGCCCCCGTGGCCCTCTCGCTCAACGCCTCCTTCATGTATCTGGGCTTCTCGCTTGGCGCGATGCTCGGCTCCTTCACCCTGATGAAAGGTGAAGTTCAGGATCTCGGCCTTGTCGGCGGTTCCTGCATCCTCGCCTCTTTCCTGCTCTTTCTCGCCACGCGGCGCAAATAACCGTCGCCGCCTCGGAGACGGGCAGGAGGATCAACCTGGATTGGAAGAGGGTCGCCGCAACGGGATGTTACGACGGTAACGGGAAGCATCGGCGCCGGACATCGCGGTGTAATCATCCATTCCTACGCCTCTGTGGCAGCGGAAACTTACGAGGCTGGAATCATGACGCCGGAACATGTTGATCAAGCCGTCGATGCCTGGTATCGCGCGATCGACAAATTTGTGAAAGCGCAGCCCCGCGGGGCGATCGAATGGGGCGCGCGCGGCGTTCATCACATCGTCTCGGACACGCAGCTGGTCATCTTGAACGGCGTCTTCTGTGCCGATCGCCAGCCGGACCCCGCCACCGTCGCCGCGATCGCACCCGCAGCGGCAGCGGCCGGTCTGCCCTGGAGCATCCAGATCCGAAGCGAAACGCCGCCGGCCGATATCGTCGATATCGCCGCGAGCTATGGGCTGACCAACCGGATCGAGCTCCCCTTCATGCTCAAGCCGCTCGATGCGTCGGTCGCGGACATGGGGGGCGAGAAGCTGGCGACTGTTCGCGTGACGTCGCCGGAGGATAGCGCTGCCTACGTCGCAGCACTCGCCGGCGGTTTCGGTGGTCCCCCGGAGATTTTCACGCCCTTCGGCTCTCCGGCCGTCCTGGGCGCGCCCGGCTTCTCCGGTTATCTTGCCGAAGTGGAGGGTGTGCCGGTCGCCACGGGCCTTACCGTCCTCGACGGCGAGTGGGTCAACATCTTCAACATCTCCACGCTTCCCGATCATCGCCGGCGCGGCTATGGACGCGCGATCATGGGCAAGATCCTGAGCGACGCTTATGCGGCGGGCGCGCGCCACGCCCTTCTCCACAGCTCGTCTGACGGCCGGCACGTCTATCCGGGGTTGGGCTTCCGGACAGCGGAAAGCTGGGCGGTCTTCGTCGCGGACAAGAAGGCCGATACCATCAGTCCGTGACGGACAACCCCCGCATCCGGACGGTGCGGGGGCTCCAGACGTCAGCGCCCGCCGTTGACGATCTCGCCGAACAGATCCTTGTGTTCGTGCGGCGGCGCGCGCCAATAGGGTGGCGGCGCCTCGACCGTGCCGCCGAGCTCGGCTGCGGCGTGCCAGCCCCAGCGCGGGTCGTACAGCATGCCGCGGGCAAGCGCGACCAGATCGGCCTTGCCGCCGGCCACGATCTCCTCGGCCTGGCGCGGCTCGGTAATGAGCCCGACCGAGATGATGTTGAGGCCGGTCGCCTCGCGGATCGCATCGGCGAAGGGCACCTGATAGCCGGGGCCGATGGTGATCTTCTGCAGCGGCGAGATGCCGCCCGAGGAGGCCGAGATCCAGTCGACGTTCCGCTTCTTGAGCTCCTTGGCGAAGGCGATCGTCTGTTCGACATCCCAGCCGCCTTCGACCCAGTCGGTCGCCGACACCTTGACGCCGAGCGGCATATCCGCCGGCAGCACCGCGCGCACGGCATCGAAGATCTCGAGCGGGAAACGCAGCCGATTTTCCAGCGAACCACCATACTCATCAGTGCGCTTATTGGAGATCGGCGACAGGAACTCGTGGAGGAGATAGCCGTGCGCGCCGTGAAGCTCGATGCCGTCGATCCCCAGCCGCACAGCCCGTTCGGCCGAGCGGACGAAGGCGTCGCGCACGCGGTCCATGCCGGCGCGGTCAAGGGCGAGCGGCGGTGCTTCGCCCTCCTTCTGGGGTACGGCCGACGGTGCCAGCGTCACCCAGCCGCCCGCGGCGACGGGAATGAGCTGGCCGCCCTCCCAGGGCACCTGGCTCGACGCCTTGCGCCCGGCATGTGCGAGCTGGATGGTGACGGGGATGTTCGAATAGCGCCGTACGGGTTCGAGCACGCGCTTCAGCGCCGCTTCGGTCTCGTCGTTCCAGAGCCCGAGGCAACCTGGCGTGATGCGGCCTTCCGCTGTCACGGCGGTCGCCTCGATGAACAGCATGCCGGCGCCCGACAGAGCGAGGCCGCCCAGATGAATCAGATGCCAATCATTGGCGACGCCGTCCACGGCCGAATATTGGCACATGGGCGAGACGACGATGCGGTTGGGTAAAGTCACGCTTCTCAGAGAAAACGGAGAGAATAGGGTGCTCATAGCCACTCCTTGATCGGGGAACGTCCGTTCGTAAGTAAGGCTTCTGCAATGCGAGAGTATTCTTCCCGGCTTCCGAACATAACGGACGGAAAAGTCCGATGCCACGAAAGCTTACGGAAACAGGTTCTCGGCGAGAAAGCTGATGAAGACGCGGAGCTTGGGCGAGATATGCCGGCTCGACGGCCAGACCGCCCGGAACACGCCATTATGGTCGGTCTGATCGGCGAGCACGATTTCGAGTGATCCGGCCTCGATCTGCCGCCGGATGGCGAAATCCGGCACGCAGGCGAGGCCCTGGCCCAGCTCGGCCAAGGCGACCAGCGGCTCGATCGTGCTGACCGCGGCGGTCACCGGCAAATTCACCTCGCTCACCAGCGGCCAGCGCTGGAGCTTGCCCGTCGTCGGGTAGCGGTGATGCAGGCAGGCGTGGCGGGTGAGATCGTCCGGCGTCTCGGGCCGGCCGGCGCGGGCGAAATAGTCGGGCGAGCCGACCACTTGCAGATGGTAGTTTCCGATCGTCCGGGCCATGAGACGGGAATCGCCGGCCTCGCCCGTCCGCACCACCACATCGTAGCCGCCATCGATGACATCGACCAGAAGGTCGGTGAAATCCATGTCGAGCTCGATCTCGGGATAGGCGCTCATGAATCGGCTCAAGGTCGGCAGCATCAGCATGCCGACGAGCGGCAGGCTGACCCGCAGCTTGCCCTTGGGCGCGCCCTTGGTCTCGGCGAACTCCAGCTCGATCGCCTCGATCTCGGAGAAGATGCGCCGGCAGCTGTCGAGGAACAGCTTGCCTTCCTGCGTCAGCGTGATGCTGCGGGTGCTGCGATGGAACAGCCTGACGCCCAGCCGCTCTTCGAGCCGCGCCACGGATTTGCCGATCGCCGAGGAGGACACGCCGAGCTGTCGCCCGGCATCGGTGAAGCTGCGCATCTCCGCCGCGCGGGCGAAGGCCGTGAGCGCCCCCAAACTGTCCAAGCCTCGCCCCTCCGACTTCAGACATTTTTGTCCGCTGAGGTCGGCAGCATACGACAAGGCCGGCCGGTTTGAAACCGGCCGGCCGACGAGGTCCGGAGACGGTCGCACGCGGCGGCTCAGGCCGCTTCGACCGCTTCCCGGTAGGGAACGAAATCCGTATAGCCCCGATGATCGCCGCCCCAGAAAGTGTCGCGGTCATACGAGGTCAGCGGCAGATTGCGCCGCAGCCTCTCAGGCAGGTCGGGATTGGCCGAGAAATGCCGGCCGAACGCGACCAGATCCGCATCGCCCCGATCGACGATTTCCTGCGCGCCCTCGCGCTCGAAGCCGCCGGCGGCGATGATCGGGCCGGTGAAGATCCGGCGAAGCTGCGCCGCCGCGACCGGCGGACGGCCTTCCACCGGGGCCCCGTCGCCGACGATGCGCGGCTCGATGATGTGGAGATAGGCCAGGCCGAAGCGGTTGAGCTCACGGGCGACGTAGCCGAAGGTCGCTTCCGGGTCGCTGTCCGACATCGACGCCCAGCTTCCGCTCGGCCCCAGCCTGACGCCCACACGGCCCTCGCCCCAGACCGAGACGGCTGCCTCGACCACCTCGAGCAGCAGTCGCGCCCGGTTCTCGACCGGGCCGCCATAAAGGTCGGTGCGCTTATTGCTGCCGTCCTGGAGGAATTGATCGAGCAGATAGCCGTTGGCGCCATGGATCTCGACGCCGTCGAAGCCCGCCCGTTTCGCGCGGACGGCACCCTGGCGGAATTCCTCGACGATGCCGGGGATCTCCTCGATCCCGAGCGCCCGATGCGGCGAGACCGAGACCCAGCCATCCTTGGTGAACACGATCTGCTCGAAGGGCACGACCGACGGGGCGACCGGCGGCACGCCGCCGGTCATGTCGACATGGCTCTGCCTTCCGACATGCCAGAGCTGAAGGAAGATGCGGCCGCCCTTGGCATGGACGGCGTCGGTGACCTTGTGCCAGCCCTCGACCTGCGCGTCGGAATAGATGCCGGGCGCCCCCAGGTAGCCGCGGCCGGTCACCGACACGGTCGTCGCCTCGGCGATCTGCAGCCCGCCCTTGGAGGCGCGCTGGCCGTAATGGGTGGCCATGAGGTCGCCGGGAATATCGCCCGGCTGCTCGGAGCGCAGGCGGGTCAACGGCGCCTGCACGATCCTGTGCGAGAGCGCGATCGAACCGATGCTGATGGGCGTATAGAGCTTCGACATGGCTATCTCCGGTCTCGGATGTCGGAGGTTTCCCGAGATCTTCCGCTGCTGGAGATAGCCTGTGGACGCCTTGAGATTAAGCCGCCCGGAAGTCGTAATACTTCGGATACCGGTGTCCGTAATTGGCGGCCCGGATCACCGATGTCCGCTCAGGCGGCCTTGCCGAGGTCCGCGGCACGCACCACGGGGAAGTCGATGTCCGTCTGGGCCACGATGTTGATGAGGTTGGTGAAGGTGTTTTCAACGACGACGCCGACGATCTCGACGATCTGCGCATCGGCGTAGCCGGCGTCGCGCACCGCCTTCACCTCGGCGTCGCTGACCTTGCCGCGGGCTTCGGCCACCTTGGCGGCGAAGCGGACGGCCGCTGACGCCTTCGCATCGCTCGAATCGCCCTTGCGGTTGAGCGCGATCTCTTCCGGGCTGATCTTGGCGAGGTTCAGGCCGAGATAGGTGTGCGCGGAGAGGCAATAGTCGCACTCGTTCACCTGGGCGACGGCGAGCGCGATCCGTTCGCGCGTCTTGACGTCCAGCGTCTTGCTCAGCGCGCCGCTGACGGCGGTCATCGCGGCAAGCGTCGCCGGGCTGATCGAGACCAGCCGGAACAGGTTCGGCACGACGCCCAATTGGCTGTGGACGGCGTCGAGGATCGGCTTCGAGGCGGCGGGAGCGTCGTCACGAGCGGGAATGGCGATACGGGACATGAGTAATTCTCCTGTAGGAGGGCCGCTACGGCCCTGATTCGTAAGCTGGGCGCTTCCAGAACGGAAAATAATCGGCTAAAAATGAAAGACATTATCTCAATATAAGAAAGAGAGAATGGACCGACTCGAGGCGATGTCGATTCTTGTGGCGGTCGTGGAGGGCGGCAGCTTCACGGCAGCGAGCCGCCGTCTCGACATGCCATTGCCGAGCGTGAGCCGGAAGCTCGCCGAGCTTGAAGCCCATTTGAATGCCCGCCTGCTGACACGCTCGACCCGACGGCTGACGCTCACCGACGCGGGCGCTTCCTATGTCGAAGCTTGCAGACGCATCTTGGAGGAGGTCGGAGACGCCGAGCGGGCGGCCTCCGGGGAATACGCCGCACCCAAGGGGGAACTGGTCATCACGGCACCGGTCGTCTTCGGTCGCCTCCATGTCGTGCCGGTCGTCATCGCGTTCCTTGCGACCTATCCGGAGATCAATGTCCGGATGGTGCTCTCCGACGGGAATGCGCATCTGCTGGATGAGCATATCGACGTGGCGGTGCGCATCGGCTCTCTGCCCGACAGCAGCATGGTCGCGACTCAGGTCGGGCTCGTCCGCCTCGTCGTCTGCGGCAGCCCCGACTATTTCGCCCATCACGGGGTCCCCAAGACGCCCGGCGACTTGACCCAGCTTTCATGCGTCACGTTCGACGTGCTCGGTTCGGCCGCGTCATGGGTCTTCCCGGCGAAGGCGGAGGGGCGGGAGCGCGCCGTGCCGATCCGGTCGCGCTTCTCGGTCAATACGGCGGAGGCGGCGCTGGATGTCGCCATGGCCGGCGTCGGCGTGACGCGGGTATTGTCCTATCAGGCGGCAAAAGGCGTCGAGGAGGGCAAGCTGCGGGTGGTTCTCGACCATTTCGAGCCGGCGCCGACCCCGGTCAGCCTGATCCATGGCGCGAAGGGGCAGCTTCCGCTGAAAATGCGCAGTTTTCTCGATTTCGCCGCACCGCGCTTACGCGCCCGCCTTGCCGGTCGGGGCTTGAGCCCGGCCCTGTGAAGGGCGGCTATGAGTGGTGCGGGCGGTCGGAATCGAACCGACACTCCTTTCGGAACCGGATTTTGAGTCCGGCGCGTCTACCAGTTCCACCACGCCCGCAACAGGCCATCATGCGGCAGATCGATGTTGAATGCCACAGCTCGCCGAGCCCGTCCAGCCCCTTGCGCCGTTATAAAACGAGGTCTTCGGTGCCGTCGAAATCGGTGGAAAGGCTGAGATCCCGCCATTGCCGCTGGGCGTCGAGCTTCGCCATGTCGTTCTGCTCGATCGCCTTGTAGGCATCGCTGCCGAGGATCAGCCGCAGCGGCGGTTCTGGGAGGCCGGCGAGATGCAGGATCGCGGCGGCCGCCTTCGCCGGATCGCCCGGCTGCCTGCCGTCGAAGGCGCGCTGGAAGCGCGCGGTCCTGCCGACCGTCTCGGCATATTCCGGACGGCCTTCGCTGAGGCTGGTCGAGCTGCCGGCGAAATCGGTGCGGAAGCCGCCGGGCTCGACGATCGTCACCTTGATGCCGAGCGGTCCCACCTCCTTGGCCAGCGCCTCGGAAAAGCCCTCCACACCCCATTTCGCGGCCGCATAGGGCGCTCGGCCGATCGGGCCGATCCGGCCGCCGACGGAGGAAAGCTGGATGATATGGCCGGCCCGCCGCTCGCGCATCATCGGCAGAACCGCCTTGGTCAGGATGATGGTGCCGAACAGGTTGGTCTCGATCTGGGCGCGGAAATCGGCGAGGTCGGTATCCTCGATCGGTGCCACATTGCCATAGCCGGCATTGTTGACCAGGATGTCGAGCCCGCCGAACGCCTCGGTCGCGGCTTGGACGGCGCCGGCGGCCGCCCGCTCGTCGGTCACATCGAGCGCGACGGCGCGGACATTGTCGCCGTGACGCCGCACGAGCGCCTCGAGCCCGGCCGGGTCGCGCGCGGTGGCGACGAGCTTGTGGCCCGCGGCCAGCACGGTTTCGGCGAGCGCACGGCCGAGCCCGCGGGAGCTGCCGGTGATGAGCCAGGTCTGGGGCATGATGATCCCTCCTTGGATTGATCAGATTGTGGGGGTCGAGCCGCCATCCATCCGGAAGGTGGTGCCGGTCATGAAATCGCTGAGCGGGCTCGCGAGATGGCAGACGATGGCGGCGATATCCTCGGGCTGGCCCAGGCGTTCGACCGTCTGCTTGATCACATGCTTCAGCACAGCTCCCGGCCGCGTTCAGCATCGATGCCGGAGCTGCTGCCGCTGACGAGCGCGCGCTTGCCGGTGAGTTGCATATCCATGAGCCGATCCCGATCGTGCAGGCAAGGCTGGCGCCAGGCCGAGAGGTGAGTTAGACAACTCATCATCTAGGACGGCAGCGACATAGAGTCAAGCTGAGTAGCTTACCTCTTATCTCGGGAGCAGGCATGAGCGAGGAGGATTATCACCGGCGGATCAAGGCGGAGAAACGCGAGGCGGCGCTCAAGGCGGCGATGGAGCTCTTCGCCGAGCAAGGCTACGGCCGGACCTCGCTGCAGCAGATCGCCCAGCGCGCCGGCCTGTCGACCGCAACCTTGTTCAAGCGCTTCCCGACCAAGGGCGCCCTGTTCGAGGCGATCGTCGAGGCATTCTGGCGCCTCGAGGGGCCGGAGGCCGTGCTGCCGCCGCCAGGCGATCCCGAATCCGGCCTCAGGGCATTGGGCGCAGACTACGCCCAACGGATGCGGCGGCCCGAGATGGCGGCGCTCTATCGCCTCATCATCGCCGAGATCCGGCATTTCCCCGATCTCGGCCAGTTGCAGATGGACCGGAACAAAGTCCCCTATCAGAGCCGCATGGCCGAGTATCTTGCGGCCGAAGCGCGGGTCGGCACCTTGGCCATCCCGGATGCGACACGGGCCGCCCATCAATTCATGGGGCTGATCGCGGCCGAGGTGCTCAATCCCGGCCTGCTGCGTCCCGATTTCGCGGCGAGCGATGCCGAGGTCGAAAGCGCCGTCGAGGAGGCTGTGGCGCTCCTTGTCACGCGGTACCGGCCGCCGCCCGCCTAACCGCCGGCAGCGTCGATAAGATCCAGCCTTGCCGATTGCCGGCCGTCCGGTCTGCTGATACACCGGGCGGCGCCATATCCTCGAGGCCGGCCTTGCTGCAACGCGTCTATGACTGGATCCTCGCTCACGCCCAGAAGCCCTATGCGGTCTGGCTCATGGCGGCGATCTCCTTCACCGAAAGCTCGTTCTTCCCGGCGCCACCCGACATCTTGCTAATTCCGATGGTGCTCGCCGACCGCCGGCGGGCCTTCTGGCTCGCTACCGTGGCGACGGTGAGCTCCGTGATCGGCGGGTTTCTCGGCTATGCGATCGGCTATTACGCCTTCGATACGATCGGCAGCTTCATCGTCGACCATGTGGTCGGCGCGCAGGTCTTCGACAGCCTGAAGGCGCAGTTCGACGAATACGGCTTCTGGGCGATCATCGTCAAAGGGGCGACGCCGATCCCCTACAAGATCGTGACGATCCTGTCGGGCTTCCTCCACTTCGACTTGGCGCAATTCACCATCGCCTCGATCATCGCGCGCGGCATGCGCTTCTATGCCGAGGCGGTGCTGCTCTATTATTTCGGTGCTGCGGCCAAGGATTTCATCGAAAAGCGGCTGCTGCTGGTCACGACGGCGGTGGCCGGGCTGCTGGTCGGCGGTTTCGTGCTTCTGAAGGTGCTGTGACCATGCGCGTCGGCTTGTACATTCCGGTGCTGCTCATCCTCTCCCTTGCGGTGATCGGCGGCGCTCTCATCTTCCAATATGCGGTCGGGTTGGTGCCGTGCGAGCTCTGCCTCTACGAACGCTGGCCCTGGTACGCCGCGATCGTCGTCCTGGTGGCGCTGCTCGTCGCCCGGCCGTCGGCGCTGGTGCCCTGGACGCCGCTGCTGCTCGGGCTCCTGTTCGTGGCCTCCTCGGCGCTCGGCATCTATCATGTCGGGGTCGAGCAGCATATCTTCCCGGGCCCCGATGCCTGCACCGGTCCGGCGCTTCACGGCCAGACCATCGAGGAGCTGACCCGGCAATTGCTGTCGACGCCGGCGGTACGCTGCGACGAGCCGCAATGGAGCCTGTTCGGCGTCTCCCTCGCCGGCTGGAACGTGGTGGCCTCGCTGATGGCGGTGCTGCTGTGCTTCCGGGCCTGGCAACGGACGTGGCGTTAGGAGAGATGGCGATAAGGATCGCGAAATGACCAAACCCAGCCTCGACCGTTCGCTGCCCGGCGATCCGCCGCCGGCCGAGCAGGTGAAGCGGATGATCCGCGTCGATCATGCCGGCGAGCATGGTGCCGCCCGCATCTATGAGGGGCAGCTCGCGATCATGGGGCGCGGCCATCTCGGCGCCACCATCCGTAAGATGGCGGAGCAGGAGCGCGTGCACCGCGCCGCCTTCGACAAGCTGCTGGTCGAGCGGCGCGTGCGCCCGACCGTGCTCGGCCCGTTCTGGGACATGGCGGGGTTCGCGCTCGGCGCCGCCACGGCGCTCATGGGCGAGCGCGCCGCCATGGCCTGCACCGTCGCCGTCGAGGAAGTGATCGACGAGCATTACCGCGACCAGATCGAGGCGCTGGGCGAGCACGAGCCGGAGTTGCGCGGGCAGCTCGAGCAGTTCCGCGCCGAGGAGCTGGAGCATCGCGACACCGGGCTCGAGCATGGCGCCGAAGAGACGCCCGGCTACGAGGCGCTCAGTGCCGCGATCAAGACCGGCTCGCGCCTCGCCATCTGGCTCGCCACACGTTTCTGAAATCCGGGAACCGCTCAATGCCGTTCGTTCAGCGGGGCGATATCGCCCTCCATTACCAGATGGTGGGTGCGGGGCCGCGCCTGCTCGTCATCACCGGCACGGGCGGCGATCTCCGCCGCCGCCCCGGCATCCTCGACAGCCCGCTCGCCCAGCGCTTCAGCCTGCTCGCCTACGATCAGCGCGGGCTCGGCCAGTCGAGCAAGCCCGACCGCGCCTACAGCATGGAGGAATACGCCGAGGACGCGGCCTTCCTGCTGGGCGAAATCGGCTGGGACAGCGCCGCCGTGCTCGGCATCTCCTTCGGCGGCATGGTGGCGCAGGAATTGGCCTTGCGGCATCCGGCGAAGGTCGAGCGGCTGGCGCTCGCCTGCACCTCGCCCGGCGGCGCCGGCGGGGCGAGCTATCCGCTGCACGAGCTGATCGGCCTCGATATCGAGACGCGGTCGCGGCACCTGATGGGGATCGCGGATACCAGGCTCGATGCCGCCTGGGTCGCGGCCGATCCCGCCCGCGCCGCGGCGATGCTCGACGGCGCGATCGCGGCGATGCGGCCGATCGATCCGGACGACGCGGCGGTGGAGATCGGCGCCCGCCGGCAGCTCGAAGCGCGCATCGGGCACGATACGTTCGACCGGCTGCCGCAATTGCGGATGCCGGTCGGGATCTTCGGAGGGAAATATGACGGGATCGCCCTGCCGGCGACGCAGAAGAGGATGCAGCGGCAGATCCCGGGCTCGACGCTCCGCTTCTTCGAAGGCGGGCATCAATTCCTGCTGCAGGACCCGGCCGCCGCCCCGGCCATCGGCGAATTTCTCGCTGGACAGCTGTCGAAGCTATAGAGGTTGTTCATCCGAGCTGGGCTTGAGAGGTTGGGGTTGCGAAGCGCCAACTCATGAGCCGGAGGTGCCTGGATGAACGTGCACAAGAGCGCGCGCCGCCCGACGCCCCAACTAAGGTCGCCTCCTGGTTCGTAACCATGCGAACAAGACGAAAAGCACAAGATCTTCTAGTAATTGTATGTCGGGATATGCGTAAATGTCCATTTACGGTAAAATAATATTGATATTCCTTATATCTTTTCCATTATGTATGTTATTCATACTGAAGAGTGATGACGACATCTCAACGATATTGTTAACGCGAAAGCCGACCCAATTAGAGGCCCTTCGACGTCTTCGCTATGTACTGGCGCGCGGAGCGGCGGCTGCCTCTGGTGGATATATAATAGCTCTTGAGATAATAAAGAATGTTATAGTTCCCTACCGTTTGATGGTCCTACCGGATCAAGGAAATCGACGATCTCTGGCTATTATAATAATTCTAATATCCTGTTTTACCTTCCTTTTCATCCTGAGAGTCTGACTCATAATGTTTATGGTGGATATCATGGGTTTGCGATCCGCCGGGTCATGAGCTGAACGGAGGCCAGGAGGAGCCAGGCGGTCGAGCTTTCGATGGTCTGCTCGAAGTCCTTGGCCAA
>Ga0255336_100251_pt1 | contig 107902 bp, 81 predicted proteins | sample MeOH1_35cm_T3_17_FD_189102 | JGI IMG/M metagenome (GOLD analysis project Ga0255336, IMG submission 189102) | Sandy soil microbial communities from University of British Columbia, Vancouver, Canada - MeOH1_35cm_T3_179 | ecosystem: Engineered > Artificial ecosystem > Sand microcosm > Unclassified ...
ACGGCAGCGAACGCCTCGTGATCAACGCGCAGAACTGCGTGCACTGCAAAACCTGCGATATCAAGGACCCGACGCAGAACATCGTGTGGGTCACGCCCGAAGGCGGCGGCGGTCCGAACTATCCGAATATGTGATCGGCCTCGCAGCCAGACAGGACACGGCCTCGTCAAACCCAACGTCGGCGTTCGAAGCATCGACGAGGGCAGCTATCGAGGCTATTTCTCTGTCTGCCTCGCCATGTGCGAAATCCTCCCCCTCACCACCTCAATGGCCTGTTTGAGGGCGTAAATATCCGGAAGATAACGCTGCGGCAAGCGTATCTGTCCGGCGTGCGCGTCGATCTGCTCGATCTCGTCGCTCCATCGGGAAATCTGCTCCTTGCTCGGCCGCTCGCTTCGCCAGATCTCATCTTCCAGCAATTTCACTTCGCGGTACCAGACCACGAGGCGGTTCTTGATCCGCGTCTCCGCGATCCGGGGCAGCGCCTGCAGCACGCCGAGCAGCAGGGCCGCGAACGGTAGCAGGATCAGAAGACGCCGTTCGATGAAACTCGCCAGCCAGAACGGCAGATAGCGCTGCAGGAACGGACGGCCAGACTTGAAATAGCGGATGCTTTCGTCGGAAACCGGAAATTCGTCGGTGTTGACGTTGGGAAACGTGCCGAGCGGCGTGAAGTAATCCTCGCGGCCATGGACGGTGCTGGCTACATCCAGCAACAGATAGACGAAGGCAGGGTGCAAGGAGTCCTTGGCGACGAGCAGCGCCGTGGCGGCCAGCAAGGTGACATCGGCTTGCGGACGATCATTGGCAATGCTTGTCGAGCCACGCGGAAAAATGACTTTGGAGAGCGACGGAAATTTTTGGACCAACGCGTCGGCCTGAGCGAAGCTCATGAGCTTCAGATCGCTGTTCAGCAGCGTTCGTTGTATCTCGGCATCCGGCCTGCCGATAAAGAACGCGGCGTCGAGTTGTCCGGTTTCGAGCCCTTGATAGGCGTTGGCAGCGTCGAATTGAAACAGCCTGGCATTGCTGGCCGACACGCCGCTATAGTCGAGCAGCAGTTGCGCGACGTTGAGCAGACCGCTGCCGGGAACGCCTATGGAAATCCGCTTGCCGCGCAGTTGCGCCAACCGGTCGATCGGGGTGTCGCCGCGATAGAACACCCAGATCGGTTCGTACGAGACCGCGGCGATCGTTTTCAGGTCGTCTGTCTCTTTCGGACGAGTCGTGCCTGACTGGATAAAGCCCACCTCGTACTCGCTGCCCGGGTCCTTCAGCCGCTGATAATTCTCGATCGAACCGGAAGAACTCCGGATCTCGAGCGTGACGCCTTTGCGTTTGAGGATCGGCGCGTAGCGGTCCGCAAAGCCGCGATAGATTCCCCCGTCCGCCCCGGATGTGATGACGATCGTATGCTGGAAAGCAGGCTGGAGAATGATCGCCAGCAGCCAGCCCGATATGGCCAGCAGGAGAATCGCGCCCGTGGTGAAGAGCCACCGGCGCTTCGGCTTCATGGGTGGTTTCCGGGCGCGATGGAGAACTGGGTCGTTTGCTGGCACGATTCGGTCTCTCTGGTCAGCCCTCCGGGCGGGAGGAACACAACGCTGCCTTAACGTGCGTAGACTGCAGGCTACCTGGCTTCATGTCAACAATCCGCTAGGCGCCTGCTTGCTCGATCGTATCCGCGTTCAAGCCAGGGCCACGACGGCGCATCGGTCTGCACGACGGCGTGCGCGCGCCCTTGGGCGTCAGATAACCTGACGCGCCAGTCGCGCCCTCTCAAGCCAGGGCCACGACCGCGATCTCGACGAGCAACTCGGGCGCGGCCAGCTTCGCCTGCACCGTCGCGCGCGCGGGTGCGCTGCCTTGTGGCACCCACGCGTCCCATACCTCGTTCATCCCGGCGAAATCGTGCGCGATGTCCGCGAGCCAAACTTGCGCGGAAACAAGGCGCGTTTTGTCGATGCCGGCCTTCTCCAGATAGTTGTCGATCTTCTCCAGTACCTTCGCGGTCTGGATTTTCACGTCAGGAGTGTGATCGGCGGAAGTCTGGCCGCCGACGAACACGAGGCCGCCGGCCTTGACCACGCGGCTCATACGCTGATTGGTTTCGATACGAACGATATCGGTCACGACAATTTCTCCGGTTGAAGTCGAACGAAGCCGCCGCGCGCGCTGACTGCGGTCGCGACGGAACAAAAAAATGAAATCGGTCAATGCGTCGCGAGAGACGAAGCGCCCGTGACGGAAGACGGCGTCGTGCCGCCGAAGCGGTCGATGGCAAACGCATCGAGCGAAATCGACGGCGCGCCGTCGAGCATCAGTTCGGACACGAGCTTGCCGCAACCCGGCCCGAGCTGAAAGCCGCTGCCGCAATAGCCGAAGGAGTAGTACAGATCCGACGCCTTGCGACTCGCGGAGATCACCGGCAATTCGTCTTCGGTAAAAGCCTCGACGCCGGCCCACGCGCGGTTCACACCGAGATTGCGCAGATGAGGAAACAGATCGGTCACGGTCCGCGCGCTCCGCACGAGACGCGCGAAATCGACCTCGCCGTGACGATTGGCCAGATCCGCGATGCCGATCAGTTTTCCGCCGATGACCACCGTGCCGTTGTCGAACTGCTTGAAGGACAGCGGCCTGCCCGTGGCGCCGAGCGTCGCGGAACAGAACGGCGCGACCCGGTGCGTGACCATCAGCATCAAACCTTCGGGATGCACCGGCACCGGCTCGCCGACCTGCTTGGCCAGTTCGCCGGACCAGGCGCCCGCGGTGACAAGCAGCTTGTGCGCGCTGAACGTGCCGTGCGACGTGACGGCGAACCATCGCGTGCCGCGCTGCTCGATGCGGCGCACCGGCGTGCCTTCCAGAAACCGCGTGCCGAGTCGCTGCGCGGCGAGCCGGAAGGCCGTCGTGGTTCGATACGGCAGCGCGTAGCCGTCGCGCTCCACCCAGATTCCGCCGGTGACATGGCGCGCGAGCGCCGGTTCGAGATCGAGCACGGTCTGCCGGTCGATAACCTTTTCGTGCGTGAATCCATGCGATTCGAGCAGCGCGACACGCTGGCGGCACGCCTCGAGTTCGTCATCCGTCTCGGCGATTTTCAACTGGCCGGAAGGCACGAAGCCGCCATCCTCGCCAAGCAGATCGGTCATGCCGTGCCAGATTTCCCGCGACATCAGCGCAAGCGGGATTTCCGGCACCGGACGGCCGAGCGTGCGTACGCCGCCCGCATTCACGCCCGACGAATGACGCGCGACATAGTCGGCTTCGAGCACGATCACCTTCGCGCCGCGCTTTGCCATGTGGAATGCGCTGCTCGTGCCGTGCAGCCCGCCGCCGACCACGAGGACATCGGCTTCCTGGATGTCGGTCGTGTCATTCACCGGCGAGTTCTCCGAGCGTGAGTGGCTTGATGGGTGGACGGATGCGGTAGTAGCCCACTTCGGCGGGCGAGACGCGGCGCGCATCGGCGATTACTTCGGTGACCGTGAGGCCGCACATGCGGCCCTGACACGGACCCATGCCGCAGCGTCCGAACGACTTCGCCTGATTCGGACCGACACAGCCGAGCTCGACGAACTTGCGCAACTCGCCCGCAGTGACTTCCTCGCAGCGGCACACAATGGTCTCGTCGCGCGGAATGCGGTTGATGTCGCGCGGACGATACAGACTGTCGAGAAACGGCCGGATGCGCATCACGCCCGCGAGCGCGCGGCGCAGCGCGACGGCTTCGGTATCGCGTGTCGCGGGTGTGATCGCGCCGAGTTGCGCGGCCACCGCGAGGCCGGCGAGCGTGCCCTGCAAAGCGGCCGCCTGTGCGCCGCCGATACCCGCGCCATCGCCCGCGATGAAGATGCCGGGCACGTCCAGTTCGCCCCACGCATCGACTCGCGGGGTGAAGCAGAGTTGCGCATTGTCCCAGCGGTGCGAGGCACGCAGTGCTTGCGTGAATTGCGTATTCGGCACGACGCCCTGATGCAGCAGGATCACATCCGCTTCGATACGATGCGCCGTGCCTTGTGTCGTGAAGTGAAGCGCGGCGGCGCGCTCGACGTGATCCGTGCCGATGCGCGCTTCCACGCGCAGATCGTCCGCCGCCTCGAAGATCGGCACACCCGCTTCGCGCAGCGTGCGGATCAGTTGCAAGCCTTTGCTCAGGAACGGCCATGCGCGCAGTGCCGCGAGCATATGACGCTTCGCGCGCCAGCGGTCTTCCTGGCGCGTGGTATCGACCAGCGCGCGAATCGGCACGCCGGCGCGCACGTATTGCCAGCCGAGCAGATACAGCAGCGGTCCGCAGCCGGCGAGCACCGGCGGCGCGGCCGGCACTTCGCCCGCGCTTTTAAGAAGAATCTGCGCGGCGCCCGCCGTCAGCACGCCGGGCAGCGTCCAGCCCGGAATCGGGAAGGGCCGCTCCAATGCGCCGCTCGCGAGAATCACGCATTGCGCGTCGAAGCTGCCGATCTTGCCGTCTTTCAGATAATTGACGCCGCGCTCGCGCGTGACCTGCCACACGGTCGCATGAGTCACGTGCTGTGCGCCGCAAGCGGCGAACGCATCGGCGATGGCGGCGCCCGCCGCGTAATCCGGCCCGAGAATCTCCTTGCGCCGCGAATCGGCGCGGCCGATGCCGCGATAAATCTGGCCGCCCACGGCGTCCTGTTCGTCGAGCAGCACGGTTCTGAGGCCGGCGCGCGCCGCGCGCGTCGCCGCGCTCATGCCGGCGGGACCGGCGCCCACCACGACGACGTCGACGGCTTCGGAAGCGAACTCGGAGGCGAAATCAGCGGCCATGGGCGTTCTCCAGCGGGGTATCGGTCAGGTTCGCGGGCGGCAGATCGCGCGCGCCTTCCTGCGAGCGGATTCGCATGCCGGCTTGGACTTCGACCATGCAGGCCTGGCGGCTCGGCACGCCGTCGATTTCGACGAGGCATTCGAAGCACGCGCCCATCATGCAGAACGGCGCGCGCGGTGCGCCGGACACGGGCGTCGCACGAAAGCGCGATACGCCTGCGGCGAGCAGCGCCGCCGCCACGGAGCGGCCGCCCGGCACGGACAGCGGCTGCTCGTTGAACCAGATGTCGATGGCTGCGCCTTGCGCGTCCGGCAACGGCTTGAAGAGTGTGTGAGTCGATCGGGTAGTCATGTCGAATTCAATGAGCAGGAGTCAGTTCGCCGGCGTGCTCGAAGCGGCGCGCGGAGAAAGTGGGCAGTTCCTCGGGCATCGGCGCGCCCATGATCCACGGCGCGATGCGCAGCGCATGCGCGGCCGCCAGCGTCACGCCGCTGTGGCAGGTGACGACAAACGCGCCGGGGTGCGCCCCGGACTGGTCGTAGATCGGAAAACCGTCGGGACTGTAGACACGCAATGCCGCCCACATGCGCACGAGCCGCACGTGCTGCAACATCGGGAATGCGCGCACGCCGCGCCGCGCGATGTCGGCAAGCACGTGCGTGGTGGTGAAATCGTTGAAGCCGACTTCTTCCATCGAATCGCCGAACTGCACGCTGCCCTCGTCGGTCTGGCGCACGTTGAGCGTCGGATAGTCGAGAAACGGCGCGACGCGCTCGCTCACCAGCACCTGCCCGCGGTTGGGCGCGACCGGCGCGTCGAGCCCGATGAACGGCGCGAGCGTGCGATTGCCGAGTCCGGCGGCGAGCACGACCCGCGCCGCGCGATACGTGCCGCGCCTGCCGTGCACGACGAAGCCCTGCGCTTGCGGCTCGATGCGCTCCGCGCGTTCGCCGGACACGAGCCGCACGCCGCGCGCCTGCATGGCGGTATGCAGGCCGCGCAGGAGCTTGAGCGGGTTCACGTGACCGTCCATCGGCGTATAGCTCGCACCGATTACCGCGGGGCCGACTTGCGGAATGCGCGCGCGGACTTCGGCGGCGTCGAGCATCTGGTACGGGTAATCGCCGAGTTCGGCTTGCAGTGTCGAGAGGCGCTTTTCACGGTCGGCGAGTTCGTCGTCGTTAAAGCAGAAGTGAAAGCCGCCCGGCTGACGCAATGCCACATTCACGCCGGTTTCTTGCAGCAGCGCTTCAGCGAGGCCCGGCCAGCGCGTGGCCGAACTGCGCGACCAGCGTGCATAAGGCGACAGGCCATAGCCCTTGCCCTGAACCCAGACGAGGCCGAAATTGCCGCGCGACGCGCGAAAGCCGCCGTCGTCCTCGTCGAGCACGGTCACACGCGCGCCTTCGCGGGCGAGCCCGTAGGCCACGGCCGAACCGACGAGGCCGCCTCCGAGCACCAGCACGTCGGGGCTGGCGGTGCTTGTCAATGTCATCGGGCTTCTCCGATCAGAATGCGGTCCAGTCCGACCATGCGGTCGAGCAGGATCATCAGGAGGACCGTGCCGACGATCAGCACCGCCGATACCGAAGCGACCAGCGGATCGATCGTCTGCGCGATCTGGTTGTACATGGCGACGGGGAGCGTGGTGGTGCCAGGCGTCGCGACGAAAATGGTCATGGTCAGTTCATCGAAACTCTGGATGAACGAAAGGACCCAGCCGCCCGCCACACCGGTGCGGATCATCGGCAGCACCACGCGGCGAAACGCGGTGAAGCGGCTCGCGCCGCAGGAGAGCGCGGCGCGTTCGGCATCGCGATCGAGCCCGACCGCCGACGACAGCGCAAGCCGCAGCGCATACGGCAGCACGATGATCACGTGCGCGCACACCAGCGACCAGAACGATCCGGACAGATGCAGCAGCGACAGAAAGCGCAGGAAGGCGATGCCGAGCACGACCGCGGGGATCATCATCGGCGAGAGGAAGAAGCTCGTGAGCGCGGCGCGGCCTGGAAACCGATAGCGGGCGATCGCCAGCGCGGCGGGCACCGCCAGCAGCACGCCGATGGTCGCCGCCGCGAACGCGAGCCGCACCGACAGCCAGAATGCCGCGACGATGTCGCCGTTCTCGAGGATCGCGCGGAACCAGCGCAACGACGCGCCGTTAAAAGGCATCGAGATGAAGCCCTTGTCCGTGAACGCCACCAGCATTACCACCACGAGCGGCGCGAGGATGAAGCTAAGAAAGAAAGCGTTGTAGACGAGCCCGAGAATGCCGTTCTGTTTCATGATCGTCTCCTTCGCTCAATCGAAGATGTGCTGGAAGCGGCGTTCGGCAAGGCGGCTGCAGCCCATCACGATCGCCACGTTCGCGATTAGCAGCAGTACGGCGATACTCGCGCCGAGCGGCCAGTTGAGCGTGCCGAGGAATTCGTCGTAGGCGGCGGTGGCGACCACCTTGAGACGCCGGCCGCCGATCAGCGCGGGCGTGGCGAACGCCGAGGCTGACAACGCGAATACGATGATCGAGCCCGACAGCACGCCCGGCATGATCTGCGGCAGCACCACGCGGCGGAACACCGCGAACGGCGAGCCGCCGAGCGAGCGGCCGGCCCATTCCACCTGCGGATCGAGCTTCTGCATCGTCGCCCAGACCGACATCACCATGAAGGGCACCAGCACGTGGGTGAGCGCGATGATCATGCCGGTCATCGTGAACACAAGGCGAACGGGTTCGTCGGTGATATGCAGCGCCTCTAGAAGATTGTTCAGCACGCCGTTGTTGCCGAGCAGAATCTGCCAGCCGAGCGTGCGCACCACCACGGAAATGAGCAGCGGGCCGAGCACGATCAGCAGACAGAGCGACTGCCACGGCCGCTTCATGCGCGCGAGCACGATGGTCTCCGGCACGCCGAGCACGACGGATAGCAGCGTGACGGCGAAGGCGAGGACGGCGGTGCGCAGGAAGATCGTGCCGTAGTAAGGGTCGCTGACCACTTCCCAGTAGTTCGCGAGCGTATAGGCGGCAGTGACGCCGGCCGTATCGCTGAAGACGCGGAACGACAGCATCAGCGTGAGCAGCAGCGGCACCAGCAGAAGGCCGACGAACAGCAGCAGCGCGGGACCCGACAGCAGCCACGGCGCGGCACCGGGGCGGGCGTCGTCAAGCGTGGCCATGAGCGCTCTCCTGGTTGTCTTGCGTGAGCACGCGCAAGTCGTCGTCGGTCCAGGCGAGGCCGACTTCGTGGCCTTCCTCGGGCGGCGGCGCGCCGTGGTTCGGTTGCGCGACGCGCAGCTTGCCGAGTTCGGTGTCCACTTCGAGCAGCCATTGATTGCCGACGAAGACGCGGGTCGAGATGCGGCCGCGCACCCGCGCGTCGCCATTGGCCAGATGCACCTTTTCCGGCCGGATATAGACGTTCACCGCGCCGTCGACATATCGACCTTCGTGCGGGACGTGCAGCGTCGTACCGGCGACCTCCACCTCCGAGCAGCGCGGGTTGTGGCGCAGCACCTCGCCGGAAAACGCGTTGGTGCGCCCGAGGAACGTCGATGTGAACGGCGTGGCGGGGCGCTCGTACGCGTCATACGGCGTGCTCAGTTGCGCGATGGCACCGCGATGCATCACCGCGATGCGATCGCTCATGGTCATTGCTTCGACCTGATCGTGCGTGACGAGAATCGTCGTGATGCCGAGGCGCTTCTGGATTGCGCGCAGTTCGATGTGCATCTCTTCGCGCAGCTTGGCGTCGAGGTTCGACATCGGCTCGTCGAGCAACAGCAGTTCGGGCTGCATCGCAATCGCACGGGCGATCGCCACGCGCTGCCGCTGGCCGCCCGACAGTTCCTTCGGATAACGATGCCCGAGCCCTTTCAGGCGCACCAGCGCGAGGGCTTCGGCGACGCGCTCTTCGCGCTCCTTGCGCTTGACCTTGCGCATTTCCAGCCCGAAGCCGACGTTGCCCGCCACCGTCATGTGCGGAAACAGCGCATAACTCTGGAACACCACGCCGATGCCGCGTTTCTCGGGACGCTCGTGCGTGATGTCTCGGCCATCGAGCAGGACGGTGCCGGTGGTCGGCGTGACGAACCCCGCGACCATCTGCAGCGTGGTGGTCTTGCCGCAGCCAGACGGGCCGAGCAGCGAAAGCAGTTCGCCGCGTTCGACGGCGAGATCCAGGTGCTCGATTGCCGTGAAATCGCCGTAGCGTTTCGAGATGTTCTGCAAGGTCAGGAAGGCCATGCGCTTCGCTCCTTCATCAGATCGCGCGCCGCGCGAGGGACTTGCTGGTGCCGGAGTTCAGCGTTCGACCGAACGGTTCCAGCGCTCGGTCCACTCGGTGCGATGCTGGTTGATCGTGGCCCAGTCCATCGAAGTCAGCTTCGAGATCTGCTCGGGACCGTAGGGCACGCGTGCAGCGATCTCAGGCGCGAGCTTGACGGTCTTGTTGACCGGACCCAGGCCGATGCCTTGTGCCTGCAACGTCTGCACTTCCGGACTCAACAGGTACTGCACGAACTGCTGCGACAACTGCGGCTGCGCGTTCTCCGCCACCGCGCACGCGGCCACCTGCAACGCGACCGCGCCTTCCTTCGGGTAAATGAACTTGAGCGGGAAGCCGGTGTTCTGCAATGCGACTGCGCGGCCGCTGCCATACGGCGCGAGGATCACGTCGCCAGCCTGCATCTGGCCGTCCATCTCGCCGGGCGTGGGCGCCCAGGACAGCACGTTCGGCGCGACTTCCTTCGTCATTGCGGCGAAGCCCGGATCGATGTTCTTCTCGCCGCCGCCGGAAAGACGCGCGAGCATCACCAGCGTATGCAGGCCGTAGGTGTTGGTGATCGGCGGCACGCCGAGTTTGCCCTTGATGCGGGTGTCGGTGAGCGCCTTCCAGGAATCGGGCGGCGGCAGGCCGGCCTTCTTGAACGCCTCTTCGTTGTAGCCGATGCCGGTCGCCACCATGCCCACGCCGATGGCGCTCGGTCCGATCTTCGCGAGCGGATAGACGTCTTTCATCACGGGCGCGTCGTCGAGCCTGGCGCACAGGTTGAGCTGCATTGCCTGGTACATGGGGCCGTCGTCCATCACCGCCACGTTGATCTGCTGATGGCCCTTCTGCGCCTGCAGCTTGGCGAGCGTGTCGCTCGAATTTCCGGCGACGTACACGATCTTGACGTTGTGCGCCTTTTCGAACGGCGGGATGATCTTTTGCCGGTAGACCTGCTCGTTCGACCCGCCGACGTTGGCGACATAGAGCGTGGTCTCGGCCTGCGCGAAGAGTGGAGCGGCGAGGGCGGAAGCGAAAGAAAGCGCCGCGACGGCGGTGCGGGACGGGGCGGACAGACGGCGATGCAACGCTCTTCTCATGACGACGATCTCCAGTTCCGGGTGTGGGGAGGCGGGCTTCATTGCCCGTCGTTACAATGCAGTGTCGCGCCGGGTGGTCATGTCGTCCAATACGAATAAAATACCTATCTATGCATGGATGATATGGATTGAACGCCGTCGTCTAAGGGAGAATACGGATGAATCTCAAGCACATCGAGGCGTTTCGCGCGGTGATGGTGTCGGGATCGATGACCGCCGCGGCCAAGGCGCTCTTCACTTCGCAGCCGAACGTCAGCCGCCTGATCGCGCAACTGGAGCGCGACACGGGCTTGCAGCTCTTCCAGCGCAGCGGCGTGCGCCTGATTCCGACGAGCGAGGGCGAGGCGTTCTTTCGCGAGGTGGAACGTGCTTTTGTCGGCCTGCAGGGGTTGGCGAACGCCGCCGCGCAGATTCGCAATCTCGGCAGCGGGCGTCTGCGCATCGCGGCGATGCCTTCGGCCGGCATGACGCTGGTGCCGCACGCGATCAAACGGTTTGTCGAACTATTCCCGGATGTCACCGTGTCGTTGCATGTGAATACCTCGAGCACGGTCAATCATTGGACTGCCTCGCAGTTCTGCGACCTCGGCGTGGCCGTGTATGTCAGCGAGGCGTCCGATTGCGAGGTCGAGCAACTGTCGGACGTGGCGGCCGTGTGCGTGGTGCCGGCGGCGCACCGGTTGGCGGCCAAGCGCAGCATCAAGCCGGAGGATCTGGAAGGCGAGTCGTTCATCTCGCTGTGTCACGGCGACGGCACGCGCGCGCAGATGGACGAGGTGTTCCAGCGCGCGGGCGTCCAGCGTGTCTTGGCGATCGAGGCGCAGTACACCGCAATGTGCTGCGAGATGGTTCGTCATGGCATGGGGGTGACGCTCGCGCATCCGATCGTCGCGCGCGACTTCGCCGGACCGGGAATCGCGATTCGGCCGTTTTTGCCCGCCACGCGCTTTCAGACCTATCTGCTGTTCCCTCCGCACCGGCCACGGGAGCGGCTGGCATCGGCGTTCGTCGAGGTTTTGCGCGGGTTGCACGAGGAATTGCTCGCGGAGGTCGTGGCGCCGGTGCGGAGTGTGGCCAAACGCCGGCAGGCGCGCTCGCGCACGGGGGGTTGACCGGGCGGGCCGGCGTCGGGCTGCAGCGGGTGTTGATCCGCCTGTGTCAGATCGGCGACAATCCAGCCCCTGTCTACGCTCATCCGATGGAGAGTCATGAGTCTCGTCCAGCTCAGCCGCGTGATCCGCGCCGACGCCGCCGATTTGATTGCCGCAAACTCAGCAAGTCAGGACCATCACTTGCCTTGGGTCACATCCTTTACCGATCAGGCTGGCTTCGATAACTGGTTTGCGCGCGGCCTCACCGGGCCGAACGTGAGTCTCGTCGCGCGTGAAGCGGCATCGAATCGCGTTGTCGGCGTGATCAACATCAACGAGATAGTGACAGGCGCTTTTCAGAGTGCCTATCTCGGGTATTACGGAATGGTGGACTTCGCCCGCACAGGGTTGATGACGAAGGCGCTACGCGCGAGCGTCGGCTATGCGTTCGGCGAACTTGGGTTGCATCGGCTGGAGGCAAACATTCAGCCTGGAAATACTGCATCGATCGCACTGGCGCGGCGGCTGGGTTTTAAGCAGGAAGGTTTTTCACCACGCTATCTCCGTATAAACGGTGAATGGCGAGACCATGAGCGATGGGCGTTGCTTGCCGACATGCCCGGCTAGACACGTTTCGTCCCTGCGGTTCACAAAAGAGTCTGGTTCTAGCCAACAAGTATTGGCGTGTCGAGTGCGCGCACGCGCGAGCCGAGTAAATTCATGTAGCTCTTGTCGACAGACGCACCGGCATGGCACTCGGGACCATAGTGAAAGCGGTGACCTCTCGAATCGTATCGGGGTCGACAGCCATTCGGATCGAGAAATTCGCCATCAGCATTGACAGAACCAGTCGCATTTCCACCGCGGCCAGATAGCGTCCAGGACACACCCGGGGCCCGGCCCCGAATTGCAGGTACGCGCGTGAGTCGTGCGTGGTGCGCGCGCGGCTGCCGTCATGGAGCCACCGATCCGGGTCGAACTGCAGAGGATTCGAAAAATTGCGCGCGTCGATCGTGGCGGGCCGATTCAGGAAAAACATTTTCGTGCCGGCCGGTAGCAGGATGTCGGCGAGACACACGTCTTCCAGGGGTTCGAACGAGTTGACCGCGGCGACCGGACGCAGCCTGCCGGTTTCCGTGCAAACCGCCTCGAACAGATCCAGTTGCTTTAGCGACGCGAAGTCCGGGCAAACGGGCGCTGAACCGAGCACTCCGCGCGACGAGTCAAAGAGCCTTTGCTGCAGGGCCGAATCCGCCGCGACGTATAGCAGGGTCCACGCGATCGAATTCGCCGTCGTGTCTTCGCCTGCAAGCAGCAGCGTGAGAACATTCGCGGCGACCTGGTCATCGGTTAAATCGGACTGCGGCGCGTCGCGCATCGTCAGCATCGCTTCCAGGAGATGGCGTGGCGACTCCGACGGTTCATCGCGCATTCGCTCACGCGCCCGGCTCATCATATTTCGCACGTACCGGTGAACTTCGATCAGCGAGCGGTCGAGCGCGCGGTCGCGAGGAAGTCTCACATATCGCCAGTAGGGAAAAGGCGCGTTGATACGATTCATCAGCATGGGAAAGATCAGCGCGAGATGCTCCTGGATGACCCCACGGTCCTGTTCAAGCGTCCTTGGGTCTTCGCCGAAGGCAAGCGCACTGGTGACATCCACCGTATAGCGCTTGAGATCCTCAGTCATCTCGACGACTTCTCCGCGCGCCGCAGCGCGTTGCCAACGCAGGTAGAGCCGCTCCGTGATGGCCTTGAGACTGGGGTAAAAGGCTTTGATATGCGGAATGGACAACGAATGCATGATCAGCTTTCGTTGCGGCGCCCACGCGGCGCCCTCGGCAGAGAAGAGCCCGTTGCTGCCGATTTCCTCCAGCACCGACTCGATCGATGCATAACGGCGATAGCGGTGCGGACGTTCGCGCATGATGGTCTGGCATAGCTCCGGATCAGTCCAGACAGTCACCGGCATTCGACAGATCTGAAATCTGAAAGGGGAGCCCAACTCCCGCGCCCATTGTTCGAGTACGAGGTGAAGCCGGGTCGGCGGTAACTGATGGAGATTGCCGAAAAAAGGCAAACCCCTGGGACATGGGAGATCGGACACCTGCCTGTACCGGATGTGGGAACTGGACACTGTATCCATGGGAGACCTCTTGTTTCGCCTTTGCTTGACCGAGACGGCCGCATCCTGCGCTGACTATCAGTCATTCAGCATAGATCATCCTGTGGGCGCGGAACCGGGAGAATGCCGGCTTTCGAATCGGATGATGAAGTATTACGTACTACTAGCTTCAATAGAAAACGCCGGGGAAACGATTCATGTCGGCTGCGTCTGCGAGGTTGGCCGGCAAGGAGTTGTATCTATCTGGTAAGACGAAACTCTGAGGAGGCGATCGCGGCGCGAATCGAATAGAAGTTGGCGGAATTACGCTTGACGTCGGCGCGCAATTATTCGCACAGGATCGCACCATGGCGCGATGGCCACTAGTCCGGCGTTGTGAAGTGGCCGCAGACATGGTCGGGGTCGACGGTCACACACCGCCGGAGCCAGGAGAACAGTCCGCTGTTGAGTCGTCGCTGGACCGGTTGCCATTTGCCGCCGTTCACGGGCGTGATCGCACATATTGAATCACGCGTGATAACTCCACGGTTTTTAATTTGGCGGATCGAAGTCTCATTATTATTCGCAGCAACACTACGGAAAAGATCCGTCAACTAATAAATAGCGATTTAGTAATCTCGGCTAATCCGATAGGCCGATCCGCGTTACACCCGGGCGTATTCGTCAGCGTTGAGCAATCCATAACAGTCCATTCCTGAAAACGGGCTTTATCGGCCCCGGCGCGTACATCGACTATATGGGCACGTTACGCGTTGAGCCGTCAACGTGGACGAATCCAATTCTCCAACCCCGACCACCCGCCACGTACTCGACCAGACCGCCCAATCATTCAGCTTGTAGCCAACTGCGTGAAAGCATTTTCAAGAAGCGGAGAATGCAATCCAGAAAACCAAACGTGCGCATCAATAAATGATGCAGCCATATCGAAATAGAGTGCAAACCTCGCAAAGCCTTGTATTGATATATGAATAAAAGAAATTTGAAGATGAAAATTGGGGTAACGAGCATTTTGCTTGCAGTCGTCACTCCGGCCGTGCATGCACAAAGCTCAGTGCACCTGTCAGGATCGATCGACGCAGGCGTCGCCTACGTCAGCGACGCTGGCAACGCTCATGGTCATCAAAGCGCCTGGCAGGCAAAGAACGGCGACATCAACATCAGCCGATGGGCCTTGACCGGCAACGAGCAGATCTCCAACGATCTCAGCGCGATCTTCACGTTGACCAACGGTTTCAACGTCATGAACGGCACCGCCGCGCAGCAAGGCCGTCTATTTGGTTTTCAGTCGTGGATGGGACTGGCCTCGCAATCGAAAGGCACGCTCACGTTCGGTCGTCAGTTCGACGAAGTTGTTCAGTTTGTCGAACCGTTCGCGCTGGGCGGAACACGATACGGCGGTACGGCCTTCGCGCACGTTTTCGACAACGATAACCTCGACAACTACACGCGCACGAACAATTCGGTCAAGTACACCAGCCCGGTGCTGCTGGGCGGGCTGAAGTTCGGGGCGCTGTACGGTTTCTCGAACGAAGCGGGCGGGTTCGCGGACAACCGCGGTTACAGTTTCGGTCTCGGCTATCAGTACGCCAATCTGGATCTGGGCGCGGGCTATTTCCAGTTCAACAACGCATCGAACCTCGCGACGGCCAATACGAATGGCGCCGAGCCGGCCGGTGCGCCGTTCAACGCGGAGCGGCAGCGCACCTGGGCGGCGGGCGGCCTGTATCATTTCGCCCAGGCGGCGGTCGGCCTCATCCTGAGCGAGACGCGACTGGACAAGGCCTCGTCGATCAACAACGTGGCCGATACCGCCATCAGCCTGCCTGGCGACGACGTGCGCTTCGACAACGTCGAAATCAACGTGCGCTACGCCGTGACCCCGCGATGGGATATTTCGGCGGGCTACACATTCACGCTCGGCCGCTTCGCCACGCCGACGGGTGTGCGCTATCCCAAGTGGCATCAGGCCGGCATCGTCAACACCTACTTCCTGACGCCCCGCACCGACGTCTACGCGGAGGCCATTTATCAACGCGCCAACCAGCTGCAAGGCACCGGGATCCAGGGGGCGCAGATTTCGAACTTCTCGCGCGCGTCCGGAGCCAACCAGTTTGTCGCCGCTTTGGGCCTGAGGCACCGTTTTTAGCCGGTCCGACACGGCGGGCGCTTCGATGCGCCCGTCGCCATTCGTAACCGCTGACGTGGAGGCGCCACAGCCAGCCAGATAGCCGAAGATGCAGAACCCGGACGCCGGGGATCGGGCGTCGTTCGCGCCGTAACCCGCTATCATCGTTTTTCGTCCTCAAGGAGAACAAGCGATGGGTCGCCCGGATTTCATCAAACACTGGACCGAACTGGAAGAACCACACGCGCATTGCTATCGCGGCGACGCCGAGCCAATGGGCTTTGACGCGCCGCTCTCGGCCGCGATGGGCATTACGCGGATCGGCATTCACCACGTCAGGCTTCTGCCCGGTCGGCGCACTTCCTATCCGCACGCCGAAAGTACCGAGCAAGAGTTCGTCTATGTGCTTCAGGGCAAGCCCGACGTATGGATCGACGGCGTGCTGCATCCGCTTGATGAAGGCGACTCGGTTGCGTTTCCGGCTGGCACCGGCATCTGCCACACGTTCATCAACAATACCGAACACGAAGTGAGGCTGATGGTGATCGGTGAGCGTCCGCGTGAAGACAATCGCATCCGATATCCGCTTAACGAAGCGTACGAACTGACGCGCGCGGACCGCTGGGCGGACTGGCCGACTAGACCGCTCGGCGACCACAACGGGATGCCGGACTAACTCCGCTCACGCGTGATTGGCGCGATCCCACGGAGGCACGCCGCCGAACGCATCCACCAGGAAATCGATCAGCGCGCGCATCTTGGCACTCATGTGGCGACGACTCGGGTACAACGCGAGCACGTCGATGTCAGGCAGACGGTACGCCGGCAATATTCGAATCAGATTGCCCGCGCGTAGGTCGTCGCCGACCAGAAACGTGGGCTGCCAGATTACGCCTTGGCCGGCGAGCGCGGCCGCGCGCGCGGTATCGCCGTTATTGGTACGCATGCGATAGTTGACCTTCACGATGTGAGCCTTGCGCTCGCTGTCGATCAGTTGCCACTCGTCGCCGGTGGCGGCATACGAGTAGCCGATGCATCGATGCCCGATCAGGTCCGCTGGCGCCGCGGGATGACCGTAACGCGTCAGGTAGGCTGGCGACGCGCACAGGATGTTTTTCGATGTCGCAAGCTTGCGGGATGCGTAGTTGGTCGATCCCGCGTGTGAAATGCGAATGGCGAGGTCGTAGCCTTCATCGACGATGTCGACGACACGGTCGATCAGCGAGATGTCGAGTTCCACTTCGGGATATTTCCGCATGAACTCGGACCATAGCGGCGCCAGATGCAGAATCCCAAAGCTCACCGGCGCATTGATGCGCAACCGGCCGCGCGGTTCGATCGACGCGGATGACACGAGCCCCTCGGTTTCGGCGACGTCGTCGAGGATAGATTTGCAGCGGGAGTAAAAAGTCTCGCCGCCCTCGGTGAGGGAGAGCTTGCGTGACGTGCGATTCAGCAGACGTGTGCCGAGATGCGCTTCCAGCTCATTCACGTAGCGAGTCACGTTGGCGGGCGATGTCTCCAGGACATCGGCGGCTCGCGTGAAACTGCCGCGGCTCACCACGGTCACGAAGACTTCAAAAGCGCGCAGCCGGTCCATGTCCATCCCCGATCATTCACAAATGCTGAATGATATACCCATATTTTGCGCCTTTCCGTGCCGTTGGCTGAAGCCTATATTGCTTCTCACGGACCAAGGCATCGGGCACTGGTCGACACACTGCAGCAGGAGATTGAACATGCAACGCTTGACGGGAAAAGTCGCCATCGTGACGGGCGCAAGTGCGGGAATTGGCCGTGCCACGGCAAAACTGTTCGCCGCGGAAGGCGCAAAAGTGGTGATCGCGGCGCGCCGCGAAGCGGAACTTGAGGCGCTCGCTGCCGAGATCGCCGACGCGGGCGGCGAGGCCGCGTTCCTCGCGGGTGACGTGCAGTCAGAGGATTTCGCAAAAGCGCTGGTCGCGCTCGCTGTCAGCCGCTTCGGCCGTCTCGACATCGCCTATAACAACGCCGGCACCCTGGGAGAAATGGGCCCGACTACGGGCGTGTCAGAGGCTGGCTGGTCAGCAGCATTGGCGACCAATCTGACGAGCGCCTTTTTGGGTGCGAAGCACCAGATCCCGGAAATGGTGAAGCAAGGCGGTGGATCGATCATCTTCACGTCGACGTTCGTCGGTTACTCATTCGCTTTTCCGGGTACCACGGCCTACGCGGCGAGCAAAGCCGGATTGATCGGGCTGACGCAGGCGCTGGCAGCCGAGTATGGGCCGCAAGGTGTGCGCGTCAACGCCATTCTGCCGGGCGCCGTGGATACGCCGATGTATCGCGACATGAACGACACGGCCGAGTCACAGGCTTTCGTGACCGCGCTGCATGCGCTCAAGCGGGTTGCGCGGCCGGAGGAACTTGCCCGCTCGGTGCTCTATCTGGCCTCGGACGACTCGTCCTTCGTGACCGGTACCGCGTCGCTGGTCGATGGCGGCGCATCGATTACGCGTACGTGAAATCCCTGGCGGCACCAAACGTTCGAGACGCCTGCTTAAACGATCGTCGATGTCGACTGGCTGCGCTTCAGGGCGGACAGTCGGTCTGCCGGATGTGAAGATCGAAACTCGAGCGTCCGGGCGTCCGCTCACGCATAGCGCGCGAGGAACATGTCAGCGGCCGATTCCGCAATCCGCCTTTGCTCCTGTTCGCGAAGCGGCGCCTGGCCCATCGTCACCTGCGGCCAGAACGCGAAGCCCTTGACTAGCGCCTGCAATTGCAGCGCCGCGAAGGGCGGATCGTCGGTCTTGAGACGGCCGTCCGCGGCGGCCGCCCGGACCCACACGGTCAGGTCTTCCTCGCGTTCGCCGAGACGGGCCACCATATCCCGCGCTCGCTCCGGCGAGTGGATGCCGGCCGCTATCGCCACACGTGCAAGCGACAGAAAAGACTCGTCGTTCAGCAGCCGAAGCTTGCGACCCAACAGGTCGAGCAACTGTGCGCGCAGCGGTTCGTCGGCGCGGTAGGCGGGCGCATCCCCCCGCTGGCTCGCGTCCCACAGCTGATGGAGAATCGCCGCGAACAGCACTTCCTTGCTTGGGAAATGGTTATAGACCGTTCGTTTCGACACGTTCGCGCGGGCGGCGATGCGGTCCATGCTGGTCGCGTCGTAGCCGGCCGCGAGGAATTCCTCGATCGCGGCGCTGACAATGGCGACGCGCTTGCGGTCGGTCAGGCGTTGAGGGGTGGTGCTTGGATCCATGCCGGTATTTTACACTCGACGGTTTACTTTTCTCGAAAATAAACTACACTGACGAGTGTACATTTTTCGGACCGCCTACCTCATGACGTCGCTTCCCGCCTTTGTCAGCCGCGTGCTCGGCGTTACCGCCGCGCAACGTGGCCGCGCGTTGTCCAGCCACTCACCGCAGCATGACGGCGAACGCTTTCGCAACGTCGCGCCGCGTCCCGCCGAAGGCCTGCGCAAGACGCTCGGCATCGCATGGAGCGTGTTGTTCAACAAACCCCGCGGCACGGTGCCGACTGACGCCTTGCCTGTCGATGCGCTGACGCGTTCGCAACTCGATGAAGCCCCCGACCGCAGCCTCTACCGGTTCGGCCATTCGACGATGCTGCTGAAGCTGCGCGGCCAGTTCTGGCTGACGGACCCCGTGTTCGCCGAGCGAGCCTCCCCGTTCCGCAATCTCGGGCCCAAGCGCTTTCATGCGCCGCCCATCGCGCTGGCCGATTTGCCGCCGCTGCGCGGCGTGATTCTGTCGCACGACCACTACGACCATCTGGATCAGGAAGCCGTACTCTCGCTCGCGCAGAGCACGGACGTATTCCTGACGCCGCTCGGCGTGGGTGACCGGCTGATCGAATGGGGTATCGACGCGGCGAAGGTACGGCAGTTCGACTGGTGGCAAGGCACCGAGGTGGACGGCATGCACTTCACCGCGACGCCCGCGCAGCATTTTTCCGGCCGTAGCCTGTTCGATGGCAACAGCACGCTATGGGCGTCGTGGGTGATCGTCGACGATGATCTGCGCGTGTTCTTCAGCGGCGACACGGGCTACTTCGACGGCTTCAGGACGATCGGCGAGCGCCTTGGGCCATTCGACGTCACGCTAGTCGAGACCGGCGCCTACGACGCGCAGTGGCCGTACGTTCATATGCAGCCCGAAGAAACCGTGCAGGCGCACATCGATCTGCGTGGCCGGTGGCTCGTGCCGATTCACAACGGCACGTTCGACCTCGCGATGCACCACTGGCAGGAGCCGTTCGAAAGGGTGATGGGTCTGGCTCTCGTGCACGGTATTGCGCTGTCGACGCCCGGCATGGGCGAGCGGCTGGATTTGAGCGCGCCGCATCGCGGTGAGCGCTGGTGGCGCCGCGCTGTCGAGACTGTCGCCGCGCCGAAGGCTGCTTGGCGCCTGTGCGCCTCTCGCGACGCCGCAGACGCCAAGTCTTCGTGAGGCCACTTTCCACACTGGCTCCGCACTGTCGGCGGCGACCGGCCGGTAGATGTGCGCCATCGCACATGCGGGGCCTCATTCCACGGGCGGTTTACGCCGTATCACCAGTTCCATGAATCCCGAACTCGGGTCGCGCTCCCGCGAGAAGCGATGTTCCGGAAGAAGCGCCAGCAATATCTCCGCGGTCGTATGGACGAGGCAACCGCGTCCCACATGACCACCCAACACTCGACCGCGCGGGTCGGCAACCGACATGTGCAGATGCGCGCCATCCGGTGACAGCGACCCCGCGAGCGTGAGGATTTCCAGATCGTCGCGCAGTTCGGTCGGATCTTCGTTCCCAGCAAACCGCAATTGAGCAACGCTGAGGCTCCCGATGCCCTGGATCACGAACGCCGCCTGCAACCCGCGTTGACTCAGCACGTCTTCGAGGGCGACACGCAGATCGTCGCCGGGAAAGAGGCGTATAGGATGGGTTTGCATCGCTCGGTTTTATGTCGGGGTGGCGTGGTAGGTTAAGGCGGATTGAATTCGGCCGCAATTGCGCGTAAACGTTTGTGCATAGCAGCAGTCATAGGAGCGACAATCGGGCCAATCGCGAGGATCGGCGCCGGGCCGCGCTCGGTCATGACTACACGATCATCGCTTTTGCTAGAAGGACCGCTTCTCGATCCGCACCGACGTACCTGTCGTCGAACGTTAAAGACAGTTTTTCCGAAGAACGATAGCGTGTCGTGCTCCGTCGGCGATGCCGCTGAACCCGAAAAGACAACATGAAACGACTGTTCCTCGCCGCGCTCGCAGTCACCTCGTTCGCAACCTGCGCTTATGCGCAAAGCAGCGCGCCCGGCCCGCTCGCCACACCCTCCGGCAAACTGGAATTCCTGCGCGTGGACCGCGAATTCGTCGCGATGCTCGACAAGGAAATCTTCGATCGCTTTGGCGCGCGCACGCTCACCCATTTCGATGACACCGACAGCGCCAATGAAACCGTCGCGCGCACGCTCGTGCAAACCGATACCGGTCCGGTGCTGTACGACTTTCGTCGCCAGCCGCCACTCGTGCAGCGCGCAGGCAAGCGCTTAACCGTCAAGCGCGTGTTCTGGCAAAACGAAGAAGTCGTGATGCAAAGCTCGCAAGGCTGGTTCCGGCTCAATCGCGGCGCGCTGACGAAGCTGCAATCGTCGACGACGACCTATCACTGATCACGCGTTGCCGGCACGCGCGCGCCCGGCCGCGATGGTAGACACCGCCTCCGCGCTCACCGTTGCCATTGTTAGCGTACCTGCAAAGGGAAAAAAGGTGTCGGGAGCCGGCGCGGAACTTGCCGCGCCCCGCGGCCCGTGCAGCGATGCCTCGGGCTATCGCTTGAAGAAATTTTCGGTCTGGATAACGGCCAGGCCGTCAAGCAGCCACTGTGCTGCAGGGCCAGAGTGACGTTCGAGATTTCAGTTTTCCGCCGATGTTTCTGCGTCGGCCAATCATCGGTGGAAAGCGGCTTAACTAGCGGAGGCCTTCTTTAGAACAGCGTAGAGCTGGTCTTTGAGCTGAAGCTTTTCTTTCTTCAGCCCTTCGATAGCGACGTTGTCGGACGGGGTAACGCCCGCTTCCATATTGCTGATCTGGTGGTCCAGGTCATTGTGACGCTCGAAGAGCCGCGCGAAATGAGCGTCTTCGGTTTTGAGGCGGGAAATCAGGTCGCGAAATTCGGGGAACATCACACACTCCTTTTCGATTACAGGCAAGAAAACATCGGGTTGTTGAATGGATCAGTATTTCACCCGGTGCAATGCTCAGCCTTGACGCTTATCAAGGCGCTATCGGACGGAAGCGGCGCCCGCTGCTGCCGTGCTGCCGGGGGCGGCCGGCACGACGCTCGTGCGTTCGTTGATACACATCAACTGGGCACTGATCGACTTGCGCGAGCATCCGCAGAACCGCGTACCGCATGGGCAGCGCGCATGATCATGAAGGGACGCTCGCCGCGGACCGTTCTGCCCGTTGGTTCCCGCAATCGAAGGGCGCCCGTGTTCAACTTCCCATCGACCACGCCATGATATTCCTCGACGGCAAATATGGCATGCGCGCCATGCTCCCGGTCTTCAGAACCTGGCTGGGAGTTTCGCCGTCGCCGGCAGTCGCGCACGGCTCGAGCACCAGCAGTGCAACGCTCAGCGAGTTCGCGCGGGTTTCACCTGACGAAGCGCTCCAGCGGCTGCACAGCGCGGCGAGCGGTCTCACTGCCGACGAGGCGGCAGAGCGCCTGCGTACTACAGGCCCCAACCAGGTGGCTCACGAGGTGCGTCACACGATCCTCGGTGAACTCGCCAACAGATCGATCAACCCGCTAAACCTGCTGCTGTTGTCACTGGCGAGCGCCTCATACTTCCTCGGCGATTCGCGCGCCACGATCATGATTGCGGTGATGGTCGTGCTTAGCGTTTCACTCGGCTTTCTTCAGGAGCACCGCTCGAATAAAGCCGCCGACGCACTGCGCCGAATGGTGCGCACGACCGCCACGGTGCGCCGGCGTACCGCGCGGACTGAAGCGGATCATGTCGATATTCCAATCGAGCAGATCGTGCCCGGCGACGTGGTCCTGTTGTCGGCCGGCGACATGATTCCCGCTGACCTGCGGCTGATCTCGGCGAGAGATCTGTTCGTCAATCAATCGGCGCTGACCGGCGAGGCAATGCCGCTCGAAAAAGTGGCGCATGCCGATACCGGTGCCGCGGAAACGCATTTCGACCTGCCGAATATCTGCTTTATGGGCAGCGCGGTCGTGAGCGGTGTCGGCTGCGGCGTCGTTGTGCTAACAGGGGGCAGGACGGCTTTCGGCCGCGTCGCCGACCTGATCGCCGCGCAACGTGTCCAGACGAGCTTCGACAAAGGCATTGCACGATTCACCTGGCTCATGATGGCTTTCATCCTGGTGATGGTTCCCCTCGTATTCGTCATCAATGGCCTGACCAAAGGCAACTGGTTCGAGGCGTTGCTTTTCGCGGTCGCGGTGGCGGTGGGGCTCACGCCGGAGATGCTGCCGATGATCGTGACGGTCAATCTCGCCAGGGGCGCCATGGCGATGTCGCGGAAAAAAGTCATCGTGAAACGCATCAATGCGATCCAGAATTTTGGCGCGATGGATGTTCTTTGCACGGACAAAACCGGCACCTTGACGCAGGACCGCATCATCCTCAAGCGCCACCTCGATCTCCACGGCGACGAATCGGATCGGGTGCTCGAATATGCCTATCTGAATAGCGCTCACCAGTCGGGCCTCAAGAATCTGCTGGATGTCGCGGTGCTGAAACACGTGGAGCTTCATGAGCAACTCAAGGCGCACGAGAAGTACACCAAAATCGACGAGATGCCATTCGATTTCGAGCGGCGCCGGATGTCCGTGGTGCTCGCACGCGAAGACGGTGCTCACATCCTGATCTGCAAAGGGGCGGTCGAGGAGATCTTCTCGGTGTGCACGCGTTACGTGATCAACGGCGACATGGGCACGCTCGACGAAAGCCATTTCGACGCGGCAAAGGAAGCCACCGCTGCCCTCAATGCAGACGGATTTCGCGTCGTCGCGGTCGCCTACAAGGAGATGCCACCGCAGCAGGCCACTTATTCGGTCAAGGATGAAGCCGATCTGATTCTGCTCGGCTACATCGCGTTTCTCGACCCGCCGAAAGAGACCACGGCGGCGGCCATTGCGACGCTGAAAGAGCGCGGCGTGCAGGTGAAGATTCTCACCGGGGACAACGATATCGTGACCCGCAAGATTTGCCATGAGGTTGGGCTCACGGTGGATCGGGTCGTGCTCGGCAAGGAGCTCGAATCGCTGTCGCCTGCCCAGTTGGCGGATCTGGCGGAGAGTGCTTCTGTGTTCGCCAAGGTGTCACCGTCGCAAAAGGCCGCGATTATCGATGCGTTGCACCGCAAGGGACATGTGGTCGGCTTCATGGGTGACGGCATCAATGACGGACCGGCGCTCAAGGTCGCGGACGTCGGTATTTCGGTTGATAGCGCGGTCGATATCGCGAAAGAGTCGGCCGACATCATTCTGCTCGAGAAAAGCCTCGCCGTGCTCGGCGATGGCGTGCTCGAAGGCCGCAAGGTGTTCGGCAACATCACCAAGTACATCAAGATGGGCGCCAGTTCGAACTTCGGCAATATGTTCAGCGTGCTCGGCGCCAGCATCATTCTGCCGTTCCTGCCGATGGCGCCGATCCAGGTGCTCACCAACAACCTGCTATACGACTTTTCGCAAACGGCCATTCCCACCGACAACGTTGATGAAGAATATCTGCGGGTGCCGCGCCGCTGGGATATCGGCAACATCGTCAAGTTCATGCTTCTGATCGGGCCGATCAGCTCCATCTTCGACTACATCACTTATTTCATGATGCTTTATGTCTTCGGCGCCTGGGACAAGCCGTCCTTGTTCCAGACGGGCTGGTTCGTGGAATCGCTTCTCACCCAGACGCTGATCATCCACATCATCCGGACTTCCAAAGTGCCATTTCTGCAGAGTCGCGCGAGTTCGGCGTTGATCGCGACGAGTCTCATCATCGCAGCGGTGGGGGTCGCGATACCCTATGCGTGGCTAGGCACGTTCCTCGGCTTTATTCCATTGCCGCCGGCTTACTGGCCGGCGCTTCTGCTGATTCTCCTGAGTTATGCCGTGTTGACGCATCTGATGAAGACCTGGTTCGTCCGGCGATTCGGGCTCGACTAAGCACCCGGGGCTTGAGCAACGATGCACGGGAACATTTCCCGCGCTTCAAATAGAATAATTTTGAGAAAGCAAGGCAGCCGTTCGCTAAGCGCACACATTCCCCACTCAGGACGGATTGGCGACCGGTGCGGCACCGTACCGACGTCTCGCAAGGATCCAGACATCATGACGGTTGGGCCGGTCGCAACACAGTCCCGGCTCCGCGTTACGTCGTTCCAGAAAGAGGGTCCACTTGTTAAATCATCTACTCGCGTTCCTCTCAGACGGCCTATTGGCCTTTTCATGGTGGCAGATCCTGCTCGCTACTCTGGTGTCGACGCACATCACCATCGTCAGCGTGACGGTCTATCTGCATCGGTGCCAGGCGCACCGCGCACTGGACCTGCATCCTCTCGCCAGCCATATGTTCCGTTTCTGGCTATGGATGACAACAGGAATCGTGACCGGCAAATGGGCTGCGGTCCATCGCAAACACCACGCGAGGTGCGAGACGCAAGAAGATCCTCACAGCCCGCAAGTCAAAGGGATCTGGCGGGTATTGCTCGGCGGCGCCGAACTCTACCGTACCGAAGCGAGGAACGAGGAAACGCTGCGCAGGTTCGGCCACGGCACGCCGGTCGACTGGATGGAGCGGAACGTCTACGAAAAATATCCGGATCTCGGCATCAGCCTGTTGATGGTGATCGACGTCGCGCTATTTGGTGTGGTCGGTGTGTCGGTTTGGGCCATCCAGATGATGTGGATTCCATTTTGGGCCGGCGGCGTGGTCAACGGACTGGGCCATTTCTGGGGTTACCGCAATTTCGGTCCTCAGGATGCGAGCACGAACGTGATGCCGATCGGCATTCTGATCGGCGGTGAGGAACTTCACAATAATCACCACGCGTACGCGACATCCGCCAAGCTGTCGAACAAATGGTACGAGATCGACATCGGTTGGATGTACATTTGCGTCCTCTCCGCGTTAGGGTTGGCGACGGTGAGGAAAGTGGCGCCCCGGCCGCGTCTGCTCAAAGGCAAGGTGGTGCTGGACGACGAAACGCTTCAGGCTGTGCTGCGAAACCGCTGCGAGGTGATGGCAAGCTATGCCCGAACGGCTGAGCGCGCCTACCGGCAGGAACTCTTGCGGCTGAAGCACATCAGCAGGAGCGAGAGAGCCTTGCTGATGTGCAGCGTCAAAAGATGGTTTCGCGACGGGCAAGCAGGGCAAGGCGGCGCGCGTCAGCCGGTTTCGACACCACTCTGCGACAGCGACGCGAAGCTTCTTGTCTTCGTTGAATTGCGCGAGGATCTCGCGGCAATCTGGGAACGCTCGAATCGCTCTCGCGAAGAGTTGCTCGGCCAATTGGAAGACTGGTGCCGACGCGCTGAACAAAGCCGCATCGACGCGCTAAGGGAATTCTCGCTTCGCCTCCGCCACTATGGTTGATGTCCAATGCCGGGGCTCCAGCTTTCGATCTATCATTGGCTGAATCACTCCAACAGATATTGATGCGAGTGGGGGGCGGGATGGCAAAATATTAGCTAGCGTATCCGAGGGTTGATCATGCTTGACCATATTATTCTCACCGTAAGCGATGTTGAACGTTCGCTTGCCTTCTATAACGCAGCGCTCAAGCCGCTCAACATCCAGTACTTCATGCCATATAAAGGCGCAAACGGTCATCCCGATCTATGGGGATTCGGCGACGGCAAGAGGGCAGTTTTCTGGCTGAAACAAGGCAGGCCAGAACCTGCGGTGATCCATTGGGGGTTCATGGCGCCCGATAACGACGCGGTCGATGCATTCTACAAGGCGGCAATGTCGGCTGGCGCGCGGGACAATATTCCGCCACGCGCGAGACTGGAATATTATCCGGGCTACTACGCAGCCGACGTGTTCGATCCTGACGGATACTCATTCGAGGTCGTGCATAAAAGCTAGACGTGCTGATGGTGGGCGCGTCTTGCGACGATACGCCGAGCAGGAGCGTTCAACGCGACGCTGAAAACCAGCTCCGTAATGCCTGCACGTCCGGAATGCGGATATGCCGCCCCTTGGCCTCGATGAGATTCAGGTCGCAAAGGCGGGTGAATGCCCTGCTGACCGTTTCGAGTCGCAGTCCGACGAAATCTGCAATATCGGTCCGACTGAGGGGAAGCGAGAACTCGGTAAAGTGCTGTTTGCGCGCGGCAAGCTGGTCCGAAAACCAGAGGAGAAATCCACAGATGCGCCGTTCGGCGTTGGCGCTCGCGGTGAACAGGAACGCCTGCTGCCGCTGTTGCATGACGCGGGCAACGAGACGGTGAAACTGAGTGCCAATCAACTGGTTCTGGGAGATGCGGCGCAGCAGATGCCGGTAAGGGATCACACAAAAGACCGAATTCTCAAGGGCGACGACCGTAACGGGCTGTGTTCCAGACGCGGCGCCGAGGAAGCCAACGACATCCCCTCTCAAAGCAAGCGCCGCAATCTGGAGCCTTCCATCGTCGGAGCGCGCCACGGCTTTGGACGAACCGCTCGCAATCGCGAAGAGATGCGTGAATGGAGCACCTTGCTCGTAGAGAACCTTGCCTTGCTCCACTCGCCTTCTCTCGACAACCACGTCGGCGAGACCTGACACCTGGTGTAAGTCAAGGCCGCTTCCTAGACATAGTTCTCGGATTCCACATTGCGCGCAATGATTTGGGCGTTCGCTAGCAAAAGACTGCTTGCCAAGGGCGATGAGTAGTTCGTGGTCCATTGCTGATGAGTACCGGGTGAGTGGCTCGCGTGGCGCGTTTCGATTGGCGGGGCATGACCCCTTCGTCGACGAACTGGCGAGGGTGTGTCTATTCGCAGGTGGCACTCCCACGCGTTTCCGCCGGTCGTGCTGGCGGCGCCTGACGATTCACACAGTGGCGTATGCCGCACCGAGCGGCTGCTTTAATGCAGATGTGGTCATTAGCCGGTGATGCAAGGGCGAACTAAAAACGCCGACCTGACTTCGGATTGTTCTGCCCAACCGCGCAGGGTTAGCCGTCGACAATCTGAACAGACTTGATTGATGGCGAGCGTTCGTTGTTGCAGGCGCCGGCCCGTCTCCTCACCAACCTTCCATGCAGTGTTGGCACTCCGGAGCACTCCCGGCGCCCTGAACTGAAAGGGTGGCCAACCTGTCTCCTGAACCGATCATATTGCCCGGTCGACTTCGTGCGCTCATCGATACAGCGCACGAAGTTGACTAAAGTCAAATGAGTGGATTGGCCGAGTCGCCAAAGGACCAAGTGTGACGACGTGAACCGGTATCTTGGTGGTGGATTTCATGTGAATACCAATAGCCGCAGCGTTGATCGGCGGCACAATCATCAGACCTTTTGTAACTCGGCTCCTATGAACAGTTCACTTGCCGGCATGCCTTTTCATGCGTGATCGATGGTGCCTGTACGCGCATTCGCTCAATGATCATTGTTTGACATTGTTCGACGAATGGTGCGAAAGGCGGGCGATATTGCCGCTCTACCACTTGATGAATGCATGGCCGTTTTTGTCTGTGTCCGGTTCGGCGATATCTCGCCTGTACGCACGGCTAGGCGGACTACTGAGCGACGAGGCCTCGGGGTTGCTCGAGAGCGAACGAACGACAATCAACATGATTCTGCGAGATCGATGCGTCGATATTGAGAGTTTGGACGACGAAGTGGCGGATGCAGTGTGCGAGTTCTGCTCGCGGCGACGAGATGAATCTTCTTTGGTGCATTGGAACGCCGGCTAGCCAATTGAATTGTTCCTTGGGCGCGAACGCAATCGACGGCAGCCATAAAGAAAATATGAAAGTCGGTCGCGCCGATAATAATTGGTACACCAAACATTATGTGAACGTGAGAATTCCCCTAAAGATATCGAGCCGCGGGCCGTTAGCAGACTGTAGAGATGCAGCACCGTCTGCTCGTTGTGGTCACCTTGAGAGGTTCGTTAACGTATGAAGCTGTCCTTCGCCCAGAAGCTCTGGCTCCCGCTGGTCCTGAGCCTTGCATGTCTTGCCGGCATGTCGATCTACAACGCGTACGAAGAAAGGGACGCCCAGCTGGAAGATCGCAAACGGGACCTGGTCCACTCTGCCGATATCGCCCTTAGCATCGTCAAGACATACGGTGACGCGGTAGCCGCGGGATCGCTGAGCGAGCCGGAGGCGAGGAAGCAGGCCATGGCAAAAATCAGGGCCATCCGGTACGGGGACGAAGGCTATTTCGCGATTATCGATTCGCAAGCAATCGTGCTGATGCATCCCACGCGTCCGGAGATGGACGGCAAGGACGCCAGCAACTACAAGGATCCGAACGGCGTATATGTCTTTCGAGCCGCGGTTGATGCCGTCAAGCACGACGGCAAGGGGTTTAACGAGTATGCATTTCCGCGGCCGGGCTCGACCGAAGCCTCTCCGAAAATCTCGTACAACGTGGCCTATCAGCCGTGGGGCTGGATTCTCACGACGGGCGTGTACGTGGATGACATCGACGCGGCATTCCGTTCAATGTTGTATAGGAGCCTCGGCATCATGCTGGTGCTGGTCGGCGCCTTGTCGACTGTCGTGGTGCTGTTCAATCGCAGCATCCTGCGCGCGATGGGAGGAGAGCCATCCTACGCCGCCGAACTCGCTAACCAGATCGCCGGCAATGACCTGACCGCAGTGGTCAGGACGAGTCGCGATGATCAATCAAGCCTGCTGTTTTCGATGAAAAGCATGCAGGAGCAACTCACGCGGACGATCGGCGCGATCAAGGTCTCTGCCGATTCGATCGCGACCGCTTCGCATCAGATTGCAGTAGGCAATCAGGACCTGTCCCAGCGTACCGAGGAGCAGGCTGCGGCTCTCGAGCAGACGGCCGCCACGATGGAACAACTGATCTCCACGGTCAGCAAGAACGCCGAGAATGCAAGCGAGGCGAGTCAACTCGCTGTTCAGGCGGTGAAGGTGGCCGAACAGGGCGGCGTCGTGGTGACGCGGGTCGTGGAAACCATGGACGGAATCAACGCCGGTTCCGACAAGATTGCCGATATTATCGGCATGATCGAAAGCATCGCATTCCAAACCAATATTCTTGCGTTGAACGCGGCCGTGGAAGCGGCGCGTGCCGGGGAGCAGGGCCGAGGCTTTGCGGTGGTCGCTTCCGAGGTGCGCTCGCTCGCGCAGCGCTCTTCGACCGCGTCGAAGGAGATCAGGGAACTGATTCATGATTCTGTGCAACGGGTACGCGCCGGCGCCGGCTACGCGCAGGACGCCGGCGAAGCCATGGACAGGATTACGCAGGAGGTCAAGCGCGTGACAGATCTCATGAGCGAGATCGCCGCTTCGTCGCAGGCGCAAAGTAAGGGCATCGGGGAGGTGAATGAGGCTGTCACGCAGATGGATCAGGTAACGCAGCAGAACGCGGCACTGGTCGAAGAGGCCGCGGCGGCAGCCAGTTCGCTGGAGATGCAGGCGGACGACCTGAAGGCTGTGGTTTCCAGATTCCGGCTGGGCGCGTAGCGTGGCCCCGGCATGCGCGCCGGCGGTCGGGCGCGCAGGGCGATTGCAGCGCGTGTCGAGGCAGCGCCTGCGCCCGCCGTAAAGCCAAGGGCACTTCACGGATCGCACGGCGGTGCAAGCCGCTGAATCAGACGCTTGGCCTTTCGGTGGGTTCGAACCGTTGAACAGGAACGAACACCCGACTGGGAGGCTGCACGAGCCGCTGCAAACAACATGCAAGAAGCCTTACACCCGGGAGCTTCCATGACCATGTCGAAAGAGCTTGCCGACGCAACGCCTGACAACGACTTGATGGACGACGGTTCGCATCTGTACAGCCAGGCCTGGGCGTCTTCGCTCACCTCCTTGACGGAGGTGTTGCGACACAATGCCGCCGATATTGTGAAGCGGTTCTATGACGGCCTGATTCGCCTGCCTAAATCGAAGCACACGCTCGCGGCGTTGTCCGAGCACGAACTTCAGCATCTCAAGACGCAGCAGATCCAGAATCTCTACGCGCTCGCGTCGCCGGACCTGACCGCGGTGGATCATCGCACGATGGCGCTGCGGGTCGGACGGATCCACGCCATCGTCGGTCTGGAGTGGGAAGACCTGATTCGCAGCCGGGGAATCCTTTCCGCTGCGATTCACGACACACTCGATACGACATTGCACGGCAAGGCACTTGCGGTGCTGGGAAGGCGGTTGACGCAGGATCTGGCGTGGCAGACTGAGGCCTACCAGCGTCTGCAGACTTCGCGTCAGGACGTATTGCTGCGTGTGACCCGACTGGCGTGGGAAGTGGAAAGCTATACGGATCTGATCGGCAGGGTCGTTCAGATCCTCGGCGAACACGACGAGGTCGCGGGTTGCTCGGTTGGCCGCCCCGATGCTCAAGGTGTCTTTCGCTTCGAGTCGGTGTCGGGCAAAACCATGGAGCGGTATCTCGCCGGGTTCGAGAACTCGCCAGAGCGGCCGATCTCGAACGGCGATTTGCCTCAAGGGCAAGGTCCAGTCGGACGCGCCTGGCGTAGCGGGAACGTGGAACGCAGCACCAACTTTGCGACGGATCCGCTCATGGCGCCGTGGAAGGTACTGGCGCTACGGGAGAGTTTTCGCTCCAGCGTGGCGATTCCTCTACGTCAACCCGGCCATCCGCCCAAGGCCATTCTTTCGCTTTACAGCGCGTTTCCGGGCGGGTATTCGGCAGCGGACCAAATGGCTTTCATCATGCCCTTGCAAACTCTTCTCGGGCTCGCGATTGCGCGGATCGAGAATCAGGAAGGGCGTACTCATGCCGTACCTTACGCGACGCGACAACATTGGGCGGCGCTGTTGAGATCGGATGCGTTGGAAATGCATTATCAGCCGCTGCTGGACCTCAAAACCGGGCAGGTGACCAAAGTCGAAGCGCTGGCCCGCCTGCGGGACGGCGACCGGGTGTTGACGCCCGGTGAGTTTTTCCCGGCGCTGTCCTCGGATGATTTTCTCGACCTTTACGTGCGGGGTTTGGCACAGGTGCTGTCGCAGCGGAATGGCTGGCTGCAAGTTGGCGTCGAGTTGGAGGTGTCGGTGAATCTGCCCTCCAGTGCATTGGGTGACAACCGCTATTTCGAAGCCACCCGGCAAGCCCTGAAGGAATACGTTTGCCGTCCAGACATGTTGACCCTGGAAATTCTCGAAACGGATGCCCTTCCATCTGGTATGGACGTGTCCGGCGAACTGGCGAAATTCAAGTTGCTCGGCATAAACCTGGCGGAAGACGACCTGGGGTCCGGGCACAGCAGCCTGAACCGCTTGCGCGAATTACCGTTTGACTGGATCAAGATCGACCGCAGTATCGTGAGTGTTGCGGGTCAGGACGCCTCCAATGTGTTGCGTTTCGTTTATCAGTTGACAAGGCTTGGCCGCTCGCTGGGTAAATCCGTGGTCGTGGAAGGGATTGAAGATGCGGGGATGCTGGAGGCAATCGTCATTCTCGGCGCCGACGTTGCGCAGGGCTATGCGATCGCGCGCCCCATGCCGGCGCAACAGTTGACGACATGGATGCATAACCAGCCGCATGTGCCGCGTTCCCTTGAAGCGAGGAGCGCGCTGGGCAAACTGGCCACGTTGCTAATCTGGGAAGAACGCCTGCATCTGATTTGCGAGGACCCGCGCGCGTTCGGCAGGCTGTTCGACATCGTGACCACGCCGGCCACGATCGATGTCGCCGCGCCGGCTGTGCCAGCGCCGCTCGACTCGGCCTGTCAGGTTTGCCCATTCTCCCGGTTCTTTAGCGAAACGGAATCCATTTTGCCAAAGGGACTTTCGGATCCGACCGCGCAGCGGGCGTTGATTGCGGCTGCGGTGAATCACGGGCCCGACAGCGTGGCCTATCGGTCGGCACGCCAGCGGCTTGTGACCGCCATCATGAGCGAGGCGGTCGAACACTGAGCGACGACAACTCCCGCGGGTGGCAGCCAGTTGCGTAGAAACGACTGCATACGGCCGCGCCCGCTTGCGGTATTCATTTTTTTTTGACGCGCGATGAATCGCGTACGTTTCCATGATCAGGAATGCATTCTCCGCCATGTCTATCGACAGGCGCTTCAGTATCAGCGTTGCAGTCGCGCTCCTGCCAGTCCTGATTCTGTGCGGCAGGCTGGTCGTGCACGAGTGGCACGCATACGTCGTTGCAGATGGCGCTCTCTACGCGTTCCAGAGCTATCGGGCCGGATTGCAGGCAATCGAGCGCGTCTCGGCCGAGCGTGGCCCGACCAACAGCGCGCTGGGCGAAGATTTGCCGACTCCGGAAGCGAGGAGGGCGGCGCTGCGCCGCGCCCGTGACGAGAGTGACGCCCGCATTGAGAAGTTGATCGAGATGCTTCAGGCCAGCCGCTGTCCGGCGTGTGACGGCGACCTTGCTCGCATCAAGGAAGCGCGCAACGAACTCGCAGGGGCACGGGCGAACGTCGATCAGCTTGTCCGCCTGCCGCTGGCACAACGCGGGGAGCGTGCGGTGTCGAGCGCGGTGGACGGGATGATCAAGGTCATTCCGCAGTTCGCGCCCGCGATCGATGCGTTGGCCGCAAACGTGGTCAAGGGCGACACTCGTGCACTGAATTGCCTGATCCTCGCCACGCTGACCGCGGATCTGCGGGAAGCGGCCGGCCAACTCGGCTCGCACTTCACGGCGACGCTGACTGCGCGCAGAGCGCTCCGTCAGGAAGATCAGCTGGCAATCGAGCGCACCGAGGGGAGAGTGGACCAGTTGCGCGAATTGATCGACGCGCATGTGCGGGACCGGTCGACGCTGGAATCGACGGCATTCGACAGAATGAACCAGCTGTATTTCGGGGAAGGCATTGCCTATATCGCCGAGGTTCGCAGGCTGGCGAGTCGGTCGGGCGGCGCGGCAATATCACCCGCGCAGCTCGCCGACCACTACGTACCGATGATGCGGCCGATTACGGTGTTCCGCGACCAGGTATTGGATCTGGCTGAAACGGAGATCCGTCATCACCGGAGCAATGCCTTGGCCCTTCTGGCGGCCAGCGGTTTGGCCGCATGTGTGCTGTTGGCGATACTGCTGTCGATGGCGACGCTATTCAGAAGGCGCGTGATTCGACCGCTTCTCGATGCAACGCACGTCATTGGAGCGATTGCGAACGGCGATCTCACGGCGGAAATTCCGGCGGCGCGCTATCGCGGCGAAATCAAGGCCATGTTCAACGCCATCGGCGTGCTAAAGGCCAATAGTGTCGAGAGGCAGCAACTCGAACGGGAGCGCGACCGTCTGATTCACGAACTGAAAGCCACGGCGGAAACGGACTTCCTGACCCATCTGCTCAATCGCCGCGCATTCGAGAGCAGGGCGCGCGCGAGTTGCGCGGAACGGAACACGGCCGAACCGGAGCTCGCGCTGATCATGTTCGACATTGATCACTTCAAGAAAATCAACGATACGTATGGTCACGCCACAGGCGATCATGCGTTGCAGCTCGTTGCCCGTCTTTGCCTTGACACCTGCCGGCCATCGGATGTCGTCGCGAGATGGGGAGGCGAGGAGTTTGCGGTGCTAAGCCGTGTGCACGATGCAGCAGAGGCGCTTGCCATAGCGGATCGTTTGCGTCGCAGGATCAGCGAGACCCGAATCCCGTTTAACGGTAAGGATGGTTTCACCATCACGGCAAGCTTTGGCGTCGCGCTCGCGTCGGCCTGTGATTCGCGCGACGTAGCCCGTCTTTTCAGGCACGCCGATCGTCTGCTGTATCAGGCCAAGGAGGCTGGACGGGATCGAATCGTCGCTGATCCGATCGGCGTGCCGAGCGGCAGCGCGTGAGGACATTGCACAGCAGCTGGGCGTGAAATTCTATTGACCTTGCAGATTCGGATTGCCAGCGGGAACATTGGAGCCGGTTTCGGACGAACCAGTGGTGGAAGGACCGTATGCGCTCGCCGCATTGTTTCGCGCGGAAACGCGGGCTTCGGCTGCCTGAATGTCGGCGGGGTAGGTGGAGTCGGATGCGACCGCGGGGTTGTAGCCGGCCTGTTCGAGCTGCTTTAATTGTGCCTTGACCTCGGCACGCGTGAGCGGTTGCTCGGATTGCGCGAAAGCCGCCAGCGGCGCCGCGAGCGCGACGCCTAGCGCCGCTGCCTTGATGAGCGATTTCATGAAGCTTCCCTCCGAGAATATTTTTTTGGGGTGCCTCAGCGATCTTTGGCACCATGCACGGATTCTAGGAAGCGAGTGCGCCAGGGGAAACCAGCAATACGGTAATTCAGTGTTGCGGCAAACAACAAGTCGGCGTGATGTAATGTTCGCCGTAGTATACGCAGAACCGCTTTCACACGCCTTCGCGCACATCCACTCGATACGCTGTCACTTGCCGGTACGTGCCGCCGGCGCGCAGGATGACCTCGTCCTGTTCCGCCATGTTGACCTGATTGGGAAAGCCGCCTGCTTCGAGACATAAACCGGCGTGCGCTTGATAGGCCATGCCGCCGCGTCCCGGATCGCCGTTCAACGAATTGCCGCTATAAAACTGTAAGCCGCGCTGATCGGTCGACACGGTCAGTTCGCGTCCGCTGCCGGGATCGTAGGCACGGGCAACCTGGCGCATGGACGGCATGACGCCGTTCATACCGCTACCAGGCGAATCACGCAGCACATAGCAATGATCGAATCCACCCGCTGTCGCCAACTGCGCGTGGGGCCAGTCCAGCCGTGCGCCGATCGGCGCGCTCTGCCGGAAGTCGAATGCGTTGCCCGCCACGTCAGCCAGCCGGCACGGAATCATGTCCGTGTCGACTTCAAAGAACCGGTCGGCATCGATCGACAGCATATGGCCGCGAATGTCCGTGCCCGGCCGGCCTGTGAGGTTGAAGTACGGGTGGCTCGTCAGATTGAGCGGCGTCGCGGCATCGGTGATCGCCTCGTACACGATGGTCAGCGTGCCGTCGTCGTCGAGCGAGTAGCGCACTTGCGTTGTCACATTGCCGGGAAAACCGGCATCGCCTTCGGGCGACTCCAGTCGCATGAGCAGCGCGCCGTTGTCCTCGCTCACTTCCCACAGCGCGCGATGAAAGCCCACCGTGCCGCCATGCAGCAGGTTCGCACCTTCATTGCGATCGAGCGTGTATTCGATTCCGTCGAGCGTGAAGCGCGCATCGGCAATGCGGTTCGCCCAGCGGCCTATCAGTCCACCCATGTATGTGGTGGCCGCCACGTACTCGGCGGGCGTGTCGTGGCCGAGCAGGATATCGCCGAGTACGCCGGCGCGATCCGGCGCATGCCACGACACCAGCGTCGCGCCCAGATCGCTGATGGCGACTTTCATGCCGTGCGCGTTGCGCAGCGTGAAGAGTCGGACGGAATCGCCGCCGCGCAATGTGCCCCACGGCTCAGAAGAAAGTTGTGCGATGCTGATCATGTCGTTGGTGGGAAGAAAAGAGAATAGGCATGCTCAGCCCGGCGCCGGCGTCGAATTCACCCGCTCCTGGTATTCGCGTGGCGTACAGCCGAGTTCACGGCGAAACACCGCGTACATGTATTGCAGCGAGGTGAAGCCGCAGCGAATCGCGACTTCCGCGCTCGATGCATCGCGCTTCGCCAATAGCGCCTTTGCGACATCGAGTTTATGGCGCAGGATTTCCTGATGCACGGTGCACTGCCGCTCGCGCCTGAAGTACTCTTCGAGCGACGAGCGCGACACGCCGACATAGTCGGCGACCTGTTCGGTGCGAATACCCTGGCATGCGTACTGACGGATAAAGTGACGCGCCCGCATCACATACGGGCTCGCAAGCGGTTGGTGCCGGGTCGACTCGAGCACGTTGATGCCGACCGGCGGCACGAGAATGCGCCGCCCCGGAAAGCGCGCGCCGTGCAGCATCTGATGCAAAAGGTGGGCCGCAGTGCGGCCCATTTCCTCGGTGCCTTGAATCACCGAAGACAGTGGAATTCTTGTCAGCGTGCGTGTCAGCGGATCGTTGTCGATGCCGATGATCGCAACTTCCTCCGGCACCGGAATGCCGGCAATCAAACAGGCCTGGAGCAGATGCCGCGCACGCGCATCGGTCACGGCGATGATGCCGACCGGTTTCGGTAAATCGCGCAGCCATGCGGTGAGCTGTTCGGTCGCCTGGTTCCATGACGGCGCGCTGGTCGAGAGGCCGCGATACATCTCGCTGTCGATCTGTGCGGCGCTGCGGCCATCCGCGCTGCGCAAATGGGCGAACGCGAGCTCCCGCTGTTGCGCCCAGCGGTTCTCCTGCGCCTGCGGCAGGCTGTACAACGCGAAGTGCTGGAGACCCGCGCCGATCAGATGCGTATAGGCGAGCGAGATGAGCTTGCTGTTGTCGGTGGCGATATAGGGTAAGTCCGGAGGATAGTGCGCCGGATCTTCGAACGAGGATCCCACGGCGACCACGGGCAACGGACAATCGCGCAGTGCTTCGCCCACGGCGGGATCGTCGAAATCCGCGATGATGCCGTCGCCGTCGAAGCGTTCAATGCCCGTCAGCCGGCAACGAAAGTCTTCCTCGAGAAAGAGGTCCCACGCCACGCGTGTGGACAGTAGGTAATTACCAATGCCGGTAATGATCTCGCGATCGTAGACCTTGTTCGCGTTGAACAGCAGCGCGATCCGATGGGTCGTCTGTGGTGTTTGCGGACGGGTCATGGCGGTGGGTCGCGCGCGGATTATCGGACCCGTCGCGCGTTCGTCTCCTGTCAGCCAGAGCGGGCGCTTTAGCGCCTTCTCCGGTCCCATGCAAGATGGTTGAGGTTGGGTGTGGATTTCACCCGGCACCGGTTTTAAGTGTCTGGTTATTCTAGGCCCCGAATCACGCGCCGGTGCAAAACAAAATGGCGGGCGGTAAGAAACATCAAGCAGGCTGCGCAATTTCGCAATTGCCGATGCATCTTGCAAGCGGCAGCATGGCGTCACCTTGTCGACCGGCGCGACGATGTCGCATGGGTTGCGGTGCAACATAACTGGAGACGCAGATGTCTTATTTCGAACACATTCCCGAGATCCGCTACGAAGGCCCGCAATCGGACAACCCGCTTGCGTACCACCACTACGATAGAAGCAAAAAGGTACTCGGAAAAACCCTCGAAGAGCATCTGCGCATTGCGGTGTGCTACTGGCATACGTTCGTCTGGCCGGGCGTGGATATTTTCGGGCAGGGAACGTTTCGGCGCCCCTGGCAGCAAGACGGCGATGCCATGGAGCGTGCACGGCAAAAGGCAGATTCGGCATTCGAGTTCTTCTCGAAGCTCGGTACACCGTACTACACGTTTCACGATACCGACGTGGCGCCCGAAGGTTCGAGCCTGAAAGAATATAGCGAGAACTTCCTGCGCATTGCCGACTATCTGGCGCGCAAGCAGGAGGACAGCGGCGTCAAGCTGCTGTGGGGGACCGCCAATCTGTTCTCGCATCCCCGTTATGCGGCCGGCGCGGCCACCAATCCCGATCCGGAGGTGTTCGCGTTTGCGGCGACGCAGGTGCGCCACGCACTCGATGCGACTCAACGGCTCGGCGGCGACAATTATGTGTTGTGGGGCGGCCGCGAAGGCTACGATACGTTGCTCAATACCGACCTGGTACGTGAACGCGATCAACTCGCGCGTTTTCTGCATATGGTCGTCGATCATGCGCACAAGATCGGCTTCAAGGGCTCGCTGCTGATCGAGCCCAAGCCGCAGGAACCGACCAAGCATCAATACGACTACGATGTCGCGAGCGTACACGGCTTCCTGCTGCAACACGGGCTGGAGAAAGAGATTCGGGTCAATATCGAGGCCAATCACGCGACGCTTGCCGGACATTCGTTTCATCACGAGATCGCCACGGCCTACGCGCTGGGTATTTTCGGCAGCGTGGATGCGAATCGAGGCGACCCGCAAAACGGCTGGGATACCGACCAGTTCCCAAATAGTGTGGAAGAGCTGACCCTCGCCTTCTACGAAATTCTCAAGCATGGCGGCTTCACCACGGGGGGCATGAACTTCGACTCGAAAGTGCGGCGTCAAAGCGTGGATCCGGAAGACCTGTTCTACGGCCACATCGGTGCAATCGATAACCTCGCGCTCGCCGTGGAGCGCGCCGCGGTGCTGATCGAAAACGACCGTCTCGATCGATTCAGGCGTCAGCGCTATGCGGGTTGGGAAGCGGAGTTCGGGCGCAAGATCCTGTCCGGCGACTATTCGCTTTCCACGCTGGCGACGGACGCCCTGTCGCGCGGTCTGAACCCGCAGCACGCAAGCGGTCATCAGGAGCTCATGGAAAACATCGTGAATCAGGCCATTTACAGCGGACGCTGATCGAAGTCGCAAGAAGCAGTGCAGGAGAGAAAGTAGCAATACCCCATAAAGATCGCGCGGCCACGTCGACCGCGCGGAACAGGAAGCTTTGGGTTGTCGCTTGTCCGGTCTTGCGGCTCGCAGCGCAGGCCGTCCAATCCGGTATTCCGGCTATCAGAAGAAGGAGAGAGACATGAAATTCGCAACGCGTCGTACCGTATTGAGTTCGCTCGTGTGTGGAGCGGTGCTCGCCAGCCTGTCGCTCGTCGCGCCGCTCGCGCACGCAAGCAAGGATCATCCGGAAATTGGCTTCTGTATCGACGATCTGCGCGTCGAGCGCTGGTCGCGCGATCGCGACTATTTCGTCGCCGCGGCGGAAAAGCTCGGGGCGAAAGTGTCGGTGCAATCCGCCGATGCGAGCGAAGAGCGGCAGATCTCGCAGATCGAGAACCTGATCTCGCGCGGCGTGGATGTCATCGTGATCGTGCCGTTCAATTCGAAGACGCTCGGCAATGTGGTGGCCGAAGCGAAAAAAGCGGGCATCAAAGTGGTTTCATATGACCGGCTGATTCTCGACGCCGATGTGGACGCCTATATCTCGTTCGATAACGAGAAGGTCGGCGAACTGCAGGCGCAAGGGGTCTACAACGCACAACCGAAGGGCAACTACTTCCTGCTCGGCGGCGCGCCGACCGACAACAACGCGAAGATGCTGCGCGAGGGCCAGCTCAAGATCCTCAAGCCCGCCATGGACAAGGGCGACATCAAGGTGGTCGGTCAGCAGTGGGTGCCGGAATGGAGCGCTTCCACGGCGCTGCGCATTGTCGAAGATGCACTGACGGCGAACAACAACAAGATCGACGCAATCGTCGCATCGAACGACGGCACCGCAGGCGGCGCGATCCAGGCGCTCGCCGCGCAGCACATGGCTGGCAAGGTGCCGGTGTCGGGCCAGGACGCGGATCTCGCGGCCGTCAAGCGTGTGATTGCCGGCACGCAGACCATGACCGTCTACAAGCCGTTGAAACTGATTGCCGGCGAAGCGGCCAAGCTCTCCGTCGCACTAGCGAAGGGCCAGAAGCCCGCCTATAACGCGCAATACGACAACGGCAAGAAGAAAGTCGACACGGTGCTCCTGCAACCTACGTTGCTCACCAAGAGCAATGTCGACATAGTCGTCAAGGACGGCTTCTATACCCAGGCCCAGCTCGCGAGCCAATGAGCGTAACGTGTGCGCGGCGCGCGCCGATGCGTGTCATGCGTATCGGCGCCGCTGCGCGCCTTGCAGCGAGGCATAGCGAATGACGCAACCTCTCATGACGATGCGCGGCATCGTCAAGGCGTTTTCCGGCGTGAAAGCGCTCGACGGCATCGACCTCACGATCGCGCCGGGCGAGTGCGTGGGCCTGTGCGGCGAGAACGGTGCGGGCAAATCCACCCTGATGAAAGTGCTGTCCGGCGTGTATCCGTGGGGCACGTGGGACGGCGAGATCATCTGGGAAGGCGCGCCGCTGAAAGCCGCCAGCGTGCGTGACACCGAACGCGCCGGCATCATCATCATTCACCAGGAATTGATGCTGGTGCCGGAACTGTCGGTGGCGGAGAACATCTTTCTCGGCAATGAAATCACGCTGCCCGGCGGCCGTATGAATTACGCCGCGATGTACCAGCGCGCCGACGAACTGCTGCGCGAACTCGGCATTAGCGGAATCAATGCCGCGCAGCCGGTGATGAACTACGGCGGCGGCCATCAGCAGTTGATCGAGATCGCGAAGGCGCTGAACAAGCGCGCCAAGCTGTTGATTCTCGACGAACCGTCTTCCTCGTTGACCGCATCCGAGATCCGCATTCTGCTCGATATCGTGCGCGATCTGAAGCGGCGCGGGGTGGCCTGCGTGTATATCTCGCACAAGCTCGATGAAGTGGCGGCCGTATGCGACACGATCAGCGTGATTCGCGACGGCCGTCACGTCGCGACAGAGCCGATGCACGCGCTCACGACCGACCGCATCATTTCGCTGATGGTGGGCCGCGAGATCAAGAACCTCTTTCCGCGCGAGCCGCATCCGGTCGGCGATGTGATCTTCGAAGCGCGCCACGTCACCTGCTTCGACGTGACCAATCCGCGTCGCAAGCGGGTGAACGATGTGTCGTTCGCGCTGAGGCGTGGCGAGATTCTCGGCGTGGCCGGGCTGGTCGGCGCGGGGCGCACGGAACTGATGCAGGCGATCTTCGGTGCGTATCCGGGTGTGAGCCAGGCAAGCGTGGTGATGGAGGGCAAGCTACTCAAGATTCGCGCGCCCGTGGATGCGATTCGCGCGGGCATCGGCATGGTGCCGGAAGATCGCAAACGCCACGGCATCGTGCCGGGGCTGAGCGTCGGCCACAACATCACCCTGGCGGTGTTGCAGCGCTTTGCATCGGCCGGCCGGATCGACTCCGCAGCCGAACTCGATACGATTCACACGGAGATGAAGCGGCTCTCGGTACGCGCCGCCCATCCCATGTTGTCGATTGCGAGTCTGTCGGGCGGCAATCAACAGAAGGCCGTGCTGACCCGCATGCTGCTGACCGATCCGAAAGTGCTGATTCTCGACGAACCCACGCGCGGCGTCGATGTCGGCGCGAAATACGAAATCTACAAACTGATTTTTCAACTGGCGCAGCGCGGCATGTCGATCGTGATGGTGTCCTCCGAATTGCCCGAAGTGCTCGGCATCAGCGATCGCGTGCTGGTGATCGGTGAAGGCGAGTTGCGCGGCGATTTCGTCAACGACGGGCTTACCCAGGAGGACATTCTCAGCGCCGCGATCCGTCCCGTGCAGCGATCCCCGAACCCAACCGTAGCGAGTGCCGCATGACGCCCGACGTTACTTCCCAACGCGCCGATGAAGCCGTGCCGCGAGGCGCATTCGGCGGTCCGCAGCGACTTCAGCAACTGTTCGCGCGTTACAAGATTCTCGCGCTGCTGATCGCCGTGGCCGCGATCTGGATTTTCTTTTCGGTGCTCACGCACGGCGCGTTCGTCACGCCGCGCAATCTGTCGAATCTGCTGCGGCAGATGTCGATCACCGGCATGCTGGCGTGCGGCATGGTGTTCGTGATCATTGCCGGCGAGATCGATCTGTCGGTGGGATCGCTGCTCGGCTTGCTGGGCGGTGTGGCGGCGATACTCGATGCCAACCGGCACTGGCCGCTTGGCGTCACGTTACCGGTGGTGATGCTGCTCGGCGTGCTGATCGGCATGTTCAACGGCTGGTGGTCGACTTATCGGCGCGTGCCTTCGTTCATTGTCGGGCTCGGCGGCATGCTTGCGTATCGCGGCATTCTGCTCGGCGTGACCGGCGGTTCGACGATTGCGCCGGTCTCAGACGGTTTCGTGTTCGTCGGGCAAGGCTATTTGCCAAGGCTCGCGGGCGATACGCTTGCCGTCGTGCTGTTTCTGCTGCTGGCGTTTCTGACGATACGGCAGCGGCGCAACCGCGAGCGCTATCAGTTGCGCGTGGTGCCGTTCTGGCAGGACGTCGTCAAGGTGGTCGGTGCGGGCGTGATTCTCGCGGGGTTCGTCGCCACGCTCGATCGTTACGGCGGTATTCCGGTGCCGGTTCTGTTGCTGCTCGCGCTGCTGGGTATCTTTACATGGATCGCCACGCAGACCGTATTCGGGCGGCGCATCTACGCGGTCGGTTCGAACCTCGAAGCGACACGGCTCTCGGGCGTGAATACCAACCGTGTGAAACTGGCGATCTTCGCGCTGATGGGGCTGATGTGCGCGTTCGGCGGCATCGTCAATACGGCGCGGCTTGCCGCCGGTTCGCCTTCGGCGGGATCGATGGGCGAACTCGATGCGATCGCCGCGTGCTTTATCGGCGGGACGTCCATGCGCGGCGGCTCCGGCACGGTCTACGGCGCACTGATCGGCGCACTGGTGATGGCGAGCCTCGATAACGGCATGTCGATGCTCGACGTCGATGCGTATTGGCAGATGATCGTGAAGGGCAGCATTCTCGTGCTGGCCGTATGGATCGATGTGGTGTCGGGGTCGAACCGGCGGTGAAGGGAAGCAGCAAAGGCGGGGGAAGGGCGGCGGCACAAAGCTGGCTGGCGCGCCTTTCCCCCGCATTTAATGAAACACCCCACGACATCCCCCCATTCCCGCCATCCTCCCCATCCCCCGCCCCGCGCCCTCCTGACCTGAACGCCCGCATTTAAGTCCCCATCCGCTCCGCCGTCTTATTACTATTGCGAGGAACAACGCTAGGCGCCGACCCGCGCTTTCACAGCTTCCCACCCCTCGTGCGAGCTGATCGAACCATGCCATGTTAAAGCGCAGAACCTTCCTGCTCGGCGGCGCCGGCGCTGTCGGCGTGTTGCTGGTCGGTTGGTCGGTGCTGCCGCCGGGGCAGCGTCTGACCACCTCCATGCCGCTGCCGGCGCAAGGCTCGCAAGTGGCGCTCAACGGCTGGGTCAAGATCGCTGCGGACAACAGCGTGACGATCATGATGTGCAAGGCCGAGATGGGGCAGGGCATTCATACCGGCCTCGCCATGCTGCTCGCCGAGGAGCTGGACGCCGACTGGTCGCAGGTGCGAGTCGAAGAGTCGCCCATCGACAAGATCTACAACAGCGTGCAGAACATCGTCGACGACCTGCCGTTTCGCCCCGACGACGACAGCACGATCAAACGCGGCATCGTCTGGATGACCCGCAAGGCGGTGCGCGAAGCCGGCACGATGATGACGGGCGGTTCATCGAGCATCAACGATCTATGGACGCCCATGCGCGAAGCCGGCGCCTCGGCCCGCGCCATGCTGCTCGGCGCGGCGGCCGCGCAATGGAAAGTGCCGGCCGGTGAATGCCGCGCCGAAAGCGGCCAGGTGTTGCACCCGTCCGGGCATAAGGCAAGCTTCGGCGAACTGTCGTCGCTGGCGGCGCAGCAGCCGCTGCCGCGCCACGTGGCGCTGAAAGATCCCGCCGACTTCAAGCTGATCGGCAAACCGGTACACCGTATCGAAGCGCCATCGAAGATCAACGGCACAGCGCGCTTCGGTATCGACGCGCTGCCCGACGGCCTGCTCTACGCGAGCGTCGTGATGTGCCCGACGCTGGGCGGCACGGTCGCGAGGTTCGATGCCACCCCGGCCGCGAAAATGCCGGGCTTCATCAAGGCGGTCGCCGTGGCGCCCTACAACGGTGGAACCGGCGGCGTCGCGGTGATCGCGGACAACCCGTTTCGGGCGATGAACGCGGTCGCCGCCGTCGAGGTGGATTGGCACGACGGCCCGGCGGCGACGTTGTCGAACGCGGAGGTGGATCGCCGGCTCGCGCAAGCACTGGAGGACGGCGACGGTCACGCCTACTATCATCTGGGCGACGTGGATGCGGCATTGAGCCGCGCCGCGCGCACCGTCAGCGCCGAGTATCGTGCGCCGTATCTCGCGCATGGCGCGGTGGAACCGCTCAACTGTACCGTGCAGGTCACGGACGGCTCGGCGACAGTCTGGGTTTCCACGCAAATGCCCGCGCTCGCGCGGCATCACGTGGCGAAAGTGCTGGGCCTCGACCCCGACAAGGTCGACGTGCAAACGCTTCTATTAGGCGGCGCGTTCGGGCGGCGTCTGGAACTCGACTTCATCGCCCAGGCCGCGGCGATCGCGCGCGAAGGCGGCGGCCGTCCGGTGCAAACCCTCTGGTCGCGCGCCCAGGACTTCACTCACGATTTCTATCGTCCTGCCTGCGTGTCGCGGCTGAAGGCCGGTTTCGACAAAGACGGCAAACTGCTGGCGTGGCAGGCCACGTCGGCGAGTCAGGCGATCGTGCCGGAATCGCTCGCGCGCTACTACGGCGTGCCGCGCATTCCAATCGACAAGACCACATGCGAAGGCGCGTTCGATCAGCCCTATGAATGGCCCGCCGCGCGCGTGACGCACAAGATTGTCGAGTTGCCGATACCGGTCGGGTTCTGGCGCTCGGTGGGTCATTCGCATCAGGCGTTTTTCACGGAGGGCTTCACCGACGAACTCGCCGTGGCTACCGGCCAGGATCCGATTGCGTTTCGCGCCGCGCTGCTCGCGCAGCATCCGCGGCATCTGGCGGTGTTAAAGCGCGCGGCGCTTTTGTCGGGCTGGGAGCATGCGCTGACGCATGCCGCCGACGGCGCGCCCCGCGCGCGCGGCGTCGCGTTGCACGAGGCGTTCGGCAGCGTGGTCGCGCAGGTCGCGGAGGTGTCGATCGGGCCGGGTAAGCGGATTCGCGTGCATCGGGTGGTCTGCGTGATCGATTGCGGCATGCCGGTGAACCCGAATCTGATTCGTCAGCAGATGGAGGGTGCGATCGTGTTCGGTCTCTCCACCGCATTGCAGGACGAAATTACCCTCGTCAACGGTCAGGTGCAGGAGAAGAACTTCATGGATTTCCCGGTCGTGCGAATCAACGATTGCCCGGTCATCGACACGGACATCATGCCGAGCCAGATGCATCCGCAAGGTGTGGGCGAACCGGGTGTGCCACCGGTCGCGCCGGCCGTGGCCAATGCCGTGTTCGCGTTGACCGGCCAGCGCTTGCGCTCGCTGCCGTTGCGGCTTGCGTGAAGCGCATCGTATTCGAAAGCTCAGGAACGAAGGGAGGCAAGCAATGGGATCGCTGAACATCAACGGCCGGGCCGTGGCGGTACAAGCCGACCCCGACATGCCGCTTCTGTGGGTGCTGCGTTGCGAGCTCGGCATGACGGGCACCAAGTTCGGCTGTGGCGTGGGGATTTGTGGCGCGTGCATGATCCATGTGGACGGCGAAGCGAGCTTCGCGTGCCAGACGCTCATGTCGAACCTGCACACGCAGAAGATTACGACCATCGAAGGCTTGCAAGGTCCCGAAGCACAAGCGCTGAAAGCGGCGTGGATCGATCTCGACGTGGTGCAGTGCGGCTATTGCCAGAGCGCGCAACTCATGGCGGCCTGCGCGCTGCTCAAGCACAATCCCAAACCCACCGATGCCGACATCGACGCGGCAATGTGGCACATCGTATGCCGTTGCGGCACGTATCCGCGGGTTCGGGCGGCGATTCACCAGGCGGCGGCAAAGCGTCGGCCCGCCTGACGCCGCCGCCGCCGCTTCCTGGCGTTTTCCCAGGAAGCCGCCGCGCGACCGATCAACCTGCCAGCATCTCCACTACAGCGACGACCGCTGTGAAAACGCCGATGCATCCGCCCAGCGCAACTGCGCCTTTCATGAATTGCGACATACGTGTCCCCGTAAAGAGTGGTTGATGGCACGTATTTGACCTTAAATGAAAGGTAAAAGAAAGCTTGTCAAAAATAAAACGTAAGCTCGTGCGCGAAGTTCGGAGCATGCGGATGGCCGGCGCGCAGCGTCGCCCAAACGCGGTGACAGGTGCCCACACGGCTCGGCACGGGAGCCTCGGCAAAAGGCCAGCTTTAGAAGTTCAGAATCGAACGCCGCTTCAAGGTGCTTTTGCCGCAGCCGCCGTCGGCGCCGCTTTGACCGGCACGGTAGCCGCGGGCGGCGAACCACCGGACGCGCTCTGCGGATCGATCTCCCACCCGCCGCCGAGCGCGAGGAACAGGTTGACCTGATCGATCGCGACCTGGCCTTCCGCGGCCGCCGCCTGAGACTTCGTGGAGGTCAGTGTGCGCGTCGCATCCAGATCCGAAATGAACGACTCGCGCCCCGCGAGATACAGCCGATGCGTTTCATCCGCGGACGCGGCCGCCGACTTCACGGCGGCGCGCAAAGCGTCGGCGCGGGCGTAGTCCGACGCATAGGTTGCCAGACTGGTCTCGGTCTCGCGCAGCGCGGTGAGCACCACGCCGTCGAACTTCGCCAACGCCACCTGGCTCGACGCCTGTGCCTCGCGCACGCGGCCACGCGCGCCGTTCGCCGGGAAGGTCCAGCTGATCAGCGGACCGAAGCCCCAGCGCGCCGTGGGCGACGTGCCCAGGTCTTCCAGAACCCCGGTGAGACCTGCCGACGCGCCGATGCTCACCGTCGGATACAACGCCCCGGTGGCGACGCCGATCCGCGCCGTGGACGCCGCCAGTTGACGCTCGGCCTCGCGCACATCCGGGCGGCGCTTGAGCAGCGCGGCGCCGTCGCCGATCGGAATCGGCTGGCGGATTTGCGGCGGTCTGTCGCACGCGAGCACGGCGGGCGGCAAGTCGGACGGCGCGCGGGTGAGCAGCGCCGCGAGGCGGTACTGCGCGATCTTGCGGCGTGCCGTATAGCGCGGAATATCCGCCGACAGCGTGTCGACCTGGGTCTGCCCGCGTGTCACGTCGGGCTGATTGCCACGGCCCGCGTCGCGCAGGCGGCGCGAGACGTCCACGCGTTGCTTTTGCAGAGCCAGCGACTGTTGCGCGATCCTGAGTTCATCCGCTGCCGAACATTGTTCAACGTAGGAGCGCACCACGTCCGCCACCACGGTGATCCGGGCGAGATCGGCCGCGGCCTGGACGGACTCGCTGTCCGCTTGCGCCGCTTCCACGCCGCGCCGCAGCTTGCCGAACAGATCGATTTCATACGAGACGCTGATGCCGATGTCGCCTTCATTGACGACCGGCAGCTTTTCAGTGAGCAGGTATTGTTCGGCGGATTCCTGGGCGCGTTCGATCACCGCCGAGGCCTTGCCGGAGAACCCACCCTGTGCCTGCGCCACGCCCAGCGCTTCGCGCGAGCGCGCGAGATTCGCCGCCGCGACGCGCAGGTCGGTGTTCGATTGCAGCGCCTCGTCGACAAGTCGGTTCAGCACCGGATCGTCGTAGAGCTTCCACCACACGGGCGGCACGTTCCGCCGCGTGGTCAGGGCAGCGTCGGCGCCTTCGATCGGCGCATTGGCGAGCGGCGCGTTGACGAGCGCCTGTTGCGGCAGCGCATAGTTGGGACCGACGTTCATGCAGCCGTTCAGCGCGACAGCCAACGGCAACAGCGGCAATAAGGGCAGGGTGCGCGACAGCTTCATTGCGACGCGCCCGAGATGACCGCGGCCGACGCCGGCTGCGCAGCCGAAGCAACTGGAACAGCGGACGTAACCGAAGAAGAAGCCGGCGCCGACGACGCCGAAGAAGAACCCGCGGCCCCCGAGGCAGCCACCGCGCCCGACGCGCCCGCCTCCGGATGCTTCCTGCCGGCCGGCGCGAGATCGCGCACCGACACCGTCGCGGTGCGCCCCGCGATCATGCGGAAATCGGCAGGCACTTCGTCGAGCGCGACGCGCACCGGAATCCGTTGCGCGAGCCGCACCCAGCTGAACGCCGGGTTCACGTTCGGCAACAGATTCGAGCCTTGCGTGCGGTCACGATCCTCGATGCCGGCGACGATGCTCTGCACGTGCCCGCGCAGCACGTTCGGCTCGCCCATCACCTTGATATCGACCGGCTGGCCGATGTCGATGCCACGCAGCTTGGTTTCCTCGAAATAACCGTCGACGCGGAACGAATGCATGTCGACCACCGAGACCACCGCCCGCCCGGCCGCGACAAATTCGCCGGCGCGTGGCGCGCGGTCGTTCAGATAACCGTCGACCGGGCTCATGATCGTGGCGCGTTGCAGATTCAGCCTTGCGGTGTCGATGGCGACGTTCGCATCGGCGAGCGCGGCTTCGCCCTGTTCGACACGCGAGCGGCTTTCTTCCGACACCTCCGCCGCGACCAGGTTGCCAAGCTTGCGATTGCGCGCATCTTCGCGGCGCGCCTGGTCGAGCGTGGCGCGGCGTTGCTGCGCGGTGGCCTGCGCCTGGCGCAGCGCGAGCGTATAGCGCGCCTGATCGATCACGAACAGCACCTGGCCTTGCTTGACCTGCTGATTGTCCACCACCTCGACCGACGAGATCAGCCCCGAGATATCCGGCGCGACCTGGATCACATCGGCGCGCACGTGTCCGTCGCGAGTCCACGGCGCGAACATGTAGTAATCGACCAGTTTCCACAGCACGAGAGCCGCGGCCGCGACGACGATCAGGGTCAGCAGAATCTGCCCGACGGAGAACCAGGTTTTTTTCACGTTATTAGTCTGTGCGAAACGACAACGACAAGGCCCAGCACCAGCACATAGATGCCGAGATCGAAGATGGAGCGATGCCAGACGAAGCGGTAAAAGCCGACGCGCGTGAGCACCGTGCGGATCGCGAGGTTGATCAGATAGGCGAGCAACATCAGCACGAGCACGGCCGGCACGAACACGCCGAAAATATCGATTTCACCGATCATCGCGGAAAGTGGAAAGAGGGGGAGACGGCCGGATGCCGGTGACGGACTGTGCGCATCAGCTAGCGGCCTCCGGTTCTGGCCGCTTCGGCAGCATCAACGTGGCGGGGAACAGCGAAAGGCGCAAGCCGACCAGCGCGTGCAGCGCATCACGCAACTGGCGCGCCGAAGTCTGCGAGGTCGCGCCCGGTGCGCCGGCGTTGGCGAGTCCCTGGGCCGTCACGCGCGCCACGGCGGCGTCGATCGACGACATCAGGCTCTCGGGCACCGGTTCGCGCTTGCGGCGGGCGACACAGCTTTCGTAGTATCGACGCACGTCGTCGAGCACGTGGTCGATCGCGGCCGGCGCTTCGCCACCCAGCTTGTGGGTCAGGCGGCGCAGATCGAGCGCGTTGAAGGCGATGCGCAGATCGCGAAAGCTCTCGATCGACGGATGGCGATGGTCGTCGGTGGCGGCAAGCCGCGGGATCAACTGCATCAGGCGGTCGACCATGCGCGCGGCGAGATTGCGCGGATCTTCGATCGGCCGCGTCGACGCCGTGAGCGCCACGTCGGCCCAGCTCGAACGCAACAGACGGGCCGCCGCGAGTTCGGCGCCGAACGGGCGCGTTACGCGAGTCCACAGATACGCGTAGAGCAACCCGGCGAGGCCCGCGAGATTGCTGTTCATGAACACCAGAAAGTTGGCGTCGTACGCGTCCTGGATGCTGATGAAGGTGGCCGTGTTCACCGCGACCAGCACCGTGGCCAGATTGAACTGCGGGCGCGGAATCAGCGTGCCCACGAAGATGAACGGCGCGGCGAACATGATGACCAGCATGGGAAAGTCGTGCACGTGCGGCAGCACGACGAACAGATAGACGCCCGCCGCCACCACGCTGATGGCGGTCGCCACGAAGAAGCGGAACACGAACGGCGCGGGCTCGTCGAGCGCCGCGAAAAAACAGCACGCCACGGCGGCGAGCGTGACCGCGCCGGCGCCGTCGTTCCAGCCTGAACTGATCCACAGACTGCACGCGAGAATCACGGCCGCCGCCGCCGAGCCGGTCGAGAACAGCATGATGCCGCGATCGTAGAAGCGCTCGGTGCCGCCCAGCCGCCAATGACGGAAACGCGGGCGCCACGAGCCTTCTTCCAGCGTGATGATGACGCGCAGCGAGCGGCAGTCCTGCCACACGTCGATCACCTGTTTCATCCGCCACAACGCGTTCGAGAGCAGTGCGCCGTCCCAGCCCGCCAGCGCGGACGGCGGCGGCTGCATGGCCGCAATCCGTTCGCGCAGCGCGTCGGCCGTCGGGTCGGGATGATAGCCCTCGCTCACGGCGGGCATCGGCTCGTTGAACCACTTGATGAGATCGGCGAGGAGGCTTTCCAGCCCGTCGGGCCACGTCTGCCGGCTGCTGTTGTAGAGCGCGATCAGCGGATCGGCGAGCGCCGACATGATCGGCAGCAGCAACTGCATGCGTCCGCGCAGTTCATGCGCGCGCGCCAGAATGTCCGGCCGCGTGTGATCGTAGGCAAGCTGGCTCAGCAGCAATTCCAGACCGTTGATGGTGGCCGCGAGGCGTTGCCGCGCGCCCGAAATCGCCGAGCCGGCAATGCGGCCGGACAATGTTTCGGTCGCATAGAAGGCGGCGTCGCGAAACCATGTGTCGGTCCGCTCGATGATGGTCGGCGCAAGCCGGCTCGGAAACAGCGCGCTGCCGACAATGCTCGCGCAGACGATGCCCAGCGTGATCTCCTCCGTGCGGCTGACCGCGAGATCGAACACGCCGGTGGGATTGGTCACCGAAGGCAGCGCGATGATCGGCATCGTATAGCCGGCCAGCAGGAACACGTAGCTGCGCGCGGTGCGGTCCGACACGGCCAGGTAAAGCAGCGTGCCGGTCCATAGCGCCACGATCACGCTGAACAGATACGGCGATTCGACGAACGGCGGCACCAGCAGCACCGCGGCCGAGGCGCCGAGCATGGTGCCGAGCGCGCGATAGATCGCCTTGGAACGGGTCGCGCCGACAAACGGGTTCGACACGATGTAGACGGTCGCCATTGCCCAATACGGACGCGGCAGTTCGAGCGCGAGACCGATATAGAGCGCGATCATCGCCGCGGCAAAAGTCTTGACTGAAAACAGCCAGTCGCGAAGGGAGGGGTAGACCATAAACCGTTATGCCGGATCGCCGGCCTCGTGCGGCGCGGCGGTGTCCGCTTCGCCTTTGTTCGACTTCTTCGCTTTGGCTGCCTGGCGAACCTGGTCGCCGGACAGCTCCTGGTGCGCGGCGCGTCGATTGGGGTGATCGCGTTTTTCGCGGCCGGGTTCGCCACCGGTTTCGGTGGTCTGGTCGGCAGGTTCGGCGACCTCTCCTGTGAAAGCGGCCAGCACCCGCAGGGTCGCTTCGAGATCGCTGCGCGAAACGCCTTTCAATGCCTGCGCGCGCAGCGTGACCAGCTCCTCTTCCATTTTTGCGGTGACGGCGCGGCCTTCTTCGGTGAGCACCACGGTTTTCGCGCGCCGGTCTTCGGGGTCCTCGTCGCGGCGCATCAGACCCGCGGCGCACAGTTGGTCGAGCAGCCGCACGAGCGACGGTCCTTCGATGCCAATGTGATCGGCGAGCGTGACCTGGCGCACCGCCGAGCCGAGCCGGCTGGCGGTCAGCAGCGGCGTGGCGCATGCTTCCGAGACGTTGAAGGCCGCCAGCACGCCGTGGCTCGTGCGCCGCCATTTTCTGGCAGCGACGACCAGCGTGCTGCTGACTGTGCGGCGCAAGGTATCGAGATTCGACATGGCCGCCATTGTATTTCTAAAAAATTCGTTAGCAAACTATTGAATTGAAGTTTTTGTTCGCTGGGAGTCTCCGTCGAACCTTTTCACGCCGCGAGCCCGAGCCGTACCGTGCGCGCCAGATCATCGAGCTGGAAGGGTTTGCGCAAAATCGTGCAGCGCTTCACCGCCAGCCCGGAAATATCCACGTCCGCATAACCGGTCGCGAGGATCACCGGCAAGTCCTCGCGCAGTTTGCGCGCTTCGGCGATCACGTCGATGCCGTTCATGCCGGGCATCGCAAAGTCCACCATCAGCAGGTCCGGCTTGTCGTCCCGCAGACGGTTCAGCCCGGCGCGGCCATCGGCGGCTTCGGTCACGGTATAGCCGAGCATGCGAAGCGACTCGACGAGCATGGCGCGCACTTCGCTGTCGTCTTCAACCACCAGCACCCGCTTTTCGCCGACCGCGTTCGCTTCCGCATTCGACGTCGCTTCGGCTTGCGGCGCCACGCGTTCGCGCAACGGCAGCCAGATCTCCACCGTGGTGCCCACGCCTTCCTCGCTGAACAGACGCGCGGTGCCGCCCGCTTGCGTGGCGATGCCGTAGACCTGGCTCAAGCCGAGTCCGGTTCCCTTGCCGATTGGTTTGGTGGTGAAGAACGGATCGAATACGCGCGACACGATGTCGGGCGGCACGCCCGCACCGGTATCGGCGACCTCGATGACCACGTATGGGCCGCTTTCGAGCGTCTGATCCGGCGCTTCGCGCTGTTTCACGCGAATCCCGAGCTGGCCGCCGGCCGGCATCGCATCGCGCGCGTTGATGGCGAGATTGAGAATGGCCAGTTCGAGCTGATTGGCGTCGGCCTCGGTCCACATTTCTTCGCCGTCGAACTCGTTGGTGTAGCGGATGCTCGAACCGAGCGACACGGTGATGATGTCGCGCATGCCCTGCAGCAACGTCACCACGTCCACCGCTTTCAGGTCGAGGTTGCTGTTGCGCGAGAACGTGAGCAACTGGCCCGTCAGTTTCGCGCCGCGTTCGGTCGCGCGCTTGACGGTGGCGGCCATGCCGCGAAGGCGCTCGTCGCTGCTCACGCGGGCAATCAGTTCCGCGTTGACCATGATGACGTTCAACAAATTGTTGAAGTCGTGCGCAATCCCGCCGGTAAGTTGCCCGAGTGCTTCCATTTTCTGCGATTGCACCAGCACGGCCTGCACTTTGGCGCGCTCGTGAATCTCCATCATCAGCCGGTTGTTGGCAGAAGCGAGTTCGTGGGTGCGCTCGGCAATGCGGCTCTCCAGCGAATCGTTTAGCTGCACCAACGCCTCCTGCGCCTGGATCCGTTCGGCCAGATGGCGGCGCGACTCGTATTGGCGCGCCCGTGCCCGCAGCGACGAGGCCACCGCGCGCCGCAGCGTTTCCGAATTCAGCGGACGTTCGAGCACGACCACGTTGCCGAGCCGCTCGAGCACTTCCAGCCCGCGCTCCGAGCGGTGGCCGACGCGCGAGGCGGCAAGCAGGGTGAACGGGAAATCGGACCAGGCCGGCTGCTGTTCGAGCCAGTTGAACAGGCGCATTGCGTGGTCGCCCGCAAGCGCTTCTTCGGCGATCAGCGCGGCGCCCGCGCCGGCGTCCAGCGCTGTGGTGAGCGCGTCGGCATCCCGGCATGTCACGCAGGTCCGGTCATCTTTGCGCAGCACTTCGGCAATCACCTCGGCGTCGCGGCCAAATGGCGCCAGGATAAGGACGCGTTGCTCCATGACCTCACTTCCCAGGCGTTTCGATGACGCGGTTCGTCGCCCCGAGCAGGGCGGTGCTGCCACGATAAGCCGGCAGTCCGGACAGCACGCCCTCGAAGTCGCGCAGCGCGTCGCCCACCTCCACGCCGCCGCTGCCGAGACGGAACTGACGTATCGAGCGCTCGTGGGCGTTGGCGCGGCTCTTCACCGCGGTCACGGCGGTGAGCACTTCGCCGTGGTGTTCGAAATAGCGGAACAGCACGACCACGTCGCTCAGATAGCTGATGTCGATATCGTTCTGGATCTCGCCGATAATGCCGTGCTGCCCCAGCACGAGCATCGTGACAACGCCCTGCTGGTTGAGATAGCCGAGCAGTTCGTGCATTTGCAGCAGCAGATAGCGCTCGCCGGGCATGGCCTGGAGATAGGCGTTCAGACTGTCGATCGCGACGTACCTGACGCCCTTGTTTTCGACCGACTTGCGCACGTCGCTCGCGAATTCGCCCGGCGAGATTTCCGCCGGATCGATCTGGCGCAGCGTCAACAAACCGCTCTCCACGTGGGGCGCGAGATACATGCCGAGCGTCGCGCAGCGGATCATCAGCGTGGTGAGGGTTTCGTCGAACACGTAGTAGACGCACCGCTCGCCGCGTTCGAGCGCCGCCATCAGGCACGACACCACGGTGGTGGTCTTGCCGACACCCGAGGGGCCGATCATCAGCGCGTTGGTGCCGGGGATCAGTCCGCCGCCGAGCAGCGCGTCGAGGCCCTGCGTGCCGGTGCTCACCACCTCCGCGTTGAAGTCCGCGTGGTGCTCGGCGGCCACGAGACGCGGATAGACGTGGATGCCGCCGGTGTCGAGCGTGAAGTCGTGGTAACCCTCGCGGAACTTGATGCCGCGCATCTTGGCGACGCGTGCGCGGCGCCGGTTGCCGCCATAGTCGTGCACGAGATTGTCGAGGCTGATCACGCCGTGCGCGATGCTGTGCAACTGCACGTCGCCCGGGTCGGAGGAATTGTCGTCGAGCAGCAGCACCGTGCATGCGCGGGTGGCGAAATAGCGCTTGAGCGCGAGAATCTGCCGGCGGTAACGCAGCGCGTTCTGCGACAGCAGACGCAATTCAGAAAGGCTGTCCAGCACGATGCGCGCGGGTTTGAGTTCGTCGACCTGCTGGATCACGTTGCGCACCGTCTCGCCGAGTTCCACTTCCGCCGGGTGCAACACGGTCTGCTCGTACTGAGGGTCGAGGCCCTCGTCGGAGAGCAGTTCCAGAATCGTGAACCGGCTGATGTCCCAGCCATGACTGTCCGCCACCGAGATCAACTCGGAGCGGGTCTCGGACAGCGTGATGTACAAGCCGCCTTGGCCTTCTTCGACGCCCTTGAGTAAGAACTGCAAGGCCAGGGTAGTTTTACCTGTTCCGGGCGCGCCCTCTATCAGGTACATGCGATGTGGCGTGAGACCGCCTCCGAGGATGTCGTCGATTCCATCGATTCCGGAGGACAGGCGGGTCGGTGTGTCGGCGTCGTGTCTGTTTGACATGGCGTGGCGTATGGCTTCAAGGTATGGCCGAGCATTTCCAGCCGGTACGCCGAGAACGCAATTTGCGTGCCCAGCGCGTGCTGGCGTCACGCGCCGGCGCGCGCCATCACCAATTGAATGAAGCGTGCGGCCGCGCTGTTATGCAATGCCGTGGGGTAGGCGAGATGCAGCGGCGCGCTCAGTTTCGACGGATTGGCGAGCGTGCAGTAGACCGTGCCCACCGGGTCGTAACGTTGCATGGACGCGGGCACCAGCGTCACGCCCAGACCCGCCGCAACGAGGTTGATGCCCGACACCATGCGCGGCACTTCACGCGCGATCCGCGGGACGAAGCCTGCTTGCCGGCATGCCGCGAGGATATCGGCATACATGCCGGGCGCGCCGGGGCGGCGGACCAGAATGAAGTCTTCGTGCGCGAGCGCTCTCAGCGGCACTTGCGGCCGCTTCCTGCCTTTGAGCAAGGCATGGCCGACCGGCAACACGACAACCATCGGCTCGTCGAGAAGCAGCTCGAAGGCCACGCCTTCGCGCGCGTCGACCGGCTTGCGTAAGAACGCCGCCTGAATCTGCCCTGCAGCGAGGCGCTCGATGAGCTCCGCCGCATTGAGTTCGGCGAGCTCCACGGCGACCTCGGGACACACCGCGCGAAAAGCGCGGATCGCCTCGGTCGTGAACGGATGGAACGCCGCGGAGCTCGTCAGCCCGATCGAAATCGTGCCGAGCTCGCCGCGCGCAATCCGGCTTGCTCTGTCCACCGACTGCTGCAGGTTCTGCAGCAAACGCTGCGCGTCTTCCGCAAAGGCCTGCCCGGCCGGCGTCAAGGTGACGCCGCGCGGCATGCGCACAAAGAGTTCGAAGCCGATCTCTTCTTCCAGCGTGCGGATTTGCTGGGAGAGCGGCGGCTGTTGCATGGCCAGCCGTTCGGCCGCGCGCGTGAACTGGCCTTCTTCGGCCACCGCCAGGAAGTAACGCAGATGCCGCAATTCCATGGTGTTCCGTCTCCCGGACTGCGCTCGATGGTCTGCTCGCTGCCATATTCATTAAATATGGATGGTGCAAAGAATAGGTATTTTACATTTACCACGATCGATCCTACGATCACGTCCATCGCATCGAGCCGATCGCGACATAAAAGAGAATCAAAGGAGACGGGTGTGAAAAAACAATGTGCGGCGGCTACGCTGGCCGTGGCGAGTGGCGAGTGGCGAGTGGCGAGTGGCGAGTGGCGAGTGGCGCGCATGGTTCCGTCCCAACCAGACCGGCGTGACGCCCGGTATCCGGCATCGGTTCTGAGTAGTCGATTTTTTCAACGACAGATTTGACGATGCGCCGCGTTAAAGACAGTGCACGGTAGTCAGGAGCAAGCCGCATGATCTTCACTCTTTCACGACGTCTCGGGATGCCGTGCGCCACCACGGGCGCCGCACTGCTGATGGCGCTCGCGCAACCCGCGTTCGCGGTCCATGCTTACGAGCCGCATCTGAAGCCGGTGGCGACGATCTCGGATACGCGCCTGACGCTCGACACGCCGCAAGGGCGCGCGCAATTTCCGCTGTATCTGTCGCAGGATTGGAACGTTGCGCAGCCACAGGTGACGCGCGCGGTGATCGTGATTCACGGCAAGCTGCGCAACGCGGACGTGTACTTCCGCACCGCGCAGAATGCCCGGGATGCAGCGCATGCGGACCCTGACGCCACGCTGCTCATCGCACCGCAATTCCTCGCGACGCTCGACACCCGCGTGCATGACGAACCCGCCGATCTGCTGCGCTGGACCGGCGATGCGTGGATGGGCGGCGAAGCGGCGCGTGCTCCGCTGCCGATCAGTTCCTACGAGGTGCTGGACGCGATCGTCGCGCGTCTTGCCGATCGCAAGCTGTTTCCCAATCTGCGGCACGTGGTATTCGCCGGGCATTCCGGCGGTGGGCAAGTCGTGCAGCGCTACGCCGTCGCGGGGCGCAACATCGCTGCGCTGACCGGTGAGGGCATCGACGTGCGGTACGTGGTGGCAAGTCCGTCCACCTATGCGTATTTCGATGCACAGCGGCCCAATGCGCAAGGCGTTGCAGCGCCGTTCGACGCCGCGCAATGCCCTGACTTCAATCAATGGAAATATGGCATGGACAACCGGCCGCCCTATCTCGACGACCGCACCCCCGCGCAGCTCGAAGCGACCTATGCGGCGCGCCGCATCGACTACCTGGTAGGCGGCGCGGACGACGATCCGCAGCAGAGCGCGCTCGACAGAACCTGCGCGGCGCAAGCGCAAGGGCCGCAACGTGTCGCGCGCGCCGAGGCGTACTACCGGTATATGCAGTCGCGCCACCCGGACGGCCTGAAGCAGCGCTTTCACATCGTGCCGGGCGTGGGGCACGACGGGGCACGCATGCTGACGTCGGTCTGCGCGCTCGCAGCGATGTTCGACACTCAGGGATGCGAACAATGAGCGAAGCGATCTTGAATCAACGCGACGATGCCGTGTCCGGCGCCGACGCCTCGAACGCATTGAGTCCCGTGATGGTGCGGCGCGCGATCTTCGCCTCCGTTCTCGGCAACGGGCTCGAGTGGTTCGACTTCCTGATATACGGTTACTTCGCGAAGATCATCGCGCAGGTGTTCTTTCCTGGCGGCAGCGGATTCGTGTCGATCATGCTGACGCTCGCCACGTTCGCCGTCGGTTTTATCGTGCGGCCGGTCGGCGGCATTCTGCTCGGCATCTACGCGGACCGGGCCGGGCGCCGCAAGGCGCTCTCGCTGCTGATCATCTCGATGGCGGCCAGCACCTTGCTGATGGGTCTGACGCCGGGTTATGCGCGCATCGGCATCGCGGCGCCGTTGCTGGTGGTGCTTGCGCGCCTGCTGCAAGGGCTCTGCGTGGGCGGACAGTTTGCGACGGCGTCGGCGATGCTGGTCGAGTATGCGCCGCCGCACAAGAAGATGTTCTATGGCAGCTTCAACATGTCGGCGCAGGCGTTCGCGTTGCTGTTGTCGTCCGGAGTCGGCTATCTGCTGACCACGCAGCTCACGCATGAGCAACTCGTGGCGTGGGGCTGGCGTCTGCCGTTTCTGTTCGGTGCATTGGCAGGGCCGTTCGGGTTCTATATCCGGCATCGCGTGGCCGAGTCGCCGGAGTTCGAGCGCCTGCTCGACCGTAAGGACAAACCGCCGCGCGTCACGATCCGCCAGTTCTTCCGTGACAACGGCGACGCGGCGATCTGCGCGATGGGCGTGATCATCGTCGGCGCGGCGACCAATTACGTGTGGCACTCGTATCTGTCGGTGTATGTCGAGCGGCAATTGCATCTGCCGCTTTCTACCGCGCTGCTCGGCGCGTTCGTGTCAGGCGTGCTCAATCTGTTTCTGTTCCCGCTGTCGGGCAAGCTTGCCGATCGCTACGGCGCTTACCGGCTGTTCTATCCGATCGTGATCGCGTGGATGGTCTGCGTGTACCCGCTCTATCACTTCGTCGTGACCAACCCGACGTCCGGACATCTTTTCATCGCGCAGATGATCGCGACCGTGTTTCTCGCCGCGATGTCCGGCGCGCATCCGGGCATGCTCGCGACCTTGTTCCCGGTGCGCAGCCGCTCCGCGGGCGTGGCGCTCTCCTACAACATCGCGGTAACCCTGTTCGGCGGCATGGCGCCGCTCACCATCACCGGCTTGACGCGCGTGACCGACAGCAGCCTGACGCCCGCGTTTTACCTGATTTTCGCCGGCTTCGTGTCGCTCGCCATGGTGTATTTCACGCGCGCCGGACGCATCTCGGGCGGCGCGGCGGCGAGGCCCGCCACTCATTGATCAACCACGAGCGTATTGCATGACCCAGCCTTTGATCACGGACGACGAACGCGCGCCCAATGAACGTCCGGTTGCGGCCGTCGCGAGCCGGCATCTGAACGTCACGACGCCAGCCGGCAGCGGCACCGTGCCGGTGTTTGCGAATGGCGACTGGCTAGCGCCGACGCGCGAAGTCCGACGCGCCGTGATTCTGATTCACGGGCGCCTGCGCAACGGCGACACCTACTTCGACCTCGCCCAGCGTTCGTGCGCGCTCGCCGGCGGCAGCGCGGCCGATACGCTGCTGATCGTGCCGCAGTTTCTCGCGACCGCGGATGTTCAAGCGCATGCGCTGCCGCCGTCCACATTGCATTGGGATTGGACGGGCTGGATGGGCGGCGAAAACGCAGAAGGCCCCGCGCCGATCAGTTCGTTCGATGTACTCGACGCCATTCTGCATACGCTCGCTTGGCGTGAGCAGTTCGCGTCGCTCGCCGAGGTGGTGATCGCCGGGCACTCGGGCGGCGCCCAGGTCGTGCAGCGCTATGCGGTGGTGGCGCGCAGCGAGGCACCGCTCACCGCGCGTGGCATTGCGCTGCGCTACGTGGTCGCGAATCCATCGTCGTATGTGTACTTCGATGCAATGAGGCCCGTGGCGTCCGGCTCGTTTGCGGAGTTCGATAGGGCGGCATGTCCGTCGTTCAATCGCTGGAAGTACGGCCTCGAAGATCTGCCGGCTTATGCATGTGACGCGGGCAGAGCTGTTTCCGCTGCGGCTCTCGAAGCGCGCTACGCGCAGCGTGACGTCACCGTGCTGCTCGGCGGCGCGGACTGCGATCCGCAGCATCCCGCGCTCGACCGTTCATGCGCCGCGCAAACGCAGGGCAATCACCGGCTCGGGCGCGGACTCGCGTATGCGCGCTATATGACGGTGCGACATCCGGAAGGATTGGCGACGCACAGGACGTTTGTGATCGATGGCGTTGGGCATGATGCCAAGGGGATTTTCGCGTCGCCTGAAGGGCTGGCTGCTTTGTTCGGCACGGGTCCGTGATACGGGGTGCTGAAGTGTTTTGTGAACGCCCGGCGTGCATGGGCACGAAGCGTGCTACCTCGGTTCATGCCCCCTGTGAGTCACTTCGAGGATCGCGCCGACATGACCAGAACCCGATTGTTCGCCGCCACGCTTGCCACGGCATCGTTAGGCGTCTTGCTGCCGTGCAGCGCCTGTGCCGACGATGCGCCTAGCCCTTGCACATCGCTGAAACGCATCGTGGCGGCGGCGCCGGGCGGCCTCGCCGCGTTGACGCCGGACGACGGCAAAGGCGTCGCGCAACCCTACGGCGACGACGCGCAATGTTCCGCGACCCATGGCAGCTACCAATGCACGTGGACGCCCCATCACGACGCCGGTTCGAATGCCGATGCGCTGCAAGCGGTCGCGGCGGACGTCGCGTCGTGTCTGCCCGACGCGACTCACGACCAGAACTCACCGGGACGCCAGCACTTCTATCTGGGCGCGAAGGGCAAGCGGACCGACATTACCGTGACGCCGACGGGCTCGAACAAGTTGCGTTTGGTGGTGTCGGGTAAGTAAGCCGGGTTGCCTCGCGAAAGCGGCTAATGCGACGCCGGCCACCATGTCCAGCCGCGCGATGCATGCCGCAGTTCGATCATTGAAAGCGGCGCGATTTCAATGCGCGAAAACACCACGGGCGATGCTCCTAGCGCATACACAATCGCTGCCCGCATCACCGACGCGTGCGTCACGGCGATTACGTCGCGCGTACGGGCTGATCCGAGATCGGTCGCGCCATTCAGCGCATCGAGCCATGCTGCTGTCCGTTTCACCAGTTCGCTGAACGACTCGCCGCCATGCGGCGCGGCGCCGGGGTCGCGCGTCCAGGCGGCGAGTTCTTGCGGCGCTTCGGCAGCGAGGTCGGCGAGCCGCCGTCCGTGCCATTTACCGTAGTTCATGTCCGCCAGCCCGAGCGCCACCGACGCGGCGAGGCCTAATGCCGTTGCCGTGTCGCGCGCGCAGACGGCCGGGCTGACATAAGCTGCGGTGCCTTCGGCGAGCGCCAGACACGTGCGCTTGGCATGGGCTTCGGCGAGGCCGCTGGCGTCGAGCGGGTCATCGGCGGGAAAGCGGCCTGCGCGCTGGGCGGCGGTCGAAGCGTGGCTGATCATCAGCAGCCGTGTGTCCATTCTGTTCATTTCCTGTGAGGCTACGCCGAAGCCGGACGCCGGTTGGGTACGAAGCGCACGCCCGGGGTTGCTGGGTACCGGAGTTTAGCGCGTAGAATAGCCGGACTGCGAAGCGCGGAAGCCGGTGAAAGCCCGGCGCGGTCGCGCCACTGTAATCGGCAGCCCAAGCCGAAAGCCAGACCTGAGCTTCGCATCATCCCTCTGCAATGACCAATGACTATCGGGGCGCGTAACCCCAGGAGATGTCCATCATGACTGAAGCAGTTTTCAATTCCGCTTCCCAGCCTGCTTCCCAACCCGTTGCTCAACCCACGCCGATTCCGCTGCGCGAGTTGTTGCCGTGGCTCGTGTTCGGCGGTTTGCTGCTGTTGCTTGCGCTTTACTTCGTGGGTGCGGAACAGGGCGCCACATCGCTGTTGCCGGGCATGTACGTGCATGAGTTCGTGCACGACGGCCGCCATCTGCTCGGCTTTCCCTGCCACTAACGGAGTCGAACATGGTCGGTAAATTGTTGGTACGCGGGATGCTCGCAGGCATCGCCGCGGGACTGCTCACGTTCGGCTTCGCCCGCGTGGTGGGCGAGCCGCAAGTCAATCAGGCGATTTCATTCGAAGAAAAGGCCGATGCCGCGAAAGGCGAGGCGCCCGAACCTGAACTGGTGAGCCGCGATACACAGCGCGGGTTTGGCTTGTTGACCGGTGTGGTGGTTTACGGTGCGGCATTTGGCGGCTTGTTCTCGCTGGTGTTCGCTTACGCGTATGGGTGGGTTGGGGCATTGAGCGCGCGCGCGTTGTCCGCGTGGCTGGCGCTCGGCGCGTTCATTGCGCTGGCGGTCGTTCCGAACCTGAAGTATCCGGCGAACCCGCCTTCGGTCGGCGACCCGGACACAATCGGAATGCGCACGGGGTTGTTCTTCCTGATGATTGCAATCTCGCTCGCCGCGATGGTGTTTTCGCTCAAGGTCCGACGCCGTGCGGCCGCGAAACTCGGCGCGTGGAATGGCTCGATTGTGGCGGGGTTGGTCTTCGTTGTGATTATCGCCGCCGTGCAGTTGTCGATGCCGGCCATCAACGAAGTGCCGGAGGCTTTTCCGGCGGTGCTGCTGTGGAAGTTCCGTGTGGCGGCGCTCGGTATGCAGGCGATCATGTGGACGACGATTGGACTGCTGTTCGGCGCGCTTGTCGAGCGGGGTGCGTTTATGCGGGTGGGCGGGGGGTCGGCGGTGGAGTCGGCCTGACGGTGGGTGTGCGGAGCGCAGCCGGTTTGGGTGGCTGCGCTCTGAGGCCGGCGCTTTGCCCCTCGCTCTTCGCTTCTCGCGCAGTGGTCAAGAAGGTATGTGCATCAAGGAGTTGGGGTTGTTGTGGGGCGGTTATCCACAGGCTTCTGAACAAAAACTGTGGATAAAATTTTCCCGCAACGCAATACACCTACAAACATCTGTTCTGTTTAATTTCAACAGGTCAGATGTTTACGTGTTGGACTCGGCGCTGGCTGGAATCCGACCGTGACATCTGTTTTGTGGGGAATATTGTGGGGGAAAATCGTTCGCAAACAATTCGCGACGGGATGCTCCTGAAGCATCGCAAACTCATTCGCGTTGCCCCGGAAGTAATCGATCAGCTTTTCAGTGCGAACCTTGCGCCCCTCAAGTCGTACGCTCATGATTCACCATCGTGGAGCATCCAGGACGGAACCGACTTCAGTGCCTGGTCTTTGAGTACACACACGTCTGAAGATCGCTCAAGGGCGTGCTCTGCGTGTCGCACGTGATGGAAGGCCAGGACACGACGCGCTGGAAATACTTCTTCGATACGCTGCGCATCGCGCAAACGCCTGCGACGCTCACGCTTGAGGCGGTGCGGACAGGTATCGGGTGGGAACGGAAGGAAAAATCATAGGGTGTGATTTTCCTGACGTCGCGCAGTGAAACGTTTTGCACACACCCTTATCGTCGCAGCAAGTGACTTGACGATGCGAGGTGCATCAGTTTTAAGAATATAAATCCGTACTACTATCTGGATACCTACCTTCCGGGGTGACCTTCATGGCACTCCTCCTTTTCTCTTGCGTTCTATCGATCAGCATTGTCGTACCCGCATCTCCCGGTACGCTATTTCTTCTGGTCTGTTCCGCTAATTCTGACAGTTCCTGTTGTGCATTCCCACATCGTGCAGCCGTAAATCCGGATCACATTTTGAGTGTGCGTAAGTAAGTCGCAAATATAGGAATTGTCGGATTTTTCGTTTTTGGTGGTCCCTATACGGTGTGTGTGCATCAAACGTTTCAAACAATAAGCCAATAGGGATAAGAATGAAAAAATCCAGACTCCACGGTGGGACAGCCGGATTCGCGGGCCGCCTGCTGGCTGCCTTCTCGTTGCTAATATTCGCGTTCAGCGCTAACGCAGTCGACTGTTTTTCGCTGTATGCCCAGTCCGGCGCCACGCCGGGCTCCAGGACCTGCAAGCTCGACGTTACGAGCAACACGCCGGGCGGAATGGGCAACTACGCGTGTATCAATGACCTCGCCCTGATCGATCAGTGGTGCAATTCAACGGAAACCCCGCCAGACGATACCTGCCCCGTGGCAGACCCGGTGTTTCCCGCGAATGGGATTGTGACTTTCTCTGAAACTGACTTTGCAAGCGGTGACGCGTCGCCGCTTGTGTTTAGTCGTACCTACCTTTCGAAGCCGTTCGACAAAGCGCAGGTAGCGATGGGCGGGTACTGGGCAAGTAACTGGCAACGACGGCTTGATCTGACCTCGGTCAATGCAAGCACGCCGAAAATCACCGCGTATCGGAGTAACGGCCAGCCTCTGATCTTCAAGTGGGTTAACGGCGGGTGGGCGGTGCCGGGTACGTCGGGTCTTTCTCTCATGAAAGCTGGCGACGGATACTTCTACCTGAAGGACGAACGGCTTGGCACGACCGAAACATACTCCGTCAGCACAGGTCTGTTTCACTCCGAGACAACACGCACGGGTATGTATCGTGAAGTTGAATACGTTGGACAACAGATAGATTCAATCGCGCAGTGGCCCGTTGATCGGATCGGACAGGCGGCATCGCGGCTGACACTTAGTCTGACCTATGACAGTAATGGTCGCATTCTGAGTGTAGTGCCGCCTTCGGGCAACGCGACACATTATGCGTACGATGCGAAAGGCAATCTTGTTTCAGTAACCGCGCCGATTGGATACGTTCGTCAGTACCTTTATGAGGATGCCCGCTTCCCCAATGCGATGACCGGGATAAAGGACGAATCCGGTTCACGGATTGCAACATGGACCTACGATTCCAGCGGACGCGCAATCTCGGTCACCCATCCGGACACGACGCGTAACGTTTCTTTCAGTTATGGCGCGAACACGACCACTGTTAGCAATATGTCCGGCTACAGCACGTACTCCTTTAATGTTGGAGACACGTCGCGTCCTGGCTCAATTGTTACGCCTGGCGGCGCGGTCTCACGTACATGGGATATATCAGGGAACCTGAAGCAGACGATTACACCGGATGGGAATACACAGTACACGTGGGACGGCGCCAACCGGCCGACGAAAGCAGTTGCGACAGTCGCTGGCAACAGGACGGTAACGACGATCGAGTATGGCGACAGTACCTCGTTGCGTCCGCATCTGGTCGCCACGCCGGGTAAAATCCGCGCGTTTGTCTATGACCAGGGCGGTAACGTCACTGGCTACGCCGAGACGGAGACAAGCGATCTGACGGGCGACCAGGGAATGCAAGCCGCTGGGACCGGTAACCAGTGGACAGTCGGTGCACGCTACGATTCGGCGAGTCGCCTTCTGTCGGCTGAGATTACCCGTAATGGCTCGAAGCGTGAAGACTGGACCTACACATACGACGTACGGGGCAATGTCGAGTCAGTGCAGGATGCCGTATCTGGCTGGTCGATGCGAACGCTCTCGCGCAATGCTGAGAATCGTGCAACGCAGATAGCTGGAAACAGCGGTCAGGCGAGCATCGGGTACGATGAGCGCGGTCGCGTAATTTCTTTTCAGTACAAGGAGCCAGCAGGTGCGCTGAATGGCGGACTTGCCCGCGTTCTGCAAGTTACGTACCGGTACGGTCCAGATGGTTCGGTGTCCTCGCGCACGGCTCAGGTTTCAACGAATGGAGCCTGGTGGAAACCGATTAGTGATGCTGAACTGGGTGTCTGGCTGACGAACTGGGAACTCGGGAACGACCCGGTTGCGCCACCTGCGAACCTGACAGGACTCCAGTCGGATGCTCCAGCATTTGTGCCTGATATGTGCGTCGAATGCTACATGGCCTGGAAGGCGTTGCCGACAGGTAAGCTATTCGGGCACGAATTGAGTGAAACATTACCAACGTGGCGTGAAACCACCGAGTTGATGGTCAGCGATCAGGCGCAGGTTCCTCACCCGGTGCTTGTGCCGGATCTGACGAGTTCTGCGAAACGGTCAACGCTTTACAGTACGCTTTTTGGTGGCGGGAGCGGGGATGGGGGAATGGTAAAGTGCGGTGGTCGCGAATCCCATGAGGCCAAATGTCATTTGGCGTATGAGGCCGAGCTTGATGCTTGCACCGCGATGGCGAAGCCGCAGGGCAAACGAAGCTTTGCGTTGTGTAGAGAAAACGCCTTTGACAGATATCAACAATGCAGGGGTTATTGATGGTTAATCATCCGCCGTATTCCGTGGTTGTAACTTACAGCGAAGATCCTCAGCAATTGACAATGCAAGCTGTGGATTCAGCAAGGCTCGCCTCACTCGTGGCTGCAAGCATGGCGGTGCCGTTTTTTTTGGATGATGAAGAGGTCAAATTTGACGACGAACTGGCCCGGCAACTCGGAGTCGCAATGCTCAACGTGATTGCCTTGGGTCGACCGGAAATCAAAAAACTTCTGAATCTCACGCAGCACCCAATTGACGAGCCACCGGAGGTGTAACTGGCCGAGCGCCCGGGTGCTGCCACCACTACAATTTTGGTCGCAGCACCGCAGGGTTAGCGGGGGGACCTGTGGCTCGGGTTACAGCTCAACCACGATCGCTGGCAGACACGCAAGCATGCGCAGAAGGCAGTCAGACGTGCCCCGCGGAAGCGGCAGCGTGAACCGGCAAAAATCATGGGGGTGTGATTTATGACATTGAGTTTCCGGCCAGGTATGAGCGCCTGCGCCTTTATCACGGATGGGCTTTACCGGTACCTGAAGGAACATCGTGGGGAGCAACCTGTCGAGCTGGTTCTTCACCCCGACCACAAGCGCATGCTGTGTGATGAACTGCACATGCGACGCTCGGGCGTTCATTACGACGGGTGCGAATTCAATGGCGTCCCGGTGCTTGAGGCCCCGTGCTGCCGTGCGCCCTGGCTAGTTACGGAAGACGGGCAGTGCTGGGCAGCTGTAGCCCTATCATTGCGCGTCGTGGGGAATGTTCCTGGCGTTCCCCATCGTGTGTGCGCAGCAGCACGCACAACCAACCCGTCAGCTTTCTGCTTTAACAAGTGACTTGTAGAAACAGCACCCGAATCGCCGTTAGCTTGAACGCTTTACAAAACACATGTCTAATATGTCGGCCCTTTCCCGTTGAGGGGAAAGGCAGTTTTCCCGCGCCGCAGCGTATGGGGAAACGTGGGAGAACGATGTTTGGCGGCCTGTGGGGAATGCTCAATTTCCCATCACGTGGCGCGCAAAGCTTTATGGCGCAGGTTTAGCGCTGTGGAGAGAAACTTATCCACAGGCTTGAGCACAATTCCTGTGGATAAATGCGTCCTGTGTCGCATCGGGTCTGCAGCCACCTGTTCCGCTGCTGGCGACCATCGCGACGTTCCGAACGACGGCACGGGTTTGTCCGGCAAAGTCTACGGCGGGGCGAAAGGAATGGCGTGGCATGAACTCTCAGGGCGACTTCGGTCGCCCTTTTTTGTTGTGCGGAATCTTCGTCGCAATGCGACTCTGCTGGCGCGCAAAAGGCGCCTCCCCATACCTCGAATGGTTATCCCTATTTTGGTTTCAATCAATCATTTTCATATTTATGCGGGATACCTATCTATTTATCGATTTGACCAATTTTTACACGGCTCCTATATACACCCGACAATCCCAATTCGATAATTGAAATAGAAAATCTTGGGCAAGAAAAAGCGCGTGACCTGCTAAAAAAATCCACCGCATCAACCTGATTCCGCAAGGGGCCTTGCCTGGCTCCGGTCCGCCATGCATCCAGTGCGCGTCGACGTGCCTGCACGCCTGATCCGACGCAGCCATAGCGATCAAAAACCGGAGCCATCCTCATGCCTTTGCCACTTTGTGCCTTATGTCCTGCACCGCATATTCCCGCAGCACAGTCGCCCGATAAGTGACGGATTCCGACATGGCGAGTATGGACCCGGAATTACCGGCGTATTACCAGGGCGAACTGCGCTACATCCACGAACTCTTCGAGGAGTTTGCACAGCAGCACCCAAAGATTGCCCGCAGGCTCGGCGCGCAGGCAGGTGAAGCGGGCGACCCTTATGTCGAGCGCCTGCTCCAGTCCTTTGCGATAACGGCGGCGCGCTCGCAGATGCGTATCGATCGTTTTTCGCTGGACATCCCGTTGCGCAAACTGGATGGCGTCGATCTGAACCTGACCGCGCCGCTGCCGTCGCTGGGCGTGGCGCGGTTCTATCCCGATGCAGAGGCACCGCATAGTCCGCAGGGCCTGACGTTGGCGCGTGGCACGAGGCTCACGATACACGCAGCCGAAGATGCAACGGAGTGCGCGTTCCTCACGAGCCAACCGCTCAGGCTCTGGCCGGTTGCTATCACGCGCGCGAAGCCGACTGGCATTCCCGCCGACGTTCCGGCTCTCTACCGCTACGTCCACGACGGCCAGGACGCGTCGCGCGTGCGTGGGGCGCTGCGCCTGAGCCTTGCCACCGTCAACGGCATGGCGTTCCGCAGTCTTGAAGCGCTGGACGAACTGCCCGTGTACCTGTGCGGTGAGGAGAAGATGGCCTCCCAGCTCTTCGAATTGATCCATACCAGCGTGGTCGGCATCGTCATGGGTGTGCCGGGTGAATTCGAAAAGGGCGGCCTGTATGGCGCAAAGCTACCCGGCATGCCGTACATGCAAGTGAAGCACGCGGGGTTGGAGCCGCATGAAAGCCTGTTGCGTCCGGTCGCCGCGAAGTTCCACGGACACAGGCTGGTCCATGAATTCTTTGCGCTCCCATCCAGATTCGGATTCTTCACGATCACGGGCCTGGCAGCGGGGCTCAAGCAAATCAGCGGCCCTGAGGTCGAAATCGTGCTGCTGCTCGCGCGCGAGGCGGCAACACTGGACCAGCAGATCGGCGTGCGGGATTTCGCGCTGTACTGCACGCCTATCGTCAATCTGTACCCCGCGACGAGCGAGCGGCTCACCATCCACCCGGAGAAGCACGAGCATCCGCTCACGCCCGTGGCGGAGCGGCCTGGCGACTACGAGGTTCATTCGGTCGATCGTGTCAGGGGACAACTGGAAGAGGAGTCGGAGAAGTTCCTCTTCCAGCCGCTCGACGCGGCACTGCCCGACGACACCCGCCGCAACTCGCGGTATTTCATGCTGCGCCGCGAGCAGCAACTGGTGGCGGATAACGAACGGCGATATGACACGCACCGTGAGTTCGTGCGCACGCTCACCTCGATCACGCTCCTTGGCGAGGACCGCGAGCCGGACGAAACAGGCATGCGGTTTCTGACCTTCGACGCCTGGTTGACGAACGGGGATCTGCCTTGCGTGCAGCCACGCAATGGCGTGAAGGACTTGACGATGGCGGACGCGAAGGCGGTCGAGAGCGTCGGCTTCGTGCGCGGGCCGACCGCTCCCAGGCCTCCGCTCGCGCTCGGCGCGCAGGGCGACGCGGCCTGGGAGCTCGTCCGCCAGCTTCATCTTGAGTTGACCGTCTTTGACGACGAATTCGACGAGCCCAATCCCGGCGAAGGCCTGCGGCTGATGCTCCGCCCGTATCTGGCAGCCGGCGATCCGGCAATGGCCCGAGTTCTCGACAGCCTGGTCGGGGCAACGGCCGGCGCGGTCAATGATATGCATTGCTGGGGCGGCGAGTTGCATCTCGCGCGCGGCATCGCGGTCACGCTCACCTTTGACGAGTCGCGGCTCGACGGCTGGTCGCCCTTTGCGTTCGCGCTGGTGCTGGAGCGCTACGTCGCGCGGCACGTCTCGGCGCATTGCTTTACGCGCACCACGGTACGCACCACGCAGCGTGAGATTTTTACGTTCCCGACGCGTGGCGGCACGCGCGGTGTCTTCTGATGGAGGTTCACGGTGGCATGGAATACCCAGTCGCGCACGCTGGAGATCGTCAGCGACGCGATTCCGGAGCACTGCGGGAAGAAGATCTTCGAACCTGTGCGTTGCAAGGGCACAGACAAGCTGGGCCGGCTGTTCGACTACCGGATCGACGTGCAGACCTTCGAGGCGAATGGCCTTCACGTCAACGACATGGACAGGCTGGTCGACGTCAGCAAGCTGGTGGGCAAACGCCTGACCGTGAAAATCGCCATTGAAGGCAGCGGCACGCAGGAGAGCGACGAGCAAAATATCGGCGCCGATGTTCGCGTGATCACGGGCGTGATTGCGGAGGTGAAGTGCATGGGTGCGGACGACCGGCGCATGTTCTACCGCCTGCGTCTGAGATGCCTGCTGTGGCTGGCGTCGTTGAATCGCGACAACCGGCATTTCCGTGACAGGACGGTAAGGGAAATCTCCGACGAGATCCTGAAGAAGTATCCGTTCAGTGTCCGGTGGAACCTCATCGGTGCGGGGAATGGAAGTCGGAACTATCCGAAGCGGGACTATCAGCGCCAGTTCTGGGAGTCGGACTTTTCCTGTTTGAACCGGCTTTGGCAGGAGTGGGGCATCACGTTCTATTGGGATGACGACACGCTGGTGCTGATGGACAACGCAGGCTACCCCGCGCACGGTCCTGCCTGCAAAACGGTGCGTTACCTCGAACGCGGCGGCCAGCGCATCGACGAGGAGCATATCCACAAACTCGAGTATTCGCGCGGGCTGACCACAGGCAAGGTGGCCGGGATTGATTACGACTACACGCGCGCAACGAACCGGCAGTTCAAACGAAGAATCTCGAACCACCGGGACGCCGCGCACGACAACGCCGAGGAATATACCTGGCTCGATTACGCGCAGCCCCAGCAGGGTGCGATGGGGTTGAATGCCGAACCGAACGACTACGAGTTCGAAGGCGATCATCTTGCGCGCGTGCGCGTCGATGCACACCGCAACAAGTCACTTGTCATCAAGGCCACGGGAAACCTGCGCGGCGTGATGACGGGGCATCAGCTCACGGTCGCGGGTCATCCGTTTGCACCCGTCAACCGCAAGTACATCGTCACGGGCACGAAGATCGAAATCGTGAACAACGATTCGGTCACGCAGGGCGGGACGCTACAGCGCGAGTACACGTGCAGGACTAAGTTCACGGCGATTCCGAACGACCACTACTACCGCACGCCGCAGAAGGCGAAGAAACCGCGCGCGTTTGCGGAGAAGGCCGTGGTCACCGGCCACGACAAAAAAGGCGTCCACACGGATGCGATGGCGCGTATCCGCGTCAAATTCATCTGGGACCGGGTGAGCCAGGCCGATGAGGAAGCATCGTGCTGGATACCGCTCATGCAGGTGTGGCAAGGGCAGCGCTACGGCATGAACTTCGTTCCGCGCGTGGGCGATCACGTCTATATCGGGTTTCTGAACATGGACCCGGACCGCCCCTTCATTCTCGGCAGCCACACAACCGATCGCAACGAGGCGCCGTGGGACCTGTACGCGAACCACGCGCTCTCGGGCTGGCGCAGCCAGGATCTGGACGGCTACGGCAAGGGATCGAACACGGTGGTGACCGACGACACTCCCGGCCAGCTCCAGGTGCAGGTGACCAGCGACCATGCCAACTCGAGGTTCGTGGCGGGCTGCAACGTGCGCATCGACGGGAACACAGGGCGCTCGCAGGCGCGCGGCGAAGGCATCGAGATTGCGACCGACGCAAATGCGGTCATGCGCGCGAACCGGGGCATGCTCATCACGACCGAGGCTCGCGACGGGGCAACGGCTCCCATGAAGGACATGGGCGAGACGATTGCGCGCCTTGACGAGGCCCGCACCCTGCACGACAGGCTGGCGGGAGATGCGCAGGCAAACGGCGCGCAGGATTCTGGCGGAGATCAGAAGGCCGTTGCCGCAGCGATCAGGGCGCAGAACCGTGCGCTGGCGGGCAAGACCGGGGCGGGCAAATTTCCTGAATTCGCCCAGCCTCACGTGACGCTGGCAAGTCCCGCCGGTATCGAGTCCACCACGGCGGGCAGCACCCATGTTGCGAGCGGCGAGCATCTTGCGATGACGAGTGGAGCCGATGTGGCCATTGCGGCGGGCGGGTCATTCTTCGGGACATTTGGCAACAAGTTGCGCATGACCGTCCAGAAAGCCGGAATGCGGCTCGTTGCAGTGTCGGGCGATATCGATCTGCGCGCGCTGAAAGACAGCATCAATCTCCTGGCGAGGCTCAATGTCACCGTCACGGCCGAGAAGATCACGATCAGCGCGAAGCAGGAAGTCGAAATCCGGGGCGGCGGCAGTTTCACGCGATGGAGTAGCGGGAAGATCTACCACGGCACGCCGGGGCAGTTTGAAATCCATTCCGCAGGGCGCCTGTTTACTGGACCGGATTCGGCTTCCCTTCCAACGCTTCCTGAATCGGCGCCTGGCCAGCAGGAGTTGCATTTCGCGCTAGGCGCACTGGCGAACGGCGCTGCTCACCGGTACGTGGAAGAACCCTATGAACTTTACCAGGGCAACGCGCTGATCGACAGCGGTGTGACCGACAGCTACGGGCGCGTAGTGGTGAAAGACCATCAGCCGGAGACGACGGAGTATTGCGTCAAGCTTTGCTATGGCGGCCAGTTCAGGCTGAAGGTCAAGGATGCACTCAATGCCGACGCCGACCATATCGATCAGCGCAGCAACCGGGGCGACCGTGCAGTCTGATAACTCATTTGAAAAACCGGAAACGGATCAGTCATGTCCAATCTGAAAACACAGAATCCCGTCGACGTCGCCATTACCGAAGTGGGCGGTCAGGCGCAAGGCTCGGTCCAATGGCTGCTCGAAAAGAAGACATGCCCGGACGCGCCCGAGATTACCGAAGGCAACGATCTCCAGTTCTTCATCTGCGGTCAGGAGGGCTTTGGTCAGTTATCCAAAGATCTGCGCGCTGCGAAGTCGACGGTCGATATTGTCTGCTGGGGCTTTGACCCGGGCATGGAAGTCGAGCGCACAGGCGAAGCGTGGCCGCGCGACCTGCGATACGGCGATCTGCTCGAACAGCTGGCCAAAGCTGAAGTGCGGGTCAGATTGCTACTCTGGTTTGATCCTCGCGCATCGAGAAAGCAGAACAGCATGCCGGGCTATACCGATGTGCCGGTTTCCCTCGCGACGAGCCCCATCCAGCGGATGGTCCAGGGGGATGACCCCTACGGCAATCCGGTGCGTCACGACTGGTGCAAGGCGTGGTGGAAACGGCATGGGCTGGAAAATGACCGCATTGACTCACGCAAGGCGCTGTACCCCGATCATCTTCAGATCGTGCTGCGCGGGATTGAAAAGCAGGCCGTCAAGGGTCTGCTGGCCGCGGACATCGCCGAGGAGGACCGGCCCGATTCGAGCTGGCTTAGTCCGGTTGACGAATCCGCGTTGCTGTGGAATTACCCGACGCATCATCAGAAACCCGTCCTGATCGACTATGCACACGATGGTGGCAGTAAGGCGGTGGGTTTTGTGATGGGACTGAATTCGGTCACGGACTTCTGGGATACGGCGGAGCACAAGATCGAAACGGGTCTGCGCGAAACGGGTGCGAGGTCCACGTGGGAAGGCGAGATCGATCACGAATACAGGAGCGATTTTGGCGGCGGCGATCCAGGCGAAGCGCAGAAGGTGGCGGCGATTCATGGCGGAAATTACACGTCCATCCGCCCTTATCAGGACTATGCCTGTCGGGTGGTGGGGCCGGCGCTGAGGCGGCTGCACGAAAATTTCGAGAACGGCTGGAATGCGTTTGCGCCTTCGCAATGGAAAACATCGGCGAAGGATGGCGATTCACTGCCGCCGAAGATTCCTACGCTTGCGAAAGACTCGGCGCAACGCGTGCAGATAGTCCGGACTCAGGCGGCGGAAGGGGAGAAGACTATCAAGAAGCTTTATTTCCAGGCTACGAGTATTGCGCGTAATTATATTTATATTGAAAACCAGTACTTTTTTTATCCGGAGTTTGCGCGTCATCTGAAGAATGAGCGAAGAAAGTTCTGCCGGGCATGGGCGAGGTTGGCGAAAAAGCCGATGACGGCCGTGCCAAATCTTCATCTGTTCATTGTCATTCCTCATCCAGAGGATGACGGAATGGTTCCCCGGACGTTCGACACGCTGACCGAACTGGGAAAGAGCGATGCAATGCCCGCGCAGGCGGGCTATGTCGATGAAGGGAAGGCCGATCAGCAATACGGCAACCATTCAACACAGGCGACTTACACCACCACATTCACGGACGAGTCGGGCGAGCCGGTCAGCATTGCTCGAACTCATCCAGTGCTGGATCGGCCTAGTCTGGAAACACTGGAACGGACGTTGGGGCTGAAGGTGAGCGTGGCGCGGCTATGCACGAGCGACTCGGTGGAAGGAAAGATGGCGTATCGGGAAATCTATATCCATTCGAAGTTGATGATCATTGACGATGTGTTCCTGACGCTCGGTAGCGCAAATTTGAACCAGCGCAGTATGTCGGTGGATAGTGAGATCAATATTGCGGCGACGGGGGCGGAGCATGCGGCCAGGTTGCGTGGTGCCGTGTTCGGGCTGCATTCTGACAATACAACTACTGGTGACGGCGGTCGGGAGGCAATGCCAGATGTTTTTGAAAGTTGGGAGCGCCTTGCAAACACAAATCTTGATAAATGGAAAGCGGGAAGGGAAAAATTGAAGGGATTCCTGATGAAATTCGAAGACCGGCGGTCTACCAATACGAAACATGCCATGAATACCGTACCTTCCTCCACGGACGGTGAAACCGCACTGACATGAAATTCACCCCCGCTCGATATCTGTTCAGTTTTTGCTTACTTTTCGGTTTGATACAAGTCGCGCTTGCCGGATCCCCAATTCACCAACTCGTGGCCGCCATGTCCAGTTCCGATTCGCCTCGTTATACGAAACTGCCGCTGTTTGCTCCGCATCGCAAGGATTTCACGTGTGTGTATCAGGAACAGCATCTGCCGCCTGTCGATCCGCAGGCCGAACTGTGGTTCCAGCAGGCACTCGCATCGGAACTTGATCCCAACATCTATTGGGAAGACAAGGACTGGAGAAAGATCTACCAGCTTTACTTGCAGGCTGCGGAACGCAACCACTGGAAAGCGATGCTCAATCTTGCCAGTCTGATCCTGAGTGACTACCCGATTCCCGTCAGAGATCCGGACATGGCAATTTCCTGGGTAGAGAAAGCGATGCAACTTGGGGTGCCCGATGCATGGGACACGATGGGTGTCTATCACATGAATGGCATCGTCAAGGGTGGAGACGCCACGAGCGCGTATGCATTCTTCCAGAAAGCCGCCGACATGGGCAGCCCGTTAGCCCAGGCGTTCCTGGGGGCGGCGCTGGATGCCGGCTGGGACAATCCGGGCAACGGATTCTGGGCTAATCTCCCTGTTGGGGTGAAGATGCTGGAATGTGCCGTGGCCCAAGGTTACGGCGACGCGGCGGATGAGCTTGGACTTGTATATGCTCGCCCCCACACACCGGAAGCAAATCTTCGCGCGTTAAAAGTTTTACATGAGGGAGTAAAGCTTGGTAGCGCAAAGTGTGCGAAGTCCCTCGGCGTTGAGTTTAGTGGTTTCTCTTTGTCTTCTGGCGACAATATCGCAGGCTACGTCGACATGGAAAGGTCCAAACGCTACAGGAAGATCGGTGACGTCTTGAAGTGGTACGAAGGCACCCTGAAGCTCCCCAATCTGGACAAGGTGTTGCCTCTTCCTCCGGCAGCCTTACCGAAATGGGACGGCGATGCGCAAACACTGATCGACGCAGCCAAGGCCGTTACTCCGCCACCAACATCTCCAGCGCACCCTTCACAGTCCGAACCTCACGCGGCTCTGACGAAAGCCGGATTGCTGAGACAACTCGCGGACCGACCCGAATCATTGCGCTGCAATGGTGGGCTCAAATGTCCACAGTCCGGCATATGGGAGGCTCGCGTGGCCGCAGCGCATCCGCTTGCCGCACTTTATAACCGATGGGACCGGCAAGCGTTCGTCGAGAAAGAGGCCAGCTTTCCCGATCCGCGACAGCAGCATCTGGACATATCGGCTCACGACGTCCGCTGGACCTGGCTGGGCAGCCCCAATCAGTTGCGCGTAGCGGATGTGTATGACATTGCATTGTAGGGCTTGTTTTGTGTTTGCCGCGTCGCGAGAGAAAGAACGGCACGGCAGCTTATGGCTGGCGCTCTCTATCGGGAGTTTTCCTGCCACCTGAAAAAGGAGCGGGAGAAGTTTTGCGACGTGTGGGCGAGATTGATAGAAAGGGATTCCTGATGAAATTAGAACGATGGTTAAGTCGCACTTACATGAAGTTCGCTCGCGTTCGATATCTGTTCGGTTTGTGGCTTCTTTTCGTCGTGGCACAAACCGCCCTTGCCGAATCCCCAATTCACCAGTTGATGACTGGCATGTCCAGTTCCGATTCGCCCCGTTATACGAAACTGCCGCTGTTTGCTCCGCATCGCAAGGATTTCACGTGTGTGTATCAGGAACAGCATCTGCCGCCTGTCGATCCGCAGGCCGAACTGTGGTTCCAGCAGGCACTCGCATCGGAACTTGATCCCAACATCTATTGGGAAGACAAGGACTGGAGAAAGATCTACCAGCTTTACTTGCAGGCTGCGGAACGTAACCACTGGAAAGCGATGCTCAACCTCGCCGCATTGATATTGAGCGGCTACCCGGTTCCCGTGAGGGACCCTGAGACGGCGATCCGCTGGGTGGAGAAAGCGATGCAACTTGGGGTGCCCGATGCCTGGGACACGATGGGTGTCTATCACATGAAGGGCATCGTCAAGGGCGGAGACGCTACGAGCGCGTACGCGTTTTTCCAGAAAGCGGCGGACATGGGTAGCCCGTCGGCTCAATCATTCCTGGGTGCGGCGCTTGACGCCGGTTGGGACAATCCGGGCAACGGGTTCTGGGCTAATGTTCCCGTTGCGACGAAGATGCTGGAATGTGCTGTTGCCCAAGGCTATGGCGACGCTGCGTATGAGTTGGCGTTTCTCTATGCTGATCCCGGAACGCCTGAAGCTAAGTTTCGCGCACTGAAACTGCTTCAGGAGGGTGCAAAGCTGGGTAGTGCAAAGTGTGCGGATAAATTGTCTGTTCAATTTAATGGCTTCGAATTGGCAAACGGTGGGAGTCTGGTCGGTCATGTCGATGAAGCCCGTGCAGATCGCTACAGCAAAGTCGGCGATATCCTCAGGTGGTACGAAGGCACCCTGAAGCTCCCCAATCTCGACAAGGTGTTGCCTCTTCCTCCAGCCCCATTGCCGAAATGGGACGGCGACGTGCAAACACTGATCGACGCCGCCAAGGCCGTTACTCCACCGCCACCAACACCTCCAGCACACTCGCCACAGTCCGAACCTCACGCGGCTCTAACGAAAGCCGGGCTGCTGAGACAACTCGCGGACCGACCCGAACCATTGCGCTGCAATGGTGGGCTCAAATGTCCACGGTCCGGCATATTCTCTATCGGGAGTTTTCCTGCCAGCTGAAAAGGAGCGGGACAAGTTTTTGCGACGTATCGCACAGTTGGTAGAAAGGATTGCCAATGAAATTAGAAAGATGCTTAAGCCACACTTACATGAAGTTCGCTCGCGTTCGATATCTGTTCGGTTTGTGGCTTCTTTTCGTCATGACACAAACCGCCCTTGCCGAATCCCCAATTCGCCAGTTGATGACTGCAATGTCCAGTTCCGATTTGCCTCGTTATACGAAACTGCCACTGTTTGCTCCACATCGGAAGGATTTCACATGTGTGTATCAGGAACAGCATCTGCCGCCTGTCGATCCGCAGGCCGAACTCTGGTTCCAGCAAGCACTCGCATCGGAACTTGATCCCAACATCTATTGGGAAGACAAGGACTGGAGAACGATTTACCAGCTTTACTTGCAGGCTGCGGAACGTAACCACTGGAAAGCGATGCTCAACCTCGCCGCATTGATATTGAGCGGCTACTCGGTTCCGGTGAGGGACCCCGAGATGGCGATCCGCTGGGTGGAGAACGCGATGCAGCTTGAGGTGCCCGATGCCTGGGACACGATGGGTATCTATCACATGAAGGGCATCGTCAAGGGTGGAGACGCCACGAGCGCGTACGCATTTTTCCAGAAAGCGGCGGACATGGGCAGCCCGTCCGCCCAGACGTTTCTGGGCGCAGCGCTTAACGCCGGCTGGGACAATCCGGGTAGCGGCTTCTGGGCTAACATTTCTGTCGCGACGAAGATGCTTGAATGTTCGTTAGCACAAGGCTACGGCGATGCTGCAGATGAGTTGGAGTTCATTTATGCCGCTCCTCGAACGCCGGAAGCCAGGCTTCGTGCGGTGACAGTTTTGCAGGAAGGGGCAAAGCTAGGTAGCGCCAAGTGCGCAAGCCTTCTTGGTAGTCAGTTTCGCGGCATGGGCCTTAGCGACGGCAAGAGTCTCGTCGGTTATGTCGATAAAGCACGGGCTGAGCGCTACGGGAAAATCAGCGACACCCTCCTGTGGTACGAAGGCACCCTGAAGCTCCCCAACCTGGACAAAGTATTACCTCTTCCTCCAGCCCCATTGCCGAAATGGGACGGCGACGTGCAAACACTGATCGACGCCGCCAAGGCCGTTACTCCACCGCCACCAACATCTCCAGCACATTCGCCACAGTCCGAACCTCACGCGGCTCTAACGAAAACCGGGCTACCGCCACAACCCGCGGCCCGCCCCCAACCAATGCGCTGCAACAGCGGGCGCAAATGCCAAGAGTCCGGCATACGGGAGGCGCGTGTGGCCGCCAGGCATCCGCATGCCCCACTTCACAACCGCTTGGACCGGCAGGCATTCGCTTGACGTAGCAGCGCAGCCCCAATCAGCTACGCGTACCGCGCTGCCCACAACACCGTATCGCGCGACATATTCACCCTTTCCTCGTCGAGATAAAGAATGACACGTCAGATTATCGTCACCGGTGACACATTGGCCCCCTTCGGTGGAGAAGTTATCGAAGGCTCAGAGATGGACAACATCGACGGTCGCAAGATTGCCCGCAAGAGCGACAGGGTGTATTGCGCAGAACACGGCGTGAATCCGATTGCCGAGGGAGACGACTCGACACTTGTCGACGACAGACCCGTAGCGCTCGAAGGGCATCGCGCATCGTGTGGCTGCACATTAGTGAGCCGGCAGCAAACATTATCGGTGGCGTGACGAAAACACGTACCTGTGCTGACCAAAAGAAGCAGCGCTTACACAGCAGAGCCGCCAGGCCACCTGCGGCTCCAACCCAATTTCCCGCATCAAGAGCTTTTCCGGGCCGCTCACGCAGCCCCTTTTCCGACGAGGTGTGTTGGTGAAACGAGCGGCACCCAATATTGCAATGTCAGTCACGCTGATCGATGACCTGGTGGCCACCCCGTGGCGACATGGTTTCATCGCGCTCATGCGCCGCATCAATGCGGACCCCGCCATCGCTCCGGTCGGCACCGCGCTGCTGCCGTACGCGGAACCGTTCCGCATCGGCCAGAAGCCGAGTCTCGTCTTCGCGCCGAGTGAAGTTGCCGAAGCCAGGATCAAGGACAACAGGTTGCATATCCGGCTTCATAGCCTGGGGATGCTGGGTCCGAACGGGCCATTGCCAATTCACGTTACAGAGATCGCCCGCGAGCGCGAAGCGCTGCGAGGTGACACGACGCTGAGCAATTTCCTCGACGTCTTTCATCACCGCTCGCTCGCGCTCCTGTACCGCGCGTGGGCCTCGGCGCAGGCCGCCGCCAGCCTCGACCGGCCGGATCACGACCGCTTCTCGTTCTACGTCGGCTGTCTTTCCGGCACGTCGCCGCGACGCGACCGTACCGTGAGGTTGCCCTCGCATGCACGCCTCGCGTCGGGAGCGCATCTGGTGCACGAGGCCCGCAACCCGGACGCGCTCGCCATGACGGTCGCGCACCGCTTCCACGTGCCCGCGCGCATCGACGAATGGTCGCTGCACTGGACCGTGCTGCCGCCGAAGCTTCAATGCAGGGTGGGGCAGGAGCGCATGTCCGCCATCCTGGGAGGCGGCGCGGTGCTGGGCGAACAGGTGCCCGGCAAGATGCACCGGTTCTGCCTCGTGCTCGGGCCGCTCGACATCGAGACATACCACCGCCTGACGCCACGTGGTGCTGACCTGCTGCGGCTGATCGCTCTGGTACGGGCGCACATGGGCCTAGAGTATGAGTGGCTGCTGGAACTGCAGATCAGGCCGCAGGATGCGACCTGCGCCAGCCTTGGCGACAACCAGCAGCTCGGCTGGTCGGGCTGGCTCGGGGAGCCGCCCAAGGGCGAGCCGGTCGTGGGCATGCGCTTCGAACCCGAACTGTACGTGAAGCAGCTTGTACGGAACATGCAGCACACCAGACGCCAGGCATAGAGGTCTCAGTGAGCCGTGCAAAGAATTCGCGCCGATGATTCCAGCGTTCAAGAAAGAGCGCGTCGCTCCCGGCCGCCTGGTATCGATCCCGCCAAGGAGAAAAGCCAGGCAATAGAGAACTTCATCTGCATAGCCGATGAACTCCACACCCGGCCGCTGCGCCCCTACACACTCCGCCCCCTCAATGCCCAATTGAACACCCGCCGCGCATCCGAAACCGGCCGCATCAACCGGTCGAACAACTGTGCGACCGCGCCGTCCAGTTGAGCGAGTGCCGGCGCCTTATGCACATCGATATCAGCGTCGATCGTCACAGAAGCACGCTCATCGGAATCACCACCCGCAGCACGCGCCACGCCGTTATAGCGCGCAATCAACGAATCGAGCCGCGCCACGATCGACTCGACATGCGCCGCGCCGACCTCGGCCGCATTGAGCGCTGTCCTTTCGCGCAACCCGCCGCGCCGCGCGGAATCACTCAACACCCGCGCCCAATGCAGACAACACAGCAGCGAACCGGTCGCCAGCTCGACATCGGGATTCCACACCACCACGCGCTGCGTTTGCAGCGGCCGCAGCGCGATGCGCAGATCGTGCCAGCTGCGATCGAGCTTGCGCATCGCCGGAAGCGCATCAGCCGCCAGCGCTCCCGACCCGGTGAGCCGCACCACTTCACGCAGCGCGCCCAACACCGAGGCCAGCCGCGTCTCGACATGCCGCGTCGCGGCAAGCGGCATCATCAGGATCGCGACAGCGAACGACACGACGCAACCCACCAGCACTTCTTCAATTCGCAATTCGACCAGCGGTCCCATCGCGAACCCCAACTCGCCGTAGACCAACCCGACGAGTACGGTAATAAAAAACACTCCCGGCGCGTACGCGTTCAGGATGAAGTAAGCCCAGCCGAACACGCACAGCAGTATCGCGGCGACCAGCAAAACCGGCGAGTCCTGCAGCGGCGCAACCAGCGACACGCTGACGAGCGCGCCACCCAGCGTCCCCACGAGGCGCTGCGCGCCGCGATACACCGTATCGGCGCGCGACCGCGTGCCGAGGAACACGACGAATGTGGTAATGACCGCCCAGAACCAGCGCTCCGGCGAAAGCGAGTGACCGATCAGCATGGCGAGCAACGCAGCGGTCGTGGCGCGCGTGGCGGGGAGCCAGCAAAGCTTGCTGCGCAAGTCGGCAAAGCGCTGCGACGCAGTCAGCGCGACCGCGCCGCCGGCTGAGGCAAACGCAGCGCGCCGCGCGTCGCTATCTTGATGCGCCGTCTCCCTGAGCCGCGCAATCGCGTGACGCAATACGCGAGCGTTCGCCTCGACGCCGCCATCCGCGTGGCCCGATGCAAACGCATACTGCCCGGCCGCCACTTCCACTTCGACGATCCGTTCACGAATCGTTTCGGCATCGGACGGATTGAGCAGCGCCAATTGTTCTTCGAGCGAGAGCGCGGCTTCGTTCAACGCGGAGAGATGCGCCGCCACCGGAGCGTGAAGCACGCGCGACGCGCGCAGCGTCACCGTGTGGACCGCGAGGCGCAAGCTCGTTGCGGCCCGCGTCGGCACGATCACGCGGCCCACCAGCGCGACCATCAGCGGGCCGAACGCGGACAGCAGGAGCGACTGCACGAGATGCGTCGTCGAAGGATGCAGGTACAGGCCGAGGTAAAAACACACCACGCCGAGCATCGCACAACCCAATGCACGCGGACCGCAAGCCTGACACAGCATGCCCACGAACATCACGGCGAGGAAGCCGGCATCGCCGGCCAGCGGAAACCGGCTCAGCACGCTCGCCGCAGCGAAGCACGCGCACGCACACAGATAGAGGCAGACGAGCGTACCGAACCACGCGGGCCGCCGCGCGTCGCGCACGAACAGCGGCGCGACCATCGCAAAGAGGATGCCGGGTGCGGCGAGCGTGATGGGGTGATGCCGGGAGGCGGTCCACGCGATGCTGGCCACGCCGGTGAGCAGGCAGGCGAGCGCAACGCGCAGCGCGGTATGAAGACGTACGAGCCCCGGGTCCGCGGCAAGCAGGCGGTCGGCGACGCGCGAAAACGCGGCAGCAATCATGATCGATGATGTCCAGGCTAAATAGCCGCCACCGGCTTTTGGCCGATTGCGACAAGGCGGGCGCGCGGGCCCGCCGACTTCGTATCGCCGGACTGGGTCGCCATGCCGGGATCACCGGCCAGCAGCCCCGACCGACGACGGGCGATAGCACCCGAACGGACACACCGGAACGCGCTGCAAAGGGTGGCGCAGCGCATCCGGCGGATTCGGGTTTTCCCGGATGATACCTGGTCAAAATTACGATTGTCGAGATTTGCGGCGGAGCAGCAGGGCTCGGCGCGCCCCGCGCCACGCCAGGTCATCCCGAAGCCGCGTCAGGTCGCGTCGTGGAAGATCACCCCGAGCGTATGCCGCTGGCCCGAGCGCAGGCGGCTCACACCATGCCGCAAATTGACCCGGTACGGGCCGCGCGTCCCTTGTACCGGACGGTGATGGACGGCGAACACCACCGCGTCGCCCTTGCCGAGGGGCACCACTTCCGTGCGCGATTGCATTCGCGGACGCTGCTCCGTCATGACGAATTCGCCGCCGGTAAAGTCCGCGCCGGGCTCGGACAGCAGAATCGCGACCTGGAGCGGAAAGACGTGTTCGCCGTAGAGATCTTGATGCAGGCAGTTGTAATCGTCGATGGCGTATTGGAGCATGAGCGGCGTAGGCCGCGTCTGACCGGCGGCGTGGCAGCGCTCGATGAACTCCGCATGCATGGCCGGATAGCGGACGTCGATACCCATCACCTCGTTCCAGCGATTCGCCACCGGCGCGAGACACGGATAAAGCGCGGTCCGCAAATCCGCGATCAACGGCGGCAGCGGATAAGCGAAGTATTTGTATTCGCCGCGCCCGAAACCATGGCGCGCCATCACGACGCGGCTGCGGAACAGCGCTTCGCGCGGATAGAGCGCGGTCAGCGCGTCGCATTCTTCCGCCCCGAGCAGATTGCTCAGCATCGCGCAGCCGTACGCGTTCAAGCCTTGTTCGACATCGAACCAGTCGAGCGCCCCGATACGCTGCGCGAGCGAGCCGGCCGCCTGCGCTTCATCGTCTTTGCCATCCGGCTTCCGGATCGCATCGGCCCCGAACTGCAACTCCAGTGAATGCGATTGTTGAGCTTTCGCAACCGTATCCATAAACCCTCTCCATCACGCTACGACTTGAACGATGCTTGAGTGTAAGCACCTGCGTACTGTCACGCACCCCGACTCTTGCTCTTCAATTCTGCGCGTTTCGCAGTCGTTGCTCGGGCAACGGGTGCATGATGTTCAGACAGCACACTTCGCGGGACGTACTGCCTCGTTCATCGTAAGACCCCGTTAAGCCCAACGCACACCTGGAGACTATGCCTATGTCTGCTTCCCCGCAGAAACTCGAAGACTGGCTCGACAAGCAGGCGGTAGCCGAAGACGACATCACCACCTTTCCGCTGGCAGCGATGGCCGCCACGCTCGATCGCGAAGAACACGGCGACAGCGTGCCGCCGCTCTGGCATTGGCTATATTTTCTGCCGATTGCGCCGATGTCCGAGGTCGGCCCGGACGGCCATCCTAAGCGCGGCGGTTTCCTGCCGCCGGTTCCGTTGCCGCGCCGCATGTGGGCCGGCGGCCGGCTGACGTTTCACGCGCCGCTGAAAGTGGGCGAGCGCGCCACGCGGACCTCGACGATCGCGCATATCGAAGACAAGACCGGCCGCTCCGGCCGTCTCGTGTTCGTCACGGTGCAGCACACCATTGAAGCTGGCGGCGAACTGAAGCTTGAAGAAGAGCACGACATCGTCTATCGCGACGCGCCGCAGGAGGGCGCGCGGCCACCGCAGCCGCAACTCGCGCCGGAAGGTGAAGCATGGCGCCGCACGATCGACGCCGACCCCGTCATGCTGTTCCGCTACTCGGCGCTGACCTTCAACGGCCATCGGATCCACTACGACTACCCGTACGTCACGGAGGTCGAGGGCTACCCGGGGCTAATCGTTCACGGTCCGCTGATTGCGACGCTGCTGGTCGACCTGGTGCGCCGGGAACGACCGGACGCCACGTTGCAAAGTTTTGCCTTCAAGGCGGTGCGTCCGACATTCGCCGGCCAGGCGTTCGCGGTATGCGGCAAACCCTCCGCCGACGGCAAGATCATCGATCTGTGGGCCAAAGACCACGAAGGCTATCTGACCATGCGTGCCACGGCGGCGCTCGGCTGAGTTGGGCTGAACTGTACGAGATGCGAGCTTCCGCGCGCGCTAGCGCATCGAGGCAACCGCACCTCGATGCCGCACGGCAAGGCCCGCGAATCCGCTGCGTGCCCCGCTTTTGTGCGCGATTCCAGCTAGCGAGCGAATCGACGATGCTTGCCCGCAGTCACAGCGCCTCAACAGACGGCGGGCAGCGCCGCATCGTTTTCGCATTCGGCCAGCAGTGAGAGGAGCTTGTCCAGCGCGAACGGTTTCCTGAGAAAGCCTTTGACGGGCAAGGCGGGCGCCTCGCCGCTGCCGCTCGTCAGAATGACGGGTACGGACGCCAGTTCACTGCGTGCCTGCATCGATTCGATCAGCTCGGCGCCATCCATGTTGGGCATGCGCCAGTCACACACCACAGCGCTTACGCGCGTGCGCTGCAGCCGTTCAAAAGCTTCGGCGCCGTCCGCCGCCGTGGCGACCGTGTAACCACGGCCGACCAGCACGGCGCGCAGCGCGGACAATGCCTCGGGTTGGTCGTCGACCAGTAATACGCGACTCATAATGCTTGTGCCTGAAATGTCGGTGAGACTGCGCCTCGGGTGTTCTCGGCGCCAGTCGTGACGGGAGCGCGCGCTGAATTAGCGTGCGTTGTGTCCTGTCGAGCCGCAGGAGTAAGCAAGGGGCGTGCCTGGAGATTCGCGTTGTCGCGCGTCGGTCGTCGAACCGTCCGGCCCACAAGAACTCGCCACGCGATTTTCACCGACGCCGTCAGGCACCGCCCAGCATTTCCAATAAGAAACCCACGCGCTGCCGGCGGCACGCCGCCGCTGCCCGTGCTCCGGCATTCGCGGAAGTCGTGAAGCGTGCATGGCTGTCACACTGTTATTCAAGCTCAGTAAGCCCTCAGCAGTTTTGCGCCGAGCTTGCCCGGGCAAATACCCTTGCCGCCAGAAAAACCCGCGTGTATAGTTTCCGAACTTACTCTTGTTTCGCATCGGAAATAAAAGGGATCTTCATGGACGCTTCCACCATCCTCGCCGACCTCGGCATCGCCCACGCGGCGCAAGCCGGCGACATCGCGGTTCATTCGCCCATTACCGGCGAACTCATCGGCCGCGTGGCCAGCAACACCGTGGCGGAAGTCGACACGGCCCTCGCCCAGGCGCAACAGGCGTACGCCGGCTGGCGCAATGTCCCGGCGCCGCGCCGCGGCGAACTGGTGCGTCTGCTCGGCAACCGTCTGCGTGAGAAAAAGCAGGCGCTCGGCAGCATCATCACGCTCGAAACCGGCAAGATTCTTCAGGAAGGCATGGGCGAAGTGCAGGAAATGATCGACATCTGCGATTTCGCGGTCGGTCTGTCGCGCCAGTTGTACGGTCTGACGATCGCCTCGGAGCGTCCGGGGCATCGCATGGCGGAAACGTGGCATCCCATGGGCACTTGCCTCGTGATTTCGGCATTCAATTTCCCGGCGGCGGTGTGGTCGTGGAATGCGGCGCTCGCGTTGGTCTGCGGCAATGCGGTGATCTGGAAGCCGTCGGAAAAGACGCCGCTCACCGCGCTCGCCGTCAATCAGATTCTCAACGAGGCATTGCAGGAATTCGGCGACGCGCCGGCCGGTCTCACCGCATTGATCAACGGCGGCCGCGACGTGGGCGCGAAACTGGTGGCCGATCCACGCGCATCGATTGTCAGCGCGACGGGCAGCACGGAAATGGGCCGCACGGTCGGCGTGGAAGTGGCGAAGCGCTTCGGCCGCTCGCTGCTCGAACTCGGCGGCAACAACGCGGGCATCGTCACGCAAACGGCGGATCACGAACTCGCCATGCGCGGCATTCTGTTTTCGGCGGTCGGTACGGCTGGGCAGCGTTGCACGTCGCTGCGCCGTTTGTTCGTGCACGAAAGCGTGTACGACAAAACCATCGAACGTCTGAAGCAGCTGTACAGCAAGGTGCCGATCGGCAATCCGCTCGAAAAGGGCACGCTGATGGGGCCGCTGATCGACAAGCAATCGTATGGCCGCATGCAGGAAGCGCTGCAACAGGCTACGGCCGAAGGCGGCAAGGTATTCGGCGGCGAGCGCGTCGACGTGAAGGGGTATGAGGGCGGTTACTACGTGCGTCCGGCGATTGTCGAAATGCCGTCGCAAACGTCGGTGGTGTTGAAGGAAACGTTCGCACCGATTCTCTATGTGCTGCGCTACTCCGATTTCGCCGACGCGGTCGAAGCGAACAATGCGGCTGTGCATGGTCTGTCGTCGTGCGTATTCACAACCGATCTGCGTGAAGCGGAACGCTTCCTGTCCGACTCGGGCAGCGACTGCGGTATCGCGAACGTCAACATCGGACCGAGCGGCGCGGAAATCGGCGGCGCGTTCGGCGGCGAGAAGGAAACCGGCGGCGGCCGCGAGTCGGGTTCGGACGCGTGGAAGGCCTATATGCGCCGCGCCACCAACACGGTCAATTACTCGTCCGCATTGCCGCTCGCGCAGGGTATCGACTTCAATATCGGCTGAACCCGTTCGCGTCATTCGTTCGGTTATTCGTGACAGGCAGCGGCGCAATCACGCGCCGCTGCAGCTTGACCCAATCTTCTTCTGCATCCATTTGCGCCGCCGAGGTTGAGAGCGGCCACGCTACTCGTGGGGTAACACGTGAGTTCCAAAGTCGTGATCGTCGGCGGTGGGGTGATCGGCAGTTCCATTGCGTACTTCTTGCGGCTGTCCGATCCGACAGTCAGCGTCACGGTGATCGAACGCGATCCGACTTATGCGCGCTCGTCGTCGGCATTGTCGGCGGCGTCGATCCGTCAGCAATTCTCCACCCCGCTTTCCATTCAGATGTCGCTGTTCGGCATCGAGTTTCTGCGCTCGATCGGCGAACGGCTCGAAGTCGACGGCGCCCAACCGTCCATCGATCTGCACGAAGGCGGCTATCTGTTCCTCGCAACACCCGCTGGCGAAGCGACGCTGCGCGAGAATCACGCACTGCAAAAGAGTCTCGGCGCCGATATCAGCCTGCTCGACAAAGCCGCGCTGCAAGCGCGCTTTCCCTGGCTGAACACGGAAGGCCTCGCCGCCGGCGCGTACGGTGAAAGCGGCGAAGGCTGGTTCGACGGCTACGGGCTCGTGCAGGCGCTGCGCAAGAAGGCGCAGTCGCTCGGCGCGCGCTATGTCGCCGCCGACGTCACGGCACTCCAGCGCGAAGGCAAACGCGTGACCCATGTGCAGACCGCGAACGGCGAGACCTATCCCTGCGACGTGGTGGTCAATGCCGCGGGCGCGTGGTCGCGCAAGGTCGCGCAGATGGCCGGCATCGACATTCCGGTCTACGCGCGGCGCCGCAGCATTTTCAATGTCACCTCGCCAGGGCAGCTCGAACGGTGTCCGTTGCTGATCGATCCGAGCGGCGTGTATTTCCGGCCCGAGGGCAAATCGTTTATCTGCGGGACGTCGCCCTCGGCGGACAACGACCCCGACGATCTGCCGCTCGACGAAGTCGATCACGCGCTTTTCGACGACGTGATCTGGCCGACGCTTGCGCACCGCGTGCCGCAATTCGAAGCGCTGCGCGTGCAGAATTGCTGGTCCGGCTATTACGAATACAACGTGCTCGACCAGAACGCGATCATCGGCTATCACCCGGCTGTCGATAACTGCCTTTTCGCCAACGGTTTTAGCGGACATGGTTTGCAGCAAGGCCCGGCAACGGGCCGCGGCATCAGCGAACTGATTCTGCATGGCCGCTTTACGACGCTCGATCTGGGCTCGCTGAGCTTCACACGCGTGCTCGAAAACCGGCCTATCGTGGAGAAGAACGTGGTGTAGCCCCCAGCGCCGGGGTGATGCGAAAAACGCAATACGTAGTGCGTAGATATCGTTTGCCGCTCACCCTGTCGATGGCCACAATCGACGCCGATCCTCCATCTAGAGATAAGCGGCCCGTCATCATGTTCACGTTCAATCCCGCATTCGAAGCGCCGACCGGTTCGCCGATTCGCGAACTCTTCAAGTATCTGACGCAACCCGGCATGATCTCGTTCGCCGGCGGCTATCCGGCAAGCGATCTATTCGATCGCGAAGGGCTCGACGCCGCGGCGGCGCGTGCGTCGCAACAGCCCACGCTTTGCCTGCAATACGGTCCCACCGACGGCCTCGCCGTCCTCAAGGAGCAACTCGCGCATTTGATGGCGCGCCGCGGAACCCCTTGCACACCGCAGGAATTGCTCGTGACCACCGGCTCGCAGCAAGGCTTTGATTTGCTGCTGCGCGTGATGGTCGCGCCCGGCGACGTGGTGCTGGTGGAGCAGCCGGCGTATCCCGCGACCCTGCAGGCGCTCAAGCTGCAAGAGGCCGACGTGGTCACGATTCCCGTCGATCAGGACGGCCTGAACGTCGACGCGCTCGCCGCGCTGCTCGAGTCGGGCACGCCGCGCCGCGCGCCGAAGCTGCTGTACACGGTGCCGACCTTCGCCAATCCAACTGGTGCGACCTTGTCGCTTGAACGCCGCATGGCGTTGCTGAAACTGGCGGCGCGTTACCGCTTTCTGATTGTCGAAGACGATCCCTACGGCGACCTGCGCTTCAGCGGCGCAGCGTTGCCCTCGTTGCTCGCCCTGAGCGAACAGGTGCCGGGTTCACGCGATTGGGTCGTGCATTTTTCCAGTCTGTCGAAGATCGTCGCGCCGGGTCTGCGCGTGGGCTGGATGCTCGCGCATGCGGAGATCCTGCGCCGCTGTGTGGTCGCGAAGCAGACCGTCGACCTGTGCAGCTCGCCGTGGACTCAGGCGATTGCCGCGGCGTACCTCGCGAGCGGCGCGCTGGAGCGTCATTTGCCGCGCATCGTCGAGGCCTATGCCGTGAAATGCCGCACGCTGTGCGACGCGCTCGACGCGCAACTGGCGGAACACATTGCATTTCATCGTCCCTCCGGCGGCATGTTCGTGTGGGCGCGACTGAAGGGCGGTCAGAATGCGACCGATTATCTGCGCGCCTGTATCGAGCGCAATGTGATGTTTGTGCCGGGCGCGGCGTTCTATAAAGACAATATCGACCCCGCCGCACTTCGCCTGTCTTTTGCCGCGCCCGGCGTAGCCGATATCGAAACCGGCGTGCGGAGGATGAAGCAGGCGCTCGAACTCATTTGACGGCGGCTAAGGCAGTATTCGCCTCGAACGATTAAACGCGATACTGAATAACCCGGCTAGCACATGGCGTGCAGCCGGGTTTTTTACGTGTTCTTTTAATCGCGTGGATTTAGCATAAAACTCGGGGAGAGTAATGCGATACAAGGCCGCTCAGGACTGGCGGCACTATTCACAAGGCGTCGGACGCATGCGCCGCACATGCCTTGCCGATAACGCCAGCAACAGTTCGTGCCAGGCGGACGAATCAGGTTGCTGCATCGAAAGGACGCATTTCCCAATCCCCATAATTAGACGTGTGTCCGATTTTTGTCAAACCCTGAAATGGCCCGACTGTTAAATAAGAAGTGCCGTTGGTTTCCGGTTAAAAATATCGGTTATCATCGCTGCCTTCGGCAATGATCCCGCTGGCTTAATCGGCCGGGTATTCCCGTTAATACCGTCGCATCGAACCAGAAGAAATCAGATGAAGATGTCGCGAAAAAAGATTGCAATCCTGGTCGTCGGTCTTCTGGTCGTGGCCGGCGTAATCATTCAGGCGGTGTGGCGTCCATTTGCGCATCGCAAAGCCGCCGGCAATGGCGAAATCGTCCTCGACATTCATCACCCTGATGCGGTGATCGACAGCGAAGCGCTCTCGCGCTTGCCGCGCGACATCCTGAGCGTGCCGCTACTGCGCGACGTGCTGACGCAAGACTTCGTCGACTATTACGAATCGGGCAATACGCGGCTGTCCGCGGAGGGCGCGCTGCGCCGGCTCGCGTTCGAACATCAGCTCGATTGGCGCGACGAAATGATCCGCCGTGTATTCGACGAACCCGCGCACGTGCTGCTGTGGCGCTCGCCCGACGGGCGTCTGGGCTACTGGGTGATGTCGATGCATCGCAACGGTTTCGCCAAGCTGCTGCAAGGCATAGGCAACGTCGCGACGAGCGATGCGCAATTGAGCCAGGTCGCGAAGCTCTCCGGCGGGGTGCCGGTCTATGCATTGAAACTGGCGATTGGCCGCACGCTGCTGTTCGCCAGCAAAGACGATCGCCTGGTCGTGCTGTCCGCGCCCGGCGTGCTGCTCGACGAGAAGGGCGGCCTGCTGAGCGAGCGCGCCGATGCGGTGTCCGACATGCTCTCCTCGGGCCGCGACGATGCAGCGCGCGCCTTTCAGCTCGATGCACCCGGCGAGGCGCCGAAGGGTCATCGGCTGGTGGTGTCGGCCAATTATCTGTCGTTCGGTTATCAGGCGTTTTTCTCCGGCATCGACGCACTGCGTTTCGATTTTTCATCGAGTGGCAGCACCGCCAGCGGACTCCCTTCAGGGCGTGCCGCGGCGAACTGGCAGACTGCGGCGCTGATCGAGCCGGGCAAGTTGCCGCAGCATTGGAACAGTGCCGATTTGTGGCGCGCGTTGCCGGCCAATCCGGCGGCCTGCACGAGCTTGCCGGCGGACTGGAAAGAGGCTTCCGGTCTCCTCGGCAAGGTGGCCGACGGCGGCGCGGATAACGCCGCCGCGATCGGCGAGCACCTCGCCGGTCCCGCGGCGGTGTGCTGGTATGCGAAGTCGACGCTGGTCGCGCCGGTGTTCGTCGCGCGCGTGAAGCAGCAGGACGCGGCCGGTACCGCTGCCTTGAAGACGGCGCTCGGCAAGACCTTCGGCGACGTGATCGGCGCCTATGAAGCGAAGGCCGCCAAGGCCGACGGCGCCGGCGCTTCGGGCTATCGCCGCTTGCCGGTCACCACGCGCGACCAGGGTGCGGACGTCACCGTGTGGCAGCGTCCGGTCAGCGCGCGTTCGGGGACGGCATTGACGAGCAAGGCGTCGTTCGCGTCGCAGTTGTCGGCGGAGCGCTATTTCCCGGTTACGCTCGCACTCGCGCACGGCTATCTGATTTTCTCGCCGGACGGCCGGCTCGTCGACGACACGCTCGCGGTGCTCGATAAACGCTATCCGGCGCTTGCCGATACGCTCGCGCCGCAACGGCTGCCGCGCACCGTTCTGACGCTCACGCCTGCGTCGGCCGCCGCGCTGATCGAACGCGAGGCGGGCGCGGCGTTGCCGGCGGATCAGGAAGCGGTGTTCCGCAACGCGTCGCGGACTCATCTGGTGCCGAAGCTGCATGCACTCGCGCACTATCCGCCGCTTTCGCTGACGCTGCCGCAGAACCTGCCGGGTTCGAAGGGCTGGGTGCCGGTGGAGTGGTGGTTCGAACGTGCGAAGACCGGTGTCGGTTCGACGGAGAGCCCTGCCGATTCGCCCGCGGATCAGCCCGGCACCGAGGGCGACTGAGTGCGCCGCCTTCGCGTCCCCGGCGCGGCAGCCGCGACGTGCGTGCCTGAGCGCGCGCCGCCAGGCACGCTCGCAGCGAGGCCGGGGCAGTCCGCGCATGCCGCGAATGCCGCGGATGCTGCGCAGTCAACGCAGCCCGCGCATACCACGCCAGTCGCACGCGATGTCGCCACCGCCTCCCGCCGCGCGTGGCTAGCACGCGTTGCATGCGCCTTCGCCGTCGCGAGCCTCACGCCCTACGCTTTCGCGCTCACCAGTACCACCGCATCACCCGACCCCGACGCACTCACGCCGCAGCAATCGGCCACCTTTCGCGCGTGGTTCGTGCGCATCGTCGATCAGCAGATGCGGCGCGGGCCGACGCCGCGCTGGACGCAACGCGATTGCGCGGGCCTCGTGCGCTTCGCGGTCGGCGAGACACTCAGGCCGCACGACACCCGATGGCTGCGCGCCAACGGCATGACCGGTCTCGCGGATACGAGCAGCATGCCGCCCGAACTGCAACTGTCCGCCTCGCAGCGCATGATCGCCAACCGCTGGACCCAGCTCGACGGTTCCACCGGCGCGTATGCTTCGGCGATCGCACTGATTCAACGCAACAGCCGTTTTGTTTCGAAGGACGTGAACCAGGCCCTCCCTGGCGATCTGCTGTTCTTCGACCAGGGCGACGACCAGCATCTGATGATCTGGCTGGATCGTTACATCGCCTATCACACCGGCACCGTCACGCCGACCGATACCGGTCTGCGCGCCGTCGCCGTTTCCGACCTGATGCAATGGAAAGATTCCCGCTGGCAGCCGCTCGACGGCAATCCGAATTTCGTCGGCGTGTTTCGTTTGGACTTTCTGACACCATGACCCGAATGATTTCCGTCACGCCATCGCGCGGTTGGTTGGGCAACGCTCGCCGTCGCGCGGCATGCACGTTCGCCGCGCTGCTTCCAGTCTTATTCGCGGCCATCGCGCTCGCCGTCGCACCGGCTGCTCATGCGGACGACGAAGCGTCGGGCGTGGCCGCCGCCGATGCGAATATCGCCGGAAATCCGACGTTGCAGACGGCGCCATCGAGCAACTTCAGTTCGCAGAAGGTCGACGGCCAGCCGTTCTTCCTGCTCTCGGACGCGAGCTTCGCCAGCGATCAACTCGCGCAGGTGCGGCTCGAAGCGCCCGGCCGCGATTTCAAGGACGCGTTGCAGGCGTATGGCGGCGCGGACATCGTCGTGTATCGCGTGCCCAGGCCGCTCGACTTTCTGAAGGCGCAGAAGAATCTGCATCGGCTGAACGTCGCGCCGAATTATCAGGGTGAAGGGCTCGCGAATACGCTCGCGTATTTGTGGGACCGCTGGTTCACCGAAGCGCGCCGCGCATGGCAGCGCGTGCTGTCTTTCGCCACCCGCAGCAAGGCGACCGAAGCGGCGCCGCAATTCAGGCTCGGCGAGCAGACCGGCAAACAGACGCAATTCCAGCCGAACTCGCCATTCGCGCCGCTCAAAGGCTACGACATGGTTGCGCGTTTCCGTTATCCGATCTGGGACGCGAAAGTGATCCAGCCGCCCAAGGGCGTGAACCTCGCGGGCAGCAGCAGTAACTTTATCGAAGCCAGTGCGGGCAACGTGATGATTCCGGTCGGCAAGCTGCCGCCGGGCCTGTATATCGTCGAGGCGGCGATCGGCAACTATCGCGCGCATACGCTGCTGTTCGTGTCGGACACGGTCGCGGTGGTGAAAGCCGCGCCGAACGGCATGCTGGTATGGACCACGCGGCGCGATAACGGCAAACCAGTCGCGAACACGGAAGTGAGCTGGACCGACGGCGTGGGTGTTCTGCAAAGCGGCACGACCGGCGGCGACGGCACGCTGGTGCTGCAACACGTGAGCCCGGAGCGCAGCTACGTGCTCGGCACCGATCCGCAGGGCGGCGTGTTCGTGTCCGAGAATTTCTACTACGACAGCGAGATCTACAACACCAAGATCTACGCGGTGACCGACCGGCCCATGTACCGGCCGGGCGATCCGGTGCATGTGAAGTTCATCGGCCGCACGTTCCAGAACGCGACGCAGTCGTCCGTGCCTGCCGAAGCCGAGATCGAGCTCGACGTGCTCGATCCGAACGGCGCGCCGGTGGCGAGCAGCAAGGTGCATTTCGCTTCCGGGACGGGCGCGGATACCGCGTTCACGCTGCCCGCCGACGCGACCGCCGGCGGCTATACGCTGCGCTTCGACTACAACGGCGATGTCTACGGCGCCGCGTTTCGCGTCGCCGACTATGTGAAGCCGCACTTCGACGTGAACCTGTCGATGGATAAAGCCGACTATGCGACCGGCGAGGCGCTGAAGGGCAAGATCCAGTTGCGCTATCCGGACGGCAAGCCCGTGCGCGACAGCAAGATTTCGGTCACGCTGCGCGCGCAGAAAGTGACGATCGTCGACGGTGAATTGCGTTATGCCGGTCTGTTCCCGGTCAAGCTCGATCAGCAGGAACTGAAGACGGATAGCGACGGCAACGCGAGCCTCACGCTGCCTGCCGCGAAGGAGCCGAGCCGCTATGCGTTGACGCTGTTCGCGCAGGACGGCGCGGCATACAAGGTGCGCGTGACGCGCGAAGTGCTGATCGCGCGCGGCGCGACATCGTATCGTTTGAACACGGCCAGATCGTTCTCGCAGCCGAAGGAAGCGGTCAGCTTCGATCTGCAGGCGCTCGGCGCGATCGATCCGGCCTCGCATGCGCCATCGAAGTGGGAGTGGACGCGCCTCGAATCACAAACCCATGGTGAAGGCGCGTTGAAGAGCGCGAGCGGCAAGCTGTCGTTCCCGGTGCAATTCGATGAGCCGGGTTCGTACATGCTGTCGGTCAAGGACGATGTGGGCAATCTGCTCGCCGCCACCAGCCATTGGGTCGCGGGCGACGGCGTGAAGGCGATTCCGGGCAGTGTCGAGATCGTGTTCGATCGCGACAGGTACAGGGTCGGTGATACCGCCGAGGCGTTGATCACATTCCCGATGCCGGTCGACGACGCGTTGCTCACGCTCGAACGCGACAACGTCGAACGGCGCGCTCTGCTGACGGCGGGCGGCGACTGGCTGCAACTGCAACGCGTGGCGCCATCGCAATGGAAGGCGCGTATCAAGGTGGGCGCAGACTTCGCGCCGAACATGACGTTCTCGGTGTTGTACGTGCACGCCGGCGAATACGTGTTCCAGAACGCGGGCATCGTGGTCGCTCAACCGCAGATCGAACTGAACGTGAAAAGCGACAAGCCGTTGTACGGCCCGGGCGACACGGTCACGCTGAACGTCGACAGCACGTTGAACGGCAAGCCGGAAGCGGCGAACCTCACCGTGAGCGTGGTCGATGAAATGGTCTACGTATTGCAGCCGGAGATCGCGCCGAATATCGTCGACTTCTTCTATCACCCGCGCCGCAACAACGTGCGGACTTCGTCGAGCCTCTCGTTCATTACGTACGACCTCGCGCGCTCGCCGCTGAAGGGCGCGCCGGGCGGACCGCAGCGCGCGAACTATAACGAGCGCGGCGTGAAGGTGCTCGAACGGCCGCGCCGTGACGATCAGGACACGGCCGCGTGGGAAGGCAACCTGAAAACCGATGCGAACGGTCACGCCACCATGACGTTCAGGATGCCCGATTCGCTGGCGCGCTGGCGTATTACCGTGCGCGCCGCGGCGCCGGATGGGATGGTCGGCCAACGTACCGCTTACGTGCGCTCGGACAAGGCGCTGTATCTGAAGTGGAGCGGTCCGTCGCATTTCCGCGTCAACGATCAGCCTGCCATCGACATGATCGCCTTCAATCAGACCGACGCGGACATGGACGCACAGTGGGTGGTGGATGGCGGCGGCCTGTCGTTGAATCAGAAGGTCACGCTCAGGCGCGGCGCGAACTATCTGCGCTTGCCGAGCGGCGCGCTGAAAGACGGCGTGATCAACGCGACATTGCGCCGCGCGGGTCAGGATGTCGATCGTCTGCAGACCGCGATTCATCTCGACGCGAGCGGCTGGCTCGACCTGCATCAGAACATGGTGGCGCTCGACGGTGCGAGCAAGCCGCTCGATCTGCCGCAAGATGCGCAAGACGTCAGCGTGCGTTTCATCGGCAGCGCGGCAAGCCAGTTCATGCGTGTCGCCGACGATCTGATCGCCTATCCGTACGGGTGCGCCGAGCAGACGTCGAGCCGCCTGATTCCATTGGCGCTCGCGCACGACGCGATCGGCCACGGCGAGAACGCGAGTTCGACGCAAGGGCTCGAAGCGTTGCTGCGCAATCAGCGGCAGCGTCTGGCCATGCTGGCGGGCGTCGGCGGCACGTTCGGCTGGTGGGGCGATACCACCGGCGGCAGCGCGCTGATCACGGCCTACGCGTACTACGCGGATTGGCTCGCGAGCCGCAGCCTCGGCATCAGCCTGCCCGCCGACAACTGGCAGCATGCGATGGATGTCTATCGCGACGCCGGTGCGAAGGAGCCGCTGCTGCATCGCGCGCTGGCCTTGTGGCTGATGCAGCAGATGGGCTTGCCGGTCGCGACGCCGGTGTCGGGCGTGGCCGCCGACCTGATGAGCGACGCGGCGGCCACGGCCAATGCGCCGGCGCGCAGCGGCACGTATGGCGCGCCGGACAGCATCGTGTTCGCGCAAGCCGATACGCCGCGCGGCAAGCAGATGGCGACGCTGCTGATCGCGAGCATGGCGCGCAGCGCGACTGCTCAATTGCCCGAGGGTTTCGACGCGGCGGCGAGCGCCGCGCGTAGCGCGTTGAGCAACGATCCGGCGCCGCTCGTGCAAAGCCTGCTGGTCATGTCGGGCGGTGAAGGCGGCACGGCGGCCGATGCCTCGGCATTGCTCGCGAAGAGCAGCGCCGATTACCCGACGCTCGATCGGGCTCTGACGCTCCTGTGGTTGCGCAAGACGCTCGGCGGCGATGTGGCGGTCGCGGCGTTGCCGTCGCTGCAAGGCGCGGGCTGGACGCGCGCCTTGACGCCCACCGGCGCGCCGCTCTACAAGTGGAGCGGCGCGGCGGTGCCCACCTCGCTCGACGCGGGCGCCGCGCGCACCGACGTCAATGCGCTGGTCGCGTTCCGCAGTCATACGAGCGAGGACAGCCGTCTGAACATCACCGTCGCGCGCCGTTTCTACAAGCTCGAACCGCTCGAGGTCGCGGTCGATCCGAAGAAGAAGGACGCCGCCGGCGAGAGCCAGTTGGGGCGCTCCGCGTTCACCGCGCGGCTGGTCAAGCAGGGCGACGCGATCGACAGCAATGCGCTGTACGTCGACGAGGTCACGCTCACGCCGCGCTCGGGCAACGCTTACCACTATGGCTTGCTCGACGTGCCGCTGCCTCCGGGCGGCGATGTCGAGGCGACGAGCTGGGGCGTGTCGATCGACGGATTGCCGGGCGCGAAGGAGGGCGCCGCCGGTCCGCAGCCGTTCCAACGCGTTGCGTCGTACGAGATGGGCGAGCTGGCGTATCACCAGCCCGTTCCGTTGCTCGACCGTCCGGTCACGTTGCGGCAACTGGTGCGCTTCGCGTTGCCGGGCACGTTCGCGCTGCCGCCCGCGCGCTACTTCCGCATGTATCAGCCGGACGCGAAGGCGTTCGAAGGCGGCAAGAGCGATCGCGTGACGACGCTGCGCATTCAGTAAGCGAGACGAAACCGCCATGTTCAGCGCGCTTCGGCCTCTACGCGATCGTCTGGCAGCTACGCTGCGGGTCGCGCTCGTCGCCGGCATGGGGTGCGGTTTGGGCGGTGCGGGAGCGTATGCGGCGACTTCGTCTTCGCCCGCTTTAACCACGGCCTCCGCGCCGCAGATGCTGCGCTTTGCCTGGTTGCGCGACGGCCAGAGCCAGCTCTGGCAAGTCGACGCCAGCGGCGCCGCGTCCGGCTTCTCGCCGGGTGCCGCGCGTGCGTTGCCGCGCACGCTCGAGACGCCGCTTGGCAGCGTGTGGAAGCTGTTCGTCTACGGCTATCTGGTGGATCGCAACATCGCAGCGCCGGACTACGTCTGCAACGGCGGCGATCCGGAAGAAGCGTATTGCTGCATGACCGGCGGCCACATCGATCGCGATCGTGCGCTGGTGCAGTCGTGCGGACTCTTTTTCGAGCCCGCGCGCCTGCAACTCGATTCCGCCGACTGGCGCAAGTACTGGACCGCCGTTCACGCGCCCGCCTGGCTGCGCGATCTGCCGGCGATGACGCCGGCGCGCCGCGTGCCGGTGGCCGAACTGCTCGCCGCGTTGCAGGTCATGCCCAGCCGCCCGCGCGAAGCGGCCGCGAGCACGCTCGTGTCGGTGCTGACCAGCGGACGCGGCGAAGGCACGGTGTCGCAGTACGGCAGCGTCCTGCGCGCCAAGACCTGGACGATGCCGGATCCGGCGCGGCCGGGTGCGTCGATCGGCGGCGCGGCGGGCTGGCTCGCCGACGGCACGCCGGTATGGCTGGGCGGCCCGGGCGGCAGCGCGCGCGTGCTGGCGGCCGCCGCGCCGCGCATCGCGCCGCTGCTCACGCCGATCACCGTGCCGGACGACGCCGCGTGTGTACTCGTCGATTTCTTCAGCCGCTATCCGATTCGCGAAGTGCTCGGCGACAAAGGACCGGCCGCCGCCCCGGAGGGTCCGCTGCGCGGCGAATTCCGGGTCGGCTTCGTGAATGGCAATTGGGCGCGGGTGACGAGCCGCGGCGAATTGCGGCTCGATCGTGACGCCGCCGGCGCGCTGCAAGTGGTCGGCCGTTTCGGCATGAACGATTATGTGGCGCGCGTGGTCGAGCGCGAGGGCGACACGAGCCAGCCGGAAGCCGCCAAGGCGTTGGCCGTCGCGGCGCGGACCTACGTGGTGCAGCATGGCAGTCACGATCACGGCTGTTTCCGTATCGACGACAGCAGCAGCACGCAGCGCGTCCTGCCCCGCGCGCCGACGGCAGCCGCGCGTCACGCCGCCGATCTGACCGACGCGCTCGTGCTGAGCGGCGTGCCCGTTCAGTATCACCACGACGAGGCCGCGCCGGGACAGATGAGCTGGCTGGCAGCGAAGGCCTCCGCGCAAGCCGGCCTGACGTTCGACGCCATTCTCGCGCGCACCTGGCCGCAAGCGACGCTGACTTCGTTCCAGAGCCCGTTGTCGGGAGACTGCGTCGCGGTGGCGGGCGCGCAGGCCTGGCTGCGGCGCAACGCGCCGTTGTGGGCGCGCCGCATGGAAGGCGCGCCGGGCTACGAAACGCCCGATCTGCCCGCTGTCTGCGCGGTGCGCGAAGGGCGTCCGTATGCCGATGCGCAGCGCAATCGCGTGTACGTGTATCGCTTGCGGACCGAAGAGGACCGCGTTGCGTTGGCGCATGAATATATTCACCTCGCGTTCCAGCATCATCCGCGCGGTCTCGACGAGACGTTCGTCGAGCGGACCGCGCGCACGCTGATTCGTACCGACAATCCGATTCAATGAATGGGCAATTTTCGATTCGAGCGGCTAGCGCTTCGAAGCTAAAGCGGGCGTTCAACTAAAACACGCTGAACCGACGGCGTAAAACGATGGTCGTGGCGCTGCGCGAGCGGCTCTGAGGGCGGGATAGGAGCAGTGAAGATGAAGGTCGAGACGACGGGTTGGATGAAGGCGAGCTACAGATTCCTCGCAGTGGCCTGTTTGGCCTGCCTGCAGGCTGCGCCGGCGGCGCACGCGAGCGATATCGATCTCGCCGCGCCGTTGAACGGCTGGCGCAATACGAGCGGCGACAGCGAGCGTTATACGCAGGACGTGCATTACCCGGCCGTGTCGGTATCGACGCCGGAAGGGCAGTCCAAACTGGCGTTGATCGAAGGGCAGATCCGCAACGCGCCGAAGAAGAAAGGCACCACGGTGGGCACCTTGGTGGTCGACGGCACGCCGTTGCCGCAGCGCGTGGAAGAGGACGGCAAGTTCTCGCGCCCTTACGCGTTTGCCGCGGGCAGCAACGGCGTCGAACTGCGTGCACCGGATGGCAGCCGCAAACGCGTGCAATTCTACGACGCGTACAGCGGCAAGACCCAGCCGAAGCTGCGCGTACTGCTCGCGTGGGATACCGACGGCACCGATCTGGATTTGCACGTCGTGTCGCCCGACGGCGCGCATACGTGGTACGGCGAGCGCGTCGCGCCGAACGGCGGCGCGCTCGACGTCGACGTGACCACGGGTTATGGACCGGAGATCTATTCGTCCGCTGCGCCGTTGAAGGGCACGTATCTGGTCTTCGTGAATTACTACGGCAGCGGCAATGGCAACGCCGATATGACCGTCGCGCAGGTGACCATCATCACGAACGAGAATACGCCGAACGAAAAAAGCGAAACGATTCGCGTGCCCATGCGCAAGGCCGGAGAATTGACGCTCGTGAAAACATTTGTGTTGCCGTAGAACGGTGGGAGCAGGCGCTTGCTCTCGCTCGCAAGCCGGTCTGCAAAAGCTTGCGCGATGCAAGCCAGTTTGCGCGGGGCAGTCACCTGCTTCGCAAAGCCTACGCTTACGCGGGCCATAAAAACTCGATTCGCGAAATGGGGCAGAAAAACAATGAATTCACTCGACCGAGGTTGTGTAAAAACGTATGGGCCGACAGGCGGGTAGGACAACTGTGGGGCCGCCGCGTCTTCGCAGTTGACGATTTCTGAAGGCTGACCAGATTGAGATGCGCCGGCGAGCATGGGCAGGCGTGAGATTACGCGCCTGCCAGCTTCATCGCTCGTAGTGTCTTCGCAAATCCGAGGATCTTCATCACGCGTTTGAGGTTGTACGCCAGCACATGCAAGCTCATTTCAGTTGAGACGTTCCCAAGCCTGCGCATCTGGAAATGGGTTGAGCCCATCCAGTGCTTCAGCGTGCCGAACACGTGCTCGACCGTCCGTCGCCGTATTGTCATCGCATCAAGCTGACGATCCAGTCTGCGTTGCATTCTGTCGAGTACCGCTTCGTGTTCCCATCGGCGAATGCGTCGATACGGCGCCGGCGTGCACTGCTTTCTGAGTGGACAGTGTGGGCAGGCACTGCTCCAGTAGGTCCGCAATTTCAGCAGATTCGCCCTTTCAAACGAGGTGTACCTGTAAATCGCACGCTGGCCCGCCGGACATAGATACTGGTCGTCTTTGGCGATATAGATGAAGTCGGCCCGATCGAAGCGGCCGTCGGCCTTTGCACCAGATGTTTGCGTCTTAGGTACCAGTGCCGCGATACCCGCGTCGTCGCACGCCTTGATCTCCGGTGCGCTGAAATATCCACGGTCTGCCAGTGCCTTGATTTTCCTCTTCCCCATCGCGTCGCGCGCCGCTTTGGCCATCGGACTCAACTGAGTCCGGTCGTTGCCGACGTTCGTGACTTCGTGGGTAACGATGAGATGGTGCCGGGCGTCGACGGCGACCTGAACGTTATAGCCAACCACGCCCGTACCCTTGGCTTGGGAGATCATCGAGCGTGAGTCCGGGTCGGTCAGTGAGATCTGCTTTTCCGGCAGATCGCTCAGGAGTTCCGCTGCGCGTTTCAGATCGCGCATCTGTTCACGCAGCGTCTCGATCTTCTCCCGTAAGCGTTCAGTCTTCGCTTCTACCTCGGCCGGCTGAGTGCGATCGGCGGTCTCCAGCGCGTCCAGATAACGCTGAATGCTTTGCTCGATCTGCTCCTGACGCCGTGCAATCTTGTTGGGCGTGAAGTTGTTGTCGCGGCTGTTGACCGCCTTGAACTTGCTACCGTCGATGGCTACGACCGCTTGTGTGAACAGCTTCAGGTCACGGCATATCATCACGAAGCGACGGCACACGTTGCGAATGCCTTCGCCATTGCTCCGCCTGAACTCGGCAATCGTCTTGAAGTCGGGCGCAAGCCGGCCGGTCAGCCACATCAATTCGACATTGCGCTGGCATTCCCGCTCCAGGCGTCGGCTAGACTGCACGCGATTGAGATAGCCGTAGATATAGATCTTGAGCAGTACGGCTGGGTGGTAAGAAGGTCGCCCGGTGCTTGCCGGCGTAGTGCCTTCGAATCCGAGCGATCCCAGTTCGAGTTCTTCGACGAATGCGTCGACAATCCGCACAGGATTATCTTCAGCGATAAAGTCATCGAGACATTCCGGCAGGAGTGTCGTCTGACTGCGTTCCGCACCTTCGACAAATCGCCCCATCTGCGCCTCTCGATCCAGCAGGTTGATTCAGTCTAGATGATCATCTGAGTTTTTACACAACCTCGACCAGAAGCAGCCGCTCTTCATCTACGACGGCAAGATTGGGGAGTTGTACGGGATCTTTATCAAGAATCTGCTGCTGCAGATCATCACACTCGGCATCTATCGATTTTGGACGACCACCAATACGCGTCGATATATCTGGTCGCGCATGCGCTTTCAAGGTGAGCGGTTCGAATACACCGGCACCGGCGGCGAATTGTTCAAAGGTTTTTTGCTGGCCATTGCGATCCTGTTCAGCGCCGTATTCGCCGCAGCTATTCTTAGCGCGATCTTGCGCGCCGTCACGGGGAGCGCGTTGCTGGGCGCATTGCCGCCTCTCGTTCTTTATCTCGTGATCGCGGTGGTCGCGTCGGGCGCTTATTTCAGCGCGCAGCGCTATCGTCTGAGCCGCACGCAGTGGTGCGGGATTCGCGGCGGCATGACCGGCTCGTCGGTCGTCTATGGCGTGGTTGCGTTGCTGTACGGCTTGCTGTGCATCGTCACGCTCGGTCAGATGGTGCCGTGGATGTCGATGCGTCTCGCGGAGCGCCGTATCAACGCGAGCAGTTTCGGCAGCTTGCCGTTTCACTTCGAAGGCCGCGCCCGCGCGTTGTACGCCGCGTTCCTCGGGATGTTTGCCGGCGTAATCGTGCTGCTGATCGTGCTCGGCGCGATCTTCGTCAACAGCTTCACGGCGCTCGTGCGGGTCGGCCATGCGCCGCTCAAGGGACATGATCCCGCCGCGCTCGCTGCTCTCGGGTCGGTGTTCCTGTTCTACTTGCTGTTCACCGTCGGCGCGTTGTTGATCCGGTGCTTCTATCTGGCATTGGTCACGCGCCATGTCATGGGCAATACGACCCTGGGCTCGCAACTGAGGTTCGGCAGCAGCATCACTGCGGGGCGTCTGCTCGGCATGATGCTCGGCAATCTGGCCATCGTCGTGGTCACGCTGGGTCTGGGTTGGCCGATCGTGCTGCATCGCGTGGTGCGGCTCGCAGCGGATACGTTGCAGGTGTCCGGTCAGCTCGATCCGCAAACGCTGGCGCAAAACGATCAGACGCCGCCACGAACCGGCGAGGGCATGCTGAACCTGCTCGATCACGGCAGCGCGTTCTGATTCGGAGGCGGCTTTGACGCTTTCCGATTCAGCGAGCGAGCGCTCGACGGGCACGCGTTACTACGACGGCCGCAGCGCCGCTGCGCATGCGGCAACACTGCGCTGGAGCGACGCGTTTCTGTCTATCGACGGCATGGCGGGTGAGCTCGCGGTTTGGCCGCGTGCGCGGCTGGTCGTCGGCGAACCCGATCCGGAAGGGCGCATCACGTTGTCGTGCCGAGGCGAGCCGGGCCGCGTGTCGATGGACGCCGCCGCGCTGCCGGCGCGGATCGTGCCGCCGCGCATGCGGCGCCGGCAGTATCTCGGCTGGTTGGCGGTCGGCGCGGCGGCGTCGGCGTTGGCATTCGTGCTCGTGATGTGACTGCCGGCGGCGGCCGCGGCGCTGGTGCCGCGCGCGGCCGAAAACCAGTTCGGCGCGATGGTGGAGTCGGTTGTCGTCGGCAAGCGCAAGGTGTGTCGCGGCGCCGAGGGACAGCGAGCGCTCGAGCAGCTCGAAGCGCGGCTCGCCCACGCGGCCGGTATCGAGCAACCGGTCCGTCTGGAGGTGATCGATCGCAAGACAGTCAATGCACTGACGCTGCCCGGCGCGCGCATGGTGATCATGCGCGGTCTGATCGAGCAGGCCGGCAATGCCGATCAACTGGCTGGCGTGATGGCGCACGAAACCGCACATATCGCGCGGCGTGATCCGCTGGTCGCATTGTTTCGCGGCGCTGGGATCGGCGTGGTTAGCACGATGCTGGGCGTCAATCTCGGTTTTGCGGATGTGTCGTCGCTGGCGGGGCGACTCGTCGGGTTGTCGTATAGCCGTGATATGGAACGTCTCGCCGATGCAAACGGCGTCGCCTATCTGCAAGCGAGCGGCTTGCGTAGCGACGGGCTGGCGGGATTCTTTGCGCTGACCGACACGCGCAACGGCAGTGCCGGCCCGGCTGTGGAATTCCTCTCGGATCATCCGCGCACGGTCGATCGCCAGAGGCAAAGTCACGGCTCGCCGCTCGGCGAAAGCGCGTTGACGCCGCATGAATGGGCGGCTGTCCAGGCGATGTGCGGGACGCCGTGAGGCTAGCGACTCATTCAAAGCGCAGAGATGAAAGCCAATGCGTTCAACGAGTTGCGTGAGTCATGCGCAGGTTGTCCACAGGCTTGCGAACATTTTCTGTGGACAAACTTCTTCGCGAGCGCGCCTGCCGCTGAGGAGGCGGCTCGCCTGGCATGGCCTCGATGCCGCCTCGCCGCTATTCACAGGGGTGAATCCAAGCCCCGCTCTTCCACTACGTCACGCGTGGCCGCCCAATACGGCGGCCGGTTGTAATACTCGTGCACGCTCGTGCCCCATTGCGTATCCGCCATGGAAGGCCACTGGTCCTTATCGAAGCCCGGCGCGTTTCTGATCCGCTCGGCGCTTGCATCGAGCACGAAGCACCGGTCGTCCGTGTCGAGCGTGAGCGCGCTCCATGGAATGGCGTGAAGCGTGTCGCCCATGCCCAGAAAGCCACCCGTGGACAACACCGCGTAAGCAATCCGCCCGCCGCGCACGTCGAGCATGATGTCGGTGATCTTGCCGACGTGTTCGCCGTCGGACGACACCACCTTGTTTCCGTCAAGCGTGGATGCGGCCATGACTTCCGGTCCGGGACCGTCCCCCATGCCGACTCCGACTATAGTTGCGCCTTGCGTGTCCGCGGATGCGGGGACTCGGGGGTCGAGTGTGGTCATGATGTGCTCCTCGTAAATGGCCTATCAACGAGCGCGCAACGACTATGCCTGTTGCCTGCGGGGAGGGTTGCCGCGGCAGCGTCGTCCCGCGGGCGCCGCGGCTGGCGGTCGCGCGGCGAACGCGGTTCGCGCGGACGTGGCGGCGCTTGATCGGCAATTGTGGGAAGCGTTACCGGAGAAATTTGCGCGGACTGTCCCGGAATTTCAGAGCCATGTTGGGATGGCTTCAGCGCGGGCTTTGGCGAGAGCACGTTCAAAACGCACATGTCAGCGGTGAAGACATCAAACGGCGAAGATGCCGACGCGGGACGACGTCGTGGTCTATCTGCACGTAAGACGCGGCGGCAGCGGCACAGGATGGCAATACGGGGCAGGATGACGTAGCGAGCGATTCTGCAGGCGCGGGCGCGCGGAGTTCGCCGTCCCGGCTGTCAAATTGCTTGATTAGGGCGGATACGCTCGGGCTCGAACGTCCCGGTCAGCCTCGAGAAGCGCGCTATACGCTCTATACGACTGGATGATGGTGGCTGGCAACGGGAGTCGCCCTCGGCAGGTTCGTCTCGCTGCTCGCTCGAGAGAGGGTGCGCTTGCCGTGCGTGACGCACGGCAAGCGCTGCTGCGGGCTTAGCGGTCGAGGAACGACTTCAGACGGTCAGCGCGGCTCGGATGCATCAGCTTGCGCATGGCCTTGCTCTCGATCTGACGAATCCGCTCACGCGTGACGTCGAATTGCTTGCCGACTTCTTCGAGCGTGTGGTCCGACTTCGTGTTGATGCCGTAGCGCATGCGCAGTACCTTCGCTTCGCGCGGCGACAGCGAGTCGAGCGCGTCGTCGATGGCGGCGCGCAAGTCGGCCTGCATGGCCGCGTCGGCCGGCGAAGACGCTGCCGAGTCTTCGATCATGTCGCCGAGCGTGGCGTCGCCGTCGTCGCCGACCGGCGTTTCCATCGACACCGGCTGCTTGGCGATCTTCAGAATACCGCGCACCTTCTCTTCCGAGAGTTCCATGCGTTCCGCGAGCACGGACGGATGCGCTTCCTGACCGGTCTGCTGCAGGATTTCGCGTGAAATGCGGTTCAGCTTGTTGATCGTTTCGATCATGTGGACCGGCACGCGGATCGTGCGAGCCTGATCGGCGAGCGAACGCGTGACGGCCTGACGGACCCACCACGTCGCATACGTGGAAAACTTCCAGCCGCGCCGGTATTCGAACTTGTCCACGGCCTTCATCAAGCCGATGTTGCCTTCCTGGATCAGGTCGAGGAACAGCATGCCGCGGTTCACGTACTTCTTCGCGATCGAGATCACGAGACGCAGGTTCGCCTCGATCATTTCGCTCTTCGCCTTGCGCATCTTCGATTCGGCCGCGACCATCTGGCGGTTGATCTCTTTCAGATGCTTCAGCGGCAGCGAAACCGTTGCTTCGATCTCGATCAGCTTTTGCTGTTCGGACTGAATGGCCGGCAGATGGCGCTCCAGCGCCGCGCCGTACGACGAGGACGAGCGCGCGGCGCGCTCCGTCCAGCCGAGGTCGGCCTCATGACCGGCAAACGACTCGATGAATTTCTCGCGCGGCATGCCGCTCTTCGTGACGACGATTTGCAGAATGTTGCGCTCGATCGCACGAACTTGCGCGACCTGTTGCTGCACGTCGCCGCACAAGCGGTCGATGGTGCGTGCCGTGAAGCGGATCTTCGCGAGGTGCTGCTGGATCTCTTCGCGTGCCCGCTGATACGCCTTCGAGGTGACGTCGCCGCGCGTGTGCGAGGCGTTCATCTGGTCGGACAGCATGCCGACCTGCGCGAAGATTTCGAGGCAGTCGCTCGTGAGCTGCTTCAGGCGTGCTTCGTCTGCCGCCGAGGAGTCGGCCGGGCCGACGTCATCGTCGCTGTCGTCGTCATCGTCGCTGTCCGTGTCGGCGTCGACATCGGCCGATGCGTCCGCGCTTGCGCTGTCTTCTTCGGCGGCGAGCGTGTCTTCATTCAGGCCGTCCACCAGTTCGTCGATGCGCAGCTCACCGTCGGCAACCTGCTGGGCGCTCGCCAGAATGGCCGAGATCGCGAGGGGGCAGGCGGCGATAGCCTGCACCATTTCGTGCAAGCCGTCTTCGATGCGCTTGGCAATCGCGATTTCGCCGGCGCGCGTCAGCAGTTCGGTCGCGCCCATTTCGCGCATGTACATGCGCACCGGGTCGGTCGTGCGGCCGAACTCGGAATCGACGGTCGACAGGGCGACTTCGGTTTCCTCGTCCGCCTGATCGTCCGACACCACGGCGGGGGCGTTCGAGTTGAGCAGCAGCGTTTCCGCATCCGGCGCCTGCTCGTAGACCTGCACGCCCATGTCGTTGAACGCGCTGACAATGCTGTCGATCGCCGCCGTTTGCGCGAAGTTGTCGGGCAAATGGTCGTTGATCTGCGCGTGGGTCAGATAGCCTTGTTCCTTGCCGAGCTGGATCAGCGCGCGCATCTGGCGCTGACGTTCTTCGGCTTGCTGCGGCGGCAGCTCGGCCGTCACGGGGATCGCTTTGCCGGCGCCCTTGCCCTTGGCCGTACGGCCCGAGGGAGCTTTGGCGGCGTAGCCGGCGGTTTCGTGTTGCGAATCTTCGCGATCAAAAGGGTTCACGTATTCTCCTCTAGAGGCTTCGCTATGAGACGCAAGACGCGACCGTCAGGCGTTTCGAGCATGGCTCAACATCACCTGAGTGACTCAACGCGGTTGTTTGGCTGTGCTCTGGGGAGCAAAAAAGATGAGCCCGCTCGAAGCGGGCCGATAGAAATGTGCGAAATTCGCGCGGCTCGCATTATATACGAGCTTGGGCCTTCGCGCTCATCGTGTGCACATCATTTCATCATGCGCGTTTGTTGCAGGTGCATCCTTGGGCCGCTGGCTGGGCGTTAGGCGGTTTTTCTGTCCATGCATCAAGATGCGTGCACATTGGTGGATTTCAAGCTCTTCACTATAGAGGAACTCGGCCACCCTCACACGCCGGGATCGTTTCCGTATCACTTTGCCTATATATAGGGTCCGCGTGTTTCTGGCGTCGATCGGCACTTGGTCAAAAGAAAATTCACAAAAGGGGGTTGACGACGTGCCAGTCGTTCTCCATAATCTCGTTTCTGTGCTGCTGATGCAGCGACGCAGAACGAAGCGGTGCCGGGTAGCTGGAAGTGCGGTACTGGTTCGGTAGTGAATGCGGACTCGATCTTTAAAAATTAACAGCCGATAAGTGTGGGCGCTTGATGCGCG
>Ga0255336_100252_pt1 | contig 107627 bp, 105 predicted proteins | sample MeOH1_35cm_T3_17_FD_189102 | JGI IMG/M metagenome (GOLD analysis project Ga0255336, IMG submission 189102) | Sandy soil microbial communities from University of British Columbia, Vancouver, Canada - MeOH1_35cm_T3_179 | ecosystem: Engineered > Artificial ecosystem > Sand microcosm > Unclassified...
GTCGACCAGAGTTAGCGCTTCAGCGCTTACTCTGGTCCCATGCACTCGTTGCAGTCGACCGGAGCCGGCGCTTTACCACCAACTCCGGCCCCATACAAGCCTCTACTCACCAGTCGAGTAACGTACCGTCGTACTGATAGAAACGCCCGTTGAATGCTTCATGCGCGGCCGCCGCCTGCGCGAGCACTTCGCGCATGCCGGTAACGCTGCGCGCCGGATCGATCGCAGCCTGCGCGCCGCCCATGTCGGTGCGAACCCACCCTGGATGCAACGAAATGCACACGGCGCGCTTTGCCTCCAGCGACGCGACTTTCAGCGCATCGTTCAGCGCCGCCTTGCTCGCGCGATACAGCCAGCCGGTCGCGCCGCTCGCGTCGCCGATGCTGCCCATCTTGCTCGAAATCACCGCGAATACGCCGCCGGACTCTTCGACGAGCGGCAGCAGGATCGGCATCAACTGCATCGGTCCGCGCACATTGGTGTGCATGACGTGGTCGAAGTCTTCGGCGGTGATCGTCTCGATGCCTTCGGTGCGCGGGCCGTAGACGCCGGACACCAGGATCGCCGCATCGAGCCGCTCACCGTCGAGCTTCCAGCCGAGCGCGGCGATTTCCTCGGGCATGCTCACGTCGAGTGCGAACGTTTCCGCGCCGAGTTCGTTCAACGCGTCGAGCGCGGCGCCGTCGCGGGCGGTGGCGAGCACGCGCCAGCCGCTCTTTTTGTACTGCCGCACAAACTCCTGGCCGATGCCACGCGACGCACCGACGATCAACACAGTCTTCATCGAACACCTCAAGCCATCAAAACAGAGCGCCGCGAAAACGCGCGTTACACCAGTTCGATACCCATTGCCGTTGCTTCGCCGCCGCCGATGCACAGCGTCGCGACGCCGCGCTTGCCGCCGCGTTTCTTCAGCGCACCGATCAGCGTGACGAGAATGCGCGCGCCCGACGCGCCGATCGGGTGGCCGAGCGCACAGGCGCCGCCGTTCACGTTGACCTTCTCGTGCGGCAGATGGTGCTCCTTCATGGCCGCCATCGTCACGACGGCAAAGGCTTCGTTGACTTCATACAGATCGACTTCGTCGGCGCGCCAGCCGTTCTTCTCGAACAGCTTGCGAATCGCCCCGACCGGCGCGGTGGTGAACTTCGCCGGTTCCTGCGCGAAGGTCGAGTGGCCGACCACGCGCGCAATCGGCTGGACGCCCAGGCGCTTCGCCGTCGACTCACGCATCATGACGAGCGCGGCCGCGCCGTCGGAAATCGACGACGAGTTCGCCGCCGTCACCGTGCCGGTTTTGCTGAACGCGGGCTTGAGCGTCGGAATCTTCTCGATGTTCGCTTTGAACGGCTGTTCGTCGCGATCGATGGTGACTTCGCCCTTGCGGCTCTCCACCTTCACCGGCGCGATTTCCCAGCCGAACGAACCGTCCTCGTTCGCGCGCTTCGCACGAGCGAGCGACTCGACGGCGAACGCGTCCTGCGCTTCGCGCGTGAAGTCGAACGAAGCCGCGCATTCCTCGGCGAAGGAGCCCATCAGACGGCCTTTTTCGTAGGCGTCTTCGAGACCGTCGTAGAACATGTGGTCGATCACCTGGCCGTGGCCCATGCGCATGCCCGCCCGCGCTTTGGGCAGCAGATACGGCGCGTTCGTCATGCTTTCCATGCCGCCCGCAACGATCACGTCGACGGAACCCGCAGCGAGCATGTCGTGCGCGAACATTGCCGCGCGCATGCCGGAGCCGCACATCTTGTTCACCGTGGTGCTGCCGGTGGCGAGCGGTAAGCCGGCGCCGAGCGCGGCCTGACGCGCGGGCGCCTGGCCGAGGCCGGCGGGCAGCACGCAACCCATCACCACTTCGTCGATCTGTTCGGGCTTCAGGCCGGCGCGCTGCACGGCCGCCTGGATTGCCACCGAACCCAATTGCGGCGCGCTCAGCGTGGCGAAGTCGCCCTGGAATGCCGCCATTGGCGTGCGGGCCACGCCCACGATGACGATCGGATCAGCTTTTGTCCCGCTCATGTTTGTCTCACTCATGTTTAAGCTCCTTGATGACGCCTTCGACAATGGCCGGCACGTCGCCGAGCTGCGCCGCGTCGGCGGCCACCACGTCGTTGTCCGCGTTGTGTGCGCCGCCGGCCGACACTGCCCCCACGCACTTCTGATAGGTTGCATCGAGCGCGCCCGGCTCGCGGATCGTCATGCCGAGATTGCGCACCTTGCCGTCATGCACGCCATACGCCCAGCCGTGTACGGTCAACTCCTGGCCGCGGGCCCACGCATCGTTGACGATGGTGGTGCGGCATACGTTCATCACCTGTTCGATCGCGTTCAGTTCGACCAGACGCCGGTGACGCGCCTCGCCGAGCGGCCATTCCTCGATCAGCGCCGCATGCTTGGTACGCACGTCCTGCACGTGATGCAGCCAGTTGTCCGCGAGACCCACGCGGCGGCCGTGCAGCGCCGCGCCGACGCCCGAGCAGCCGTAGTGGCCGACCACCATGATGTGCTTGACCTTCAGCAGATCGACGGCGAACTGGATGACCGACAGACAGTTCAGATCGGTATGCACCACCACGTTGGCGATGTTTCTGTGCACGAACACTTCGCCCGGCGGCAGGCCGATGATCTGGTTCGCCGGCACGCGCGAATCGGAGCAGCCGATCCACAGATACTCGGGCGTCTGCTGATGAGCGAGACGCGAAAAATACTCAGGGTCTTCGGACAGCTTGCGGGCCACCCACGCTTCGTTGTTGTCGAACAGATGCGAGAGCGGATTGTCAGGAGGCGAAGCGTTAGTGTTCATGGTGCGTCTGAGTGGTTGCTCGACCGCTTGACCGGTCGATGTCGTTACATAAGATTAGGACGAGGCATTCAACGCTGCGAGCAGCGTATGAGTCTCATGCCGCCCGCACGCTGCGCCCGGCATCCGGCGCGGTCGATGCAGCGCCGGCGGCGTCGGCAAAGCGCTCCGGATAGCGCATGCAGAAGCGCACGCTGCCGTCGTACGGGAAAAAGTCGGCCAGTTCGCCTTTCAATAGATGATCCTTGTGCCGTTGCCATAGCGCAGGATCGAAGAAGTCCGCGTGATGCCGCATGAAGGAACGGCGCACGCGTGGGTCGCCGAGCAGAAACGTGCCGTACGTCTCCGGGAAAATGTCGTGCGGGCCGACCGAGTACCACGGCTCGCCGGACATTTCGTCTTCCTCGTTGCGTGGCGCCGGCACCGCGCGCACGTTGCAGTCGGTCAGATATTCGATTTCATCGTAGTCGTAGAACACCACGCGGCCGTGACGCGTGACGCCGAAGTTCTTGTACAGCATGTCGCCCGGAAAGATGTTCGCCTGCATCAATTCCTTGATGGCATTGCCGTATTCCTTGATGCCGTGTTCGACGTCCTCGTCGTTGCCGTTCTGCAGGAACAGATTCAGCGGCACCATGCGGCGCTCAATGTACATATGGCGAATCACCAGGCTGTCGCCGTCGTGTTCGATCAGCGACGGCACTTCTTTTTCGAGTTCACGCACCAGCGCTTCGTCGAGCCGCGAGACCGGCAACGCGACGCTCGAATATTCGAGCGTGTCGGCCATGCGGCCCAGGCGGTCGTGCCGTTTGACGAGCTGATACTTTTCCTTGATCTGCGCGCGCGTGGTTTCCTTCGGCGGCGGGAAGCTGTCTTTGATCAGCTTGAACACGTACGGAAACGACGGCAGCGTGAACACCAGCATCACGAGCCCCTTGATGCCGGGCGCAATGATGAACTGATCGCTCGAATGCGACAGGTGATGCAGCAGGTCGCGATAGAACAGATTCTTGCCCTGCTTCTGCAAGCCCACCGACGTGTAGATTTCCGCTTTCGGTTTGCCCTGCATGATGGTGCCGAGAAATTCGACGTAAGCGGACGGCACTTCCATATCCACCAGGAAGTACGAATGCGAGAAGCTGAAAATGATCAGCAACTGGTCGCGCTTGAGCAGCACCGTGTCGAGCGCGAGCACGCCCGGCTTCACATGACGCAGCGGCACCGCGAACGGCATCAGCAGATCGCCGTTGATGATCCGCCCAATGATATACGCCGACTTGTTCCGGTAGAACAGCGACGAGAGCACGTGAATCTGGAAGTTGGGCGCTTCGTCGAATACGCCGAACGCGTCCTGAATTGCCTGCATCACGCAGCCGACGTCGCGTGTCAGGTCTTCAAACGGCGGCTCCAGCTGGAAGTTCGTGACAATGCGTTCGAGCGTTGCCGCGAGCCCATCCTTGCCGGGATAGTACGCACGGTAGGTCGGCTTCGCGGCCGGTTCGTCGTTCTCGATGTACTCGGTCGAGATGGCCGGGCGCACGAAAATGAAATCGTTGTTGAAGTACGAGCGGTGCAGGATCTTGCAGCACACCGAATTGAAAAACGTCTCCGCGCATTCGGGCTGGCGGTGCGTGGTCAAAAGGCCGATGTAGTGCAGCTTGATCTGCTGCCACACTTCGTCGTCGATATTTTCCGCGTCGTATTCGTCTTCGAGCAGTTCGACGCATTCCTCGACGCGCTCGTCGTACGAGGTAATGCGATCGCGCGCGAGTTTTTGCAGACCGTGCCAGTCGGACTGCTCAAAGAGCGTCTTGGCGTGGATCGCGGCGTCGCGAAAAATCCGGTAATGCCGGTCGAATCCTTCGAGCATCGTCTGTGCGACGTCAAAGCCGATTTGCGACGACAGCAGTTTGGGGAAGTGATTCATGTCGACCGTGCATTCGTCTCATGTCGTGAAGACACCCGTGATTGTATCGCCCGGGTGGGCCCGCGACGCGTCGCGCCGCCAATGTTCATGCCGGCCTGGCTTCGCGTGTGCCGGTCTCCAGCAGCGCGCGCGCCTGGGTTTCGTATTGCGCGAGGTCTTCGAGTGTCGCGTTCAGGTCTTCCAGTTGACGCTCCAGCACTTCGCGATGACGCGCCACCGTGGCGAGGAATGCGTGCAATTGCGGCACCGTGTCCGTCGGCGACTCGTACACGTCCAGCAGATCGCGAATCTCCGACAGCGTGAAGCCGAGCCGCTTGCCGCGCAACGTGAGCTTCAGGCGCGTTCGGTCGCGGCCCGAATAGACGCGCCGCAAGCCGCTCGATCCTTCACGGCTCGGTGAGAGTAAACCCTGATCTTCGTAGAAGCGGATCGCGCGCGGCGTGACGTCGAATTCCCGCGCGAGCTCGGTGATCGTGTATTGCGTGTTCATCGGGGCATTCCGTGGCCAGGCAGAAAATCGGATTGAACGATAGAATCAACGTTTACGTTATCGTCAACTTGAGTTGAACGCAACCAGGCGCGGTACGGCCGCAGTACGGCACCGGCACACCGCAACCACGCCGCAATCACGCCAACCGGCATCGCACACCTCGCCATGCCGGACGGCCGACGGAGGAAGACACCCACAATGAATGCACTCGAACACCAACTCGACTACCCGTTCAACGACGCCTTGCCGGACCCGGGTCACGCAATGGAAGTCGCGCCAGGCGTGTTCTGGCTGCGCATGCCGCTGCCGTTCGCGCTGGATCACATCAACCTCTGGCTGCTGCGCGACGAAATCGACGGCCAGCAGGGCTGGACAGTGGTGGACTGCGGCATTGCTTCGGACACGATCAGGGAGAACTGGGAGAAGGTGTTCGACTCGGCGCTCGACGGCCTGCCGGTGCTGCGCGTGATCGTCACGCATTGCCATCCCGATCACATCGGACTTGCGCACTGGATCTGCACGGGCGGCGACAAAAAGCGCTGGGACGTGCGGCTGTGGACAACGCTCGGCGAATACATGCAGGCCCGCGTGATGGCGGCCGGCGAAGGCTCGAATGCGGGCGGCGAGGGCGCTGCGCGGCACTTCGCGCGGCATGGTGTGACGGACGAGGAATCGCTCGAAAAACTGCGCAGTCGCAAGAGCTATTACTCGAGTCTCGTGCCGGAGATTCCGGGCCAGTATCGCCGCCTGCGGGAAGCGGACGGTGTGAAGATCGGCGGCAAGACGTGGCGCGTGGTGACCGGTTTCGGCCATTCGCCGGAACACTGCGCGTTGTTCTGCGAAGAGACCGGCGTGCTGATCTCCGGCGACATGGTGCTGCCGCGCATTTCGACCAATGTGTCGGTGTTCGATATGGAACCGGAGGGCTCACCGCTCGCGCTGTATCTGGAGTCACTCGGCCGCTACGAGACGATGCCGGAAGATACGCTCGTGCTGCCGTCGCATGGCAAGCCGTTTCGCGGCGTGCGCACGCGTATCCGGCAATTGCGCGAGCATCACGACGCGCGTCTGGCGGAAGTGCGCGAAGCGTGCGCGGAGAAACCGCAGAGCGCGGCGGATATCGTGCCGCTCATGTTCAAGCGCCAGCTCGACATTCATCAGATGACGTTCGCTATGGGCGAAGCTTTGGCGCACCTGCATTTGCTGTGGCTTGCGGGCGAGTTGAAGCGTAAGCAGGATGCGGATGGCGTGATACGGTTTTCGCCTGCGTGATCGCGGGTGGTGCGCAGATAAAAAGCCCGGTGCTGACGCAACCGGGCTTTTTCTTGCACGTTCAAACGCAGAAACGATTACTGCACCGATACCGTCCCGAAGTTCTGCCGTCCAAACGGACTCACGTGATAGCCGCTCACGTTCGTTCGCGTGATCGCAGCCGCAGTCGGATATCCCAGCGGAATCCACAACGCCTGATCGTGAATAACCTGCTGCGCCTGTTCATACGCTTTCGCGCGCTTTGACTGATCCGGCGTCGCCTTGCCGTCCGCAATCAGCTTGTCGAGATCCTGATCGCAGAAACGCGCGAAGTTAATGCCCGACTTGACCGCGTTGCAGCTGAACAGCGGCGAGAGGTAGTTGTCGGGGTCGCCGTTGTCGCCCGCCCAGCCCATGAATAGCGAGTCATGCTGGCCTTGCTTGGCCTCCTTGATCAACTCGCCCCACTCGATCACCTTCACCTCGGCCTTCACGCCGATCTTCGCGAAGTCGGCTTGCAGCAGTTCCGCGCCGGCCTTCGGATTCGGATTCAGCAGGCTGCCGTTCGGGCGCACCCAGATGGTCGTTTCGAAGCCGTTCGGATAGCCCGCGTCGGCGAGTAGTTTCTTCGCCTTTGCCGGGTCGTACGGCCACGCCTTCACGGACTTGTTGTAGCTCCACGTGTTCGGCGGATACGGGTTCACGGCCGGCGTCGCCGTGTTGTCGAACACGGTCTTCAGATACGTGGTGCGGTCGAACGCCATGTTCAGTGCCGCGCGCACCTTCTGGTTGTCGAGCGGCTTCTTCTGCGTGTTCAACGCGACGAACGCCGTCATGAAGGCGGGCGTCTGCACAATGGCGAGCGACTTGTCGCTTTTCGCTTCGGCAAGATCCTGCGGCTTCGGCGACAAGGCGATCTGGCATTCGCCTGCTTTCACCTTTTGCGCCCGCACCGTGGCGTCCGGCGTGATCGCATAGATCAGGCGGTCGATCTTCGGCTTTGGACCCCAGTAGGTCGGGTTCACGTCGTAGCGGATTACGGCGTCTTTCGTATAGCTCTTCAGTTCGAACGGACCCGTGCCGATCGGCTTCGAATTCAGGTCGGCCTGCTTGCCGGCCTTGAGCAACTGGTCGGCGTATTCAGCCGAATAGATCGAGGCGAAACCCATTGTGAGGATCGACACGAAGGTTGCGTCCGGCGCGTTCAGTTCGAACTTGACGGTGTTGTCGTCGACCTTGCTGATGGATTTGATGAGCTTCGGCAGGCCCATCGACTGCGCATGCGGGAAGCCGCTCGCGCCCGCCACCTTGTGCCACGGATTGCTGTCGTCGAGCATGCGCTCGAACGTGAAGACGACGTCGTCGGCGGTAAGCGGGCGGGTGGGCTTGAAGTAGTCCGTGCTCTGGAACTGCACGTTGGGGCGCAGGTGGAACGTGTACGTGAGGCCGTCGGCACTCACGTCCCACTTGTCGGCCAGCGCCGGCACCACTTTCTTCGCGGCCTCGTCGTACGAGACCAGCGAGTTGAAGATCACGTCGGCCGATGCATTGGTCGTGACGAGCGAATTGAACTGCACGACATCGAAGCCGTCAGGGCTCGACTCGGTACAGACGGTCAGCGGTTTGGCGAGCACGAGCGCGGGCGCCGTGAACAGTACGGCGGCTGCGAGCAGTTTGAAGCGCATAGGATCTCCCATAACGAGCGCAGTCAGGCAGTGCGTCTGGTTGTGTGGTTATGTTCCGTTGACGAGAAATGGGCGGCTGTCCGGCGTAGCCGCCTTCTTTATTGTGATACGTTTCCGGCGCTGGCGCAGGGTTGAGGGAACCGCCTACGCGCGCGTCGGCCTTCGCGAAAGCTTATCGAAGGGTGGTTGCGCCGACAACAACATAATCCGCATATTCATATGGAAGGGTTGGCCGGCCTCGCGGCGCGGAGCCTGCGTTCATGCCGCCGCGGCGCGCCGCAGCAGGTACGCGATGCCTTCGATCGCACGCACGCCGTACCACGACACCATTTCCCCATCGATCAACTCGATGCGCTTGCCGGCCAGCCGCGCATCGCGTTTCAGTGTGTCGCAATGGGTCTGCGTAAAGCGATACGGCTCGCTGGAGAGCAGGACGCGCTCGACATGGGCGAGCCACGGCGCGCTGTCGAAGTCGAGCGTCGGGTAACGTCCGGCGCCTGCCGCACCGCCTTGCACGTCAGGCAGCGTGTGCCAGTTGACGAGCCGCAGCATCGCGGAGATATAAGTATCGCGCGCCACGGTCATCCAGGGCTCGCGCCAGATCAGATACAGCACGTTTTGCGGCGTGAACGCATGCGCGGCCGCCTCGTGCAGACGGGCTTCGAGCGCTTCGCTCAGACGCTCCGCTTCCCGCGCGCGATCGAAGATCGCGCCCAGTAGCGTGTAGAGCGCCAGATTGTCCCGTGGTGTCTGCGGATGAGTCACGACGATATGCGGCACGAACCCGCGCAATTGCTCGACGGTATCACGCTCGTTTTCGTCGATATTGACGATCAGATGGGTGGGGCGCAACGCACGAATAGCATCGAGATGCACGGCCTTGGTGCCGCCGACCTTGCGGACTTGAGGCACCTTGTCATGGGGATGCACGCAGAAACCCGTGCGGCCGACAATCTGCCGGTCCAGACCGAGCGCGAACAGCAGTTCGGTGATGCTCGGCACCAGCGAGACGATACGTGCTGCGGATCCTGCTGGTTCGTGCGCGACGCCGGCTGCATCGACCGCACCCGGTTGCATGGCTTACTCGGCCTCGGCGGCGGTGCGCGGCTTGCGCGGCGCGCGCTCGAACGCACGGTCATAGAGCCAGCGCGGCAGCACATGCAGCAGCATGGCCACGATGCGCATCTGCCAGGGGAACACCGCGAAGGCCGTTTGACGCTCGATTGCCTGCGCCACCTTCACGGCGAAACGGTCGGCATCCATCAGGAACGGCATGGTGTACGGGTTGTGCTCGGTCATGGGCGTGCGGATATAGCCGGGCGCAATGGTGACCACGCCGACGCCGTGCGGCCGCATTTCAACGCGCAACGCTTCCAGATACTTGAGCGCCGCCGATTTCGACGCGCTGTACGCGCCGGAGCCCGGCAAGCCGCGCACGCCGGCGACGCTGGCGATCCCCACCAGCGTCCCGTGTCTCGCGGCGCTCATGGCGGCGGCGAACGGCTCGAACGTGGCGACCATGCCGAAGTAATTGATATCCATCACTTCGCGGAAGGTGCGCAGATCGCCGTGGCCGGTGACCGCACCGCGGCTGATGCCGGCGTTGGCGATCACGACGTCCGGCAGGCCGTGCTGCGCGATGAATTGCGCGGCCGCCTCGGCGAGCGCTTCGGCGTCGCGAACGTCGACGGAATAGATCGAGACGGTATTCTGCGGATGGGACTGCTGGAAGGCGGCGAGGGCTTCGCCACGGCGGGCAACGAGGCCGAGAATCGCGCCGCGCCGCGCATATTCGGCGGCGAGCGCGAGGCCAATGCCGCTCGAGGCGCCGGTAATGAAAACCTTCAGCGGTGAACTCATTCCGGCGCTCGGGCTTTACATCTTCTTGGCGCGGACTTGCGCGACCAGGTAATCCAGCACCTGGATCGTGCCCGGCAGGCTGTTGGTGGCGGCGGGGCCGGTTTCATACTTGCCTTGGACTGCCAGCGTCGGCACGCCGTCGATCTTGTAGTCTTCCAGCAGTTTCTTGTCTTTCTGCAGCGCGCTTTGCGTGGAGAACGAGTTGTACGCGTCCATGTACTTCTTCGGATCGACGCCGTTCTTCGCGAGGAATTTGGCCTGATCTTCCGGCGTCAGCAGGTAGTTCTTGTTGACGTGGATTTCATTGAAGACCTTCGGCGTGAGTTGCGTGGCGAGGCCGAGCGCGTCGAGCGCGTGGTACATCCTGGAATGCGGAATGAAGTCGTCGCGGAAGGCGACCGGCACGCGCTTGAACACCACGTCCGGAGCCTGCTTCTTCACCCACGCTTCGAGGTACGGGTTGAATTCGTTGCAGTGCGGGCAGCCGTACCAGAAGAATTCGGTGACTTCGATCTTGCCGGCGGGCACGTCGGTCGGCTGCGCCGTGGGCAGCACGGTGTAGTCCTTGCCCGACACCGGCGCGGCGGGCGAAGCGTGCGCCGTGGCGGCAACGAGCCCTAGCGAGAGGAACAGAATGCTCAGCAGTTTTTTCATGTTGTGTTGACCCAGGTAGGCGTAAAGCAGTGGCGCCACGCAAATGCCCGCCACCGTCTTCAAGATTCGGCGTTGGACGGTTTCAGCCGTCCGTCGTGCTTGTGACACGCGCCGCGCGCCGATAGTTCGGCGGCGGCGCGTCCCGGCAAATCACCGTTTGTTTCTTTTTGCTTATTGTTTCGTGAAGCGGATCACCGCGGTATCCACGCCCGCGTCGGACAGACGCTGGCGGCTCGAATTCATGTCTTCGAACTTCGAGAACGGCCCGATACGCACGCGGTAGTACGTGACGCCGCCGGCATCGCGCTGCGTGACCTTCGATTCGAAGCCCTGGAAGGCGAGACGCGCGCGCTGCTGTTCGGCGTCTGCCGCGGTCTTGTACGCGCCGACTTGCAGGAAGTAGCCGGTGTTCGCGTCGCCCGCTGCCGGCGCCGCACCCGAACCGGGCCTGGCGTTGGCGGCGGTGGACGAACCACCCTTAGGCGCCGCGTCCGCCGCGGTGGCGGCCGGTGCGCTTGCGGCTTGTGGCTTCTTCACCGGTGCGGCGGCCGTGCCGTTGCCGTTGTCCTGCGCGGGCTTCGGCGCGACCGCCGTGCCGTTCGCGTTGCCGGCGTTGCCGTTGGCGGGCGGCACTTCGACGATCTGGGGCTCTTCCAGCATGCCCGACTGCGTTTGCGCGTTGGTCTGGCCCGGCGCGGTGTTCGGCGGCGCCGGCTGCGCGGCTTGCGGCACCGGCTGACCCGGCGTCTTGCCTTGCAGCGGACGGTTCGGGTCGTACTGCGGCTGGCTCGCGCCGGAATCGGACGCCGCGGGCGGCGCCACCTTCGAGACGAATGGCGTGGGCGCACGGGTGATATACAGCGCCACCACTACCGCGATCGCAAGGCCGACGATCAGGCCCAGCACGATGCCGAGAAAAGTCCCCCCGGTTTGTTTCGATTGCTTTGTTGTGCGGCGTGGTTTTGCCATCGTATGAATCACCTGCAAAAAGAATCCTGGAACGGCCGTCGATTATAACGACGGCCGCATGCATGTTGCGCCGGAGGACTTACATCTTGACGGGAGCGGAGACGCCGATCGTCGCGAGGCCGTTGGCCAGCACCTGACGCGTGGCCGCGAGCAGCGCCACGCGTGCATTGCGCTCGGCCGCATCGTCGACCAGCACGCGCTCGGCTTTGTCATTGTAGAACGAGTGGAATTCCCCGGCGAGGTCGCGCAGATAGAATGCGACCGCGTGCGGCGCGAGTTCGTCGGCGGCATGTTGCAGCATGTCCGGGAATTCGGCGAGCTTGTTCAGCAGGGCCATCGCGCGTTCGCTGGTGAGCGGCGTGACGTCCACGTCCGCCAGCGTGCTTTCGTCCGTGTTGTAGCGCGCCTTGCACTCGGCGATCACCGAGCAGATTCGCGCGTGCGCGTACTGCACGTAATGCACCGGATTCTCGTCGTTCTGTTTCAGCGCGAGGTCGATGTCGAACACGAACTCCGTGTCCGCCTTGCGCGAGGTCAGGAAAAAGCGCACGGCGTCGCGGCCGCGGCGAATCGTTTCCTCGTCGATCAGATCGACATCGACTTCCGAGCCCGGCGTCGCGCCGCCCGACCATTCGATCAGGTCGCGCACCGTCACGTAGCTGCCGGCGCGCTTGGAGATTTTCACCTCTTCGCCGTTGCGCATGACCGTGACCATTTTGTGAAGAATGTAGTCGGGATAGCCCTTCGGAATGCCGATGCCGAGACCTTGCAGGCCGGCGCGCACCCGCGCGATCGTGCCGTGGTGGTCCGAACCCTGAATGTTGATGACCTTGGTGAAGCCGCGCTCCCACTTGGCGACGTGATAGGCGACGTCCGGCACGAAGTACGTATAGGTGCCGTCGGTCTTGCGCATCACGCGGTCCTTGTCGTCGCCGTCGTCGGTGGTGCGCAGCCACAGCGCGCCTTCCTGCTCGTAGGTCTTGCCGGCGGCGATCAGCGCCGCGACAGTCTTCTCGACACGGCCTTCCTTGTACAGCGACGATTCCAGGTAGTACTGGTCGAACTTCACGCCGAACGCCTGCAAGTCCATGTCCTGCTCGCGGCGCAGATACGCCACGGCGAAACGGCGGATCGCTTCGAGATCTTCGACGTCGCGCGCGCCGGTGACCGGCTCGCCGTCGCTCGCCGCCACGGTGACGCCGTTCAGATAGTCTTTCGCGATGTCGGCGATGTACTCGCCGTTGTACGCCGAAGCCGGCCAGCCTTCGTCGCCGGGGGCGAGGCCGCGGGCGCGCGCCTGAGTGGACAGGGCGAGCGTCTGGATCTGCACGCCGGCGTCGTTGTAGTAGAACTCGCGGTGCACGTCCCAGCCCTGGCTGGCCAGCACATTCGAGAGCGCGTCGCCGAGCGCGGCCTGGCGGCCGTGGCCGACGTGCAGCGGGCCGGTTGGGTTGGCCGAGACGAACTCGATCAGCACATGCTTGCCGGCGTCGCGTTGCGAGCGGCCGAAGCGCTCTTTTTCAGCGAACACGGCGGCGATCACCGCCTGCTTGGCAGCGGCGGTGAGGCGCAGGTTGATGAAGCCGGGGCCGGCCACTTCGGCGGCTTCGACGAGGTCCCGGGCTCCCGGTTGCGCGAGCAGCGCGTCGACGATCTGTTGCGCCAGCTGGCGCGGATTGGCGCGCAGCGGTTTGGCGAGTTGCATCGCCACATTGCATGCGACGTCGCCGTGCGCGGCGACCTTCGGGCGCTCCAGCGTGATGGTGGGCGAGACGAACGCGGCTTCGGTCGCGCCTTGCGAAGCAAGCGCGACCTGCTTCACCGTGTCGGCGAGCAGTGTTTCGAGGGTATGTTTATGTGCAGGCAGCATGCTTGTTGCGAGTCCAGTGAGGCAATCCGGTGATGCGGAAGAGGCGCCGGCCGCGCGAGGCCGACCGGTTCGTCAGAAGCGTGGAAAGCGGCACGCAACCGCTACGGCGTATCCGGCGCGCCGGTTGCGCTGAGTGCGACAGCAGGCACGTTGTCTGCGGCACGCCAGACGCAGTGCGCGGCGCCTGCCGTGGCGTTCATTGCCGCGGCTGACAGCGGTATGACGCGGGGCGCGGCCAACCGGCCCAGCCATGCTACTTGTGCTTCGCCGCGTGCGGCGCATTGCGGCACGCTTTTCCGTCCAGACGGATTTTAGCAGGTGCTAATATGTTCAATGAGATGCCCAGCAAGGGCCGTGGCCGCCACGCCTGATCGGCGAGCCAACGTAACGCGCGCTGGCGGCTGTCTTTGAGCCGCTCGCGCGCCAGTCCAACATAACGAAAAAGGGAACAGTCATGCTGATTACTTTCAAATGCCGCGCCTGCCCGGACGTGATGATGCTGGAAAATCTTGCGCAGTTTCTGGTCGGCATCGTCGGCAAGCGGCTGGGTGAACGCGGTGTCATCACTCACGACGAACTGAGCCCGGCCATCGAGAAACTCGAAGCAGCAATTTCCGTCGACAAACAGGAACGTGCCGAACACGACGGCCATTTCCACGAAGGAGAAGACGGCCACGAGCATCATGAGATTCCGCCGGGCCTCGCGCAGCGCGCGTATCCGTTCCTCGACATGTTGCGCGCGGCGCAGAAGGAAAACGCGGATATCGTCTGGGGTCTCTGATTCCGGGTTGGCCTGCCGGTGGCGCCCGGCGGTCCGAACCTTGACACACCAATGACAAAGAGCCCGCTCGTGCGGGCTCTTTGTCGTTCAGAGATTCGAACCGGCTGGCGTTGCCGTGCTGCTTACTGGCTGGCGGCGTCCGCCGGAGCGGCTGCGGGAGCCGACGCACCTTTCTTCACTTTCTTCTTCTTCGGCTTCTTGACGTGTTTCACCGTGGGCGGCGAATACGAGCTGACCGAACTGGAGCCGCCAGGGGCGGCGGTCTGGGCCAGCGCCACCGAGGCGCCCAAGGCAAGCGAAACAGCGGTCAACAACAGCGTCAGCTTCTTCATACGATTTTCTCCGTTGACGATTGCAATTAATGAGCCGACGCGTTTTGGCCGCGTCTGGCGGGGTCAAGCCGCCTCAGTCTACAAAGACGAAAATTACGTTGCCGCAAATATTCAGTCTTTCTGGCCCGATATAGTGGGTTTCCCGCCACGCCTCGCCGCCCGGTGCTTACAGCAAAGGCGCCAGGGCCCGCTCCGCGTCCGTTTTCGACAGTGACATGCGCCTCGCGTAGTCTTCCAGCTGGTCCTGGCCGATCTTGCCGACCGAGAAATAGGTGCTGTCCGGATGCGCCAGATAGAAGCCGGAGACGCTCGCTGCCGGCAGCATGGCCAGCGATTCGGTCACGCTCATGCCGATTTCGGTGGCATGCAGCACGTTGAACATATCGCGCTTCACCAGGTGATCCGGGCAGGCCGGATAGCCGGGCGCCGGGCGGATGCCGCGGTACTTTTCCGCGATCAGTTCTTCGTTGGAGAGCGTTTCGGTATTTGCATAACCCCACAGGTCGCGCCGCACGCGCGCGTGCAGTGCTTCGGCGAAGGCTTCGGCGAAACGGTCGGCGAGCGCCTTCAGCATGATTGCGCTGTAGTCGTCGTGGTCCTTTTCGAACTGCTTTTCCTTCACGTCGACGCCGAGTCCCGCCGTCACCGCGAACATGCCGATGTAGTCGGCCACGCCCGAGTCTTTCGGCGCGATGAAGTCGGCGAGCGACCGGTTCGGCCGCATCACGCCGTCCACCACCGGACGCACGCTTTGCTGGCGCAGATTGCGCCAGGTGAGCGCCACTTCCGAACGCGATTCGTCCGTGTAGATTTCGATGTCGTCGTCGTTCACCGTGTTGGCCGGCAGCAGCGCGATCACGCCGTTCGCCTGCAGCCAGCGGCCCTGGATCAGGCGCGCGAGCATCGACTTGCCGTCCGAGAACACGCGCCGCGCCGATTCGCCGACAATCTCGTCGTTCAGAATGGCCGGATAGGGGCCTGCCAGATCCCACGTCTGGAAGAACGGACCCCAGTCGATATAGGTCGCCAGCTCGGCCAGATCGAAGTTCCTGAACACGCGGCGGCCGATGAACTTCGGCTTGACCGGCTGATAGCTCGCCCAATCGACCTTGGTCTTGTTGGCGCGGGCTTCGGCCAGTGTGACCATAGGCAGCGCTTTCTTGTTGGCGTGCTGGTCGCGGATCCGGTCGTAATCCGACTTGAGTTCGTCGAGGTACTTCGCCGCGCCCTCGTCGGACAGCAGGCTCGAAGCGACGGAAACCGAACGCGACGCGTCCGGCACGTAGACCACCGGCCCTTCGTAATGCGGCGCGATCTTCACTGCGGTGTGCACGCGCGAGGTGGTGGCGCCGCCGATCAGCAGCGGAATCTTCTTGATGCGGAAGTAATCGTCGCGCTGCATTTCCGACGCGACGTACGCCATCTCTTCGAGGCTCGGCGTGATCAACCCGGAGAGCCCGATGATGTCCGCGCCTTCGACCTTCGCCTTCGCGAGAATGTCGTTGCAGGAGACCATCACGCCCATGTTGACCACTTCGAAGTTATTGCACTGAAGCACCACCGAAACAATGTTCTTGCCGATATCGTGCACGTCGCCCTTCACCGTGGCGATGACGATCTTGCCCTTCGCGCGCACGTCGGCGCCGGCTTCGGCGAGCTGCTTTTTCTCTTCCTCGATGTACGGAATCAGATGCGCGACGGCCTGCTTCATGACGCGCGCCGACTTCACCACTTGCGGCAGGAACATCTTGCCCTGACCGAACAGGTCGCCGACGATGTTCATGCCGTCCATCAACGGGCCTTCGATCACATTGATCGGACGGCCGCCTTCGGCGGCGATCTTCGCACGCACTTCCTCGGTGTCTTCGACGATGAAGTTGGTGATGCCATGCACGAGCGCATGCGACAAGCGTTTCTCGACCGGCTGGTTGCGCCACTCCAGATTCTCTTCCTTCTTCGCGGCGCCGGTCTTGAACTTGTCGGCGATTTCGAGCAGCCGGTCGGTGCCGTCTTCACGGCGGTTCAGCACGACGTCTTCCACGCGTTCGCGCAACTCCGGATCGAGGTCGGCATACACGCCGAGCTGGCCCGCGTTGACGATGCCCATGTCCATGCCCGCCTGGATCGCGTGGTAGAGGAACACGGTGTGGATCGCTTCGCGCACCGGATCATTGCCGCGGAACGAGAACGACACGTTCGACACGCCGCCGCTCACCTTCGCGTACGGCAGGTTCTGCTTGATCCAGCGCGTGGCGTTGATGAAGTCGACCGCGTAGTTGTTGTGCTCTTCGATACCGGTTGCGATCGCGAAGATGTTCGGATCGAAGATGATGTCTTCCGGCGGGAAGCCGACTTCGTTGACGAGGAAGTCATACGAGCGCTTGCAGATCTGCGTCTTGCGTTCGAACGTGTCGGCCTGGCCCTGTTCGTCGAAGGCCATCACCACGGCGGCCGCGCCGTAGCGGCGAATCAGGTTGGCGTGGTGGCGGAACGCTTCTTCGCCTTCCTTCAGCGAGATCGAGTTGACGATCGCCTTGCCTTGCACGCACTTCAGACCCGCTTCGATCACTTCCCATTTCGACGAGTCGATCATGATCGGCACGCGCGCGATATCCGGTTCCGATGCGATCAGATTCATGAAGCGCACCATCGCCGCTTTTGAATCGAGCATCGCCTCGTCCATGTTGACGTCGATGATCTGCGCGCCGTTTTCGACCTGCTGGCGCGCGACCGCGATCGCTTCGTCGAACTGGTCGTTCAGGATCATTCGCGCAAACGCCTTCGAACCGGTCACGTTGGTGCGCTCACCCACGTTGATGAAGAGCGTCCCGGACGTGACGTTGAACGGTTCGAGGCCGGAAAGGCGCAAGGTGTGATCGGTCATGGCGTATGTGCTCGATTGCTGCGATTAAGTGCGTCGTGTTCGATAGCGGACATGCGGCGGCGGCTCAGAGGCGCTGCTGGGCTCAGGCTGCGGCGCGGTATTGCGTCGGCCATTGGCGCGGCTTGACTTCGGCCAGCGCCTGCGCAATCGCCGCAATATGCTCAGGCGTCGTGCCACAGCAGCCGCCGGCTATATTCACAAGACCGGCCTGTGCGAATTCCTTCAGCAAACCAGAGGTATCCGCAGGCAGTTCGTCAAAGCCCGTATCGCTCATAGGATTCGGCAAGCCGGCGTTCGGGTAGCACGACACATACGTGTCGCAGAGCTTGGCCAGTTCGGCGATATATGGGCGCATCAAAGCCGCCCCCAGCGCGCAGTTCAAACCGAACGTGAGCGGCTTGGCGTGCCGCAGCGAGTTCCAGAAGGCTTCGACTGTCTGGCCCGACAGAATGCGGCCCGAAGCGTCGGTGACGGTGCCTGAGATCATGATCGGCAGACGCTCGCCGGTGTCTTCGAACAGTTCGTCAACTGCAAACAGCGCCGCCTTCGCATTGAGCGTGTCGAAAATCGTCTCCACGAGGAACAGATCGACGCCGCCGTCGAGCAACGCCTTGGCCTGCTCGTAGTAGGCCGCGCGCAGTTCGTCGAATGTCACGTTGCGCGCGCCCGGATCGTTCACGTCGGGGGAAATGCTCGCGGTCTTCGGCGTCGGTCCGATCGCGCCGGCGACGAAGCGCGGCTTGTCGGGCGTCGAATACTTGTCGCACGCGGCGCGCGCCAGTTTCGCCGACTCGAGATTCATCTCGACGGCGAGCGCTTCCATGCCGTAGTCCGCCTGGGCGACCGTGGTCGCGCCGAACGTGTTGGTTTCGATGATGTCCGCGCCCGCCGCCAGATACTGCTCGTGGATCTCGCTGATGATCTGCGGCTGCGTGATGGACAGCAACTCGTTGTTGCCTTTGATGTCGCGCTCGTAGTCCTTGAAGCGCTCACCTCGATAGCGGGCTTCGTCGAGCTTGTAGCGCTGGATCATCGTGCCCATTGCGCCGTCCAGGATCAGGATGCGCGACTTGAGCAGCGCGGGCAGCGCCGCGCCGCGCGTGTAGGCGGCGTCGGGACGGACTGGCGTGGCGGTTTGGGCGGGCTGGTTCATGGCGGACGAGGGCTTGCGCCGGCTTTTTCGGGAAACCTGTCATTGTAGCCGCTGCCGGACGAAACCGCCCGGCGCGCGGGCCGGGCGACTGTCCTGGATGTGCGGGCGCGCTGCATGGGAAAGGACGGGAAAATAGCGAAGCGGCGTCACAAAGAAAACGGCCCAGCGAGGCAAAAGCCTGCTGGGCCGCTTCACAATTGCCGACCGACTTGTAAAAGCCGCCGGGTTGCCCGCTAACGGGGCCTGACGGCGCGGCCGATGTATGTCGCCAAAAACGTTAAGTCAAACCCTTCGCTTAGTGAAGAATCACAGGTTGATGCATCAGGCTGTCGAACTGACCGAGGAATTCGTCCACTTCGTCCAACGACGGTTCCTCTTCGATCAGCTTCTGCACGTGCTCGCGAAAACGCGCCGCCATTGCTCCGTCGATATAGATCTCGCGTTGCATGTTCTTGTCGACGATCTCATAACCCCCTGACTTCATGGCCAGAGGACCTTCCTGCGGCGGAAACTCGACGACACAATAATTGGGGCTGTTGTAGATCATTTGCATGGCGACACTCCTTATTTCCGTTGGCTCCTGGCCAGTCCTGCACCGTAGGTGGAGCGTATGGTTTGGAATTCAAGGGGTGGGTCCGGATTGATGCTTGTAAAAGTTCCGAACCTACCGGTTAGACCGGCCTTTCAAGAAACGTTTCAAGCAGTGCAGCAAAACGGTGAGATTGCTCGACGGGGGCGAGATGAGCGGCATCCAGCAGTTCGAAACGTGCGCCTTCGATGGCGTCTGCGATCGCCTGCGTAGCAGCAGGCGGCGTGCCCGTGTCGTGGCGGCCCGCCACGGTCAATGCTGGGCATCGGATTGTTGCCAGCTTACTGCGTACGTCGAAATCGCGCAGGGCTTCGCACACTTTGGCGTAGCCTTCTGACAACGTCTGCATCAATACGTCGCGGATTGGCTCGACGGCTTCGGGGTGCGCGGTCTGAAAGTCGGGCGTCAGCCAGCGGTTCAATGTCGCGGGCACGAGCGGCGCCATACCGTCGCGGCGGGCCGCCGCAGCACGCTGATCCCAGGTGGCGCGGGCTTCAGGCAGCGTGACGGCGCCGCTGTCGGCGATCGTCAAGGTGTCGACGCGCGTGGGGTGATCGAGCGCGAATTGCTGCGCGACCATGCCGCCCATCGACATGCCGACCAGGTGCGTACGGGGTGCATCGAGCGCGTCGAGCAGCGCGGCGAGATCGTGCGACAGATCGGCGACGCTGAAGGACTCGCCGGATATCGCGGTCTTGCCGTGGCCGCGCAGGTCGTAGCGCAATACGGTGTAGTCGTCGCGGAAATAGCCGGCGAGCTGGTCCCAAACGGACAGATCGCCACCAAGCTGGTGGACGAATGTCAGCCACGGGCCGCCGCCCTCGTTGCTCAGCACATAGCGCGTCTCGATGCCGTTGATGTTCACTTGCATGCGGGCTCCTTTGAAGAGGAACGCAGTGGAAGGGACCATTCGCGCACGCCGTGACCCTGCCGGACTGCACGGCTGATCGTATATACGCAGCGCCGACGCGAACGGTTGCAGTAATGTGTTGCGAGTGCGCGTTGGCGCGGAAGTTTCGCCGATCTGATCGAGACCCCGCCCGGAGTGTGGCTTTCAGGGCTTGATGATGCCAGGCGTATCGGCGGGGCTGGTCGAATCGACTGGTGAAGAGGGCGCGGCACCGGGCGTAACTGCCGGTGAGGCCGAAGGAGACGATCCGCTCGAATTGTCAGGGGACGCCGCGCCGGCATCGCCGTTACTGTCCGGCGGGCTGCCGGCGTTCCCGGCATTGAGCTTGCCACGCCACACCAGTTCGAATTGCGTGCCGTTCGGTTCCGTCTGAACGATGCGCGCGGGCAGCCAGCCGAGCGACGGCGCGAGCCACACGTCGATGCGGCGCAAGTCGCCGTCACGGCGGGGCAGGCGCTTGAAATGGCGCGTATCGAGGAAACCCCGGTCCGTGCGGATGGTTTCGTCGCCGATCGTCTCGACCGGCCAGTTTTCGCCGCTATCGTTATCGACCACGAAGAACTGCCGCGTCACGCCGGGCTTGTAGGCGGCCGGGTCGCCGCGCACGAGGCTGGCCAACTGCATCACCATGCTGAAGCGGTCCTGCGCGCCGTCGGGCAACGGCAGTGCGGCCGGGGTGCGCGTAAAGGCGATTTTCCTGTCGGTGCGATTGAAGATCGCGATGTCTTCCGCGCGGCGGCCGCGCTTTTCGATGTACTGGTCCGGCGCGAGGCCGAATGCGTCGATACGGCCGTGGCTCGAATATACGAATGTGCCGACAAAAGGCAGCGGCACCGAGACGACCATCTCATAGCTTTGCGCGCTGCTGGTCCAGTGGATCGTGCCGGGTTGATTGCGCACGCCGTTGTAGAACGTGTCGTATTGCAGTTCGCCGGATGGCGGGATGGAAAACTTCACGCCGGGCGACGCCTGCAGCGCACTTGCGGCCGTGGGCGCGCCAGCCGTGCCCGCGGCGCTCGCGGCGGCGTTGGGAGCCGCATTGGGGCTCGCTGCGTCCGGCGCGCTCGCCACGGCGTCCGATGCTGCGGCAGGCGCCGCCGGCGCGGCTTGCCTGGCCGGTTGCAGCGCCGTCAACACATGTTCGCGCGGCTTGCGCGCCACGGCCCGGCGCGCGGGCGCCGGTTCCGGCGTGGGTGACGCGGCGGCGGCCGGTTTGCGTTCGACACGTTCCGGCGTCAGCAATGCGACCTGCACGGGCACACGCTCGTCGTCCGAGGGATTGAGCGTTGCGCGATTGCGCTCGACCCATTGCGCGGCAATCCAGTGCAATACGGCCACGATCAGCAGCACCGCGATCCAGCGCCCCGCGCGCAAACCGGTGCGCCGCCCGCCGGGCGGCGTGCGATCGGAACGGCGGGCGGCGGGAGCGGAGGACATCGGCAAATGAATGTGTGGGCAAGGACAGCGTCGGGTTTGAATGCCAGCGGATGTGGGCTGCGGCGATTGGCAAAGAGGCGCGAGGCTTGATCTGCGAGGCCGGTTGCGAACCGGTTCGACCGTACTGTCGCAAGCGATGTTCCGCGTCGATGAAAAGAGAAAGAGAAAGGCCGCACGCGCGATGCGCCGCCGCGCCACGCCTTCGATGCTTTCCACCCGGCTCGTCAGCCTTTCGCGTCAGAGCCGGCGACCGCACCGCGCCCACCGTGCGCTATCACACCTGTTCGTCACGTGGCGCCGCACTATACCCCAGCTCGTACGAGAGCTTTTGCGCGCATTCGCGCAACGCCGTATCGATCTCGCCACCCCAGCGAATATCGAACGCGCCTTCATGACCGAGCGCGACGAGGCCGAGCGCCAGTTCGCCGGTCGAGTCGAACACCGGCATGGAGAACGCGTGTATGGTCGGCAGCAACATGCCTTCCACGCGCGCCGCCTGGTGCTCGCGCACTTGCGCGAGCACCCGTTCGACTTCGTCCCGCGTGCGTGGGGCGCCCGTCTGCGACGAGCGGCGCGAATCGGCCAGTTCGCGTTCGAGCATGGCGGCGGTCTTGCTCCGCGGCAGATACGCGGCGAACAGCAGGCCGGTGGCGGAACTGAGCAGGGGCATTACATCGCCGAGTTTCAGCGACGCTTTTGCCGGATAGCTCGATTCCATCCAGTGCACCATGGTCGGCCCCTGGTTGCCCCATACCGCGATGCCCACCGTGAGATCGAGCCGGTCGCGCAACTCGGACAGCGCGATGCGCGCGAGCTTGACGCCGTCCACGCGAGCAAGCCGCGCAAGTCCCAGTTGCAGGGCAAAACCGCCCAGTTCGTAGCGGCCCGACAGGGCGTCTTGCGAGACCACGCCGAGACGCAGAAAACTCACCAGATAACGGTGCGCTTTTGCCGGGCTCATGCCGGCGCGCTGGGCGAGATCGCGCAGCATCATGGCGCGCGGTTCGCGGGTCAGGACGTCGAGCAATCTGAAGCCGACTTCGATGGACTGGATGCCCGAACGCAGCTTTTCCTCGCCGGTCTCGACGCTTTCGTCGTCGGATTCGGGCGTGTCGAGCGGTTCAGTGGCGTCGGCGTCGGTGCGGATCGCGCCGGAGCGGGCAATTGGAGGCATGAGCAAGGCGCATGGAGCGCATTCAAAGGTGACGCATTTAAAGGTGATACCTGGATGAGGCAGGCGCGGGCACTTGGGCCGTGTCGATTCACCATCGTAGAATAGATTCCCTCTATCGTCACTAACACGGTTCGCTCATCTATGAAACTTGCCACGCTGAAGGACGGCACGCGCGACGGTCAGCTGATCGTCGTGTCCCGCGACCTGCACACCGCGGCCATCGCCGACGCGATCGCGCCCACGTTGCAGCGCGTGCTCGACGACTGGGCCTTCTACGCGCCGCAACTGCACGACCTGTACGACGCGCTCAATCAGGGCCGCGCGCGCAACACCTTCGCTTTCGACGCCAGGGAGTGCATGGCGCCGCTGCCGCGCGCGTTCCAGTGGGCCGACGGCTCGTCGTATGTGAACCATGTCGAACTGGTGCGGCGCGCGCGCGGCGCGGAAATGCCGCCGGAGTTCTGGACCGATCCGTTGATGTATCAAGGCGGCAGCGACGACTTCATCGGACCGAAGGACGACGTGCTGTGCGCGTCCGAAGCATTCGGCATCGACTTCGAAGCGGAAGTCGCGGTGATCACCACCGACGTGCCGATGGGCGTCACGCCCGACCAGGCGCTCAGGAGCGTGCGTCTGATCACGCTGGTCAACGACGTCTCGCTGCGCAATCTGATCCCGGCCGAACTCGCGAAAGGCTTCGGCTTTTTCCAGAGCAAGCCGGCCACGTCGTTCGCGCCGGTCGCGGTGACGCCCGACGAACTCGGCGAACACTGGCGCGACGGCCGCGTGCACCGGCCGATGATCGTCCACTGGAACAATAAGAAAGTCGGCCAGCCGGACGCCGGCACCGACATGGTGTTCCACTTCGGCCAGTTGATCGCGCACGCGGCGAAGACGCGCAACCTGCGCGCGGGCGCGATCGTGGGTTCGGGCACGGTGTCGAACAAGGACGCCAAGCGCGGCTATTGCTGTATCGCCGAGAAGCGCTGCCTCGAAACCATCGAGCACGGCGCGCCGCAAACCGAGTTCATGAAGTACGGCGACACGGTGAAGATCGAAATGTTCGACGAGGCGGGCAAGTCGATTTTCGGTTCGATCGACCAGGGCATCGCACCGCTGGACTGACGCACCGCGATCGCGCCGAACGCGGCGCCCCGGGTCGAACCCAGCGCGTGCCGGATTCGAAAGGGTTTCGCCCGATACCGCGACGAGTGCGCGCGGCTACACTGACTGCCGCGGCGGCATACCCCGGGGCTGGCTGCGGGTTCATCGCAGGAGTGCCGCGAAGCAGCGTATGAATGGCACGTGAGCCGCGCACGAGCGAGTCCATCGGCAACACATCAAAAACGAAAACCGACGTGAGGAGACAGCATGCTGCAAATCGAATCCCTTAAGCCTGGAACCGGGCGCGCCCGCGCGTCGAATCTGCGTGTGAATCATTCACGTGACCGGATCGCGCGTCGGGCCGTGGCGTTATGCGCGGCGCTCGCCAGCCTATTGCCCGGCATTGCGCTGGCGCAGGTGAAAATCGGCCTCGTGCTGTCGCTGACCGGGCCGGCCGCGTCGCTCGGCATTCCCGCGCGCGACACGGTCGCGCTGCTGCCCAGGCAGATCGGTGGGCAGAGCGTCGAATACATCGTGCTCGACGACGCGTCCGATACCACGCAGGCCGTGCAGGACACCAAGAAGCTGATCTCCGAGAATCACGTCGACGCGATCATCGGTTCGTCGATCACGCCGAATTCGCTGGCGATGATCGACGTGGTCGCCGAAGGTGAAACGCCGATGATCTCGCTGGCATCGTCGGCAAAGATCATCGAGCCCGTGGATGCGAAACGCCGCTGGGTCTTCAAGACGCCACAAACCGACGCGATGATGGCGTCGGCGATCGCCGAACACGCCAGCTTGCACGGCGTCAAAACCATCGCGTTCATCGGCCAGGCCGACGCGCTCGGCGAAACCTTCTACACCGAGGTCGCGAAGTTCGCGCAACTGCATCACATCAATATGGTGGCGAGCGAGCGCTTTAATCGCACCGATCCGAGCGTGACCGGCCAGGTTCTCAAGATTCTGGCGACGCATCCCGACGCGGTGGTGGTCGGCGCGGCCGGCACGCCCGCCGCACTGCCGCCGAAGACGCTCCGGGAACGTGGCTACAAAGGGCTGATCTATCACAATCACGGGGTCGGCAATAACGACTTTCTGCGCGTGTGCGGCGCCGATTGCAACGGCACCTTCCTGCCGGCGAGTCCGGTGCTGGTCGCCGCGCAATTGCCGGCGGATCATCCGGCCAAGCGCCTCGCGCTCGATTACATCGCGCGCTTCGAAGCGGTGCGCGGCGCGGGCAGCGTCTCGGCGTTCGGCTCGTACACGTGGGACGCGGGCATGCTACTCGGCCATGCCGTGCCGGTCGCGCTGAAGGCGGCTGCGCCGGGCACGCCGGAGTTTCGCCGCGCATTGCGCGACGCGCTCGAGTCGACGCGAGGTCTTGCCGATACCAACGGCGTCGTCAACATGAGTGCCACGGATCATCTCGGGCTCGATCAACGGGCGCGTGTGATGGTCGAAATCAGGAATGCGAAGTGGGTTTATCAGCCGCGCTGAATGAAAGGGCGCATGCGCTTCTCGGGAAAACGCCGGGCTGTTTCAGGTTTTCTCGCTCCGCAGAAAGCCCTTTGGGGGCTTAGCGAAGCTCCGGGTCTGCAGGCGCTCCCGATGAACGCAGCCCGGTCCAACAGACACACCGACACCGACATACGGATTGCTGATCATGTCTCAGACACCACACGGTAACAACGCGTTTTACGCGCACTATCAATCGCTCCAGTTGCATCGCCATCCGCACGGCGTGCTCGAAGTCGTGATGAACGGCGAGGGCGCCAACAAAAGCGGACTCGCCACGGCCAACGCGCGCATGCACTTCGAGCTCGCCGAAATCTGGCGCGACATCGACCGCGATCCCGACACGCGTGTCGCGATCATTCGCGGTGAAGGCAAAGGATTTTCGGCCGGCGGCGACCTGCAACTCGTCGAAGACATGGCGACCGATTTCGACGTGCGCGCGCGCGTCTGGCGCGAGGCGCGCGATCTGGTCTACAACGTGATCAATTGCAGCAAGCCGATCGTATCGGCCATGCACGGGCCGGCGGTGGGCGCGGGGCTCGTCGCGGGCCTGCTCGCCGACATCTCGATTGCGGCGAAGACGGCGCGCATTATCGACGGTCATACGCGTCTGGGCGTGGCCGCGGGCGATCACGCGGCGATCGTCTGGCCGCTCCTGTGCGGCATGGCGAAGGCCAAGTATTACCTGATGCTGTGCGAGCCGGTGAGCGGCGAAGAGGCGGAGCGCATTGGGCTCGTGTCGCTGGCCGTCGACGAAAACGATCTGCTGCCCAAGGCTTTCGAGGTCGCGCAGAAGCTGGCCAGCGGCTCGCAAACGGCGATTCGCTGGACCAAATACGCGTTGAACAACTGGCTGCGTTCGGCGGGGCCGGCGTTCGACACGTCGCTCGCACTGGAATTCATGGGTTTTGCCGGGCCGGATGTACGCGAAGGCGTGAACTCGCTGCGCGAGCGCCGCGCGCCGGATTTCGGCGGCGCCGACCCGTGGCGCGGGCAGCCGTCCGGCGGCGGCGCAGCGGGCGGCGAGCCCTCGTGATGCTACCTCCCGCGCGGTATGATCGAATCAGACGCGCGCACAACGGCGCCCCTTTCTCACCTTATGCAGCGAGGCGACAAGCATGACTACTCCTGACACCACGCCGCCTTTCCCCGGGTTTCCCGGTTTTCCGCCCGCCGAAATGCTCGAGCGCATGTGGGGCATGATGCGCATGTCGCCGTTCGGCTCGGCTTTCTCCGGCGCGCAACCGAGCGGCGGCCTCGGACCCTCGCTCTCGATGATGTCCGACATGATGGCGCCGCTCACGAATGTCGAAGAACTCGACAAGCGCATTACCGACATGCGCGCGGTCGAACAATGGCTCAAGCTGAATCTGAGCATGTTGCAGTCCGCGATTCAGGCGCTCGAAGTGCAACGCGCGACCCTCGCGACATTGCGGGCGTTCGGCGCCTTCGCACAGTCGTCGATGGCGCAGCCCACGGCGGCATCCGCAGCGCCGAGTCCCGCGCCGGCGACGGGCTGGCCGCATCCGGCGGCGCCGACACCGGCGGCGGCCGCTTCGGCGAGCGCCGGATCATCGGCCGAAGAGCCATCCGGCGACGAAGAGCAAGCGCCCGCAACGCCGCCATTCGACGCGTCCGCGTGGTGGAATCTGCTGCAATCCCAGTTCAACCAGATCGCCCAGTTTGCGATGACGCAGCCGGCGGCTGCGGCGGGCAGCCCGGCAACGGATTCCACGCCAGGTGACGAGGCGGCTTCGGCATCCGCCGGCGAGCCGACGGGCGATGCGCGGCGGGCGCCCGCGCAAGGCTCAGAGCACACAGCCACGCGGCCGGCAGCGAAACGGGCATCGACTTCGGCGAAGCGTGCGAGCGGCACAACCAGCACGAGCAGCACGAGCAGCACGAGCGCCAGCCCGAAAGCCACGAAAAAACCTGTCTGAAGCGAGCAATGAAACACGGCGGCGCGACCCGCCGCCCTGGCGCCGGATGCCAGGACGAATTCGCGTCTGTCATGGTTTTGACCCCGATCTTCGACACACTCCGCGAATCTCGCGTTTTCTTGCGGAAGGTCAGGCAGGCACCGGAATTGCGCCTCCTACGGTGCGGGTTCCGTCAGGGCAGCGTGCTATCATTGTGTAAGCTTTATTTGGCTTTTGGGCGTGCGTTGAAAACAATCAATCCAACCGCCCTTGCTCCATTCACCGCCGGCACGACCGGCGCAGGGCTGGACGGTGCGGTTTTCATCGCAAACTGGCTCGACCTCAGGCACGGGTATCCCTCACCCACGGTTGGCCGCGCAGCGCGTAACAAACGGCTGGGCGCATGCGCAAAACGCCAGGACTTCTTTGCCGCCACGTGCATCTGGGCGGCCGATTACCGCGTAAAATTGAATGCTTGGCCGGCAAAATGGCGCGCACCTGGTGCGATCCGTTCGTCGTGAGCAAAACGTACTACATGTAGTAGTAACAGACACAGACAGTATGCGCAGAACAGGGGTGGGACTATGAACACCATGCTTTATCCGGAACTTTATAAATCGCTCGAATCCGTTCGATGGGACATGGAGAAAGACATTCCCTGGGACAAGTTCGATGCATCGCTATTGACCGACGAGCAGGCAGCGACGATCAAGATGAACGCGATCACCGAATGGTCGGCGTTGCCCGCCACGGAAATGTTTCTGCGTGACAACCACCACGACAGCGATTTTTCCGCGTTCATGAGCGTGTGGTTCTTCGAAGAACAGAAGCATTCGCTGGTGCTGATGGAATATCTGCGCCGCTTCAAACCGGAAATGTGTCCGACCGAAGAAGAACTGCACGCTGTGCGCTTCGAATTCGATCCGGCGCCGCCGCTCGAAACGCTAATGCTGCACTTCTGCGGCGAAATCCGCCTGAATCACTGGTATCGCCGTGCTGCCGAATGGCACACCGAGCCGGTCATCAAGCACATCTACGAAACCATCTCGCGCGACGAAGCCCGTCACGGCGGCGCATATCTGCGCTACATGAAGAAGGCGATGGCGCAAACCGGCGACATCGCGCGTGCCGCGTTTGCGAAGATCGGCGTGCTGATGGCATCGGCTCGCCGCACGGAAAAGCCGTTGCACCCCACCAACCTGCACGTGAACCAGGCGCTGTTCCCGCGCGACACGATTCAATCGCGTCTGCCGGATCCGGAATGGCTCGAGCGCTGGCTCGACGAACAGATCCGTTTCGACGACGGCTGGGAAAAGAAGGTGGTCGAGCGCATTCTGCACAACCTGTCGATTCTTTTCGAGCGCACGTTCAATACGGCGCAGGAACTGAACCGCTACCGCAAGGAAGTGGTTGCGCGTCTGCAGGCTGAACAGAAGTCGGCTGAACAGCCGGCTTGATGGCCGCGAGCGCCTGACTCCGGTTCGCGGCGCTCGCCGCGAGCGGATGTAAGAGTTTGAAGAAAGGTCCGGCACGCGCGAGCTTGTCGGGCTTTTTTGCTTCATGCCGTGTATCGTGACGGCACTTCCCTGTTTCTTTCCGACTCCGTCATGGCTGCTACTTTTGAACGCAAGATCCTTACGCGCGATGCACTCGTGACGCTGCGTCCTTCGCTGAGCACGCCGGTGGTGTTTACCAACGGCGTGTTCGATATCCTGCATCGCGGGCATGTCACGTATCTCGCGGATGCCAAGGCGTTGGGCGCGTGTCTGATTGTCGGCGTGAATAGCGATGCATCGGTTCGCATGCTCGGGAAAGGCGACGACCGGCCGATCAATAACGAGGCTGACCGGATGGCCTTGCTGGCGGCACTAGAGAGCGTCGACTACGTGGTGTGCTTCGGCGAGAAAACGCCCGTCGAGTTGATTTCGGCGCTTCGGCCGGATGTGCTCGTCAAGGGCGGCGACTACGACATGGACGCGTTGCCCGAGTCGGCCATTGTGCGAAGCTGGGGCGGCAAGGCGCTGGCGATCCCCTTCGAGCATGACCGCTCGACCACGGCATTGCTGAACAAAGTCCGTACACAAGGCTAACGGCTGAATGTCGTATCAATGGCGCCACGCTTAAGGTGACGCATCGAGCCGGCTTCTAGAATCTCTCCTGCTTGCTGTGCGACGGCCGGCGTTACTGCGCCAGCGAAGATGCCGCGATCGGCGCTACCGGTGCCGGGCCGCCCACCACTGCCTGATCGGCGGCCTCGGCTGCCGTGACCGGTTGCACCTTCAACCATTCCGGATGAACCTGGCGGTTCAGATGGTTGGGCTCGCGTCCGCCGGCTGTGGGCGTCGGGCCGAATACGCCGCGCACCGCGACGAATGCCAGCATGTTGGCAAGAAACAATATGGCGATCAGCCAGCGCAGCATTGTTGGTTTTCCCCGTCCAGAAGTTGAGCCGCCGTTGTCCCGTGGTTATTCCGCCGCTATCCATGTGGTCGCGATTCAGGTTCCACGTTCCACCGCGCGCCCGGCAGCAATCAGCGCAAGACCGGACAGCACGAGCGAATCGTGGCGAGTATGCGGCACTTTCAGTGCGCTCGCCACTTCGTCTACCGCGCCGCCGCTGACCACGAGCCGCACCGGCACCTGCCACTCGTCCTGCAGATCGCGCCACATGCGCTCGACCAGGCCCGCTTGCGCCAACGTGCAACCGGCGGACAATGAGCGCGGCGTATCGGTTGCAAAGAACGGGCCGCGGCGTGCCGCGTCACGCGTACTGCCGCCGAGCAGGCCGCGGGCCGCGCTGGCGTCGAGCGTTGGCAGTTGTGCCGTGTGCTCGCCCAGCGAGCGCATCATCAAAGTCCAGCCAGGCGCGATCAGACCGCCGACAAAGCAGCCGTCCGCGCACAATGCCTCGAGCGTGGTTGCCGTGCCGAACGTCGCGATCAGGAGATGTTCGCCCGGAAACGCCGCGTGCGCGCCGATCAGGCCGGCCCAGCGGTCGCTGCCGAGCGTATGCGGCGCAGCGTAGCTGTTGGTCACGCCGCATTGCTGCGCGCAGGCGCGGATCGTCGTGAGCGGCAACTGTGGCCAGCGCGCTTCGAGCAACGCGGCAATCCGCTTCGCGACGCTTTCGCCCGCCACGTTCGACAACCATGCACCGCCCGGCGTGGGCACGTTCAGCCAGTCCGGCTGATGCTCGCCGCCGTGCGTCAGCGCGCCGCTCGCGATCTGCGAACCGCCTGCCTGCACCAGTGCCCACTTGATGCGGCTATTGCCCGCGTCGATCAGCAAACAGGGCGCGCCGCTCGTCATGCAGCACCGTCGGCGAGACGCAGGGAGACGTCGCCGGTCGCCACAGTCTGCCGACCGCTTGGGGTATCGAGCAGCAACTGACCCTGCTCGTCGACGCCCGCTGCCACGCCGCGCATCTGCTCTTCGCCTTGTTCCAGCAATACGACTTCGCGGCCCGCGTACGCGTGCACCGCGTTCCAGCGCGCCTGGAACGGCGCGAAGCCTTCAGCGCCGAAGCGCTGCAAGGCTGGTTCGAGCGCGTTCAGCTCGGCGGCGAGTGTGTCGGTGAGATTGGCGTTGGGCAGCGCGCGCTGCAGGGCGGTCGGCATGGTGCCGCGCGCTTGCGGCGGCGTAGCGGCGTTCAGCGCGCCCACTTTGGCGGCGAGTTCGTCCGCGCCCTTGACGTTGGTGCCGATGCCGATCACCACCGCGCTGGCGTTTTCCGTGCTCCACGCCGTTTCGATCAGGATGCCGGCCAGCTTGTCGCCTTCGAGCAGGACGTCGTTCGGCCACTTCAGCGCGATCTGGCCGGGGCCGGCGACCGGCAGCGAGCGCAGCCCGTCGACCAGCGCGACGCCCACCGCGAGGCTCAGACCCGCGAGTCCTTCGAGCGGACGCGGCAGCACGCACGCCACGGAAAACAGCAGCGCATTGCCCGGCTCCGCATACCACGGACGGCCACGGCGGCCGCGCCCGGCAGTCTGCAGATACGCGACCCGCACGATCGGCCGCGGCAGCGCGCCGGCCTTGCGTGGCAGCGCCTTGACGCGGGCCATCAGGTCGGCATTGGTCGAGCCGGTTTCCTCGACGATTTCGATCGGCCAATCGTGCGCGTGCGGGCCGAACAGGGCGACGGCGCGCTCACGGTCGATGCGCCAATCGGCTTGGGTCGCAGCTACGGCAGCGGCCGGCGGGGGAGTTCTGGAAGCGTTCATGGCTCATATTGTAGCGACAGCGAAGCCGGTGAGCCCACGTGGACGGTTCATCGGCCGCGCCTTCGTTACAATGGCCCCTAATCCGATAACCAGATTCAGCGATCCTTGAACTACGACACTCCGCCCGGCCTCGAAGTCGCGGCAGGCAGCCAAGGCAAGATCGTCCGGCTCTCGGGCCAGTGGACGGCGCTAGCGCTCGCGCGCGATCGGGCTACCGGGCACGTGATTCCCCTGTTGCTGTCACTGGTCGGCGCCGAAGGCATCGGCGGGTGGGATCTCTCGCGCATCGACCGGATGGACCACGTGGGCGGCCAGGCGCTGTGGCGCGTGTGGGGCCACAAGATGCCGGCGGACACCACGCTCACCGATACGCAACGCGACATTTTCGAGCGCATCGCCCTGCTCGACACCGTGCGCGAGACGGCCGAGCCGGTGATCAAACTCGATCCGTTCACGCGGCTGGGGCTCGCGATCTTCTCGTTCTTCGAGCATCTGTACGGCGGCGTGGCCATGCTCGGGCGCGTCGTGCTCGATCTGCTGGCGATCGCGCGCAAGCCGAAGATCACGCCGTGGACCGAGATTTCCGCGAACGTCTACAACGCCGGCACGCAGGCCTTGCCGATCACGGCGCTGGTCGCGTTCCTGATCGGCATCGTGCTGAGCTATCTGTCGGCGCAGCAACTGCGGCTTTTTGGCGCAAACCAGTACATCGTCAATATTCTCGGCCTCTCGGTGATCCGCGAACTCGGACCGGTGCTCTCGGCGATTCTGGTGGCGGGCCGCTCGGGTTCGGCGATCACCGCGCAGATCGGCGTGATGCGCGTGACCGAAGAACTCGACGCCATGCGCGTAATGGGCATTCCGCATGGCCTGCGGCTGATCCTGCCGCGCGTGCTTGCGCTCGGCGTGGCGATGCCGCTGCTCGTCATGTGGACCAACATCATCGCGCTGACCGGCGGCGCGCTGGCCGCCAAGATCGTGCTCGGCATCGACATGAGCTACTTCGCGCGGGCTTTGCCGGGCGTGGTGCCGGTGGCGAATCTGTGGATCGGGCTCGGCAAGGGCGTCGTCTTCGGCATGCTGATCGCGATCGTCGGCTGTCACTTCGGTTTCCGTATCAAGGCCAATTCGCAGAGTCTCGGCGAAGGCACGACGACCTCGGTGGTCACCTCGATTACGATCGTGATTCTCGCGGACGCCGTGTTCGCGATCCTCTTTCAGAACGTGGGGCTTGGATGATCGCGCCACTTACTCAGGCCGTGCGCGGCCAGCCCGTGCCCTCGATCGCCGAACCGGTGATCGAAGTGATCGACGTGACCAAGCGCTATGGCCGCAACATCGTGCATCAGCATCTGAATCTGGAAGTGCGGCGCGGCGAGATCATGGCGATCGTCGGCGGCTCGGGTTCCGGCAAGACAACGCTGGTGCGGCAGATTCTCGGTCTCGAGCAGCCTTCGTCCGGCACCATCAAGCTGTTCGGCGAGGATCTCGCGACCATTTCGCCGGAGACCGCGCTGCTGATGCGCAGCCGCTCCGGCATGCTGTTTCAGCGCGGCGCGCTGTTCTCGTCGCTCTCGGTGTTCGACAACATCGCACAGCCGGTGCGCGAACTCGGCAAGGTGCCCGAAGACCTGTTGCGCGATATCGTGATGCTCAAGCTCGAAATGGTCGGCCTGCCGTGCAAGCATGCGTCGAAAATGCCGTCGGCGCTGTCGGGCGGCATGATCAAACGCGTGGGCATTGCCCGCGCGATCGCGCTCGAACCGGAGCTTCTCTTTCTCGACGAGCCGACCGCCGGGCTCGATCCGCAGGCGTCCGATGAATTCGTCGAGCTGATCTCCGCGCTGCACCGCGCGCTCGGCCTGACGGTGGTGATGGTCACGCACGATCTCGACACGATGATCGCGCTGTCCACCCGCGTCGCGGTGCTGGCCGATCGCAAGGTGCTGGTCGCCGCGCCGGTCGAAGAAGCGGCGGCGGTCGATCATCCTTTCATCCGCGAATATTTCCTCGGCTTGCGTGGGCGGCGCGCATTGCAGGCGTTGCCGCCGGAGCGCCGTGCGAAGCTGCCGCGCGCGGCGCTCGAGCCGGCGTCGTCCGAATTGCCGCTGTGAACCAGGGAACCTGACAATGGAAAACAAATCACATGCCTTCTGGGCGGGGCTCTTCACGATCGTTCTGCTGGCGGCAATCGCGGTGGCGGCTTTTTTGTTCAACGTCGACCGTTCCGTGCGGGTGCCGTACGATCTGATTGCGCGCACCAACGTCACGGGCCTGTATACCGACGCCGCGGTGCGCTACCGAGGGCTCGACGTCGGCAAGGTGCAGTCGATCAAATTCGATCCGGATCATCCGGGGCAGATTCTGATCCGTATCCTCGTCGACACGCACGCGCCGATTACCCATTCGACATTCGGCAGCCTGGGTTTCCAGGGCGTGACGGGCATTGCCTTCATCCAGCTGGACGACAATGGGCGCGACACGTCGCCGCTGCCGTCGTCCGCCAAACAGGTGGCGCAGTTGCCCATGCGCCCTGGCTTGCTCGATCAACTGCAGCAACGCGGCGACGTGCTGCTGCGTAAACTCGAAAAAGTCGCAAGCGACGTCGACAATCTGTTGTCGCCGGAAATGGCTGCGCAGTTGCAAGGCACGGCGGCGAGCCTTCAGAAAGCCGCGGACGGCGTCGCCACGTTGACCCAGCAATTCGCGCCGGCTGCTGGCAAGTTGCCAGGCACGATCGACCAGCTGGATCGCACGCTCGCGTCGACCAATCAGCTGATCACCGGTCTGAACCGTCCGGACGGCCCGTTCGAGACCAACCTGAACAAGGTCGGCACGGCGGCGCAGCAGGCCGGTGACGCGCTGACTTCGATGAACGGCTCGTTGCAGGAACTGTCGGCGCGGGTCGGCTACGACACCTTGCCACGCGTCAATTCGCTCGCTGAAGACGTGCGCTCCGCGGTGCGCTCGGTGGACCGCGCAGCCGATACGTTCAGCACCAGCCCGCGCAGCGTGCTGTTCGGCGCTCCGGCTGCGGCGCCCGGCCCTGGCGAAGCAGGGTTCACGTGGCCCGCCGCTCGCGCCGCCAGATGATTTCGAAGGTTTGAAGAAAGGAAGATTGTCATGTCACGCTCGATTCACCGATTGTTGTCCTCGAGCGCCGCGCTAGCGGTGCTGCTCGCATTCGGCGTGCTGGCCACGGGCTGCGCCGGCACGCCCGCGGCCATTTCGGACATCCGCTACGATTTCGGGCCACCGGCTCCGGCGGCGTCCGCGGGCACGTCGCCGGCCGTGAAGGTGCTGGATGTGACCGCGCCGGACGTGCTCGAGTCCGACAAGCTGATGTACCGCCTCAGCTACGCGGATGCACAGCAGACCGCGTCCTACGCGAACAGCCACTGGACCATGATGCCTTCGCAGTTGCTGACCCAGCGTCTGCGTGGCGCGCTCAGCTCGCGCGGCACGGTGCTGACGGGTGCCGACGGCGTGTCCGCGCCGGTGCTGAAAGTCGAGCTGAGCGAGTTCGAACAGGTCTTCGACAGCCGGTCCGAAAGTCATGCCGCAGTCACCGCGCGCGCCACGCTCACGCAGGGCAGCAGGGTGATCGGCCAGCGCACCTTCATCGCGCGCGCGCCGTCCAGTTCGGGGGACGCCGCCGGTGGCGCCCAGGCACTCGCCACCGCCAGCGACGATCTGGTCGCGCAGATCGGCGCGTGGCTCGGCGTGCAGGCGCTGGTCGCCGCGCAATGACCAGCTCGCAGCGCACGCAACGGAGCGCTGCATGAGCGAACGACCCTGGCTGCGCCGCCCGTCGGTGCTTGCCCGGCAGGCGCTGGTGCTCTATACCGCGCTGATCGTCTATGGTTCGTGGTATCCGTTTTCGGGCTGGCGCTCGCTCGGTCTCGGTCCGTTTGCCTATCTGTCCGATCCCATGCCGCAGTACCTGACGGCGTTCGACGTCGTCACCAACGTGCTCGGCTATATGCCGTTCGGTGCGTTGGTGGTGCTCGCGGTCTACCCGCGCTGGCGCGGCACGCTGGCGGTCGCGCTTGCCTTCGTGCTCGGCGGCCTGCTGTCCGGCGTGATGGAAGCCGTGCAAACCTATCTGCCGACGCGCGTCGCCTCAAACCTCGATCTCGCGGCCAATGCGCTCGGCGCGCTGCTCGGTGCCGCGATCATGTCGCCGGCAACGGGTGCGCTGCTCGATCGCGGTTTGTTGCGGCGCGCGCGGCTCGTGTGGTTCGAGCGTGATCGCGCCGCGCTCGCATGCCTGGTCGCAGCATGGCCGTTCGCGACGATGTATCCGGCGCCGCGCCTGTTCGGTCTCGGCAACTGGCCGCGCGCGCTATGGCTGCGTTTCGATTCGACGACGCAAGACGCCTTGCTCGCGTGGACGCCGCCGGGCTGGCACGTCGGCACCTGGCCGGCTCTCGCCGCCGCCTGGATGCCCGACGACGTTTGGGAGGCCGTGCTCACCACGCTCAACCTGTTCGCCGCGCTCGCACTGGCGTCGTTGCCGGTGCGCCGGCATGCGCCGCGCGTGCGTCTGTTGCTCCTGTTTATCTTCGTGACCTTGTGCGTGAAGGTCGGCGCGACGTTTCTGCAGTCGCAGTCCGGTCTCGCGTTCGACTGGGCCACGCCCGGCGCGCTCGCGGGGCTCGTGTGCGGCACCGCGGCCGCGCTGTTTGCGCTGCGTCTGCGGCGCCGGTCGCGCGCGGCACTGGCAGGCGGCGCGCTGACGGTCGCGCTGGTGTTCGTCAATCTGTTGCCCGTGAATCCATATTTCGACGCCGTGCTCGCCGACTGGCGGCAAGGGCGTTATCTGCACTTCAACGGTCTGGCGCACTGGCTCGCCTGGGTCTGGCCATATGCGGCTTTGGTATGGCTGGCATATGTCGTCGAGCAGGCGTGGCTCAAGCGGCGCATGGCGCGCGCGTGAAGCTGGTGTGAAGCGGGCGGGACGCGCACGTAATACGCACGCGAAACGCACGCGAGGCGCAGCCGCCATCAGCGACCACCAGTCCTGCTCGTTATAATCGTTCGCACAACAGGCGCGCCGCTGTGCATGCAGCGCCATTCTCACCCTGGCAGTTTCGGCCCCCGGACATCATGGATTCCTTCTACAAGTACCACGTCTTCTTCTGTCTCAATCAGCGCGAGCCCGGCGCCGAGCGCCCGAGCTGCGCGAACTGCAATGCGCAGGAGATGCAGGAGCATGCGAAAAAACGCGTGAAGAAACTCGGTCTCGCAGGTCCGGGCCGGGTGCGCATCAACAAGGCCGGTTGCCTCGACCGCTGCGAGCTCGGGCCGACGCTCGTCGTGTATCCGGAAGGCGTCTGGTACACGTACGTCGACGAGAGCGACATCGACGAAATCGTCGACTCGCATCTCGTGAACGGCAAGATTGTCGAGCGTCTGAAAATCGATCAATAAGCCTCGCCATGAACGCATATACGAAGAAATATCTGATCGACGGCCCGATCGGCAAGATCGAGGTCGCAGTGGATCTGCCCGACGAGACGCGCGAAAGCGGCGCCGCGCCGCGTGGCATTGCGCTGGTCGCGCATCCGCATCCGCTGTTCGGCGGCACGATGGACAACAAGGTCGCGCAGACGCTCGCGCGCACGCTCGTGCAGTTGAACTACGCGACCTATCGCTCGAATTTTCGCGGTGTCGGCGAGACGCAGGGGGAGCATGACGCGGGCATCGGCGAGCGCGACGATCTGCGCGCCGTGCTCGATCACATGCGGGCCGAACCGGGTCAGGCCGATCTGCCCCTCGTGCTGGCGGGCTTTTCGTTCGGCACGTTCGTGCTGTCGCACGTGGCCGCGAAACTGCGTGAAGAAGGTCAGGAGATCGAGCGAATGGTGTTCGTCGGCACCGCAGCGAGCCGCTGGGACGTGGCCCCCGTACCGGAGAACACGCTCGTGATTCACGGTGAAACCGACGAGACGGTTCCCATTCAATCCGTTTACGACTGGGCACGACCGCAGGAGTTGCCGGTTGTCGTGATTCCGGGGGCGGAGCATTTTCTGCATCGCAAGCTGCACGTTCTGAAGCGGATCATCGTCGACGCGTGGCGGTGAGTGGCGCGCGGCATGCGTTTTCCGAGGTACAGGTACGCACAAACGCAAATTTATCGCCGCCTCTCGCGCAAAGTTGCCGGGAGAGCACGCGTATAATGGCGACTCTTTTTTGGGCGCAGCGCCGCCCATCCGGCAGTTCGCGCGACGCGTAGTATCTTTTCGCCGCAGCGGTGCCGGATGCAGGGCGTGCTGCGCGAACCGATCGCGTGGCCGGAAGTCCAATGGGCGCCGTGCCGTTTTTACGGCCGGACGCTCGCCGACCGGCTCTTCCAAACAATGCGCCCTGCGCGCGATGTATTTTTCTGCACGAATCGACCCTATGCGTTTCTCCACCTCCGGCCGCACGTCATTCCCTTCTTCTGTTGCTTCCTTCGTTTCCCCTACGCTTGCGCGTGCCGTCACTCTCGGCATTGTGTTGCCGGCTACGCTCGCCGCCAGCACGGCGTTCGCGCAAGTGCCGCCGCCGGCGGTGAACGCGCGCTCGTGGGTGCTCGTCGACGCCACCAGCAACCAGGTGCTCGCCTCGGGCAATGCCGACGAGCGCGTGGAACCCGCATCGCTTACCAAGCTGATGACGGCGTACCTCGTCTTCGAAGCACTGCAGACGAAAAAAATCAATATGGACCAGACGGTCATGCCGAGCGAAGCCGTGCGCCGCGTGCGGACCGACGAATCGCGCATGTTCATCGAAGCGAACAAGCCGGTGACCGTGCACGATCTGGTGTACGGCATGATCGTCCAGTCGGGTAACGACGCCGCGATCGCATTGGCCGAACTGGTCGGCGGCAGCGAGTCGCAGTTCGTCAACATGATGAACACGGAAGCGCAGCGCCTCGGCATGAAGCACACGCATTTCGCCGACGTGAACGGCATGCCCGACCCGCAGCACTACACGACCGCGGGCGACCTCGCGATCCTGTCGGCGCGTCTGATTCGCGACTTCCCTGACTACTACAACATCTTCTCGGTCAAGGAATTCACGTACAACAAGATCAAGCAGCCGAACCGCAACCGCCTGCTGTGGATCGACCCGACGGTAGATGGTCTGAAGACCGGCCACACGCAAGCCGCCGGCTACTGCCTGATCGCGAGCGCGAAGCGTTCGCTGCCGGGCACGACCGACGCGTCGCGCCGCCTCGTCTCGGTCATGATGGGCGAGACCAAGGAACACGACCGCGTGCAGGACAGCCTGAAGATGCTGAACTACGGCTACAGCGCGTACGACACGGTGCGTCTGTACAAGGCGAATCAGGTGGTGGGCACGCCGCGCGTCTACAAGGGTGCGCAGGACACCGTGCAGATCGGCGTGAAGAGCGATCAGTACATCACGGTGCCGAAGGGCATGGGCGACAAGGTGAAGCCGCAGATCGAGCAGATCGATCCGCTGATCGCGCCGCTCGCGAACGGTCAGCAGGTCGGCACGGTCAAGCTGGTCGCCGACGGCAAGGTGCTGGCGCAGTTCCCGGTGGTGGCCTTGCAGGCCGTGCCGCAAGCCGGGGTGGTCGGCCGCGTGTGGGATTCGCTGATGCTCATGTTCAACAAGAAGAAGTAAGAGCCTGATTGCGATGACCGCTGTTTCCGATGTTTCGTCCGATCCGATTGTCTATCTGAACGGCGAGTTGGTGCCGTTGTCCGAAGCGCGTGTGCCGGTTCTTGACCGCGGCTTTATTTTCGGCGACGGTATTTATGAAGTCGCGCCGCTGTACGCGCACCCCGCGCATGCGGGCGGCCGTACGCCGTTCCGTTTCCAGCAGCATCTGGCGCGGCTCGCGCGCTCCGTCGACAGGATCGGCATTGTCAATCCGTTCGACGACGCCGGCTGGCGCGCGCTGATCGCGCAGGTGGTCGCGGCGAACGAGGCGGACGGCGGTTTGCGCGCCGATCAGGACGCGATTGCCTATATTCAGGTCACGCGCGGTGTCGCGAAACGCGGCCATGCGTTTCCGGCCGGCATCCAGCCGACCGTGTTCGTGATGGTCACGCCGCTGAACCTGCCGGACGCGGCGCAGCGCGCGCAAGGCGTGCGTTGCGTCACCGCTGAAGACCGCCGCTGGCTCAATTGCGACATCAAGTCGGTGTCGCTGCTGGGCAACGTGCTGATGGCGCAATACGCTGCGGAGAACGACGCGTTCGAAACGATCCAGTTTCGCGACGGCATGCTGACCGAAGGGTCGTCGTCGAACGTGTGGGTGGCGAAGAGCGGCGTGTTGTCCGCGCCGCCGCGCAGCCACAAGATTCTCGAAGGGATTCGCTACGGTCTGATCGAGGAACTGGCGGGCGAATGCGGTATCCGTTTCGAAGCGCGCGAGATTAGCGAAGCCGAACTGCGCGCGGCGGACGAGATCATTGTCAGTTCGGCAACCAAGGAAGTGCTGCCGGTCACACGGCTCGATAGCCAGCCGGTCGGCGAGGGCAAGCCGGGTGCGGTCTTTGCAGCGCTGTACGCGGCTTATCAGCGAGCCAAGGCCCAGGAAGCGCGCGAGGCGCAGCAAGGAGTAGAGAATGAGTCCCGTGAACGAATCACTGTTTGAGTTTCCTTGCGATTTCCCGATCAAGATCATGGGCAAATCGCATCCCGAGTTCGCCGAGACGATCGTCACGGTGGTCCAGCAGTTCGACAATGAAGTCGACGTTTCGCGAGTCGAGATGCGGCCTTCCAGCGGCGGCAACTACACGGGCCTGACGGTCACGGTACGCGCCACAAGCCGCGAGCAGCTCGATGACATCTACCGCGCGCTCACCGGCCACCCAATGGTGAAGGTGGTGCTGTAAAGCCTGGCCCGGCGCCTTGTTTCACGGCGTGGCGCGCAATGCGTCCGCCGCCATATCGGCGCTTGCGGCTGGCCCCACCTCGCAAGCCCGGTCGAAAAGCTGCCTGAAGCGTCCCACCTCCTCGAACACCCAGTCGCGGAATGCCCTGACACGGGCGGTTTCGAGCATCTGCGGCGGACAGATGAAGTAGTACTGCCACGGGCTCGGCCCATCCACGTCGAACAAGCGCACGAGGCGGCCTGCCGCGATTTCGTGCATGGCCAGCGAGCGGCGCGTGAGCGCGACGCCCTGGCCGTCGATGGCCGCCTGCAGCAGATTCGACGAATCCTGGTAGAGCACGCCGCGCTTCGGTTCGGGCCAGTCGGTGAGGCCTGCGGCGTCGAACCAGGGGCGCCAGAGTTCGTCGTCGGAACGCAATAGCGGAACCTTGGCCAGATCAGCGGGCGTTTTCGGCAGCTTGCCGCCATTGAAGTCCGGCGCGCAGGCGGGAAAGAAGATCTCCTCCAGCAACAACTCCGAATGTAGCCCCGAATATTTGCCGAAGCCGAAACGGATCGCCACGTCGACGTCGTCGCGCGCGAAATCGGTTAGCGCGTTGGTGGACAAGAGTTCGAGATCCCACTGCGGATGCGCCTCGATAAAGCTGCCGACGCGTGGCGTCACCCAGCGCGCCGCAAACGACGACAACATGGACACCACGAGCCGCCGCTCGCGGTCGCCCGCGCGGATCTGGCGGGTGGCGTCGGCGAGCGCCATCAGCGCGGCGCGCACATGTGTGGCGTAGCGCCGGCCGGTCTCGGTGAGCCGCACGCGCTTGCCGTCGCGCGCGAACAGCGAGACGCCGAGTTCAGCCTCCAGCGCGCGGATCTGGTGGCTGACGGCGCCGTGGGTGACGAAGAGTTCGTCGGCGGCGCGCGAGAAGCTCTCGTGACGGGCGGCGGCCTCGAATGCCTTGATCGCGTTCAGCGCGGGTAGTTGCCGAAGGTCCATGACAAAATTTCTCACATAGAGATGAAAATAGATCGTTTTGCTTAAACCCTTGCTACGCCTAGGATTGTAGTCACGAAACGATTTTTGGCGAGGGCATCATGCAAGAAATTTCCTCTAGCATCGCGTTTGAAATCCGCAGCGGCGACACGGTTCCCCTGAAGGTGGCGCGCAGCACGAGACTGGTCGTTCGCGGCGGTGCGGTATGGGTTACGCGCAGCGACGATATCGAGGACTACTGGCTGCAACCCGGTCATACGCTGCGGCTTCGGCGCGGCGAACGGCTGTGGCTGAGCGCTGAAGGCAACACGCAGGCAAGAGTGGCGTTTTCAGTGCCCACGCGTTGCGACGAGCGCGCGCTGAACTGGTTCGCCCGCATCGGCGAACGGCTGGTGGCACGTGTGCGAGGCGGTTGGCGTACCGTTTGACTGGCGCCGCCAGCGCGTTGGTTTGGCCGAATGGCGCTGCACCAAGGTCTGGCCGCGCCGCTGGCGCCACGGCGCGGCGGCGTTTGGCATTGCCGGCGCCGCCGCCGCGCCACGGCGATTTGCCCTTCCAGGCGCGGCAATGCGGCACCGACGCGATGCTTCCACGCGCCGACTCCCGGCGGGGATTCCCAGATTTCGGTAAACTGACGGGATCATGTGTGCCGCCCCGGTTTCTCCGACCCTCTTACCCGCTACGGCGCCGCTCACGCTGCGCTGGCGCGGCACCGAACCCTACGAAGCCAGTTTCGAAGCCATGCGCGCGTTCACCGACGCGCGCACCGTCGACACCCCCGACGAAATCTGGCTGGTCGAACATCCCCCCGTTTTCACGCTGGGCCAGGCGGGCAATCCCGCCCACCTGCTGGCCGCTGACAGCGGTATTCCTCTGGTCAAAGTCGACCGGGGCGGGCAGATCACGTATCACGGCCCCGGCCAGGTGGTTGCCTACCTGCTGCTCGATTTGCGCCGTCGCAAATTGATGGTGCGGGAACTGGTCACGCGGATCGAGCAAGCCGTGATCGACACGCTTGCGGCGTATAATCTCGCCGGAGAACGAAAGGCGGGTGCCCCCGGTATCTATGTGGCGCCCGGGCCGGCCGCCGGGTCGCACGCAGGCGCCAAGATCGCGGCGCTGGGTTTGAAAATCCGCAACGGCTGCAGCTATCACGGCGTGAGTCTGAACGTGAACATGGATTTGCGACCGTTTCTCGCCATCAATCCATGCGGCTACGCGGGGCTCGAAACAGTCGATATGGCAACGCTCGGCGTAACCGCCGGCTGGGACGACGTGGCCCGTACCTTTGCATCATGTCTCACCGCAAACCTCGACGGCAGTCCCGCGGCCGTCGCCCAACCACAGGCCGGTGCACTTACCGCCTGACTGGACCGAACGAATGACTGACGTTACCGCGAACCTCGCAGCTTCTCCCTCCCCTGATGCCGTGCCGGCTCCCGCTGCCTACGACGCCACCGCGAAGCAGAAGGCGCAAGCCAAGACCGCCCGTATTCCCATCAAGGTCATCCCGATCGAAAAGCTGAAGAAGCCGGACTGGATTCGCGTGAAAGCGGCCACCGGCAACTCGCGCTTCTACGAAATCAAGCAGATTCTGCGCGAGCACAATCTTCATACGGTATGTGAAGAGGCGAGTTGCCCGAACATTGGCGAATGCTTCGGCAAGGGCACCGCAACCTTCATGATCATGGGGGACAAGTGCACGCGCCGCTGCCCGTTCTGCGATGTCGGCCACGGTCGCCCGGATCCGCTCGACGCCGATGAACCGGGCAATCTCGCGCGCACAATCGCCGCGCTGAAGCTGAAGTACGTGGTGATCACCAGCGTTGACCGCGACGATCTGCGTGACGGCGGCGCGGCCCACTTCGTGGAATGTATCCGTCAGACGCGCGAGCTTTCACCGGAGACGCGCATCGAAATTCTGACGCCGGACTTTCGCGGCCGTCTGGATCGCGCGCTCGGCATTCTGAATGCCGCACCGCCCGATGTGATGAACCACAACCTCGAAACGGTGCCGCGCCTCTACAAGGAAGCGCGTCCGGGTTCGGACTATGCGCATTCGCTGAAACTGCTGAAGGACTTCAAGGCACTGCATCCTGACGTGGCCACCAAGTCCGGTCTGATGGTCGGCCTCGGCGAAACCGAAGAAGAGATTCTGCAAGTGATGCGCGATCTGCGCGAACACGACGTGGATATGCTGACGATCGGCCAGTACCTGCAGCCGTCGGAACACCATCTGCCGGTGCGCTCGTACGTGCACCCGGACACGTTCAGGATGTACGAGGAAGAAGCTTACAAGATGGGTTTCACGCACGCAGCCGTGGGCGCGATGGTTCGTTCGAGCTACCACGCCGACTTGCAGGCGCATGGAGCCGGCGTGGTCTGAGTATCTTCGCTAGCTAGCTGTCTGTCAGATTGGGAAAAGCCTGCATGTGTTGCAGGCTTTTCTCTTTTGGGCGGTCAAACATTGAGTGTTGGAATCACACGCGGTTGATCCGCACCTGCGAGTCACCGGTAATACCGTGCGAGCAGCATGCAGATCGAGGCCATCGTTCCGCCGATGATGGAAAAAGGAATGGCGAGTTCGATGATGCGATAACGCAGCTCACGATTCTCCATGATGTGGTCGATCAGATTGGGCATTTGAGTTCTCCCTGTTAGACGGGCTTAAAAGTATAGCTCAGACATTTTTAAATTAGTTAGGTTAACGAATAATGAGATAGAGCGAAAGTGGCACCTATCGTTGCGGTCATGATCACTGATGTCCACATCAATCTCCGCTCCGTCCTCGACCGTGCGTATCGCAATCCCCTTCGACGACTGCCTGTAAAAGCGCGAAAAGCTCAACAGGGGAAGCAGCGCAAAAGGCGCACACACCGGCACGCCGACGTTGAAAAACAACCAGCTAAGCCGGCTAAAAAATTCGATCATAGGAATGCGAAGTTTTGCAACGCAAAGATGATCCTGCCTCGGTCGGCTAGAGTCAATTTGCCGAATGGCCAGCTTGCGCACGGGCGCCGCGAGCCGCATCATTCGCTGGAACCGTTCGACTGCCCGCAGCAACAGTCGCCGCTAACCAACCCAGCGTGAAAAGCAATGCTAAAACAGCGTGATTAGCAATCGCGGATTAATTGGAACCGGCCGCGAACAAACTGCCTATAGTCGAAAGCCTCCCGAACCTTACCTACTCAAGAGGCTTTCCGATGAACCGCTTCCGCCGTTCGCTTGCCGCGTTTGCTACGCTGCTCGCACTGTCCGCGCCGTTTGCTTCCGCGGCGCGCGCCGACACCAAAGAAGTCGTGATCGCGTATCAGGACATGGTGGTGCCGTGGCGCTACGCACAGGCCACCGGCGAAGTGGAGAAAGCCACCGGCTACAAGGTCACCTACCGCAAGCTCGGCAGCGGTGCCGACGTGATCCGCGCGCTCGCCTCCGGCTCGGTGCAACTCGGCGAAGCCGGCTCGAGCCCGATCGCGGCAGGACTGTCGCAGGGCGTCGATATTTCGCTGTTCTGGATTCTCGATAATATCAACGACGCCGAAGCGCTGGTCGCTCGCGACGGCTCCAATGTCACGAGCGTCGCCGGTCTCAAAGGCAAGAAGATCGGCGTGCCGTTCGTGTCCACCTCGCACTTTCATACGCTGGTCGCGTTGCAGAGCGCCGGTGTGAATCCGTCCGACGTCAAGATCGTCAACCTGCGCCCGCCTGAAATCGCGGCGGCGTGGGAGCGCGGCGATATCGACGCAACGTACATCTGGGATCCCGTGCTGGCCAAGGTCAAGAAGAACGGCAAGGTGCTCATCACGTCAGGGCAGGTCGCGCAGCAGACCGGCAAGGCGACCTTCGACGGATTCGTGGTTGATCGCAAGTTCGCGAGTCAGAACCCCGAGTTCGTCGCGCGTTTCGTGAAGGTGCTCGCCGCGACCGACGCGAATTATCGCGACCACACCTCCGCATGGACGGCCACGTCGCCGCAGGTCGAGGCGGTCGCCAAAGAGTCCGGCGCCAACGCGCAGGAAGTGCCGGCGAGCCTCGCGTTGTATGCGTTCCCGACGCTGGCCCAGCAGGCTTCGAACGCATGGCTTGGCGGCGGCGCGCAATCGGGCGCGGCGAAGTCGCTGGCTGCCACCGCGGCGTTTCTGAAGACGCAAGGCACGATCCAGAATGTGCTGGCCGATTACTCGACCGGCGTCGATCCGCAGTTCGTACAACGCGCGGCGCACTGAGCGTCGCGCGCTGTCTCCAGTCAGCATCACGAGGTCCGGCGATGAGCGGTCTTGAAATACGGCAATTGCAAGTCGCCTATGAAGGCACGCGCGGCGCGGCGCCGCATGTCGCGCTGGCCGATGTCGATCTGCGCATCGAGCCCGGCGAGTTTGTGGTTGCGCTGGGTGCGTCGGGTTGCGGCAAGACGACCTTGCTCAACTGCATCGCGGGCTTCATCCAGCCGACTGAAGGCGAGGTGCGGCTGAACGGCGAGCCTGTTCTCGGGCCGGGCGCGGACCGCGGTGTGGTGTTCCAGAAATATGCGTTGATGCCGTGGCTCGACGTGCTCGACAACGTCGCGCTCGGCTTGCGTTTTCAGCGCGTATCCAGGGCGGAGCGCGAGCGCATTGCGCTCGAGATGCTGAAGCTCGTCGGACTCGAGAGGCATGCGCGCTCGCGGGTCTATGCGCTGTCGGGCGGCATGCAGCAGCGCGTGGGGATCGCCCGCGCGCTGGCAAGCGATCCGCAAGTGCTGCTGATGGACGAACCGATGGGCGCGCTCGATGCCATGACACGCGAGTCGATGCAGGAACTCGTACTCGACGTCTGGGGGCGCACGCGCAAGACGGTGTTCTTCATTACGCACAGCGTCGAAGAGGCACTCTTTCTCGCGACGCGCCTCGTCGTCATGACGCCGGGTCCGGGCCGCATCGCCGATAGCTACGACTTGCCGTTCGCGCAGCGTTTTCTGCAGACGCGCGATGCGCGCGCGGTCAAGTCGTCGGCGGATTTCATCGAATGGCGCGAGCGGCTGGTGCGCCGCCTGCATGAGCGCAATCAGGAAGAGGTGGTGTCGTGACGGCTTCGCGTGAATCATTAGGCAATGTGGCGCTCGCCGAGAGGGGCAAGCGGCCACCGCGGACCGTGCGCCCCGTACGCGGCTGGCGTTTGCCCGGCGAAGGGCCGACCGCGGCACTCAGTGCGGTCTCGGTCACGACGCTCGCGGCGTTGTGGTGGCTTGCCACTCATCTGCGCTGGTTGCCGCCGCTATTTCTGCCGACGCCCGAAGCCGTATGGGCCGCGTTCATCGATGCGTGGCATGGCCGCATTCAAGGTGGCTTGCCGCTCTCCGAGCATCTCGCCTGGAGTGCGTTGCGTGTGTTCGGTGCGTTTGCGCTCGCTGCGGTCACGGCCGTGCCGGTCGGTATCCTGATGGGAGTGAGCCGGGTCGCGCGCGGCCTGCTCGATCCGCCTTTGGAGTTCTACCGGCCACTGCCGCCGCTCGCTTATCTGCCGCTGGTGGTGATCTGGTTCGGCATCGACGAAACGGCGAAGATCGTCGTGATCTATCTCGCCTGCTTTGCGCCGATTGCGATGGCCGCGCGTGCCGGCGTGCGCAGCGCGACCATCGAGCAGATTCATGCGGCGTATTCACTGGGCGGCAGTTTCTCGCAGATCGTGCGGCATGTGGTCTTGCCGGCGGCGTTGCCGGAGATTCTGACCGGCCTGCGTATCGCTATCGGTTTCGGCTGGACCACGCTGGTTGCCGCCGAAATGGTCGCGGCCACCGCGGGGCTGGGTCAGATGGTGCTGAACGCCTCGAGTTTTCTGCGCACCGACGTGGTGGTGATGGGCATCGTGCTGATCGGGCTGATCGCGTGGTTCTTCGATCTGGGCATGCGTGCGCTGGAGCGGCGGCTCGTGCCGTGGAAGGGGCGGGTGTAGCGCAGCGGCTGCCGCTCAGCTTCAGGCTCAAACGCAAGCCCGAGCCCGAGCCCAAGCAAGCTTAGGCAAACAGCTCGATCACCGGCCAGCCGCGTTCCGTGGCGACGGCGCGTAAGCGCGGATCGGGATTGGTCGCGACCGGATGGGTGACGCGCTCCAGCAAGGGGACGTCGTTGATCGAATCGCTATAGAACCAGCTCTCGTGGAAATCCTGCAGCCGATGCCCGAGCGAAGCCAGCCAACTCTCGGTGCGCGCGATCTTGCCTTCGCGGAAGGTGGGGGTGCCGACAGCAGTTCCAGTGAAGCGCGCCGATGGATCGCCGCCTTCGGTGCCGAGCTCGATTCCCAGCAGATGCTCGAAACCGAGCGCCTTGCCGATCGGCTCCGTGATGAACACGTTGGTGGCGGTGACGATGCAGCAAAGATCGTCTGCGTCCAGATGGCGTTGCACGAGTTCACGCGCGGCGGGCAGGATGGCCGGTGCAATCACCTGCTGCATGAACTGCGCGTGCCACGCGTCGAGTTGCTCGCGCGAGTGGCGGGCGAGCGGTGCCAGCGTGTAGTTCAGATAGGCAGCCATATCGAGCGTGCCGGCCACATACTGCCGGTAGTAATCGTCGATTTCCTGCGCGTGCCGCACGGCGCCTTCCACACCCAGTCCAGCAATGAAGTGGGCCCACGCCTGATCGCTGTCGAGCGGCAGCAACGTGTGATCCAGGTCGAACAGCGCAAGGTTGCGGCTCATCCAGAGTCCTCGTGTTTAAGTGGTCGTGTGGTCGAACTCCATGCATGACTGACCATGAGCCGGCACACAGCAATCCACAGCTTTGCACGAGCGTATATTTAAACGCACAAAATTACAATATGGCAAAAATGTGCAACACTACTGTCATATACGCCCCGGTGCCGGTTCGCGCGGCACGCGGTTCGGGTCATGGCAGCAGGAACGGATGCGCAGTGCCTTATGTTGATTCTCCTAAACCTTCTGGCTGGTGTAGCGCTCCTCGTGTGGGGTTCACACATTGTGCGCACCGGCATCCTGCGGGTTCTCGGCGCCGATCTGCGCAGCGTGCTGGGGCGCAGCACCAGTAGCCGCTGGCGGGCGTTCCTCTCGGGCGTCGGCGTCACGAGTCTCGTACAGAGCAGCAATGCCACCGCGGTAATCGTCACGTCGTTCGCGGCGCAAGGACTTTTACCGCTCACCAGCGGTCTCGCGATCATGCTCGGCGCAGACGTCGGCACCGCATTGATGGCGCGGGTTCTCACACTCGATCTATCCTGGTTGTCGCCGATCCTGATTCTGCTCGGCGTGCCGCTCTTTCTGTCGCGCAAGCAGACCCGTCTCGGCCAGGCCGGCCGCACGCTGATCGGCCTCGGGCTGATCCTGCTGGCGCTGCGTCTGATCGTCGAAGCCGCCCAGCCCATGATGCAAGGCGCCGGCGTGCGCGTAATGTTCGGTGCACTGACCGGCGACACCATGCTCGACGCGCTGGTCGGCGCCGCGTTTGCCATGCTGTCCTATTCGAGCCTTGCCGCCGTGCTGCTGACCGCGACGCTTGCCTCATCCGGTGTGATTTCTTTGAAGGTGGCGCTGTGCCTCGTGATCGGCGCGAATCTCGGCAGCGGCCTGCTCGCGCTCCTCGGCACCGTCGCACAGAACGCGGCGGCGCGGCGGCTCGCGTTGGGCAGTTTTGCGTTCAAACTGGCCGGCGCATTGCTGATCCTCCCGTTCGCCTCGCTGCTCGCGCGCGGATTGCCGGTGTTGATCGCGAATCCGCGTGAAGCAACCGTCGGATTTCACCTGATCTATAACGCGCTGCGTTGCTGCGCGTGCCTGTCGCTGATCGATCCGGTGGCGCGCATCTGTGTGCGTGCCTTGCCCGACCGGCCGGTGCCGAACGGCGAGCTACGGCCGCTCCACCTGGATACCGCCGCGCTGTCCACGCCTACGCTCGCGCTCGCGCACGCCGCGCGCGAGGTGCTGCGGATCGGCGACATCGTGCGCACCATGCTCGACAATGTCGCGGACCTGATCCATCACAACAATCTGGACAAGGCGCGAGAAACGGTCCGCATGGACGACGACGTCGACGAGCTTTACGCCGCGGTCAAAACCTATCTGACGCTGATCTCGCGCGAGCAGCTCGACGAAGCCGATAGCCGCCGCTGGACCGACATCATTTCGTTGACGATCAACCTGGAGCATGCGGGCGACATCATCGAGCGGATCGTGGGCGACATCGAGGAAAAGAAGATCGCTCACCGGCTGTCGTTTTCGGAGGAAGGGCTGGGTGAACTGGACGACTTGCAGGCACGCCTCGTCAGCAACCTGCAGCTCGGCCTGTCGGTGTTTCTGAACAACGACTTGCGGTGTGCCGAGCGGCTGCTGGCGGAGAAGGAGCGCTTTCGCGATCTGGAGCGCGCCTATTCATACCGCCATCTGGACCGGCTCGCCGGGCAAACCTTGCGAAGCATCGAGACCAGCGCACTGCATCTCGATCTGATCAGCGACATGAAGCGGCTCAACTCACTATTCTGCTCGACCGCCTATCCGGTGCTCGACGCAGCCGGCGCGTTGCACGACACGCGCCTGCGCAAGCGCGTGCTCGATACCATGCACGTGAAGGAATAGATCTCACGCCTCGCATCGAGGCCCGAGTACAGGCCCGAGCCCTAAGCGAGAACGATCTCTTCGAGCTTCTTTTTCAGTGACGCAAAATCGGCGGCTTCGGCCGCCTTTTTGTTGGTGACGAGCACGTCGATCCGATCGACCGGGCAGTAGGAGATACGGCTGCGCTGGCCGATCTTGCTGTAATCGGCGAGGATCACCACGCGGTCAGCGTTGGCGACCATGGCGCGCGCCACTTCGGTTTCGGCATGGTCGTAGTTGGTCGCGCCATGCCGGTGATCGACACCGACAGGCGACAGCAGCGCGAGGTCTGCGCGATAGCGCTGGATGTCGAGCACGGTGGTGGCGCCGGTGGTCGCCATGGCGCGGTCGCTGATCGAGCCGCCGAGCAGGATGACTTCGTTGGCGGCTTCGGTTTGATCGACCGCGCCGCGCATCTTCAGCGCGACGTCGATCGAATTGGTGACGACGGTGAGGTTCGCGAGTTTCGCCAGTTCTTCGGCCAGCGCGGCGGTGGTGGTGCCGGCGTCGATGAAAAGTGTCTGGCCGCTCGCGATCAACCCTGTAGCCGCTTTGGCGATGGCGGTTTTGGATTTGACGCGCATGTGCACGCGCTCGGCGATCGGCGCTTCGTCGGCGGGCTTGATCGCGCCGCCGTGCACGCGGCGCAGTTCACCGAGCGCTTCGAGGTCGAGCAGATCGCGCCGCACGGTTTCGCGCGACACCCCGAGGTCCGCCATGATCCGTTCCGTGGACACGCGTTGAAGCGTGGACAGTAACGCTCGAATTCTCTGATGACGGTCTTCCTGCCACATGCATGTTTCCTTGGATGCGTACGCGTTTATTTAGCTTGTTGTTAACTGCGACATCGTGGTCACGAATGTGTGTCCGGACGATGTCAAGCGTACTACTTTAGTCGAATTGTGTTGTATTTTTTTGGCAGCTTGCAAGTTTGTGTATTTAACTTTAGCCTTCGCAGATCGAAGCGCCACGCCTGTTTCGAACATCAAATGTTCGAAAAGGAATTGAAATGTCCGATTTCGAGCATTTTGCGGCGTTTTTTGGCAATCTGACCAGACGGTGTCGTCGCCATAATGGATCCTGGGGTCCGCTATTTGCGTGATGCCCGCGTGGTGTCGCGCTGCTCGATGACGGCACGCTTCGTCATCCTGACAATGGTGTTGCGATGTCGGGCGCGGCGGAAACACGAAGCGTATGTCCGGCTATCGCAGCGCGTACCTTAGCGCGATACTACGCGCCGGGCTCGCGCGTGAAGGGACAACCTGAGGCATGCGTGCTTCATTGACGGCCAGGGCAGCAGTAGCGGCAGGGAACGTGTCGAGAGCATAGTCAACCGCTCTATCTGAAAGGTAACGAGACGTGGGAAACGGGATTAATCGCGCTTCATCCGCAGACTGGCCTTATCCGCGACTGGCCGCGCATCGCTGCGGCGGCTCGCTGGCGCCGGAGAACACGCTCGCCGGTTTCGACGCCTGCGTGCGCTACGGCTACCGTATGGTCGAGTTCGACGCGAAGCTTTCCGCCGACAACCAACTCTTTCTGCTGCACGACGACACCCTTGAGCGCACCACTAACGGCCACGGCGCCGCCGCGGAACACACGTGGCAGCAACTGGCCGCGCTCGACGCCGGTGCATGGTACGGGCCGCAATTCGCCGGCACGCGTCTGCCGACGCTCGCCGAGGCGGCCGGGCGCTGCGCGCGCGACGGCATTGCCGCCAACATCGAGATCAAACCGTGTCCGGGCCGCGACGAGATCACCGGGACTCTGGTGGCAAGCGGCGCGCTGACGTTATGGCAAGGCCAGACACCGCCATTGCTGTCGTCGTTTTCGTTCGAGGCACTGGTCGCCGCGCGTGACGCGGCGCCGTCGTTGCAACGCGGCATGCTGTTCGACGAGGTGCCGGCGGACTGGCTGCGCGTCGTGCGTGAACTCGACTGCGTGTCGTTTCACGCGAACCATCGGTATCTGACCGAGCCGCTGATCGCCGAGATTCATGCCGCCGGCCTGCGCGTGCTCGCCTACACGGTCAACGACCCGGCGCGTGCGCAACTGCTCGCGCAATGGGGCGTCGACATGATTTGTACAGATCGCATCGATACACTGCGACACGACATGTTCTCCGCGCCGGCCAATCCGGCCTGAACATGGCGAGGGCGTGCCGGTGCAGGGGTGCACAGGCGCGCGTCCTGAAGCTCGAACTAGAAATTTTCCAAACGTAGCAATTTCGGCAGAGGATGGGGAAGACTATGAACCGCACCGTGTTAGCTCGCATACTTTCGATGTCGGCCGTTGCGGGTGTCACCGCCGCCGGCGTCAGCAGCAGCGCTTCGGCCGCGCCGCTCGATGCGCTGATTGCCGCCGCGAAGCAGGAAGGCCAACTTACCGTGATCGCGTTGCCGCACGACTGGTGCAACTACGGAGAACTGGTCGCGGGCTTTCAGAAGAAGTACGGCATCAAGGTCAACGAGCTGAATCCGGATGCGGGTTCGGGCGACGAAGTCGAAGCCATCAAGGCGAACAAGGGCAACAAGGGCCCGCAGGCCCCCGACGTGATCGACGTGGGCCTCTCGTTCGGTCCGTCCGCGAAGGCAGCAGGGCTGCTGCAGCCGTATAAGGTCGCCACGTGGAACTCGATTCCGAAAGAGTCGAAAGACGCCGACGGCTATTGGTATGGCGATTACTACGGCGTGCTCTCGTTTGAAGTCAACGCCGACATGATCGACAAGGCGCCGGCTGACTGGAGCGATCTGCTCAAGCCGGATTACAAGAATGCCGTCTCGCTGGCCGGCGATCCGCGCTCGGCCAATCAGGCGATCCAGGCCGTGTATGCCGCGGGCCTCTCGCAAAGCAAGGGCGATGCGAGCAAGGCCGGGCAGGCCGGGCTCACTTATTTCGCTAACCTGAACAAGAACGGCAACTTCGTGCCGGTGATCGGCAAGGCCGCATCGCTCGCGCAAGGCACCACGCCGATCGTCGTGCGCTGGGATTACAACGCGCTGGCTGACCGCGACACGCTGAAGGGCAATCCGAAGGTGCAGGTGGTGATTCCGAAGACGGGCGTGGTCGCCGGTGTGTACGTTCAGGCGATCAGCGCTTATGCGCCGCATCCGAACGCAGCCAAGCTGTGGATGGAATATCTGTACTCGGATGAAGGTCAGATCGGCTGGCTGAAGGGCTACTGTCACCCGATGCGCTATACCGAACTGGTGAACGGCAAGAAGGTGCCGCAAGCGTTGCTCGACAAGCTGCCGCCGCCTTCGTCGTACAAGAACGTCGTATTCCCGACGCTGTCGCAACAGGACGCGTACAAGGACACCATCACGAAGCATTGGGACGAAGCGGTCGGCGCGAACGTCAAGTAAGGCGTAACGCACAGGTCGCGGCGGCAGCGGAGCAGGCGCGCCGCGACACGAAAAACCGTCGCGTGAAGTTTTGCCGCACCGGCGCGCCGCTGCTCGTGACGAGCGCGGCGCGCCGGGTGCGTTTGCCAGATTGCCTAAGGGTGAGCTATGAGCGCTTCATCGGATGCCGGGACGGCGCAGCCGGAATTGCTGGTTCCGCCTGTACCCAGCCCAACGCCTCGCGTCGACGGTCCAGGGCGCGCGTCGCAGTTCCTCGCGTGGATCGGCGTGGTGCCGTTCTTTACCTTCGCGCTGCTGTTCCTGATTCTGCCGACCGGCTTCCTGATGGTCGGCGCATTCCAGGATTCGCAAGGCCACTTCACGCTCGCCAATTTCCGCGACCTGCTCCAGCCGACCGTGATGGACGCGTACTGGATCAGTTTCAAGGTGAGCGCAGCCTCCTCGCTCGGCGGTGCGGTGATCGGTTCGCTGCTCGCCTGGGCGGCGGTGCAGGGCAAACTGCCGGGCTGGATTCGTCCGACCTTGATGACGTTTTCCGGCGTCGCGTCGAACTTTGCCGGCGTGCCGCTCGCGTTCGCTTTCATCTGCACACTGGGCCGCGTCGGGCTCGTCACCGTGTTGCTGAAGAAATACCTCGGCTTCAATCTGTACTCGACGGGCTTCAGCATCCTGAGCTTTTCCGGTCTGACGCTGACCTATCTGTATTTCCAGATTCCCTTGATGGTGCTGATCGTCACACCCGCGCTCGACGGTCTGAAGCGCGAATGGCGCGAGGCCTGCGATTGCCTCGGCGGCACCGCGTATCAATACTGGCGCTACGTCGCGCTGCCGGTACTGTGGCCTAGCGTGCTCGGCGCCGCGCTACTGCTGTTCGCCAATTCGTTCGGTGCGGTCGCGACGGCTTATGCGCTGACCGGCAGTTCGCTGAACATCGTCACGATCCTGCTGTATGCGCAGATTCGCGGCGACGTGATGCACAACCAGAATCTCGGCTACGCGCTCGCGCTCGGCATGGTGCTCGTTACCGGCCTCTCGAACGGCGGCTACATCTGGCTGCGCTCGCGCGCTGAAAGGGGACGTCGATGAAAAGCCAATCGCGCGTGGGTGCGTGGACTGCGATGATCGTCGGTTCGCTGTACTTTCTGATTCCGCTGATCGCGACGTTCGAGTTCAGCCTGCGCATGAAACGCGGCGCGTACAGCTTCGAAGCGTATAGCGTCGTGCTCGGCGATCCGCGCTTTCAGGCCTCCTTCGGCTATTCGATCCTGATGGCGCTGCTGACGATCGTGGTCGGCGTGCTGCTGGTGGTGCCGACCGCTTACTGGGTGCAGTTGCGTTTGCCGAAGCTGCGGCCGGTGGTCGAGTTCATCACGCTGTTGCCGCTGGTGGTGCCGGCCATCGTGATCGTGTTTGGCTATCTGCGCATCTATAACAGCAGTTCGATTCTGCCGCTCACCGGCAACGAGCGCGCCACGGATCTATTGCTGGTGTTCGGCTACGTGACGCTCTCGCTGCCGTACATGTACCGCGCCGTCGATGCCGGCCTGCGCGCGGTCGACGTGCGTTCGCTCACCGAAGCGGCCGAATGTCTCGGCGCGAGCTGGCCGACCATTCTCTTCAAGGTGATCTTTCCGAATATCCGCTCGGGCATTCTGTCCGGCGCGTTTCTCACCTTTGCGGTGGTGATCGGCGAATTCACACTGGCGAGCCTGCTCGACCGTCCCGCGTTCGGTCCGTATCTGCAATTGATCGGCGCGAACCGCGCGTACGAACCGTCGGCGCTTGCGATCATCGCGTTCGTGATCACGTGGGCGTCGATGGGTTTGATCCAGGTATTCGGCTCGGCCCGCGCCATGAGCGGCCAGAAAGTGTGACCAATGAGCTTGACCGACAGGTTTGATCCAATGAGTTTGACGGACTGGGGCAGCGAAACATGGCATTCCTAGAGATCGAAAATCTGCATAAGTCCTTCGGGGCGAACACCGCGCTGCATCACTTCGACATGAAGATCGAGCGCGGCGAGTTCATTACTTTCCTCGGGCCGTCCGGCTGCGGCAAGACCACGGTGCTACGCATGATCGCCGGCTTCGAAACGCCGACGCGCGGCATCATCCGGCTGGATAACAAGGACGTTACCCACCTTCGCACGCGGCAGCGCAAGGTCGGCATGGTGTTCCAGTCGTATGCGCTGTTTCCGAACATGACGGTGGCCGAGAACATCGGCTTTGGCCTGAAGATCACGCATCGGCCGCAGGCGGAGATCAACAGCCGCGTCGAGGAGATGCTGCAGCTGATCAAGCTGCCGCAACTGGGCGGGCGTTATCCGTGGCAATTGTCGGGCGGCCAGCAGCAGCGCGTGGCGCTCGCACGGGCGCTCGCCGGCAAGCCGCAGGTGTTGCTGCTCGACGAACCGCTTTCCGCGCTCGACGCCAAGATCCGCATTTCGTTGCGTCAGGACATTCGCGCGTTGCAGCGCGAACTCGGTATCACGTCGATTTTCGTCACGCACGATCAGGAAGAGGCGCTGTCGATTTCCGACCGCATCGTCGTGATGAACGAGGGCCGTGTCGAGCAGATCGGCTCGCCCTCCGAGATCTATAACTATCCGCGCACCCGGTTCGTCGCGTCGTTCGTCGGCACGCTGAATATTCTGGCCGGGCATGTGGTCGATCCGGCAACCGGCAGGATGGTGGTGGACGGTCAGGAGTTGACCACCACGCAGGAGTTGCCGTCGAACGATGCGGGCAAGAAACGCCTGCTCGCGCTGCGGCCCGAAGCGATCGTGCTGGAGCCGGCCGCGCCCGGTCGCAACACGCTGAACGCGACCGTTGAAGAAGTGAATTTCCTCGGCGCCGTGGTGCGCATCAGAACACGCGTGAAAGACGCGGTGATTTCGCTCGACGTGTTCAACGACCCGAACCGCGGTTTGCCCGAACGCGGGCAGCCGGTGTCGCTGGGTTTCTCGCACGAGAATCTGCTGGTGCTGGAAGAGGGCGGCGTTTAGAGGTTGCAGATCACGAGTCGCACTTGCTTCCGGGCAAAGGCACGCCGTAGAAAGCCCTACGGGTTATCCCGGGGCTGCAGTCGCAATGGATTCCGGATTCCCCGACGCCCCTTGTCTGGATTTCCGGAATCCCGGACGACATACGCCGTGAAGCGCTAGAAAGCCTATAAGAATCAACGCGCCGAGCCCGGCATCGAGCTGGCATCGACCTTGCAAAACAGATATCGCGGCCGCAACGGTCCGACAACTAAAGCAAGGAGACAACGATGTCCGATTTCCCTTCCCGGTATTTCTGAATTCGTCGTCTTGTCGCGGCCTAATGCCGTGCACAGGCGTGACGATTATTCGTTCGCATGATGCGCAGCGTGGCAGGCCATTGAGCTCATCCACATCGCAGGAAACATCGTGAAGAAACCTATCCACAAAGTGCTGTACGTCCAGGTGATCGCGGCGATCATCGTCGGTATCGCGCTCGGGCATTTCTACCCCGATCTCGCCGTCGACATGAAGCCGCTCGGCGACGGCTTCATCAAGCTGATCAAGATGGTGATCGGGCCGATCATCTTCTGTACGGTGGTGACAGGTATTGCCGGCATGGAGGACATGAAGAAAGTCGGCCGGGTGGGCGGCAAGGCGCTGCTGTATTTCGAAATCGTCTCGACCTTCGCACTGGTGCTCGGCCTGATCGCCACACACGTGCTGAAGCCGGGCGTCGGCTTCAACATCGATCCGGCCACGCTCGACGGCAAGGCCGTCGCCTCGTACGCTGCCAAAGCACACGGGCAGTCGAGCGTCGAGTTCCTGATGCACATCATTCCGGACACGCTCGTGTCGGCGTTCGCGCAGGGCGAGATCCTGCAGATCCTGCTGATCGCGCTGCTGTTCGGCGCGGTGCTCGCAACGGCCGGTGAGAAGGGCAAAGTCGTGACGAGCTTTATCGACGGGCTCTCGCATGTGCTGTTCGGCATCGTGCGCATCATCACGAAGCTGGCGCCGATCGGCGCGTTCGGCGCGATGGCCTTCACGATCGGCAAGTACGGTATCGGCTCGCTTCTGCCAATGCTCAAGCTGATCGGCACGTTCTATCTGACCTCGGTCGTGTTCGTGGTGGTCGTGCTCGGCATCATCGCGCGTGCGGTGGGCTTCAACATCCTGCGCTTTGTCGCGTACATCAAGGAAGAGATGCTGATCGTGCTCGGCACGAGCTCGTCCGAAGCGGCGCTCCCGCAACTGATGCTGAAACTCGAAAGGCTCGGCTGCTCGCGCTCGGTGGTGGGCCTCGTGGTGCCGACCGGTTATTCGTTCAATCTCGACGGCACCAACATCTACATGACGATGGCCGTGCTGTTCATCGCGCAGGCGACCAACACCGACCTGACGTGGACGCAGCAGCTCACGCTGCTGGCGGTCACCATGCTGACCTCGAAGGGCGCGAGCGGCGTGACGGGCGCGGGCTTCATCACGCTGGCTGCGACGCTTGCCGTGGTGCCGACCATTCCGCTGTCGGGCATGGTGCTGATTCTCGGTATCGACCGCTTCATGAGCGAATGCCGCGCGCTGACCAACATTGTCGGCAACGGCGTGGCGACGGTGGTGGTCTCGGCGTGGGAAAAGGAACTGGACCGCAGCAAGCTGAACGCCGCCTTGCGTGGCGACGTGGCGATCAAAGAGCCGGCCGGCGTTTAAGCCGCGCATCGGCAACCCGCTCCAGCGCAACCCTGACGGCCGCGGACACCAGCGTATGAAACCGGTGGCCGTGCGCCGAACCCCCGCGCCGTCGGCCGACGAAGCTTGCGCCGACGGCGCGTCGCCTTATGCCACAATAAACGATCCTCACCGATCGGATATTGCCAACGTGACGCGACGCCTGCTGATCCTCTTCGCGCTCGTCGCCGGGCTCGTGGCAGCGTGCGGGCTCACGTACAGCATCGCGTGGCAAAGCGGCATCGACCATTTGCGGCGCAACGCCGCGGTGCGAGTCGACCGTACGACGAGCGCGCTGAAGAGCACGCTCGAACGCTACGAATCGCTGCCTTATCTGCTGGCGGAACACCCTATCGTGCAGGACGTGCTGGTGAATCCCAGCGCAGCCAATGTGGCGCGCGCCAATCTTTATCTCGAAGACCTGAACCGTCACGCGCGCGCTACCGTCACGTACATCATTCCGCTCGACGGTTTTTGCGTTGCGGCGAGCAACTGGCGCGGGCCGGGCAGCTTCATCGGTGCCGGCTATCAATTCCGGCCGTATTTTCTCGATGCGGTCAGAGGCGGCGTGGGCCGCTTCTTCGGCATTGGTACGATTTCGCAGGCGCCGGGCTACTACATCTCGCAGCCGGTGCGGCGCGACGGCAAGATTGTCGGCGTGGCGGTCGTCAAACTCGATCTCGAATGGTTTCAGGCCGCGGATGCGTCCGAGCCGCTCGTCGTGACCGACGACCACGGCGTGATTTTTCTGTCGTCGATGCCGGCGTGGAAATACCATACGATCCGGCCGCTGTCGGGGCCGGTCGCCGATTCGATCTACCAGGCGCGTCAATACGCGCAGCAGCCGATCGCGCCGCTGCCGGTGTCGATCGAGCGCACGCTCGAAGGCAACGCGCAGATCGTGCGCATCGGCGGCGGCCGCTATGCGCCGCGCTATCTCGCGTCGCGGCGCGGCATGGGCGAACCGGACTGGCATCTGATCACCATGTCGCCGGTCGATCCGGTCGACGCCGACGCGCGCAAGGCGACCATCGTCACAGGCTTCGGCTACGTATCGCTGGCGTTGCTCGCGTTCTATTGGAGAATGCGCCGTGCCCGCGTGCGCGAGGTGATGCGCAGCCGGGCGCTGCTGCAAAAAGCCTACGCGGAACTGAACCGGCGCGTTGCCGAGCGCACCGCGGATCTCTCTCAGGCGAACGAACAGTTGCAGAAGGAAGTGGCCGAACGCACGCGCGCCGAACAGGAGTTGCGCGCCGCGCATGATGAACTGATCCAGGCGAGCAAGCTCGCCGCGCTCGGTCAGATGGCCGCCGGCATCACGCATGAACTGAATCAGCCGCTCGCCGCGCTGCGTGGCTTCTCGGATAACACACGCGTGCTGCTCGAACGCGGCGACCAGGTGTCGGCGCGCGAAAATCTCGAAGCGATCGCGGCGCTCACTGAGCGCATGGGCAAGATCACCAATCAGCTGAAACTGTTCGTCGGACGCGCGCGGCCGCGCAGTGCGCGTGCGCCGATCGTGCGGGCGTTGCGCAACGTGGTGGCGCTGCTGCAAAAGCGCTTGCAGGGCGTCGAGATCGAATTCGCCTTGCTCGATGCGCAAAGCGGCAGCCGCATGCCGCTGAGTCTCGCCGACGACTATCCCGAACTGATCGCGCATTGCGACGATCTGCGACTGGAGCAGGTGCTGATCAATCTGCTCGGCAACGCGCTCGATGCGACCGCCGACATCGACTCGCCGCGCATTTCGATCGAGATCGAGGTCGCCGACGCGAACCTGTCGTTCGTCGTGAGCGACAACGGCCCCGGCATTGCCGACGATGTCCTGCCGCGCCTGTTCGAGCCGTTCTTCACCACCAAAGAAATGGGCCAGGGGCTGGGACTCGGGCTGGCGATATCGTCTTCGATCGCGCGCGATTGCGGCGGCTCGCTCGTGGCGCGCAACGCGCCGGGCGGCGGCGCATTATTCGTGTTGACGCTGCGCCGCGCGCGCATGCAGACGAGCCACACATCGGACCCGCTGACGGCGGGCTCCTGAATCACACGGAAAACGCCATGCTGAACCACGGCCTGCAAGTGCTGTATATCGAAGACGACGAACTGGTGCGGCGCGCCAGCGTGCAGAGTCTGCAACTGGCGGGCTTCGACGTGATCGGCCATGCGTCGGTGGAGTCCGCGGCGAAGACGATCGGCGCGGACTTCTCTGGCGTGATCGTCAGCGACATTCGCTTGCCGGGCGCAAGCGGCCTCGATCTGCTTGCGCAATGCCATGAGCGCGCGCCCGACGTACCGGTGATCCTTGTAACGGGCCACGGCGACATTTCAATGGCCGTTCAGGCCATGCGCGACGGCGCGTACGACTTCATCGAAAAGCCGTTCGCGTCCGAGCGGCTGATCGAAACCGTGCGGCGTGCGTTGGAGCGCCGCAAGCTGGTGTTGGAAAACCTCGCGTTGCGCCGTGAACTGGCGGAACAGAACTCGGTGGCGCCGCGGATCATCGGCAGGAGCCCGGCGATCGAACAGGTGCGGCGGCTGATCGCCAATATCGCGCCGACCGACGCCTCCGTGCTGATCAACGGCGACACCGGCGCGGGCAAGGAGCTGATCGCGCGCAGTCTGCATGAACTGTCGCCGCGGCGTGACAAGCCGTTTATCGCGGTGAACTGTGGCGCGCTGCCGGAGCCGATGTTCGAATCGGAAATGTTCGGCTACGAGCCGGGCGCTTTCACCGGCGCGGCGAAACGCCGGATCGGCAAGCTCGAGCATGCGTCGGGCGGCACGCTGTTTCTGGACGAGATCGAGAGCATGCCGCTCGCGTTGCAGGTCAAGCTGCTGCGCGTGCTGCAGGACGGCGTGCTGGAGCGGCTCGGTTCGAATCAGCCCATTCGGGTGAATTGCCGCGTGGTCGCCGCCGCCAAGGGCGATATGGCCGAGCACGTCGCGGACGGCTCGTTCCGGCGCGATCTGCTGTACCGGCTGAATGTGGTGACGATCGCGTTGCCGCCGCTGGGCGAGCGTCGCGAGGACATCGTGCCGCTTTTCGAACATTTCCTGCTGGACGCGGCGGTGCGTTATCAACGCCCGGCGCCGATCCTCACCGACCGTCAGCGTGCCGGCCTGATGCAGCGCGACTGGCCGGGCAACGTGCGGGAACTGCGCAATGCCGCCGACCGCTTCGTGCTCGGCGTCGCCGACGACCCCGTCATGTCGTTCGGCGACGACGGCGCGGCCGCACAGCCTTTGAAAGAGCGCGTCGAACAATTCGAGCGGGCGGTGATCGCCGAGGCGTTGGAGCAGACCGGCGGCGTGGTCGCCGTCGCGGCAGACAAGCTGCAACTCGGCAAGGCGACGCTCTACGAGAAGATCAAACGATATGGCCTCGCGGCCAAAGGGGAAGGGGAGCGGTGACGGTATGAAAACGCCGGCGTTGGGACGTGACGCCGGCGTATGCCTGAATCGGTTCGAAGCGGGGCGCAGGCGCGGCCGCGCACCGCTCAGACGGGTTTCAGCGCCTTTTCCAGCAGTTGGTCGAGCTCGGCGAATTGCGGCTCGCCGACATAGCGCTTGAGAATCCTGCCGTCCTTGTCTACCAGGAACGTGGTCGGCGTCAGCTGAACGTTGCCGAACTGCTTGGCGGCCGAGCCGTCGTCCATCGCCACCTTGAACGGCAACTGGCGAGTTTGCGTGTAGTTGGCCACGTACATGGGCGCGTCGTAGTTCATTGCCACTGCGACGAATTCCAGACCCTGGTCCTTGAAGCGGTTATAGGTCTGGACCATCTGCGGCATTTCCTTCATGCACGTATCGCAACTCGTCGCCCAGAAGTTGACGAGGTAGACCTTGCCTTTCAGGTCGGCGGTCGAGACTTTCTGGCCCGACAGCAACGTGAAGGTCGCATCGGGCACGCGCTGCTGGCCTGCAAACGCGAAATAACCGGCAACGGCGATCGCAATGGCCACGGCGGCAATGACGATGTAGCGAAGCGGATTTGCGCGCCGGGCAGCGGTGGACGGAGTGGAGCTCATGAACGGAACCTCGAGAGTCGCGCGGAACGCGCGGGACAGTGCGCCGGTTTGGGCTTTCGGCCCGATGCTGGACTGCGTCGCTATTGTAGCCCCATTCCGGCGGCGCGGCAGGAGGCGGCCCGGGAGCGGATAATAGGGCTTTAGGTTCTCGTCAGCCCGAACTTCTGTCCCCATGCTCCGAACTGTTTTTTGCTTTGATCGCTTTGGTTTCGTGAGTCGCTTCCTCGGCCGGATTCTGTTTCGCCATCCCGTGACAGGCCGGTTTTCTGTCCAGTTTGCGCCCGGCGCCGGTTCCCGGCGGTCGAAGGCGCGTGCAGCAGTGAGCACGCTGGCTTGCGCCCTGGCGTTGAGCGGCGCGCTGAGCGCATGCTCGCCGACCTTCGACTGGCGCACCATCATGAATAACGACAACGGCTATACCGTCGACTTGCCGGCAAAGCCGGGCAACGATCAGCGGGCCGTGCAGATAGACGGCAAGCCGATGCAGATGGCGATGCAGACGGCCGAAGCCGGCGATGCCGTGTTCGCGGTCGGCACGGTGATGCTGCCGGACGACAGCGAAGCCACGCAGCGCGCCGCGCTCGACTTCCTGCGCACCGGCCTCGCCCGCAACGTAGGCGCCGCGCCCGATGCCCGCGCGGTGCAGATCCCGCTCGCCGCCGGCGGTCAGGTGCTCGGTCTGGAAATGAAGCTGAGCGGCGAGGCCGGCTCACAACACGAAGCTCGCACCGTCTACGCCCGGCTCGTGGCCCACGGACGGCACGTCTATCAGGCGGCCATCATTTCACCCAAGCCGATGCAGCAGGAACAGGTCGACCAGTTTTTTTCGTCGTTCCAACTGTATTGAGACCGGTATTTTTGGCCGATTCGGCGCGTAACGGGTCGCAGCGATGTTGTCATCCGGAGTGAAAGTTCCTTCGCAGGATCGCACGCTAATTACCGGTTTACGTTGAAGTTTTTCCGTTACTCACAAGACCTGTGGATAACTCTGTTGAGAACTTGGCCGAATCGGCTGGAGATGCCCATTCTATGGGCACTCTGTCAGATTCCGCTCACTCGGTGTGTTAGAAAAAAGCCAGTCAAATCAATGCCTTTTGGATGTGGGCCACCACGTACCTTTCAGATGTTTCAAAATCTGTCTGGAACGTAGGCATGTGCATAAGTCAAGTCTTGACAGCAGATTTTTCACCTCATAGCGAGCCAAAAGCGCGGCGATACTGGATCGCTTCGCCGATCTGCGCGGCACTCGGCATGGGCGTGCCGGCGAGGTCGGCGATAGTGCGCGCCACCTTGAGAACCCGGTAGTACGCGCGCGCCGACCAGCCGAAACGCTCTCCAGCTTCACGCAATAGCATCTCGCCCGCGGCGTCGGGGCGGCACACCTCGTCCACTTCGCGTCCCCCCAATTCACGGTTGGTCTTGCCCTGACGGCTCAATTGACGCTCGCGAGCGCGATTCACACGCACGGCAATGGCCGCGCTCGGCTCCCCAGTGGTTGTCGAACGGGCAGACAGTTCCGCGGGCGCGAGGGCGGGAATCTCGAGTTGGATGTCAATCCGGTCGAGTAGCGGCCCGGAAAGCTTGCGCAGGTAGCGCGCCGCGATCTGTGGTGTGCAGCGGCAGCGGCCTTGGGGATCACCGCGCCAGCCGCATGGACACGGGTTCATGGCGGCGATCAATTGGCACGCAGCCGGGAAATCCGCCTGCAGGGCGGCGCGTGAAATCGTGATGCGACCGGCTTCAAGCGGCTCACGCAGCGTCTCCAGCACATCCCGATCGAATTCGGGCGCTCGTCGAGAAATAGCATGCCCAGATGCGCGAGCGTAATCTCACCGGGCTGCGGCGGATTGCGTCCGCCCACCAGCGCCGCCGCGCTGGACGAATGATGCGGAGCGCGAAACGGCCGCCGCCGCCACTGCGAGGGCGTGAAACCGACCCGGCTGGCGGACAGCAAGGCGGCGGAGCTAAGCGCTTCGTCGTCGGTCATGGGTGGCAGGAGGCCGGGCAGGCGGGCGGCGAGTATCGATTTGCCCGCGCCGGGCGGCCCGACCAGCAATACGTGATGGCCGCCCGCCGCAGCGACTTCAAGTGCCCGCCGCGCGCCGCGCTGACCGATCACATCGCCCATATCCGGAACGGCGGCGCTTGCGCCGGCGGCGAGGTCCGGCGCGGCAACCGGATAGAGCCGCCCGTCAGGCGCATCCGCTAGGTGAGCGCACAGTGAGGGAAGATCGGCGGCGCCGTAGACGTCGACGCCGGGCACGAGCGCCGCTTCCGCCGCGCTCGCGGCGGGCAGGTAGAGCTGTGGAGCGGAGTGTGCGGCTGGCTCGCTTGCAGCGAGCTCGCCTGAAATTCCAGAAGATGCGCCGCCGTGAGCGACACCGCTGCGTGCCGTTCCGCAGGCCATGGCGAAAGCGCCGCGCATCGGCCTGAGCGCGCCGGTCAAAGACAGCTCGCCGGCGAATTCGCGATGCAGCAAGGACTCGGCGGGAATCTGGCCGCTCGCCGCGAGAATGCCCAAAGCGATCGGCAGATCGAAGCGGCCGGATTCCTTCGGCAAATCGGCGGGAGCGAGATTGACGGTAATGCGCCGGACGGGGAAGTCGAAATTGCAGTTCTGCAGCGCCGCTCGCACCCGCTCGCGGCTTTCGCGCACTTCCAGATCGGGCAGCCCGACGATCGAAAAAGAGGGTAATCCGTTCGCGAGGTGGACCTCGACGGTTACTTCGGGCGCGCGGCCAGCGGCCGGCGCGCGACTGCGCACCACGGCAAGCGACATGTTTTCTCCCGTCGGACGGCGCGCCGGGGCGCGCACAAGTCCCCTAAAACTGATGACGTCACGGCTCGCTTGCCTGTGATGCGCAGCACTGCGCGGCTAATACGCCGCGAGCAGAGGAATTACGGTGTTTGCGTGACCGGCAGCTTCTGTTCGAGCTCGGCGACACGGCGCTCGAGTTCCTCCAGGCGTGCGCGCGTACGCACCAGCACCTGGGTTTGCGTATCGAATTCCTCACGCGTGACCAGGTCGAGCTTTGAAAAGCCCTGCGACAGCATGGCTTTTACGTTGCGTTCGACATCTTTGGCCGGCGAGTTCCTGAACAGCTCGCTCATGCGGGCCTGAAAGTCGTTAAAAACGTCGTTCGGTTGTTTCATGGTGTTCCCTTGTTGCACAAAAAGTGTGCATGTTTCGTTACGTCTGTGCTTTGTCGCGCTGAATGAGCGCTGTTGGTGCATGCGCCGTTGTGTGACGCTGGCGCATGAGCCCCTTTGGTGCGCGCCCGCGCGTTCAAAACCTTCGAACACTCTAGCAACGATCCATACGCCGCGCCAGCGTGCCCCGCCCGCGCTGGCCTTCCGGCCAAGGTCGCTTGCGCCCCTTTTGCGACGCCTGCGGTGCGCAGTCTGACACAACTTGGCATGCGAGTTGCTGTTACTGCCCCGCGCGCACTGCCGGCAGCTTTTCCGGCAGCGGAACGAGACCACGCGAACGGGTTACGGGTACGCAAACGAGAGTTACGCAACGGGTTACGCAAACGGGTTACGCAACTAAGCGAGGGATTTCATGAAACTCATTACCGCAATCATCAAGCCGTTCAAGCTCGATGAGGCGCGCGAAGCCTTGTCGGCCATCGGCGTCTCGGGCATCACGGTGACCGAAGTCAAGGGCTTCGGTCGCCAGAAGGGCCACACGGAACTGTATCGCGGCGCCGAATACGTCGTCGATTTCCTGCCGAAGGTGAAGATCGAGGCGGCTGTCTCGGACGATATCGTCGACCAGGCGATCGAGGCGCTCGAGCGCGCGGCACGCACCGGCAAGATCGGTGACGGCAAGATCTTCGTCACGCCGATCGAGCAAGTGATTCGGATTCGCACCGGGGAGACCGGCGCGGACGCTCTGTAACACCAAAAGATAGCGACACAGATAGCGATAAGAGGAAACGAAAGATGCGCAAATTATTGATGTCCTTGCTGATGGCCGGTTCGCTGCTCGCGGGCGGTATCGGCGCTGCTCTCGCGGACGACGCGTCCGCTCCCGCAGCCGCCTCGGCTCCCGATGCGACGGCGAGCGCCCCGGCACCGGACGCTTCGGCAGCGCCCGCCGCCGCCGCCGCTTCGGCACCGGCCGCCGATGCATCCGCCGCACCGGCTGCCAGCGCGGCCGCCGCCGCACCTGCTGCATCGGACGCCGCGCCGGCCGCTCCGGCCGCGCCGTTCTCCGTTGATTCGTCGAAGATCAATTCCGGCGATACTGCCTGGATGCTGACTTCCACGGCGCTCGTGCTGTTCATGACGATCCCGGGTCTGGCACTGTTCTACGGCGGCATGGTCCGCAAGAAGAACGTGCTCGCGATCCTGATGCAAAGCTTCGCGATCACCTGCGTGGTGACGATCGTCTGGATCGTGATCGGCTACAGCCTCGCCTTCACGCCGGGCAGTTCGTTCATCGGCGGCTTCTCGCGCGTCTTCATGGCGGGCATGAACTACATCAAGGGCGACAAGGCCACGACGTTGACCGTCAGTCATCTGGCCCCGACGATCCCGGAAACGGTCTACTGCGTCTATCAAATGACGTTCGCGATCATCACCCCGGCACTGATCACGGGCGCGTTTGCCGACCGTATGAAGTTCTCGGCGATGCTGGTGTTCATGACGCTGTGGTCGATCATCGTTTACTCGCCGATCGCACACATGGTCTGGGAACCGACCGGCTGGCTGGCTAGCGCGGGCATCCTCGACTTCGCGGGCGGCACGGTGGTGCACATCAACGCCGGTATTGCGGCGCTGGTCTGCGCGCTGGTCCTCGGCAAGCGTATCGGCTACGGCAAGGAGGCGATGGCGCCGCACAACCTGACGCTCACGCTGATCGGTGGCGCCATGCTGTGGGTAGGCTGGTTCGGCTTCAACGCGGGTTCGGCAGTGGCGGCTGACGGCCGTGCCGGTTTCGCGATGTTCGCAACGCAAGTGGCAACTGCCGCAGCCGCACTGGCCTGGATGTTCGCTGAATGGGCCGCCAAGGGCAAGCCGTCGGTGCTCGGTATCGTTTCGGGTGCGGTGGCAGGTCTGGTGGCGATCACGCCGGCTTCGGGCTTCGTCGGTACGCTCGGCTCGCTGGTGATCGGTATCGTGGCAGGCGTGGTCTGCTTCTGGTCGGCAACGTGGCTCAAGCACAAGCTCGGTTACGACGATTCGCTCGACGCGTTCGGCGTGCACTGCATCGGCGGTATCGTGGGCGCGCTCCTGACCGGCGTGTTCGCGGTCAAGGACATTGGCGGCGCGGACGGCAGCGTCATCCTGCAAGCCAAGGGCGTGCTGACGACGCTGATCTACAGCGGCGTGGTGAGCTACATCCTGCTGAAGATCATCGACATGGTGATGGGCATCCGCGTGACGGAAGAACAGGAACGCGAAGGTCTGGACGTAAGCCTGCACGGCGAACACGTCGAATAAGCAACGTATCGCGAGCCCGCGCTCCCGGGCTCGCCGGATCAGAAATAAGCGCAGCGACTTTGGCCCGCCTTCATGGCGGGCTTTTTTCTTGCGCGCTATCTTGTAAACAGCAGTTTTCCCCGCCTATCATGGCGATAGTGAGAATGCATTCGCATCCGCTTGCGAATGGAGAAACCGTCCCCAAATGGACAAAGCATTTGCTCTACAATCTTTTTTCTCCAGTCTGCGAGTGATCAATGGTTCCGCACCTAGTTACGGCGTTAAACGGCCCGCTGCTCGATCTTGAGCGGAAGATCCTCGACGCCACGCCCGCCATCGAACGCTGGTTCCGGCTCGAATGGCAGGAGCACACGCCGCCGTTCTACTGTTCTGTCGATCTGCGCAACGCGGGCTTCAAGCTCGCGCCGGTCGACACCAATCTGTTTCCCGGCGCATTCAACAATCTGCCGCAGGAAGTGTTGCCGCTCGCCGTGCAGGCCGCGATGGCCTCGATCGAGAAGATCTGCCCCGACGCCAAGAACCTGCTGGTGATTCCCGAGCGCCACACGCGCAACGCGTTTTACCTGGAGAATGTCGCCCGTCTGGCCGCGATCATGCGCCAGGCCGGCCTGAACGTGCGGTTCGGCACGCTCGACGAAAACATCAACGGGCCGGTCACGATCGCACTTTCCGACGGCCAGAAACTCGTGCTCGAGCCGCTCGAACGTTCGCCGCGGCGCCTTGGTCTGAAGAATTTCGACCCGTGCTCGATTCTGCTGAACAACGATCTGTCAGCCGGTATCCCGCCCATACTCGAAAATCTGCACGAGCAGTATTTACTGCCGCCGCTGCACGCCGGCTGGGCCGTTCGGCGCAAATCCACGCATTTTTCCTGCTATGACGACGTCGCGAAGAAGTTCGCGAAAATGGTTGAGATCGATCCGTGGATGATCAATCCATACTTCGCGCATGTTGAGGGCGTCGATTTCCAGGAACGCACGGGCGAAGAAGCGCTGGCAGACGCAATCGACGGCGTGCTGAAGAAGATCGCCAAGAAGTATCGCGAGTACGGCATCTCCGAAAAACCGTATGTCGTCATCAAGTCGGATGCGGGCACCTATGGCATGGGTGTGATGACCGTGCACGACGCGTCGGAAGTCGCCGCGCTCACCAAGCGCGAGCGCGCCAAGATGGCGGCGACCAAAGACGGCCTGGAAGTGCACGACGTGATCGTGCAGGAAGGGGTGTACACCTTCGAGCGCATTGGCGAGGAAGTGGCCGAGCCGGTGGTGTACATGATCGACCGTTACGTGGTGGGCGGCTTCTACCGCGTACACGGCAGCCGCGAGCGCGATCAGAATCTGAACGCGCCGGGCATGCACTTCGTGCCGCTCGGCTTCGAGCATACGGCGCTGCCCGACGCGCACGCCAAACCCGGCGCAGCGCCGCCGAACCGCTTCTACATGTACGGCGTGGTGGCGCGGCTCGGGCTGCTGGCCGCATCGGTCGAACTGGAAAAGACCGATCCGGAAGCGATTCAGGTCTAAGCCCCCTGGGTGGCCGATGGCGGCATGCGTGCCGCCATCGCCATTTTCAACGACTATATTTACGATCAATGCCAAGCCCATCAGGGCGCACCGGAATCTTCATGGACATTCTTTTCATCGCCGATCCGCTCACGCAATTCAAGATCTACAAAGACTCGACCTACGCGATGATGGCCGAGGCGGCGCGCCGGGCTCACGTGGTGTACACGTGCGAGCCAAAGCATCTTGCGTGGACGGGCGGCGAGGTCGAGGCGAACGTGCAGCGCGTTGAGATCGTCGGCGACGGTGCCGATCTGCATCGCGACCTCTGGTACAACGCCGAAGCGGCCACACCGCGCTCGCTCAAGAGCTTCAGCGCGGTGGTGATGCGCAAAGACCCGCCGTTCGACATGGAATATGTCACGTCGACATGGCTGCTGGAAATGGCGGAACGCGCCGGCGCGCGCATTTTCAACAAGCCGCAGGCGATTCGCGACCACTCGGAAAAGCTCGCTATTGGCGAATTCGCGCAGTTCGTCACGCCTACGCTCGTCACGCGCGACGCGACCCGCTTGCGCGCCTTTCACGAAGAACACGGCGACGTGATCCTGAAGCCGCTCGATGGCATGGGCGGCATGGGCGTGTTCCGCGTGAAGGCAGACGGCATGAACCTCGGTTCGATCATCGAAATGCTGAGCCACGACGGCGCGCGTTCGGTGATGGCGCAGAAATTCATTCCCGAGATCAAGGAGGGCGACAAACGCATTCTGCTGATCGGCGGCGAAGCCGTGCCGTATTCGCTCGCGCGTATTCCTCAGGGTAATGAAGTGCGCGGCAATCTCGCGGCCGGCGGCCTCGGCGTGGCGCGTCCGCTGACGGAGCATGACCGCAAGATCGCCGGTACGCTGGCGCCGGTACTCGCCGCGCGCGGTTTGCTGCTGGTCGGACTGGACGCGATCGGCGACTGGCTGACCGAAGTGAACGTGACGAGTCCGACATGTTTCCGCGAGATCATGGATCAAACCGGCTTCGACGTCGCCGCCATGTTCATCGACGCGCTGGAGCGCGCGGCGGATTGATGATGCGGGCCGATATGTGCTCTTGAATGGCTGCCGTGATCCCCAAACTATGTATTAAATCCGCATCAGGCAGCACAGCGGCTTTGGCGTGAAAATGAGCCTGATACAATGCCGCTCTCGCGCGCCAAGCCGGATAGGGGACACCTGTCGGGTGTCATGACGAGGGATTGCAGGCTGATCGCGGGCTATGAGGGCGCAGATTTTTGTTTGCGCGGGCACGATCCCCGCGCGCGGCAGATCGCTCGTCGAATCATGCGTTCCGGCCCTCATGGCCTACGGCCGGCCGAGGGTGCTGACGAACCGGGCCTGGTCCCGGTCCGCGGTTGGGGCCGTTCTTTTGCAGTAAGGCTGACATGGCAGGCATTCTGATCATTGCGCACGCTCCGTTCGCCACCGCGTTGCGCGATTGCATTTCGCACATCTATGGTGGCTTGCCGGCTCGCATCGGCGTAATCGACGTTTCGCCGGATTGCGATCCCGCACAGCAGGTTGCGTTCGCGCACGCCGAGATCGAGCGTCTCAAGGAAGAAAACGGCGCGCTCGTGCTCACGGATATGTTTGGCGCCACGCCGGCGAATATCGCCGGCCGGCTCGCTTCGGTGCCGAATGTGCGCGTGCTGTGCGGCGTCAACCTGCCGATGCTGGTGCGCGCGGTCTGTTATCGCGCCACACCGCTCGACACGCTGGTCGACAAGGCGCTCGCCGGCGCTACCAAGGGCGTGCATGCAATCGGACCGGCCACGCCGGCTCCCGTCGCGCCCACGGCGGAGTCCGGCGACTGTCTGCCCGCACTGCCGCCCGACGCGGCGTCTGGCGGCGACTGTTTACCGGCCTTGCCGGCCGATGCCGACCTGACGCAGAAAGCCGACTCAGCCGGTCTGTAAGCAGATCGGCCGGTTGCCCTGGATTTCACACGCATTGCCACAGGTTTGCAGATTCACCTTTCACAACAACACTTACCCGCGCTTCGGACCATCACATGCTGCAACAGGAAACGACTATCGTGAACAAGCTGGGGCTGCACGCGCGCGCGTCGGCCAAGTTGACGCAACTCGCGGGCAACTATCAGGCGGAAATCTGGATGAGCCGTAACGGCCGCCGTATCAATGCCAAGAGCATCATGGGCGTGATGATGCTGGCTGCGGGTATCGGCAGCACGGTGCTGATCGAAACGGAAGGTGCGGACGAAAAAGAAGCGATGGACGCATTGCTGAAACTGATTGCCGATAAATTTGGCGAGGGTCAGTAAGTCAGCGCGTCCGCATTGCGATGAGCGCAAACGCCGCGGCTGTCCGCGGCGTTTTTTTTAGCGCGCGACAATGGGCAGACGAAAGCGGTAGACGAAGCGTGCGAGGGCGCGCGCGTCGACGTTTGCAGGCTGGGTTCGCGTTGCGGCAACGCAAGTCAGATGAAGGCGCGTTGCCTGGCCGCTTACGGTAATTCGTGCTGCGCTGCACACAGCCCCAGCGTACCTGCGAGGGGCGCGGAATTTATAATGGCGCAGAGTGTCTGAGAGCATTGCAGCGGTTTGCCGCGGCATCACACAACTAGAGGAGGTGCGCGTGTCCTTCACGCTGCATGGAATTCCCGTGTCACGCGGTATCGCCATCGGGCGGGCTTATCTGATCGCCCCGGCTGCACTTGACGTAGACCACTATCTGATTGAACCGGCCCAGATCGAAGGCGAGGTCGAGCGCTTTCGCGCGGCCCAGCAACACGTGCATCGCGAGCTCGACGCGTTGCGCGCCGATCTCGCCGCAGACGCACCGAGCGAGATGGGCGCGTTCATCAACGTCCACTCAATGATCCTGAACGACGCGATGCTCGTGCAGGAAACCATCGACCTGATCCGCACGCGCCGCTATAACGTCGAGTGGGCGCTGACCGAACAGCTCGAACGCCTGTCGCGCCATTTCGACGATATCGAAGACGAGTACCTGCGCGAGCGCAAAGCCGACATCGAACAGGTAGTGGAGCGCGTGCTGAAGGCGCTCGCCGGCGCTTCGGTGGCGCTGGCGGATGGCGTGCACGGCGCTTGCGACGAGATGATCGTGGTCGCGCATGACATCGCACCGGCCGACATGATGCAGTTCAAAACGCAAACGTTTCAGGGCTTCGTTACGGACCTCGGCGGCCGCACGTCGCATACGGCGATCGTCGCGCGCAGCCTGGGCATTCCGGCTGCGGTCGGCGTGCAGCACGCGAGCGCGTTGATTCGCCAGGACGACCTGATCATTGTCGACGGCGATCATGGCATTGTGATCGTCGACCCGGCGCCGATCGTGCTGGAGGAGTACTCGTACCGGCAGAGCGAGAAAGCGCTCGAGCAGCGCAAGTTGCAGCGGCTGAAGTTTTCGCCCACTCAAACGCTGTGCGGCACGCGTATCGAGTTGTGCGCGAACATCGAGTTGCCGGAAGACGCGCGCGCGGCGCTCGACGCGGGGGCGATGGGTGTCGGCCTGTTCCGCTCCGAGTTCCTGTTCATGAATCACAAGGACCGTTTGCCGGAAGAGGAGGAGCAGTTCGCCGCCTACCGTCGCGCGGTCGAATTGATGAACGGCCTGCCGGTCACGATCCGCACGATCGACGTGGGCGCCGACAAGCCGCTCGATTCGATGGGCGGGGGCGACGGTTATGAAACCACCGCGAACCCGGCCTTGGGTCTGAGAGCGATTCGCTGGAGTCTCTCCGAGCCGCAGATGTTCCTCACGCAGTTGCGCGCAATACTGCGCGCGTCGGCGTTCGGTACCGTGAAGATTCTGATTCCGATGCTCGCGCATGCGCAGGAGATCGACCAGACGCTCGATCTGATTCGCGAAGCCAAGCGTCAGCTCGACGACGCAGGCATCGCCTACGATCCGAACGTGCAGGTGGGCGCGATGATCGAGATTCCGGCCGCCGCCATTGCATTGCCGTTGTTCCTGAAGCGGCTCGATTTTCTGTCGATCGGCACCAACGATCTGATCCAGTACACGCTTGCGATCGATCGCGCGGACAACGCAGTCGCGCATCTATATGACCCGCTGCATCCCGCGGTGCTGCATCTGATCGCGTTCACGCTGCGCGAAGCGAAACGGGCGGGCGTGCCGGTGTCGGTATGCGGCGAGATGGCCGGGGATCCAGCGTTGACGCGTCTGTTGCTCGGCATGGGTCTCACCGAGTTCTCGATGCATCCGAGCCAACTGCTGCTGGTGAAGCAGGAAGTGCTGCGCGCGCATCTGAAGACGCTGGAAAAGCCGGTGGCCGATGTGTTGGCTTCGTTCGAACCGGAAGAAGTGCAGGCCGCATTGAAGCGAGTGACGCTGGCGTGAGTTGCCGGATTCACGTCTTCGAATGAGAAACGCCGCCTCACGGGCGGCGTTTCTCATTCAGCCTTGTCAGCCTCGATGCGGGAAATCAAACCGGGTGTGTCCGCCCGCACACCGGGCAATCCGGCTGACGTGCGATGCGCATGGTGTTCCATTCCATGCGCAGCGAATCGAGCATCATCAGGCGGCCAAGCAAGGGCGTGCCGATTTGGCCGATCACCTTGAGCGCTTCAGCGGCCTGCATCGAACCCACGATGCCGACTGTCGGTGCGAACACGCCCATGGTCGAACACGCGACTTCCTCGAATGGCTGGTCTTCGGGGAACACGCACGCATAGCAGGGTGACGCATCGTCGCGGAAATCGAAGGTGCTGATCTGGCCGTCGAAGCGCAACGCCGCACCCGATACGAGCGGTACACGATGCTTCACGCACGCGCGGTTGATCGCGTGGCGCGTCGCGAAGTTATCGGTGCAGTCGAGCACGACCGTGGCATGCGGTACTTGCGCGTCGAGCCACGCGTCGTCGACGCGCTCGGCTACCGCGTTCACCACGACCTCGGGATTGATTCGCGCGATCGCCTCGCGCCCGGACTCCACCTTCTTGCGTCCGACGGATGCGCTCACGTGCAGGATCTGCCGTTGCAGATTGGTCAGATCGACCGTATCGGCATCGACCAGCGTCAAGCGGCCTACGCCCGCCGCGGCCAGGTACATCGCAGCGGGCGAACCCAGACCGCCTGCGCCGACGATGATCGCGTGAGCGTCGATAAAACGTTGCTGCGCCTCGATGCCGATTTCGTCGACGAGGATGTGGCGGGAATAGCGAAGGAGTTGATCGTCGTTCATGGCGGGGCGCGTGAGTGTGCGCGCGATGAGATGCAGGTCCGATGGGCCTGCCATGCGCAGTTTCGTTATTTTAATCGCGCAGGGAGCCGGTGTTCTTGCTGCTACCGGGTATTGCAGTTGGTACGGCCGCGGCTGTCAGAACGTGCCTTCGCAGCATGTTCCGCTGCGAAGGCACGTTGGGCCCAATACTTATTTGCTCTGCGTAGCAGGCGCCGAGGCCGGACCCGATGCACCGGGCACCGGCTGCGTGGGCTTGACCGCGACCGGCGCGGATGCCGACGCCGGCGGCTTGTTCTGCGCGAGACGACGCTCGGTCAGCGACTTCGACTCCTGCACCGGCTTGCCTTCCAGCTTGTTCAGAGCCTGTTGCAGCATGAAGTCGTCGGCCGAACCGAATTCCACCGGTTTGCGCTCGCGATCCTTCTGACGCTGTTCCGGCGTCTTCTTGTCGTTTTGCTCTTCAAGCTGGCGCAACTGGTCCATGCGTTCCTGTTCGCGCTGTTCCGCTTCCTTCTTCTCGTTCGGATCCTGCGTGTTCGCAAGGTGATTCGAGTAGTCGACTTCGCGGGTGACGAGCGCGTCGTCCGGATCGCCTTCGGCGTATTGATCGACCGCGATGTCAGGACGGATACCCTTGTTCTGGATCGAACGGCCGCTCGGCGTGTAGTAGTACGCCGTGGTCAGACGCAGCGCGGTGTCTGCCGTCATGGGGCGCACGGTCTGCACCGAACCTTTGCCGAAGGTGGTCTTGCCGACGATCAGCGCACGATGCTGATCCTGCAGCGCGCCCGCGACGATTTCCGACGCCGACGCGGAGTACGCGTTGGTCAGCACGATCATCGGCACGGTCTTGAAGATCGGCGCTTCGTCCTTCAGCGGATCGCTGTCGAAGGATTGCAGGCGGTAGTTGTCGTAAGTGTCGCGATAGACCTGCTTCGAATCCGGAATCTGGCCGTTGGTGGACACCACCACCGAATTCGGCGGCAGGAACGCGCCGGCTACGCCGACCGCGCTTTGCAGCAGACCGCCGCCGTTATTGCGCAGGTCGAGCACGAGACCCTTCAGGTTCGGCTGCTGACGCGCGATGTCCTGCAGCTTCGCGGCCAGATCAGGCGTGGTGCGTTCCTGGAAGCTGGTGATGCGCACATACGCGTAACCCGGCGCGAGAATCTTCATCTTGACCGACTGGACCTTGATGATCGCGCGCGTCACGGTGAGCGGGAAGGTGCGGTCGTCGGTCTTGCGGAAGATGGTGAGCGTGACCTTGGTGCCCGGGTCGCCGCGCATCTGCTTGACCGCCTGGTCGAGCGTCATGCCGCGCACGGGTTTGTCGTTGATGCGCGTGATCAGGTCGCCCGGACGGATGCCGGCGCGGAACGCGGGCGTGTCTTCGATCGGCGAAATTACTTTGATCAGGCCGTCTTCCGACGAGATCTCGATGCCGAGACCGGCGAAGCGACCCTTGGTCTGCTCCTGCAGTTCCTCGTAATCGGTCTTGTCGAGATAAGACGAGTGCGGGTCGAGGCTCGACACCATGCCCTTGATGGCAGCGGTGAGAAGCTTTTTGTCGTCGACCGGTTCGACGTATTCATGCTTGATTTGCCCGAACACTTCGGCAAACAGCCGGAGCTGATCCAGCGGCAGCGGTGCAACGGCGCTGGAGGCGGCGCTAGCCGGTTGCTGCGCCGAAGCGGAAAGTTGCAGCGTGGCAAATACACCGGTAGCAAGGCCCGCGGCAATCAGGCCGATATTTTTCAGGTTCTTTCGCATAGAGTCTGTTGCGGTCGGAAGCGCGTGGCAGCGTCGATAGAGATGGGGACGGACAAGTATAACTGCACACCCGCCAAGTCAGGGTGGAGCGCAGGCAATCGTGATTCGACAGCACGGGCCGGGCCTGGTTCGTGAGATTAGGCCCGCGACGCTGAAGTAATGTGCCGTAACAGCTTGATCGCGGCCGGAAAGAAGGCGCGCGTGAATGACGCGAGCCGCGCCAACCGGTATGTCTTGCCGGTCGGCGCGGCTGTTCGCCGCCATTCGCTTCGTTTCTGACGGCAACATGGCGGCGAGATGGCAAATCAGCCTGCTTTGCCCTGCTTGGCGACTGCGGCTTGCGCCCTGGCGATCGCTTCCTGGTCGCCGAGATAGTAGTGCTTGATTGGTCGCAGGTTTTCGTCGAGTTCATAGACAAGCGGCACGCCGTTCGGAATATTCAGACCGACGATGTCGTTGTCCGAAACATTGTCGAGGTATTTCACGAGGGCGCGGATCGAATTGCCGTGGGCGGCGATCAGAACCTGGCGGCCCGACTTGATGGCCGGCGCAATCGACTCGTTCCACAGGGGCAGAACGCGCGCGACCGTGTCCTTCAGGCATTCGGTGAGCGGCAACTGTTCGCGCGGCACCTTGGCGTAGCGCGGATCGTTGTAGGGCGCGCGCTCGTCCGTCGGCTCGAGAGCGGGCGGCGGCGTGTCGTAGCTGCGGCGCCAGACCAGCACCTGTTCGTCGCCGAATCTGGCGGCCGTTTCAGCCTTGTTCAGGCCCGACAGCGCGCCGTAGTGCCGTTCGTTCAGACGCCACGAATGCACCACCGGCAGGTACATCAGATCCATCTTGTCCTGCACGTGCCACAAGGTGCGGATCGCGCGCTTGAGCACCGACGTGTAGGCGATGTCGAACGTGTAGCCCGAATCCTTCAGCAGCACGCCCGCTTGCTGCGCCTCGTTGTTGCCCTGTTCGGTGAGGTCGACGTCGACCCAGCCCGTGAAGCGGTTTTCCTTGTTCCACGTCGATTCGCCGTGGCGTATGAGAACGAGTTTGTACATGAGATTGCCGGTCGGTAGTGAGGAAGCGGTAAAGCGCTGCGGGGATTCTCCGGGGGAGCGCCGCCATCGCGTCAGACGGTTATTTTATAATGGCTGGATTGCCCTTTTCGATTTCTCTCTTTTTCGGCGGATCTTCCGTGAAGTTTTTCACTGATTACACAAACCTTGTACTGATCGCGATCGTCCTCATCTCCGGTGGGTTGCTGCTGTGGCCGACGATCAGCCGGCGCGGCCGCAGCGGCCTGTCGGCCGCCGAAGCCACTCAACTGATCAACCGGCGCAATGCTGCGGTGATCGACCTGCGTCCGTCCGCCGACTTCGCCAGCGGGCATTTGCCCGCGGCGCGGCACCTTGAATTTGCGGAGTTGCAGGCGAAGGTCGCGCAACTCGTGAAGAACAAGAGCAACCCGGTGCTGCTGGTATGCCAGACCGGCCAGCAGTCGAACAAGGCAGCGCGTATCGTGCAGGATGCAGGGTATGCGGAAGTCCATGTTCTCGAAGGCGGTGTCGACGCCTGGCAGAAAGCCGGCATGCCGGTTGTGAAACAAGGAGCAGCCAAGTGAACAAAGTGATCATGTACAGCACCCAGGTGTGCCCGTATTGCCAGATGGCCGAACGTCTTTTAAAGTCGCGCGGCGTCGAGCACGTTGAAAAGGTACTGATCGACAAAGACCCGGCCCGCCGTGAAGAAATGATGACCCGGACCGGTCGCCGCACGGTGCCGCAAGTGTTCATCGGCGAGACGCATGTCGGCGGGTACGATGACCTTTCTGCGCTCGATCGCGCGGGCGGTCTGATGCCGCTGCTCGAAGCAACCGCCTGAATTCGCACGCCCACGGGCGTGTGACAAGGGCGGCTGAACACCAAGCCGGCGCGGCCTTGCCTCATCAGGGCGGCGGCGTGCCGCAACGATCTGGCGACCCATGCGAGCATGGGCCGCCGCTATGCATATCTATCAGGGAATCACTTCATCATGTCCGACGAGAATAACCAGCCGTTCTTCAACATCCAGCGTATCTATCTGAAGGACATGTCGCTCGAGCAGCCGAACTCGCCGGGCATCTTCCTCGAGCAGGAAATGCCCTCGGTCGAAGTCGAAGTCGACGTGAAGGCCGAGCGCCTCGCCGACACCGTGTTCGAAATCCTCGTCACGGGCACGGTCACCGCCAAGGTGTCGGACAAGGTTGCGTTCCTGATCGAAGCCAAGCAAGCCGGTATTTTCGATATCCGCAACATTCCCGCTGAGCAGATCGACCCGCTGGTCGGCATTGCCTGCCCGACCATTCTGTTCCCGTACCTGCGCTCGAATATCGCCGACGCGATCACCCGCGCCGGTTTCCCGCCGATCCATCTCGCCGAAATCAACTTCCAGGCGCTGTACGAGCAACGCCTCGCGCAGATGGGCGGCCAGGACAGCGCGGCGCAAAACGGCGTCACGCACTAACGTGTCGCGAGCTGTGTCGGCTATGAAGGTTGCAGTCCTTGGCGCCGGCGCATGGGGCACCGCGCTCGCCGGCCATCTGGCCGTACGGCACGACACGGTGTTGTGGGCGCGCCAGCCCGCGCTCATTGCCGATCTCCGCACTTCGCACGAAAACGCCCGCTATCTGGCGGGCGTTGCCTTGCCGCCGGCGCTTCGCTATGAAACGGATCTGAACGCGGCGCTCGACCACGCGCTCGCCGACGACGCGTTATGCGTCGTGGCAACGCCCGTGGCCGGACTGCGCGGCCTGTTTCGGGCCATGCGCGACGCGGGCAAAGTCCCGGCGCATGTGGTATGGCTGTGCAAAGGTTTTGAAGCCGATTCGCAGTTGATGCCGCATCAGGTGGTCGCGGCCGAACTGCCGGAGCACGGCAGCAACGGCGTGCTGTCCGGTCCGAGTTTCGCGCGTGAAGTCGGGCAGGGCTTGCCGGTCGCGTTGACCATTGCCAGTGCTTCGGCCGCGTGCCGCGAGCGCACGGTCGCAGCGTTCCATCACGGCGCCATGCGCATCTACACCGGCGACGACGTCGTCGGCGTGGAAGTGGGCGGCGCGGTGAAAAACGTGCTCGCCATTGCAACGGGTATCGCCGATGGACTCGGGCTCGGTCTGAACGCACGTGCGGCATTGATCACGCGCGGCCTCGCTGAAATGTCGCGTCTCGGCGTGACGCTCGGCGGACGTGCGGAAACGTTCACTGGGCTGACCGGCCTGGGCGATCTGATCCTGACCGCCACCGGCGATCTGTCGCGCAATCGCACAGTCGGCCTGCAACTCGCCGCGGGCCGCACGCTGGACGATATTCTCGGCGGCCTCGGTCACGTGGCCGAAGGCGTGCGTTGCGCGCAGGCGGTCCTTGCGATTGCCCGCGCTCATGCCATCGAGATGCCTATCACGCAGGCGGTCTGTGCCGTTCTATTCGACGGCGTGGCTCCGCGCGACGCCGTCAGCGCCCTGCTGCGGCGCGACTCCAAAGCTGAATAAGCCTTGTCTTTCAGCCGTTTGGCGCGCAAAAGCGCTGAACGGCTGCCCGCTATCGCTGTCCACGTTTTTATCGACGCTACGGATCAGCGAGGTTCCCATGCTCCGTTTCAATCGTTGCACGCTCGAAGCACGCGTGGTCGACATCACCAAACTTGCCGTGGATGCGATCGTCAATGCCGCGAATACGTCGTTATTGGGCAGAGGCGGCGTGGACGGCGCAATTCATCGCGCGGCCGGCAAGGAGTTGACCCACGAGTGCGAGGCGCTCGGCGGCTGCGCGACCGGCGACGCGAAGCTGACAGGCGGCTACCGCTTGCCGGCCAGACACGTGATTCACGCGGTCGGTCCGCGCTGGCGGGGCGGCGCGCATGGCGAGGCCGATTTACTGGCGTCCTGCTATCAGCGTTCGCTCGAGGTGGCGCGCGAGGCGCAGTGCAGGAGCATTGCGTTCCCCGCGATCAGTTGCGGCATTTACCATTTTCCCGCCGACGAGGCCGTGCGAATTGCGCTCAGTGCGGTGCTCGCCACCTTGCCGCGCACGCCGCAGATCGAACAGGTGGTGTTCGCCTGTTTCGACGATGCCATGCTCACGCGCTACGAGGCTGAATTGAAGCGCCGTCAGGCGCCGCCTTCAAAGCCGGTCTGACGCCAGGCTTCGAACACCACGACAGCGACGGTATTCGATAGGTTCAGGCTGCGGTTGCCTGGACGCATGGGCAGGCGCACGCGCTGTTCGCTGGCGAACTGGTCGAGCACCAGGTCGGGCAGGCCGCGCGTTTCGGCGCCGAACACGAACCAGTCGCCGGATTGAAACGCGCGCTCGTGAAAACGGCCCGAGCCGCGCGTAGTGAAGGCGAACATGCGCGCCGGGTCCGGCGATTCTTTGGCGATGAATGCCGGCCAGTCGGCATGCACGTTCATTTGCGCGTACTCGTGATAGTCGAGGCCGGCGCGGCGCATTCTGGCGTCGTCGAGCGGAAAGCCGAGCGGTTCGATCAGATGCAACCGGGCGCCGGTATTGGCGCACAGGCGGATCACGTTGCCGGTGTTCGGCGGGATTTCCGGTTCTACGAGAACGACATTGAACATGGTGAGCTCAGGTTGAGACTAGTTTTTCGGCGTGCGCAGCGCGACGAAGTTGGTGACCCGCCGCGCACCGGCGGCCTTGAGCGTGCGTGCCAACGCTTCGAGCGTCGCGCCGGTCGTCATCACATCGTCGACAATGCCGACGTGCAGGCCTTGCACGGATCCCGCAACATTGAAGGCGCGGCCAACGTTCAGACGGCGGGCGTCGAGATCGAGGCGCGACTGCGGCGCGGTGTGAATCACCCGATGCAGCAAGGTGGCGTCGCTGCGCACGTGTAGCGCGCGAGCCAATGGCCTCGCGATCTGCCATGCCTGGTTATAGCCGCGCTCGATGAGGCGTTTTCTGGCAAGCGGCACGGGCGCTATCGCATCGGGCCATTCGGCAAGCTCCAGCCAGGAGTCCTGTGCAAGACGCGCAAGGCGTCGCCCGAACTCGTGCGCCAACATCAGGCGGGCGCGGAATTTCAGGCCGACCGCCAAGGTGTCGAGCGGCGCCCGGTAGTCGGCAAGGGCGAAGGTGGCGTCGAACGGCGGCGGCTCGCTGGCGCAATCTGCGCACCGGTACTGCGTGCGGGCCGCCCATCGCGTGACGGATAACGGCACCGCGCAGACGGTGCATCGCAACCGTCCTTCATTCCAGTAGGCCGCGTCGCAACCGGCGCAAATTGTCGTATGCGACAAATTGCCGCATAACGCGCACAGATTCGGCAGCGCAGCCTGTGCGACGCGCGGCCATGCGGAATGCACGGTGCGCGCAAAACGCGCGAACCGGCTGCCGGAAAACGACGAAATGGACCGGAATGGCATGACTGGACTGTCCGCGAAGGCCTTCCACGCTGAATGGAGGGAAACGAACGAGTATACTTCGGGCTCTACGCCAGTACGACACTCATGTCCCCAACTCCCGCTCAATCAAGCCGTCCGGCCTATGATTCCCAGCGCCTCCGGCGGATCTTCGACCGCCGCGCAGCGACCTTCGGCGACGTCGCGTTCCTGCCGCGCGAAATCGCGCAGCGCATGCGCGAGCGTCTCGACTACATCAAGGTCACGCCGTCGAGCGTGCTCGACGCTGGCTGTGGCATGGGCGAAGACATTCCCGCTTTGCGCGAGCGCTTTCCCGAGGCGCCGGTGTTCGGCTCCGACCTGTCGCACGGCATGCTCGCGCGCGCGCTGCAGCACGATTCCGGCGACACGAGCTGGCGGCGCTTTCTGCCGGCCACGCTCGGCAAGGCGCTCGGCGCTCGCGGACCGCGCTTCGCGCAAGCCGACTTTTCGGCGCTGCCGTTCGCGGCCGGCGCTTTCGAATTCATCTGGTCCAATCTGGCGCTGCACTGGCATTCGCGGCCCGACCTCGTGTTTCCCGAGTGGCAGCGTGTGCTGAAGGTCAACGGCCTGCTAATGTTCAGCACGCTCGGTCCCGACTCGCTCAAGGAGCTGCGCGGCGCCTATGCCGAAGTCGAGGCCGCGCACGGGGTTGCCTCGCGCAAGCATGTGATCGACTTTGTCGACATGCATGACCTCGGCGATATGCTGGTCGAAAGTGGCTTCGAGATACCCGTGATGGACCAGGAAGTCTTGACCATTACCTATAAGTCTCCCGAATCGCTGCTCGCCGACGTGCGCCGCTGGGGCGCCTATCCGTTCGAGCGCGAAGCGTCGTCGGGCGCCGCCGCGCGCAGGCTGCACAAGGCTTTGCTGACGGCCCTCGAAGCCCGCCGGCGTGCCGACGGCACGATCGCGCTGACCTTCGAAGTGATCTACGGACACGCATGGAAAGCCGTGCCGCGCACCACGGCGGAAGGTCACGGGATCGTGCGGATCGAGGACATCGGGCGAGGTTCGGCAAGGAATCGTTGAGGAATCAACGAGGCGGTAAAGACGGCATCTGTTATGTCTGAAATTAGCGCTTCAAAAGACCCGCAAAAGGTGCGTCAAAACCGCGCGGAGGCTTGTCACGCCTGGCTTGTGGGCGAATCGGGGCTTGCTTGTGGATGCTATGGATCGCGCCTATAATGCGTCAGTTTGTCGCCCGGAGTTCCCACATTTGGGGCGGCAGGCCCGAGGCACAGGGCAGCAAGATAAGATGACGCGGCGGTGGTCGCGCGGCCAGAATAGCGGTCGCAAGCAATGACCGCGCGCGGCGATTCGCGGGAGGCAGCGATGGAAGCATCAGATCTGCTGGCGGATTCAGAACCAGTTCTCAAAGACTGGACGATGAAACGCAACTGTTCGATATCGCCGCGGCAGTTCGTATGTTTCTACGTGTCGCTTGCGTTTTTCTCGCTGGCAGTTGCTTTCATGCTGGTTCTGGTCGGCGCCTGGCTGGTGTTGCCGTTCACCGGTATCGAATTGCTGGCGGTAGGCATCGCGTTTGCCATATATGCGCGTCATGCTGTGGATTACGAGCGCATCCGGTTGTTTCAGAACCGGCTTGTCATCGAGCAGGTCAGTGCCGAGCAGCTCACGCAGTTCGAGTTCAATCCGCGCTGGGTGCGGATCGAGGCGGGCGCAACGCCGCGTGACCGGATCAAACTGGTCTCGCGCGGCCAGACGATCATGATCGGGCAACATCTCGCGCAGTATCGGCGCGCGCAGTTCGCAGGCGAATTGCGTATGTGGCTCACACGTTGTTAGACGTGTTGAGAGGCGCGGCGTTCACGGGGAGCGCGAGCAACCTGCCAGCGGGGTCGAGGGTTTGAATGGAAATTTTGGGTAAGGAAGCTATGAAAACAATCAAGCGAGCCCTCATGGGCGTGCTGGCGATGAGCGGACTGCTTTTCGCCGGTGCCGCCCTGGCAGTGGGCGATGTTCCGGGCGGCCCTGCCGTCAACGAGATCAATCTCCAGCCGCCTGCGACGAAAATCGCTGAGGAGCTCTTCAGCCTCCACATGTTGATGCTGGTGCTTTGCACGGTGATTTTCGTCGGCGTGTTCGCCGTGATGTTCTATTCGATCTTTGCCCACCGCAAATCGAAAGGCCATAAGGCTTCGAATTTCCACGAAAGCACTACCGTCGAAATCATCTGGACGATCGTGCCGTTCATCATCGTCGTCCTGATGGCGCTGCCCGCCACCAAGACCGTCGTCGCGATGAAGGACACCACTAATGCCGACGTCACCATCAAGGTCACCGGCTACCAGTGGAAATGGGGCTATGACTACGTGAAGGGCCCGGGCGAAGGCATCAGCTTCCTGTCCACGCTGGCCACGCCGCGTGCGGAAACCGACGGTCGCCAGCCGATCTCCACCACATACCTGCAGGAAGTCGACAATCCGCTTGTTGTCCCGGTCGACAAGAAAATCCGCATCATCACCACCGCGAACGACGTGGTCCACTCCTGGTACGTGCCGGCTTTCGGCGTGAAGCAGGACGCGATCCCGGGTTTCGTGCGCGATACGTGGTTCAAGGCTGAGAAGGTCGGCACGTTCCGCGGCTTCTGTACCGAACTGTGCGGCAAGGAACACGCGTTCATGCCGGTGGTGGTCGAAGTGCTGTCCGCCGACGACTACGCTCAGTGGGTCGACGCGCAGAAGAAGAAAATGGCCGCCGGCCAGGACGATCCGAACAAGACCTACACAATGGCCGAGTTGATGGAACGCGGCGGCAAGGTGTACGCGGCGAACTGCGCGGTCTGCCACCAGCCGACCGGCAAGGGCGCGGGCGCATTTCCGGCGCTCGACGGCAGCAAGATCGCCAACGGCGCGATTGCCGAGCACGTCAGCCTGGTGCTGAAGGGCAAGAACGCGATGCCTTCGTGGGCGCCTACGCTGAACGACGTCGAAATCGCCTCGGTCATCACGTACGAACGTAATTCGTGGGGCAACCACACCGGCGACATTCTCCAGCCGAAGCAGGTTGCGGACGCGCGTAACGGCAAGCTGCCCGAAGGCGGCAACCATCTGGCCGATGCTGGCGCAGCAGCGAGCGGCGCCGGGGCGGCTTCGGGCGCTTCGGGTGCGGAAACGGCAGCGGCCGGTTCGGACAGCGCGGCATCGCTGGCAACGCTTCCGGCCAGCATCTACTTCGACACCGGCAAGAGCACGCTGCCGGCCGACGCGAAAGCGGCAGTCGAGGCGGCTGCGGCCTACGCGAAGGCGCATCCGGACGCGAAATTCACGCTGTCGGGCTTCACCGACGCCAGCGGCTCCGCGGACCTCAACGCGAAACTCGCGAAGAGCCGTGCAGAAGCCGTGCGCGACGCTTTGAAAGCGGCCGGCATTGCCGAAGATCATATTATTTTGAAGAAGCCGGAAACGATCACGGGCGGCAGTGACGCGAAAGAAGCCCGGCGTGTTCAGATCAGCCCGGCTGCCTGACGTGTTCATGGTCAGCACCGCAGTATTCGCTTTAGGAGATTGTCATGTCTAGCATCGGACACGATGTAGTCGCGGGCCACGAGCACGTGCACGGCGACCATGCCCACGAAACGCCGCATGGCTGGCGCCGTTGGCTGTTCGCAACCAATCACAAGGACATCGGTACGCTGTACCTGATCTTCTCGTTCACCATGTTCCTCTCCGGGGGCGTGATGGCGCTGATGATCCGTGCCGAACTGTTCGAGCCGGGCTTGCAGATCATGCGTCCCGAGTTCTTCAACCAGTTGACCACCATGCACGGCCTGATTATGGTGTTCGGCGCGATCATGCCGGCTTTCGTCGGCTTCGCGAACTGGATGGTGCCGCTGCAGATCGGCGCATCGGACATGGCTTTCGCCCGCATGAACAACTTCAGTTTCTGGCTTCTGCCGGTGGCGGCTGTTCTGCTGGTCGGTTCGTTCTTCGCACCGGGCGGCGCGACCGCCGCGGGCTGGACGCTCTACGCGCCGCTGTCCACGCAAATGGGCCCGGGCATGGACTTCGCGATTTTCGCGGTCCACCTGATGGGCGCTTCGTCGATCATGGGCGGGATCAACATCGTCGTGACGATTCTGAACATGCGCGCACCCGGCCTCACGCTGATGAAGATGCCGATGTTCGTCTGGACGTGGCTGATCACCGCGTACCTGCTGATCGCCGTGATGCCGGTTCTGGCAGGCGCGATCACCATGGTGCTGTTCGACCGTCACTTCGGCACGTCGTTCTTCAACGCGGCAGGCGGCGGCGACCCGGTCATGTACCAGCACATCTTCTGGTTCTTCGGGCACCCCGAGGTGTACATCATGATCTTGCCGGCGTTCGGGATCGTCTCGCAGGTGATTCCGGCGTTCGCGCGCAAGCCGCTGTTCGGCTATAGCTCGATGGTGTACGCAACCTCGTCGATCGCGATTCTGTCGTTCATGGTCTGGGCTCACCATATGTTCGCCACCGGCATGCCGGTGACGGGCCAACTGTTCTTCATGTACGCCACCATGCTGATCGCCGTGCCGACGGGCGTGAAGGTGTTCAACTGGGTCGCGACGATGTGGCGCGGTTCGCTGAGCTTCGAAACGCCTATGCTGTTCGCGGTCGGCTTCCTGCTGGTGTTCACGTTCGGCGGCCTGTCCGGTCTGATGCTGGCTATGGCGCCGCTCGACATCCAGTATCACGGTACTTATTTCGTGGTGGCGCACTTCCACTATGTGCTGGTGGCGGGCTCGCTCTTCGCGCTGTTCGCCGGCTGGTATTACTGGGCGCCGAAGTGGACCGGCTGGATGTACAACGAAACGCGCGGCAAGATTCACTTCTGGGCCTCGATGTTCTTCTTCAACCTCGCGTTCCTGCCCATGCACTTCGTTGGCCTCGCAGGTATGCCGCGTCGTTACGCTGACTACCCGGCACAATTCACGGACTGGAACCAGGTCATCACGATCGGCGCATTCGGCTTCGGTCTGGCGCAGGTCTACTTCCTGTTCGCGGTTGCACTGCCGGCCTACCGTGGCGGCGGCGAACTCGAAAAGGCTGGCGACAAGCCGTGGGACGGCGCAACGGGCCTCGAATGGACCGTGCCGAGCCCGGCTCCGTTCCACACGTTCGAAAACCCGCCGACCGTCGAGTAATTGGCGTACGGTGGGGGTGCCGGCTCAGGTGGCGCAGCAGTTCGCCGCCGGAGTCGGCAGCCACGAAAGTGGTGGCGGCACCCGTAGTCACGAAACGTATTCAGAAAGTCGAGCATGGCGCGCAATCCTCAAGAAAGACGTACGCCCGAGCAGATTCGCGCGGGCAACCGGCGGATCGGTTTCGTGATGTTCGTGATCGCCGCGGTCTTTTTCGCGAGCGTCATCATTCATCAGAAGTGGTTCTCCTGACGGGGCGGTTCAAGTCTGTTTGCAGGTTTGTTGAGGATTGAGATGGCGACGCAACCACCGGCTCAGGCCGACCGTTCTTTTAACCGTTCGATGCTGATCAAGCTGTTCATCGTCGCCTTGATGATGTTTGGCTTCGGCTTCGCTCTGGTGCCGATGTACCGCGCGATCTGCCAGATCACGGGCATCAACAACCTTGTGCAGCGTGATGCTACGGCGCGCGAGGCGAAGAACACGCAGGTCGACATGAGCCGCACGATTTCGATCGAATTCGATGCGAACGCGCGCGGCCCGTTGGGGTTCAAGCCGGAGCAGCGCAGTCTCGACGTGCATCCGGGCGAAGTGACGACGGTGATGTACGAGGTGAGCAACGAACAGGCGCGCACGATTCAGGCGCAAGCCATTCCGAGCTACGCGCCGAAGCAGGCAACCGAGTACTTCAGGAAGATCGAGTGTTTTTGCTTTACGCAGCAGACCTTGACGGCGAATCAGACGAAGCGGATGCCGGTGGTGTTCGTGGTGGATCCGAAGCTGCCGAAGGACGTGAAAACGATCACGTTGTCGTACACGTTTTTTGAATTGAATACGCCAGTGGCGGCGACAGCCGGAAGCGCGGCGCCCACGGCAAACACGGCGGCTACCGCCGCCAATCCCGCCTGACGGCTCGCGCCGCAGACGAAGGAAGACGAAACAAGATGAGTGACAACGGCGGCAGCCCGCGCAGAAGCAGTTTTGGCCAGTCCATGCGCGCGGTGTTCTGGTCGTTTTTCGGGGTGCGCAGGCGCCGCGATCTGGAGGCGGACGCCACGCAACTGAACCCGTTGCACGTGATCGCGGCAGCGTTGATCTGCGCGGCAATTTTTATCGTGGTGCTGATTCTGATCGTACGAGCCGTAGTAGGCTGAATCACCTCGCGCACACGTAGAATCGGGCGAAGCAGCGCCCAGGAATTAGAGAGAAGCGGTGCGGTATCGACGCGCCGCCGAAGATACAGCCGGAGATTCCGGAACAACTGGACTGAAGTGGAGAATCAAGAATGAGCGGTCAAAACGAGAGCCCGTACTATTTCGTACCGCATCCGTCGCGGCATCCGATCAGCGCCGCTGCTGGGTTGCTGGTCATGCTCGGATCGCTTGCGGCCTGGATCAACGAACATGACTGGGCGCCGATCGGCGTTGTCGCCGGTTTGTTGTGGCTGCTCTTTACGTTGTGGCACTGGTTCGGCGACGCGATCGCCGAGTCGGAAGGCGGCATGTACGGCAAGAACGTCGACAAGTCGTACCGTTGGAGCATGAGCTGGTTTATCTTCTCCGAAGTGATGTTCTTCGGTGCGTTCTTCGGCGCGCTGTTCTATGCGCGTGAAATCGCGCTGCATCAATTGGGCAGCCTGGATTACAAACTGATCTGGCCGGACTTCTCGGCAGTGTGGCCGAACAACGGTCCGGCAGCGCTGGTCTCGACCTTCAAGTCGATGCAACCGTGGCCGGTGCCGACCATCAACACCGCGCTGCTGCTTTCCTCGGGCGCGACGCTGACGGTATCGCACCACGCGCTGCGTGAGAATCATCGCAAGAAGGCGATCATCTGGTTGGCCGCAACGCTCGTGCTCGGCGTTTGCTTCCTGTTCCTGCAAGGCTTTGAATACTTCCACGCCTATAACGAACTGAATCTGACGCTGTCGTCGGGCGTGTATGGTTCGACGTTCTTCCTGTTGACGGGCTTTCACGGCTTCCACGTGTTCCTCGGCGGCACGATGCTGGCAGTCGTGCTGGTGCGCATGATCCGCGGTCACTTCACGGCGGACCATCACTTCGCATTCGAAGGCGCGGCCTGGTATTGGCACTTTGTGGACGTCGTGTGGCTCGGGCTGTACGTCGTCGTGTACTGGCTGTAACGCAGTCTGGCCTGCGCCGACCGGCAACCCGGAGAATGTGCAGGCCAATCGCGCAACGTCCTTCGGGACGCGGCGCACGAGCAGTATGCAAGACTTATGCAGCGCCGCCCTCGACCCTGTCAGGGCGGCGTTTTGTTTGGCGGCGTGGAGAGGGTTCCGCCGGGCTCAGCGCCCGTAGGGAATACCGGTCGACTGAATCCAGCCCATCCAGTGAGCGAACAGGATGAACAGGAACAGCGAGATCGACAGGCCCACCCGCGTGGCGAGCGACCAGACCATCCGCTTGGTTTTGCCCTTGTCATGCATCATGAAGTACAGCGCCGACACCATGCTGGCGATGATCAGGACGAAGGCGATGGGAACGAGAATGTGCATGGAACCAGCTGTAATCAGGAAGCGCAAAGGCAAGACGTTTATTATCGCACCGCGCGCCGGCGTTTGCCGCACGTCCCCCGTAACGCCGCGAGTGGCCCCGGAGCGTGCCCGATGAAGATTCGCCTCGTGCCCGCGCTGTTGATTCTGCTGGTGATCGTCGTGACGGTGCGGCTGGGTTTCTGGCAGCGCGACCGCGCGCATCAGAAGGAAGCGCTCGAAGCGCACATCACGCAGTTCGAGAACGCGCCCGCGCAGCCGGTGAGCGCCGCGCCGGTCGAACTGAAGGACATCGAGTTTCATCGCGTGAAGGCGCGCGGCAGTTTCGTCGCGGATAAAGTCGTCTACCTCGATAATCGCCCGTATAACGACCAGCCGGGCTTTTACGTCGTGATGCCTTTTAAACTGGCCGACGGCGGCTACGTGCTGGTCAATCGCGGCTGGCTGCCGCGCAACATGAACAATCGCGAGACCATCGCGCCGTACACAACGCCGCAAGGCGAAATCGAGATCGAGGGCATTGCACGGGCGGACGCGTCGCGCGCCTTCGAGTTGGGGCAGGGCGGTTCAGCCGAGCATCAACTGATCCGCCAGAATCTGGATACTGCCGCATACGCCTCGGAAACCGGCTTTCCGTTGCAATCTTTCGTGATTCAGCAATTGAGCGACGACGGCGACAAACTGGTGCGCGACTGGCCCGCACCCACCAACGGTGTCGAGCGTAACTATGGCTACATGTTCCAGTGGTGGGGCATGGCGGCCGCGGCGCTGGTCTTCGGCCTGTATGCCGCACGCCGCGCCGCGAAGAAAGAGCACGCGCAGGGCGTATAACGCAGCACATGCGGCTTCGCGGCCAGAGCTGGGCCGCGAAGCCGCGCAATCACTGAAAGAGGTCCAGAAGTGTCGACGCAATCTCCCCGTTCGCCGCAAGCCGGCAAACCCGCAGCACCCAAAGTCATGCCCGGCCAACCCAACGGCAAAGGCTCGTGGGAGCGCGGCCGATGGATTCTGCTGCTGCTCGCGATCATCTGCGCCGCGCCGATCGCCGTGTCGTATTTCACGTACTACGTGATCAAGCCGACAGGCGGTAGCACGAGCTACGGCACCCTGGTCGAACCGCAACGCCCGATTCCCGATTCGCTCGCGGTCACGGGCGAAGACGGCAAGCCCGTCAAGTTCGCCACGCTGCGCGGCCGCTGGCTGTTGATCTCGGTAGACAACAGCACATGCGACAAGGCATGCGTCACCAAGCTCTACTTCATGCGACAAATCCGCGCAGCTCAGGGCCCGGAACGCGAGCGCGTCGTGGAAGTGTGGTTACGCACCGATGCAGGCAACGTGGCAGACGTGATACAAAAGGCCTATCCCGACACCAACATGATGATCGCCGATCCGGCGCAGGTGTCGGCGTGGCTGCCTACGGAGAACGGCACGAAAATCACCGACCACATCTACATGGTCGATCCGAACGGCAATCTGATGATGCGTTTTCCGAAAGATCCGAACCCCAGCAAGATCAAGGGCGACGTGACCAAGCTGCTCAAATGGTCGAGTATCGGCTGATACCGCAACCTAGGTAAGAGAGATGTTCGTACTGCAACTGGCCCTGATCGGCTTGTGTATCGCGTTGTTGCCGTTGTCCTACGTGTGGGTCAAGGCCGACGACAACAAATTCCGCAAGCTGGTCTGGCTCACCACCTTCCTCACGCTCGATCTGGTGATGTTCGGCGGCTTCACGCGGCTCACCGATTCGGGGCTCGGCTGTCCGGACTGGCCAGGCTGTTACGGCACTTCGTCGCCGTTCATCGCGCACGCGGCGATCACGGCCGCGCATCAGGCCATGCCGACCGGACCGGTCAGCATGACGAAGGCCTGGATCGAAATGATCCACCGTTACTTCGCAATGGCGATCGGTGTGCTGATCATCGCGCAGACCGTCATCGCCTGGACGGCGCGCGTGAAGCGGCGTCCACTGCATGTGTCGCCGTGGTGGCCGACCTCGCTGTTGCTGCTGATTCTGGTGCAAGGCGCGTTCGGCGCCTGGACCGTGACGATGAAGTTGCAACCAGTCATCGTGACGACGCACTTGCTGCTCGGCCTCGCGCTGTTGGGCACGCTCGGCTGGCTGGCCGCGCGGCAGACACCGTTGCCTGCATACGAGCCCGAAGCCGCGCGCTGGCGCGCAGCCGCGCTCGCGGGTCTGGTGCTGCTGATCGCGCAAATTGCGCTGGGCGGCTGGGTCAGCACGAACTACGCGGTGCTCGCATGCACCGATTTCCCGACCTGCAATGGCCAATGGATTCCGCCGATGGACTTCGCACACGGCTTCCACCTGTGGCGCGCGCTCGGCATGACCGGCGATGGCGACGTGATCACCCAGGACGCGCTGGTGGCGATTCACTGGACGCACCGCACGTTCGCTATCGTCGTGGTCGCTTATCTGGTGTGGCTGGCGCTGAAGCTGCGCCGCTTCGAGTCGATGCGGCGGCCGGCCAACGGCGTGCTGCTGGTGGTGCTGATCCAGTTCATCACAGGCCTGTCGAACATCGTTCTGCAATGGCCGTTGCCCATTGCGGTGGCGCATAACGGTGGGGCCGCGATCCTGCTGCTTCTGCTCGTTATGTTAAACTTTCGGATCGCTTATAGCCGTCCCGGCCGCGCCGTGTTCCCTGCGCGCGATGCCGCGCCAGCGTGACTCCACATGGACAGCACAACACTTTCCCAAACGCCCGGTAGCCGGGTCTCCCAGTACATCGCCCTGACGAAGCCGCGCGTCACGCAACTCGCCGTGTTCTGCGCCGTCATCGGCATGTTCCTGTCAACGCCCGGCATGGTGCCCTGGACTCCGCTGATCGGCGGCACGGTCGGCATCTGGTTGCTGGCCGGCGCGGCGTTCGCCATCAATTGCCTCGTCGAACAGAAAATCGACGCGAAGATGCGCCGCACCTCGTGGCGTCCATCCGCGCGCGGCGAAATCACCACCGCACAGATTCTGCTGTTCTCGGCCGTGCTCGGCGGCCTCGGCATGTGGACGCTCTACACGTTCGCCAATCCGCTCACCATGTGGCTCACACTGGCCACGTTCGTCGGCTATGCGGTCATCTATACGCTGCTGCTCAAGCCTGCCACGCCGCAGAACATCGTGATCGGCGGCGCCTCGGGCGCCATGCCGCCGGCGCTCGGCTGGGCGGCGGTCACCGGCCATGTGCCGGGCGACGCCTGGATTCTGGTGCTGATCATCTTCGTGTGGACGCCGCCGCATTTCTGGGCGCTCGCGCTGTATCGCCGCAAAGACTACGAAAACGCCGGCCTGCCGATGCTGCCGAACACGCACGGCGAGAAGTACACGCGCCTGCATATTCTGCTGTACACGGTAATCCTGTTCGCGGTCACCATGATGCCCTTCATCTCCGGCATGAGCGGCGTGGTCTACCTCGCGGCGGCGGTGCTGCTGGGCGCCGTGTTCCTTGCTTATGCGTGGAAGATCTATCGGGAGTACTCGGACGATCTGGCGCGCAAAACTTTCCGCTATTCGATCGTCTATCTCTCGCTGCTGTTTGCGGCGCTGCTGATCGACCACTATGCGCGCGTCCTGATCGGCGCGTAATATCATGCTCAAAAACCGCTTCGCGCGTACGGCGCGTGCTGCTGTGATGGCCTGCGCGCTCGGCGGCGCTTTGCTGGTGGCGGGCTGCGGCAAGCAGCCGCCGGCGTTCCAGAATCTCGACATCACCGGCAATACGCAATTCGCGAGCAACTTCTCGTTGCCCGACACGTCCGGTCACATCCGCACAATGGCGGACTACAAAGGCAAGGTGGTGGTGCTGTTCTTCGGCTACACGCATTGCCCGGATGTTTGTCCGACCACGATGGCCGAGCTCTCACAAGCGTTGCAGCAACTCGGCCCGGAAGACGCGAAGCGCGTGCAGGTGCTGTTCGTCACCGTCGACCCCGAGCGTGATACGCCGGCCTTGCTCGCGCAATACGTACCGGCGTTCAATCCGACGTTCGTCGGTTTGCGTCCGGCCGATCAGGCGCAACTCACCAGGATCACGAAAGACTTCCGCGTCTATTACGCGAAGGTGCCGGGCAAGACACCTGACAGCTACACAATGGACCACACGGCAGCGAGCTACGTGTTCGACACGGACGGCAAGCTGCGTCTTTTCGCACGCGACGGCCAGGGCGCAACGCCGTGGGTCCACGATATCAAGCTGCTGCTCGACTGATGCACCGATCCTTGCGGGCCGTGTCACATCACGCGTCCGCTTTCAACGTCCGTCGCTTTACCACGCTCAAGCCGGAATCGGCAGATTGAATCCCGCCGCAAGCCGCGTCGTCTTGAATTCCGTCACCTCGTAGCGCGCAAGGTTTTGCTGCGCGAACGGATCGCTGGCGAGAATCTCATCCAGCTTATCGCGCTCGACCCGCACTGCCAGAATGATGCCGCCGTCGCGCGGCACTTTCGGTCCTGCGGCGACGAACACGCCTGCTTCAAACTGTCGCGCCAGAAACGCGCGATGCGCTTCCAGTGCGTCGTCGATACGATCGAGCGATGCGGTGTAGATGAGGTCGATGACGTACATGCTGTTCTCTCGAGCAGTGAAATGAGCCGCCAGAACGTGCGGCGGAGCCTTGGATTATCGGTCAGAGCATGATTCATTGCGCATGATTAACCTGCCGCACGCCGCCGGGCCATGCCGACGGTTTCCTTACAACATCTCTCAAGTCGGCCGTCCGTGGTGCCGTTATATCTCTAGCAATCGTTTGCGCGGAACGCGTGCTTGCGACCGCGAACGGAATATGACTCACACGAGAGAGACCATAACAATGAGCAGGATGAGTTTGAATCGCAAACTATGGCTGTCGCTCGCGCTCGTCTGGCTGGGCCTGCTGGGTGTCGGGCTGTGGAGCGCGGTCGAAACGCGCAGCACGATGCTGGCCGAGCGCAAGGCCGGCATGGTGAATCTGGTCGATGCGGCGCAAGGCATCGTGAGCGGCTATTACGCGCTTTCGCAAAGCGGCAGAATGAGCGAGGCCGATGTACAGCGCGAAGCGCTCGCCCGTCTCGCGGCCATGCGTTACGGCGAATCCGGCTATCTGTTCGTGATGGATTCGAAGCCGGTCGTGCTGATGCATCCCACGCTGCCACAAATGACCGGCAAGGCGGTTGGCGACTTCAAGGATCCGGACGGCAAGCTCCTGTACGTGGCGATCGTCGACGCGGCCAAGGCGAGCGGGCGCGGCTTCGCGCAGTATCGCGGACGCCTGCCGCACAGCGAAAGGGCAGTGCCGAAACTCAGCTACGTGGTGCACTTCGCGCCGTGGGACTGGAACATCACGAGCGGCGTGTTCATCAAGGACATCGACACCGTCTACTACGAAACGCTGCTTGGGCACCTTGCCGTCGTGCTGGTCATTGGCGCGATCATCTCGCTGGCGATGCTGCTGATCATCCGCAACGTGCGCGCGAGTCTCGGCGGCGAGCCCGGCCAGGCGGCGCGGCTCGCGGCGAGTATTGCGCAAGGCGATCTGACCCAAGTGGTCGACGTTCGTCCGCACGACAAGACCAGCATGATGGCGGCCATGAACGATATGCAGAACCGGCTGCAGCGGACCATCGGTGAGATTCGTCGCTCGGCGGAGTCCATCGCGTCGGCTACGCAGCAGATTGCGGCGGGCAACAGCGATCTGTCACAGCGCACCGAGCAGCAGGCCGCTTCGCTGCAGGAAACGGCGGCGAGCATGGAAGAGCTCACCGCAACGGTCAAGCAGAACGCCGACAACGCGCGGCAGGCGAGCGGACTCGCGCATAACGCGTCCGAAATCGCGACGCGCGGCAACGACGTGGTGAGTCGCGTGATCGGCACGATGGGCGAGATCAATGACAGCTCGCGGCAGATTGCGGAGATCATCGGCGTGATCGAAGGCATTGCTTTTCAGACCAACATTCTTGCGTTGAACGCGGCCGTCGAAGCTGCGCGTGCCGGTGAGCAGGGGCGCGGTTTTGCCGTCGTCGCGGGCGAGGTGCGCAGCCTCGCGCAGCGCTCGGGAACGGCGGCCAAGGAGATCAAGCAGTTGATCAGCGCGTCGGTGGAGCGCGTGCACAACGGCTCGACTCTCGTGCAGCAGGCCGGCACGACGATGGGCGAGATTCTGCAAGCCGTGCAGCGCGTGACCGACATCATGGGCGAGATCGCTGCGGCATCCGAAGAACAAAGCAGCGGCATTTCGCAGGTTGGCCGCGCCGTCACGCAGATGGACGAAGTCACGCAGCAAAACGCAGCACTCGTCGAGCAGGCGGCGGCCGCGGCGGCTTCGTTGCAGGATCAGGCGGGGCGTCTGCGTGAAGCGGTGAACGCGTTTCGCGTGAATGGTGCGGAAGATGCCTCGCGGGGTTCGGCTGTGGTGGCGGCGCGCAGAGTGACGGCGACGGTGACCCAGGCGACGGTGACCCAGGCGACGGTGACTCAGGCGACGGCAGCGCGCGACATCGGCGCGGGATCGCAATCCGCGCCGGCATTGGCGCGCGCGGAGCCTAAGCTGTCGGCGTCAGCAAGGGCATCCGGCGCGTCGGCTTCGGTCTCTGCGCCGGCCTCGGCCACGCCCGTCGCGAGCGCGAAGCCGGCCGCCGTGCCGCGCGCAGCGGCCGAGGCCGCCAAGGCCACCCAGCCCGACGACGACTGGACCGCGTTCTGACCACTGCGGACCACTGCGGAGGACCACTGCGCACCGCGTACCGCTCCTGCGCGCACGCGGTCCCGCCCGGTTCCACGCGCATAACCATATGCAATCGTCGTATTTCCCATCTCGCCGGGCGTATGAGACCATTTGCGGTCCAGTTGGCGACGCATTGCCAAAAACAATGTTTGCCGCCCACTTCCACCCGAATCTGACATCGATCAGAAATCGATGACTTGTCGATAAAGCCGTCGACAAAGCCTTCGATTAGAAACAGCGAGAATCACATGCAGCGCAGAAACATCCTCAAAGCCCTCTCGGCAGTCATCGCCGGCGCAGCGATCGTCACCAGCTTCGGTGCGCACGCCGACGACAAAGTGATCAAGGTCGGCACCATCGGCGGCCCGGATGCGCAAATCTGGGAAGTCGTCACGAAAGTGGCGAAGCGCGAAGGCCTGAACGTGAAGGTCGTCGAATTCAACGACTACGTGCAGCCGAATGCCGCGCTCGACGCGGGCGATCTCGACGCCAACAGCTTCCAGCATCAGCCGTACCTCGACAGCCAGATCAAGCAGCGCGGCTACAAGATCGTCAACGTCGGCCTCACGTACATTTCGCCGCTCGGCATCTACTCGAAGAAGCTGAAGTCGCTGAAGGATCTGCCGCAAGGCGCGAAGGTCGCGGTGCCGAACGATCCGTCGAACGAAAACCGCGCGCTGCTGTTGCTGCAAACGCAAGGCGTGATCAAGCTGAAGGCCGGCGCCGGCACGAACGGCAACAACGCGACGCCGCTCGACGTCGCCGAGAATCCGAAGAAGATCAAGCTGGTCGAACTCGACGCCGCACAATTGCCGCGCTCGCTGTCGGACGTGGACGCCGCCGCGATCAACACGAACTTCGCGTTGGCCGCCGGCCTGCAGCCGACCAAAGACGCGATCGCGCTCGAAGACGTGCATAGCCCGTACGCGAACCTGATTGCCGTGCGCACGCAGGACAAGGACAAGCCGTGGGTCAGGAAGCTGGTTGCCGCTTATCAGTCGGAAGACGTGCGCCAATTCATCAAGACGCAGTTCAAGGATTCGGTGGTGCCTTCGTTCTAAGCCGCGACGCTTTTCTACAGATCCAGCTCCCATCGCTCGATCGTCAGGTTCTTGCCGAAACGGCGCTCAGCCGCCGCGCCGGCAAGCCTGAAGCCGGCGCGCTCGCATAGACGCCGCGGTTGTCCCAGCGAGGCAGCCGTGGTTAGCGTGAGCTTCGTGTAGCCCGCGCGCTTCGCGAAGCGCGTGCATTCGCTTAGCAACTGTGTGCCAATGCCCAGACGCTGCACGTCCGGTTCGACCCATAGAAGCCGCACGCCCGCCACCGTCGTCGACACACCGACGACGCACACCGAGCCGACCACCACGCCTTCCTGATCGGCCACCCAGCACATCTCCCGTACCGGATCGTTGCGTTGCGCGTAATCGGCGACGATTCGCGCGAGCAATCCTTCAAACGACTGATCCCAGCCGTATTGCGCGGCGAACCACTGCGCCTGCCGATGCACGAGCCAGCCGCATTCGCCTGCGCGCGGCTGGCGCAGTATCACGAGTTCGTGCGTGGGCCCGGTTCCGAGCAGCCGCTCGATCACCTTCATCGCAGCGATCAGCTGATCCTGGGAGAGGGGCGAGAGGCCGGCGAGCAACATCGACACCTCCTCGATCGCCGCGTTATCGAGCGGCACGTAGGCAGCGTGGCCATTGTCCGTGAGGGCGATCAGCGACTGGCGCGCGTCCGTCTCGGACGGGCGGCGCGTGATCAGATTGCGTCGTTCGAAGCTGGTCAACAGGCGGCTGAGATAACCGCTGTCGAGGCCGAGAGCGCGCCCGAGCACCGAGGCGGTTTGCGCACGCCCCCGGTGGAGTTCGTGCAGCACGCGCACCTCTGTCAGTGAGAACGCGCTCTTTGCCAGATGCTCGTGGAGTGCGCCAATGTGCTGGGCGTAGAAGCGGTTGAAATGGCGGACGGCCTGAGCGCGCCGCAGCGCCTCGGAATCGGTCAAATGCTGCTCCCCGGGGGAATTTTTGTGGCTTGCTACCCAGCACTATATTGGAACGCCCTCCTTTGCAAAAGCCGTCCCAGCAAGGGATTGCTTGAACTGGTACTAAAAAGGTATCGATGGCGGCTCTGGTTCTGGCAGGGTGAGGAGCATGTTTGCACCGCCTGGCCGCCTTCCGAGCGACGAGTACGGGTAAATCCTGGGCCCCGAAAACCTCTCTCCAACCCTTGCAAATACCCCTTCGAGCCTTATCCGGCAAGGCTTTGCGCGCTACCGTACCAACATGGAACCAATCGATTGACTGGTATTATGTTGGTTATATAATGGGCTTTCATTTTTCGTAGGCCTACCTTTTCGCGACGGCCGCCGGAGTCCCATGGAAACTCGCTGGTCCGCACTGATGCCTGACGCCCGCAACGTCACGCCGCTCTATTTGCAGCTCGCGCGCAATCTTGCGACAGCGATTCATTGCGGCGTGTGGTCGGCGGGTGAAGCGCTGCCCTCGGAGCGCACGCTTTCGGACGCGATCGGCGTGTCGCGCATCACGGCGCGCAAGGCGATCGAGTTGCTGGTCGAGCAAGGGCTGATCCGGCGCGCGCGTGGCGCGGGCAGTTTCATCACGCCGCGCGTCGAAGACCCGCTCTCGCGGCTCACCGGTTTCACGAAGAAGATGCAGCAGCGCGGTTTCCGGCCGGATTCGGTATGGCTCGAGCGCGATATCCGCGCCGCCAACCGTGACGAACTGGTGCATCTCGGGCTGTCGCCCGGCGCGGCGGTGGCGAGTCTGCGGCGGCTGCGGCGCGCGGACGGCATCGTCATGGCGGTCGAGCATTCGGCGCTGCCGGCGGCGATCGTGCCCGACCCGCAAGCCATCGGCGATTCGCTTTACAGCTATCTCGAACACCGTGGCGCGGCTGTCGTGCGCGCGTTGCAGCACTTTCGCGCGGTCAACGCTTCGAGCGAGATCGCCGCATTGATGGATATCGAACCGCGCTCGGCGCTGCTGGTCATTACCCGTATCGGCTATAGCGCCGATCAGCGCGCAATCGAGTTGACCGACACGTATTGCCGCGACGATTACTACGACTTTGTCGCTGAATTGCGCACCTGATCTGCTCGACGAGGCAGCGCGCGAAGCCGGCAACTCAAGGTGCGCAGCCGCCCTCAGGCGCCATTCAGTCACGCCCCGTATCACGCCTCACCAGAGAGAATCATGCTGACCGGAAACATACTCACCACCGATGGGTGGATTCACGGCACGCTCGAATACGAAAACGGCCGCATCACGGCGCTCGCCGGCGACCGAGTCGATCCGTCGACCAACGACGCGCCGTACATCCTGCCCGGCTTCATCGATTTGCACGTGCATGGCGGCGGCGGTTCCGACGTGATGGAAGGCAACAACGCGATCGAAACCATCACTCGCACGCATGCACGTTACGGCACGACGAGCCTGCTCGCCACCACCATGACCGCGCCGCGCGACGAACTGATGAGCGTCGTTGCGGGCCTCGGCCACAACGCGCGGATCCGCACGCCGGGCGGCGCGCGCGTGCTCGGCGTGCATCTGGAAGGGCCGTATATCAATCCCGGCAAGCTCGGCGCGCAACCGGACGCAGCGATTTCGGCGGTGATGGACGAAGTGCTGAAGTATCTGTCCATCGCGCCGATTCGCGTGGTCACGCTCGCGCCGGAGATTGCCGGCCACATGGAGATCATCTCCGAGATGGCGGCGCGCGGCGTGCGTGTGCAACTGGGTCATTCGCTCGGCACCTACGACGACGCCGTCGCCGCGCTCAAGCACGGCGCCTGCGGCTTCACGCACCTGTTCAACGCGATGTCGCCGCTGCACCATCGCAATCCCGGTCTCGTCGGCGCGGCGCTCGCGCACGCCGAGTTTGCGGAAATCATTCCCGATCTGCTGCACGTCCATCCGGGTGCGATCCGCGCGGCATTGCGCGCGATTCCGCGTCTCTACGTGGTCACGGACAGCACCTCGGCCACCGGCATGCCCGACGGCGAATACCGCCTCGGCAGCCAGCATGTGACGAAGTGCCTCGGCGGCGTGCGTCTCGCCGACGGCACGCTCGCCGGCAGCACCCTGACGATGGATCAGGCGCTGCGCAATCTTGTATCGATCGGCTTGCCGATCGCCGATGTATCGAACCGTTTGTCGCGCTACGCCGCCGACTACCTGGGCATCGAGGACCGCGGCCGCATCGCGCGCGGCGCATGGGCCGACGTGGTCGTGTTCGATCGTGAACTGGCGTTGAGCGCGACTTACGTCGAAGGAGAAGCAATTGTCGAATATGCTTAAAGAGGCGCTGGCATCCGCTGAAACGGTCGCCGCGCAACTCACGGATACCTCGCGCGTCGAGGCGTTGGCGGCGAAGCTCGCCGAAGAGCCGCGTCATGTCGCGCTGACGGTCGCGCGCGGCAGCTCCGATCACGCCGCGAGTTACTTCGCCAGCCTGACGATGAGCCGCCTCGGCGTGCCGGTCGCCTCGCTGCCGATGTCGGTCGCCACGCTGCAACAGGCGCCGTTGCAGGTGCGCGATCAGCTCGCGCTGGCCTTCTCGCAATCGGGCAAGAGCCCGGACCTCGTCGGCACAATGGAAGCGTTGCGCAAAGCGGGCGCGTTGACCGTCGCCGCCGTGAACGTGTCGGGCTCACCCCTGGCCGACGCGTGTGAATTCGAGTTGCCGCTCGTCGCCGGTCCGGAACTGAGCGTCGCGGCTACGAAGAGCTATATCGCGATGCTGTCGATTTCCGCGCAACTCGTCGCGCATTGGCAGAACGACGCCGAACTGCTCGCGGCGTTGAAGACGCTGCCCGAAGCACTGCGGGCAGCGGGCAAGCTCGACTGGTCGAATGCCGTGGAGGAATTGCGCGGCGTGGAGCGCATGATCGTGATCGGCCGTGGTCTGGGTCTTGCGATCGCGCAGGAAGCCGCGCTGAAACTGAAGGAAACCTCCGGCATTCAGGCCGAAGCGTTTTCGAGCGCGGAAGTGCGCCACGGTCCAATGGAACTGATCGACCGCGACTACCCTCTGCTGGTCTTCGCACCGCGTGGACCCGAGCAAGCCGGCTTGCTGCAACTCGCGCGCGACATGAAGGCACGCGGCGCCCGTGTTCTGCTCGCGGCGCCGGCCGAGGTGCCGGAAGCCACGCTACCACTCGCTACCACCGCTCATGCGGCGCTCGATCCGATCGCCGCCATTCTGTCCTTTTACGTGATGGCCGCCGGCCTTGCCGCCGCGCGCGGGCGCAATCCCGATGCGCCGCGCCATCTCAACAAAGTCACCGAAACTCACTGACGAGAAATCAGATGCGACGTGTCGAGGAGTCCCGCTTGATGAGCCATTCTGAAGGCCATATCGTTTTACTCGCGCCCATGACCGGTCCGGTCGTGCCGCTCGCGAACGTGCCCGACCCTGTATTTTCGGGCGGTATGTTCGGTGACGGCATCGGCATCGATCCGCTCGAGGGACGGCTCGTCGCGCCCTGCGACGGTACCGTCACGCATCTCGCGCGCACCGGTCACGCGGTGACGCTGGCTACTGCCGAAGGCGCCGAGATTCTGCTGCACATCGGTATCGATACAGTCGCCCTGAACGGCAAGGGTTTTGCGCCGATGGTCGCGCAAGGCGCCCATGTGCGCGCCGGTCAGGTGCTGATCGAGTTCGACCAGGATCAGGTCGCGTTGAACGCGCCGAGCCTCGTATCGGTGGTCGCGATCGCCAACTCCGATGCGTTCGAAATCGTCGAGCGCGTGCAAGGCGGCCTGCTGAAGGCGGGTGAAACGCCGCTGCTGGTGCTGCGCGCGCGCGATGGTGCGGCTGCCGAGGCTTCGCGTCAGGCAAGTGCGACGAACGTCGCGGAAGAAGCGCGTCAGCAAGTCACACTGGTTCATGCAGGTGGTCTGCATGCACGTCCGGCGGCGCGTGCCCGTGAAGCGGCGCGTGGTTTCGACGCACGCGTGGAAGTGCGTTACGAAGGGCGCAAGGCGGCGATCGAAAGCGTGGTCGGTTTGCTGGGACTCGGCGCAGGTGAAGGCGCGACGGTCGAATTGCTCGGCGTCGGTCCGCAAGCCAGGGCCGCGATCGAAGCCATTGCTCACGAATTGACGCGTGAAGCACATGGTGAAGCGGAAGAAAAACCCGCGCGTGAAAGTTCGCCGGCGCCGCAGGCCGTGGGGCATGCGGCAGGCGAAGCGCTCGCCCCGAATACGCTTGCCGGCGTCTGCGCCGCGCCGGGCGTCGCGGTCGGCAAGCTGGTGCGCTGGGACGACGCGGACATCGATCCGCCGGAGAAGGCGGCCGGCACGTCGGCTGCGGAGAGCCGGTTGCTCGACAAGGCGATTGCCACCGTCGATGCGGACCTCGGCACGACCGTGCGTGACGCATCGCAACGCGGCGCGGTCGGCGAAGCGGGCATTTTCGCGGTGCACCGCGTGCTGCTCGAAGATCCCACGCTGCTCGACGCCGCGCGCGATCTGATCAGCCTCGGCAAGAGCGCCGGCTTTGCATGGCGTGAAGCGATCCGTGCGCAGATCGCCATCCTTGCGAAAATCGAAGACGCGTTGCTCGCGGAACGTGCCGCCGATCTGCGCGACATCGAAAAGCGCGTGCTGCGCTCGCTCGGTTATACGAACGCCGCGCCGCGCGCGTTGCCGGAAGAAGCGGTGCTTGCAGCGGAAGAGTTCACGCCGTCCGATCTTTCAACGCTGGATCGCTCGCGCGTTACCGCGGTGGTGATGGCGCGTGGCGGCGCGACCTCGCACGCGGCGATTCTCGCGCGTCAGGCGGGCATTCCCGCGCTGGTGGCAGTCGGCGACGCGCTGCATGCAATCCCTGAAGGCACGCAAGTGGTGGTGAACGCCACCAACGGCCGCCTCGAATTCGCACCGACCGAGCTCGACGTCGAACGCGCACGTCTGGAGCGCACGCGTCTTGCCGGTGTGCGCGAAGCCAATCGCCGCACCTCGCAGCAGGCGGCCGTCACGTCCGACGGCCGCGCAATCGAAGTGGCCGCGAACATCGCCACGCTCGACGACGCGAAAACCGCCGTCGAAAACGGCGCCGATTCCGTTGGCCTGCTGCGCACCGAACTGCTGTTCATTCACCGCGCCGCCGCGCCGACCACGGACGAACATCGTCAGAGCTACCAGGCAATCGTCGACGCGTTGAGCGGCCGCACCGCGATCATCCGCACGCTGGATGTCGGCGCGGACAAGGAAGTGGATTATCTGACGCTGCCGCCCGAACCGAATCCCGCGCTCGGCTTGCGCGGCATCCGCCTCGCGCAAGTGCGCCCGGATCTGCTCGACGATCAGTTGCGCGGTCTGCTCGCGGTGCGTCCGCTCGGTGCCGTGCGCATTCTGCTGCCGATGGTGACCGATGTCGGCGAATTGATCCGCATCCGCAAGCGTATCGACGAATTCGCGCGCGAGTCGGGCCGCACGGAGCCGATCGAAGTCGGCGTGATGATCGAAGTGCCATCGGCGGCGCTGCTTGCCGATCAACTGGCGCAACACGCTGATTTCCTCTCGATCGGCACTAACGATCTGACGCAATACACGCTCGCGATGGACCGTTGCCAGGCCGACCTCGCCGCGCAGGCGGACGGTTTGCATCCGGCGGTGCTGCGCCTGATCGCGGCCACGGTGCAAGGTGCCGGCAAGCACGGCAAATGGGTCGGTGTGTGCGGCGCGCTGGCGGGCGATCCGCTCGCCATGCCGCTGCTCGTCGGCCTCGGCGTGACCGAGCTTTCGGTGGATCCGGTCTCGGTGCCGGGCATCAAGGCGAGGGTGCGCAACCTCGATTATCAACTGTGCCGTCAACGCGCCCAGGATGCCCTGGCGCTCGAATCGGCGCAGGCGGTAAGAGCAGTAAGCCGCGAAACCTGGCCTTTGGACTGAACTCCACACGGTCCGCAGCCAGCTTCGCCCGGTCATCAACCGGAGCTACAAGACTCGACAACAACGTTCGATAACGACGTTCGATAACGACGTTCAACAAAGAGACAAGGATTGGAGGTATCAATGGATGGGAATCCGTTTCTGAAGATTCAGCGGCTGGGACGCGCGCTGATGCTGCCGATCGCGGTGCTGCCGGTTGCCGGCCTGCTGCTGCGACTCGGCCAACCCGATGTTTTCAACATCAAGATGATCGCCGACGCCGGCGGCGCGATCTTCGACAACCTGCCGCTTCTCTTCGCGATCGGCGTGGCAGTCGGCTTCGCGAAAGACAACAACGGCGTGGCGGGTCTCGCGGGCGCGATCGGTTATCTGGTCGAAGTCGCGGTGATGAAGGACATCAACGACAAGCTCAACATGGGCGTGTTGTCCGGGATCGTGGCGGGTATCGTCGCGGGCTTGCTGTACAACAAATACAAGGACATCAAGCTGCCCGACTACCTCGCGTTCTTCGGAGGGAAACGCTTCGTGCCGATTGTCACGGGGGTGGTCTGCCTCGCGCTCGGCATCGTGTTCGGCTATGTGTGGCAACCGGTGCAGGCCGTGATCGATACGGCCGGCCACTGGCTGACCACCGCCGGTGCGCTCGGCGCGTTCGTGTTCGGCGTGCTGAACCGTTTGCTGCTCGTCACGGGTTTGCATCACATCCTCAATTCGCTGACGTGGTTTGTGTTCGGCACGTTCACGCCGCCGGGCGGCGCTGCCGTGACGGGCGACCTGCATCGCTTCTTTGCGGGCGACCCGACTGCGGGCACCTTCATGACAGGCTTCTTCCCGGTCATGATGTTCGGCCTGCCGGCTGCCTGTCTCGCGATGTTCCACGAAGCGCCGAAGGAACGCCGCGCGGTGGTCGGCGGCCTGCTGTTCTCGATGGCGCTGACGTCGTTCCTGACGGGCGTGACCGAGCCGATCGAATTCAGCTTCATGTTCCTCGCACCGGTGCTGTATGTGATCCACGCGTTGTTGACGGGCCTTTCGCTCGCGATCTGTTCCGCGCTCGGCATTCACCTCGGCTTCACATTCTCCGCCGGCGCAATCGACTACGTGCTGAACTATGGCCTGTCGACGAGGGGCTGGTGGGCGATCCCGATCGGTCTCGTCTATATGGTGGTGTACTACGGCCTGTTCCGCTTCTTCATCCGCAAATTCAACATGGCGACGCCGGGCCGCGAACCCGCCGCAGCCGACGAACAGGTCGATTCGTTCACCGCGGGCGGTTTTGTTTCGCCGGTCGCCAGCGCAGCTGTGCCGCGTGCGCAGCGTTATATCGCCGCACTGGGCGGCGCGTCGAATCTGTCGGTGGTGGATGCGTGCACGACGCGTTTGCGTCTGTCGGTGGTCGATTCGAACAAGGTCTCCGAAAGCGAACTGAAGACGATTGGTGCGCGCGGTGTGCTCAAGCGCGGTTCGACCAACGTGCAGGTGATCATCGGGCCGGAGGCGGATATCATCGCGGACGAAATCCGCACGGTGATCGCGCAAGGTGGCGGCGATACAGTGAAGCCGATGGCTGCTGTTCCTGCTGCTGCGGCCGCGCCGGCCGCAGCAGCGGGTGATCAAGCTCAAGACGGTCCGCTCGATCCTGAACCACTGCGCTGGCTTGCCGTATTCGGCGGCGCAGGCAACATCGTGTCGCTGGATGCGGTGGCGGCAACGCGTCTGCGAGTGGTTGTGCGCGATCCGTCGGCGGTCGATCGGCAACGTCTGGCGACGCTCGATACGGCATGGGTCTCGGCGGACACGTTCCATATCGTTGTCGGCGACGCGGCGCAGCGCTACGCTGAAAAGCTGGCGGTGCGTTTGTCGCCGGTTACGGGCGCTGGTGCGGCGCCGCAGCCCGCGTAATCTTTTCGACGCTTCGAGCCGCGCAGACTTTGGTCTACTGAGCGGTTCGCGAGCTGCGAGATTCGAAAGGCCTCCGGGGAAATTCCGGGGGCTTTATTTTCTGCCCACGCCAGATACGAATGCATGGCGGTGCGACGCAGTAGCGCAGAGACAGTCATTTTTCAAAACAATTGGGTAAGCTAACTAATGAGATTCGGATGCCTTGTCATGCCGGCAGGGTGTTTCGTTCGTGCTCAGGAGTGGCTCATGTCAATGCGTTTTGCGATCTGTCTCATCTTTCTTCTACCGGTTGGCTCCGCCTACGCCGGCCAGTTCAGTGTCCAATGCGCGTATTCGCATACGCTGCCGGACGACGCAATCATCTATCCAGGTCAGCCCGGCAGGGCTATGGTGCACGACTTTTTCGGTAACACAGGTGCCGATGCGTACAGTACGTACTACTCCCTGAATGACAATAAGGTCACCACCTGCAACGCAGCGGCGGATCTTTCATCGTACTGGGTTCCCCAGTTAAACCGCGCGTCGGGAATTGTCGTGCCGGGCTATCAGAAGACCTACTATAAGAACGATCAACCGGTGGTTGCACTGCAGACGATTCCAGCGGGGCTGGAAATGCTGGCGGGCGATCACCACTCGTCGTCGCCCAAGCCGCAGATCAACTATCTGTGCCGCGGCGGTTCCTACACGCAAATCGCGCCGACCCGTTGCCCGGTCGTAACGGACAGTAGCGGCACATACGCGCAACTCGATATCTCGGTCCATTTTCCGGATTGTTGGGACGGACGGACCCTGGTGCCGAACATGGCCAGCCACATCATGAATATGGCCTACCGGCAGTCCGACGGGAAATGTCCGGCTGCTTATCCCGTCAAGATTCCGGAATTGCAACTCAACGTTGCGTACGACCTGGGTCAGGATCCTGACCTTTCCACCGCGCAACTGTCGATGGACCCGATTCTCGTGAATGGCACGTGGGTGCCGCAATGGGGAAGCCTATATACCGCGCATGCCGACTTCATCAACGCATGGAAGACCGATTCTCTGCAGTATGCCGTCGACAATTGTTCCAATGCGGATAATGCGTGCAGCAATAACATCCCGACGTACTACTCGAAGGCTAGCGCCGATGCATGGATGGACAGCGGCGGCGTTGCGCACGCGAGCGGCAGCACGATGATTTCGGACGCGGGAAGTATGGTGTTGATTAAATTCCCAACGCCTGCAAACCTGAAGGACTATCCTTATACCAACTCGTATTTACAGACCCTTGCGCAGAATGTCACGGATACGAGTGCGGTGATGCTGGATATCTACGCTGCCTCCACGAACTGGGACGACACCGCGAACCTGCCAACGGCAGCGGCCTGCAACACGCACCAGCGAATCGGCGGCATCTACCTGGACAACGCGCTGCAGCCGCGCAACAACGACATCACACCGTATGTTGCATCGCAAGTCGCTGCGGGATCGTCGCAGATCGGCGTGTGCATTCGCAACGCAACCGGCAGGACCGTGCAGATTTCTTCTCGCGACGGAACACGAACACCTGCGCTGTTCATGAAGTAATTCGGGCGGCGTGAGAGCAGGTGGGCACCGTATCCGGTCGAGTCGTGAGCAAAAAAATCGGCGCCTCGAAATTTCAGAGGCGCCAATTTTTTGCTCACCGGCGCGCGGCCGGTAGAAGGCGCATCAATGCGTCTTATGCTTGCCTGCTTCCTGCGGCCGGCGCGATTCGAACCACATCACGTTGATGATGCCGAACGCCAACGCCACGCCGATTCCGAGAATCCAACTGAAATACCACATCACAAACTCCTGTTAAGCGTATTGCCGGTCAATACATCGAATGGTGATTTTCTTCGAGCGCCGCGGCCGTCACCTTGCCGCGCATCACGCGATACACCCAGCTCGTGTAGATCAGGATGAGCGGCAGGAACACGATCACGGCGATCAGCATGATCTGCAGCGTCATGCGGCTCGAGG